>CXWL01018443.1_pt1 | contig 33805 bp, 34 predicted proteins | sample 590931 | NCBI WGS metagenome assembly CXWL01 (sample SAMEA3498368, study PRJEB10139) | groundwater metagenome | biome: water well; material: biofilm material | place: Germany | collected 2015-04-27
AGGCGGCGACGACCAGCGTCTGGGCGATGGCGTTGACCGCTGCCGGCTGGCCGGTGGCGCCGCCGGCCTCCGGCCTCCCCGGTGGGTCGGCGCGGACCACCTCGGCCTCACCCCAGCGTTCGCCCCAGCTGGGGAACCGGGGCGCGCCGTCGAGGTCACAGTCGGCGGGCACGTCGATGCTCAGGGTCAACGCCACCTGGTCGCCGATCAGCGGGGTCCGTGTCGGCAACGCCACCTGCACGCCGGCGTCGGCCATCGCCATCGCCGCGCGGGCGGCGGCGAGCGCGCCGCTCGGCGGCGGCGGCATCGGCGGCATCGGCGTGGTGCCGCCGGCCGTGGTGTCGGCGGCGCCCGGGGCGGCCAGCCCAGCGGCGACGAGGATCGCTAGCAGGATGGCCCGGTTCATGCTCAGCGGGACAGCTTCTTGCGCCGGCGCTCGAAGAAGGCGACCAGCGGTGCGAGGTAGGGGCGGTCGGTGCGCAGCTCGAGATGGTCGACGCCGAGCTGGCGGGTGAGCTGGCGCAGCTCGTCGCGCTGGCGGGCGCGCCGGGCGCGATGGGCAGCGCCGAGCTTCTTCCCCGAAACCAGGCCGAGAGCGCCGGTCTCGGCGTCGCGCAGCACCACCGGGCCGGCTGACGGTAGCTCCTCGTCGCGCGGGTCGACGATCTCGAGCACCACCACGTCGTGGCGGGCCGCCGCCTTCTTGAGCGCCACCGGACAACTGGCCTCGACGAAGTCGGAGATCAGAAACAGCACCGAGCGTTGCTTGAGCGTGCTGAGCGCGGCGCCCAGGGCGCGGTCGAGGTCGGTGGCGCCGGCGGCCGGGCGGGTGAGGATCTCGCGCACCAGGCGCAGCACCTGGTTGCGGCGTCGCTGCGGGGCGAGGAAGAGCTCGAGCCCGTGGCCGAGCAGGGCGGCGCCGACCCGGTCCTGATTGCGAACGGCGGCGAAGGCGAGCAGGGCGGCGATCTCGGCCGCCAGCTCGCGTTTGAGGATCGCCCGTGAGCCGAAGCCCAGGCTGCCCGAGACGTCGACGGCGACGAAGACGGTGAGGTCGCGCTCCTCGACGTAGGTCTTGATGAACGGCTCGCCCATCCGCGCGGTGACGTTCCAGTCGATGGTCCGCACGTCGTCGCCAGGTTGGTACGGCCGGACCTCGGAGAACTCGACGCCACGGCCCCGGAACACCGAGTGGTAGTCACCCGCCACCCCCTGGTCGACCAGGCGGTTGGTGGTGATCTCGATGCGCCGCACCTTGCGTAGCAGGTCCGCCGGCAAGGCCGCTGCGCGGGGGCGCGCGGGCGGTGGCGCGGCGGGCGGGGTGGGCTGGCGGCGGAAGGGGTTCTTCATCGGACGTTCTTCATCGGACGGGACGCAACTTCGCGGGTCGGTGGTGGCTCGCAAGGTCGAGCGAGCGGTGCCGCCTACGGCACCTCCACACGGTCGAGCAGGCGAGCCACCAGGTCGTCGCTCGAGACTTCCTCGGCCTCCGCCTCATAGGTCGGCACCAAGCGGTGGCGCAGGACGTCGGCCGCGACCTCCTTGACGTCCTCCGGGATGACGAAGCCGCGACCGCGGACGAGCGCCATGGCCTTGGCCGCGCGGGCCAGGAACAAGGTGGCGCGCGGCGAGGCGCCGAAGGCGATCAAGCCGGCGAGGTCGGGGGCGCCGGCGGCGCGCGGATCGCGGCTGGCGGTCACCAGGTCGAGAATGTACTTGCGAATCTTGACGTCGAGGTAGACGGCGTCGGCGGTGGCGCGCAGCGTCGCCAACCGCTCACGGTCGAGCACCGCCCGCACCTCGCTCGGCCGCTCCACCAGCATGCGCTCGAGGATGTCGCTCTCCTCCGCCCGCGAAGGGTAGGTGAGCTTGAGCTTGAGCATGAAGCGGTCGACCTGGGCCTCGGCGAGCGGGTAGGTGCCCTCCTGCTCGATCGGGTTCTGGGTCGCCAGCACCATGAAAGGCTCGTCGAGGCGGTAGGTGGTCTGGCCGAGGGTGATCTGTCGCTCTTCCATCGACTCGAGCAGCGCCGACTGCACCTTGGCGGGGGCGCGGTTGATCTCGTCGGCGAGCAGCAGGTTGGTGAAGATCGGCCCCTTGTGCGGCTCGAAGCTGCGCTTGTTCTGGTCGTAGATGAGGGTGCCGAGAAGGTCGGCCGGCAGCAGGTCGGGGGTGAATTGGACGCGCCGGAAGTCGAGGTGGAGCGTCGCCGCCAGGGTCTTGACCGCCAGCGTCTTGGCCAGGCCGGGCACCCCCTCGATCAGCACATGGCCGCGGGCGAGCAGGCCGACCAGCAGGCGGTCGAGCAGGTAGTCCTGGCCGACGATCACCTTGCGGATCTCGGTTTCGATCGAGCGCAGGGTGAGCGCCTCGCGCTCGACGTCGCGGCTCAGGGATCCGACGGGTTGACTGGTGACGTCAGTTTCGACCGGCTGCATGCAGGGAGTCCTCCACGGCGGCTTGCGGAGTGCAAGCAGGGTGCCAGGCATTGGCCGGCATGGGACGCCGATTGACGCCAAATTGGCTCGCCTGGCTCGCAGAACCGGCGTCGGGACGACGCCAGATGCGCTGGTGCGGTAGCGTCTCCGCGTGCCGCTCCTGCGTAAAGCCCTCGGTCAGCACCATCTAGTGGACGGCCGGCTCTGTCGCCCGCTCGTCGACTTCCTGGGCGGCGACCTCGTGGGTCGCACGGTCGTCGAGATCGGGCCAGGCGGTGGCGTGCTGACCCGCGAGCTGCTCACCGCCGGGGCCCGCGTCTGGGGTGTCGAGCTCGACTTGGCATGGGCAGCTGCCCTGGCGAACCAACTTACCGCCGCTGACCGGCTCCAGTTGCTGGTCGCCGACGGTCTCGAGCTGCCCTGGGGCCGCCTGCCCGCCGACACCCTGGTCGCCGGCAACCTGCCCTACAACGTCGCGACGGCGATCATCGGGCGCCTCCTGCGCGCGGGCGGTGGTGTGCCGCGGGCGGCCTTCCTGGTGCAGCTCGAGGTCGCCGAGCGGCTGGCAGCGAGCGCCGGCGACGACGCCTACGGCGCGCTCAGCGTGCTGGCGGCCACCCACGCCGAGGTGTCGATCCTCGGCCGCGTCAAGGCCGGTAGCTTTCGGCCGCCGCCCAAGGTCGAGAGCGCCTGGGTGGGGTTCGTCCGGCACCCGCCGCCGCTGCCCGCCTCAGGCCTGGCGGGCCTCGAGACGCTGGTGTTCGCCGCCTTTTCCCAGCGGCGCAAGACGCTGCGCAACGCCCTCACCGCCCGCTACGGCCGCGAGCGCGCCGCGGCCGCCGTCGCCTGCCTGGCCGGGCGCGGCTTTCCGTCGACCGTCCGCGGCGAGGACCTGGGGCTCGAAGATTTCCTGGCGCTGCACAAGTTTCTGTGCGACTCGGCGGCCGAATTGCTAGACTGACGCGGCTTTGGCTACCGTCGAACCACTGCCGCCAGCCCCCGGCTCGGGGACCGATCGCGCTTCTGCTGATCGCGCCGCCGAGGCTGCTGCCGCGAGCGGCCCTGCGCCGCTGCGCCCCGCCCGTGGACCGCGTCCCGTGCCGCTGCCGTCCGGCGCCCCGCCGGGCGCGCCGGGCAGTGGGCGTGGCCTGACCGCCGCCGCCGCGGAGGACGGGCACGAGGCCGGCGGCCCGCGGCGACTACGGCTCGAGAGCAAGCTGTCGCCCGAGAAGGGCAACGAGGTCACCGGGCTCCTGCTGCTGTTCTTCGGACTGTTCCTGGCGGCGGCGGTGGCCAGCTACGAGCCCGGCGACCCCAGTTTCTTCCACCAGGGCTTCGGCCCGCCGACGCGTCCCCACAACCTGATCGGTCAGGTCGGCGCGGAGGTGGCGGCGTTCGGCTTCGGCATCCTCGGCCTGACCTGCCTGTTGGTGCCGGTCCTGATGCTCACCACCGCCGTGCGCCGGCTGCGACGTCGGGAGCGCGCGGCGGTGGTCGGACGCGGCTTCGGCGCCCTGCTCATCGTCGCCACCCTGCCGGCGCTGCTGCAGCTCACGGTCGGCCGTCTGCCCTGGCGCGGCGCCGCAGTCGAGGCGGGTGGCCTCGTCGGCGTGCTCGGCGTCGACGCCCTGACGTCGCAGCTCAACACCGCGGGCACCGCCCTGTTGCTGGTGGCGCTGACCGTGATCGGCATCACCCTCCTCGTCCAGTCGACGCTCGGTGAGCTGTTGGTGGCTTGGAAGACACGGCTGGCGGTCGCCCTCCAGCACATGGTGCTGTGGCGCGCGCGGCGAGCCGAACGGCGCGAGGACGACGTGCGCCGCGACCGCATGGCGCGCCAGCTGGCGCGCGCCGCCGAGCCGGCAGCAGACGACGAAGACGAGGGCGACTGGGAGAGCGACGACGACCTCGACCTGCCGCTGCGGCCATCGCCGCGCGTCGCCGCCTCCCGCGCGGATCAGTCACCGTCCTCCGCTCGCGGTCTGGAGACGGGCGGCTCGTCCCGTGCCGTCCCGTCGCCTGCCGCCGCGAATGACGAGCCGCGGCCTCTGCGCGCCGCGGCCCGCGCCGGGCGCGAGCTGGCGCTGGTGGCATCGCCAGGGAGCCGGCCAGCGACGAGCGTCGAGCCGCGCCAGGTCGCCCTGCCGTTCCCCGAGGACAAGTCGGCCAAGGGGGCGTTGCCGCCGCTCAACCTGCTGTCGCTCGACAGCGAGAAGCCGGAGTTCGACGAGAGTGAGCTGGTGCGTCTCGGCGAGGTCATTCGCCGCAGCTGTACCGAGTTCGGCGTCGAGGGCACGATCGAAGGCATCAGCCCGGGGCCGGTGATCACGGTCTACGAATTTCAGCCGGCACCCGGCGTCAAGGTCAGCCAGATCGTCAACCTGCAGGACGATCTCGCGCTCGCGCTCAAGGCCGAGTCGGTGCGCATCGACCGCCTGCCCGGGCGCTCGACGCTCGGCATCGAGGTGCCGAACCACAAGCGAGCCATCATCCGCCTGGGCACGATGCTCCAGCAGGAGACCTTCCGCAAGTCGCCGTCGGTGCTGACCATGGCGATCGGCACGACGATCCACGGCGAGCCCTACTACGCCGACCTCGCGACGATGCCGCACCTGCTGGTCGCCGGCGCCACCGGCTCGGGCAAGAGCGTTGGCCTGCAGAGCATGATCACCTCGATCATCTACAAGGCCAGCCGCGAGGACGTGCAGTTCATCTTCATCGACCCCAAGCGCATCGAGCTCGGCGTCTACAACGACATTCCGCACCTCAAGACCGAGGTGGTGGTCGAGCCGAAGAAGGCCGCCAACGCCCTGCGTTGGGCGGTCGCCGAGATGGAGCGGCGCTATCGGCTGCTGGCCGAGGTCCACGTGCGGTCGATCGAGTTCTACAACCGGGCGATCAAGGACCCGGAGGTGCAGAAGCGGCTGACCCTGTCCGACATTCCGGAGAAGGCGGGCACCGGCTTCGATCAGGCCGATTTGAAGCCGCTGCCGTACTACGTGATCATCATCGACGAGCTGGCTGACCTAATGATGGTGGCCTCGGCCGACGTCGAGACCTCGATCGCCCGGTTGGCGCAGATGGCGCGCGCCGTCGGCATCCACCTCATCGTCGCCACCCAGCGGCCGTCGGTGGACGTGCTGACCGGCACCATCAAGGCCAACTTCCCTTGCCGCATGGCCTTTGCCACCGCCTCCCGGCACGACTCGCGGACCATCCTGGATACCGTCGGTTCGGAGAAGCTCCTCGGCAAGGGCGACATGCTGTTCATGCCACCGGGCTCGGGGCGGATCATGCGTCTCCACGGCGCCTACATCAGCGAGCAGGAGACGGCGGCGCTGGTGCGCTGGCTGAAGAAGCAGGGCCCGCCGCAGCTCGACATGTCGGTGCTCGACGCCCCGGTCGGCGCCAAGGGCGAAGGCGAGGCCGGCGATGATGGCGACGACGACCTCTATGACGAGGCCTCGCGGCTGGTGGTCACCGAGCGCATGGGGTCGGCGAGCTTCCTCCAGCGCCGGATGCGGATCGGCTTCTCGCGCGCCGCCCGGCTGATCGACCTGATGGCTCGCGACGGCCTGCTGGGCCCGTCGCAGGGCAGCAAGCCGCGCGAGGTCCTGGTACCGCCCAACTACTTCACCGAGGTCGACGAGACCAAGGACCTGTAGGCGGAGCGAGGTTCCGTACAGCGTCGGGCGGCCTGCGGTCGTCCGCGCCGCGGTCCGGGAGCCAGTGCGCAGCACCGTATGATCCGACCCGTGCGTATCGTCTTCTTCGGAACTCCCGCGTTCGCCGTTCCCACCCTCGACGCCTTGGCGGCAAGCGGGCGGACGCCGCTCTTGGTCGTCACCCAGCCGCCACGGCCGGTCGGGCGGGGGCTCGAGCTGGCGCAGCCGCCGGTGGCGCGCTGGGCCGTTGCACACGACGTCCCCCTGCGCCAACCCGAGAAGCTGCGCGACCCGACCTTCCTCGACGCGCTGCGCGCCCTGGAGCCCGACGTCGCGGTGGTAGTGGCCTTCGGCCGTATTTTCAAGCCCGAGCTCCTCGCCCTGCCGCGTCTCGGCTGCGTCAACGTCCACGCCTCGCTCCTGCCGCGCTGGCGAGGTGCGGCGCCGATCCAGGCGGCGATCGCCGCCGGCGACGAGGAGACCGGCGTGACGACCATGCAGATGGAGGCCGGCCTGGACACCGGGCCGATGTTGCTGCGGTCGACGACGCCGATCGCCCCTGACGAGACCGCCGACTCCCTCGCCGGGCGGTTGGCGGTGCTCGGCGGCGCGCTTCTGGTGCGCACCCTCGAAGGGCTGGAGGCGGGCGCCCTGGTGGCCCAGCCGCAAGACGACTCCCTGGCGACCCATGCACCCCAGCTCACCAAGGAGGACGGGGCGGTCCGCTGGAGTGAGTCCGCAGGGACGATCGCTCACCGTCTGCGCGCCTACACGCCGTGGCCGGGGCTGTCGTCGACGCTGCGCGGCCAGCCGGTGAAGCTGCTGGCGGTCCAGGCGATCGCGGCCGACCAGCCGCGGCTAGCCGGCGCCGGGGATGTTCCGGGGACGATCGTCGCGCTGCCCAACGTCGCCGGTGGTGGGCTGCGGGTGGCCTGCGGGGACGGTTCGGAGCTCTGGCTCGGGAGTCTTCAACGCCCCGGCAAGCGAGCGGTCTCGGCAGTCGACTTTGCCAACGGTGAGCGCCTCGCCCGTGGCGAGGCCTTCGGCTGACCCCCGCCGACCCTGCTACCCTTCGAGTCATGGCCCGTCACCCGGCGATTCGCCGCCCTCCGCCGCTGTCTGCCCACGGCCACCGCGCCAGTGACGACGGTCGCCGCACGCCGCAGGACAACGTTCGCTCCGAGGCGGTATGGGTGGTCGAACGCACGCTCGCGTCCCGCTCCCCGGTCGACAGCTTTCTCGGCGGTGCCCTCGGTCGCCTCGACGAGCGCGACCACGGGCTGCTGCGCGAGCTGGTCCTCGGCACCTTGCGCTGGCTGCGCCGACTCGACCACGTCCTGGCGGCGGCGGCCAACCGCCCGTTGGCCGAGATCGACCCGGTGCTCCACGCGCCGCTGCGCATCGCTGCCTACCAGTTGCTGTTCCTTGACCGGGTACCGGCCCACGCGGCGGTGGACGAGGCGGTCAAGCAGGTGGCCAAGGTCTCGCACCGCGGCAGCGCTGGCTTCGCCAACGCCGTGCTCCGGCGCGTTGCCAGGAGCCCGCAGCTCGCCGACTGGCCGGTGACCGAGGCGGACCCCATCGTCCGACTGGCGATCGAGCTGTCGCACCCCGACTTCCTGGTTGCGGCATGGTGGTCCCGTTTTGGGGAGGCGCGGACGCGCGCCCTGCTCGCCGTCAACAACACACCCAAACCGTTTCAACTGCTGACCTTCCGCGATCGGGGTGGGCGCGAGCTGGTGGCCGAGCAGCTGATCGAGGAGGGCCTCGAGCTGGAGCCGAGCGCGCTCTCCGCGCTCGGCCTCACCTGCCGGGTGGGCAATCCGCTCTCCACCTTGGCGTTTCGCCAGGGCCTGGTCTACCTCCAGGACGAGGTCAGCCAGGTCGTCGCCCTGCTGCCGCCACCGCAGCCCGGGGAGCGGGTGCTCGACGCCGCTGCCGCGCCCGGTGGCAAGGCCTTGGCAGCGCTCGCCCACGAGCCTGGGCTGCGGGTGACCTTGGTCGACGTGGCCATCGACCGTTTGCCGCGTTTGGTGCAGAACCTGCGGCGCCTGGGGCGCGCCCTGCCGGTGCTGGCCGCGGACGCCGGCCAGCCGGCCCTCGCCCCCGGCAGTTTCGATCGCGTGATTCTCGACCTGCCGTGCGGCGGCAGCGGCACCCTGCGTCGGCACCCCGAGCTCAAGTGGCGCTTGTCACCTGGCGAGCTCGTGCGGCTGGCCGCCCAGTCGCGTCGCCTGCTGGCCGGCTCGGCGCCGCTGGTGGCTGCGGGCGGCCTGCTGGTGGCCATCACCTGCTCGCTCGAGGTCGAGGAGAACGAGGACGTGATTGCTGGCTTCCTGGCCGAGCAACCGGCCTTTGCTCTGCTCGATCTCGCCGACTTGGTGCTGCCGGCCCATCGAGCCGGGGTCGAGTCCCGCGGTCGCTGGCGAGTGTTGCCGGCTGACGACCACGACGGATTCTCCGTCCACGTCCTGCGGCGGCGAGCTTGAGCAATAGTTGCGACCTGCGCATTGCGGCTGGTTGCCCACAACCCTCGGCTTGGCGCTCGTGAATCGCGGGAAAGCCCTGTGTTTACGGGCCTCCTCGCCCCAAATCGTATTGACAGCCCGCGGGGTGTGCCGTATCGTGACCAACATTGTTTCTAAACCGCTACGATCAACGATGCACCGCTAGGAGGGGACATGGCAGGTAAGGCTGATATCGTCGAGGAAATCGCGAGCGCTGGCACGCTGACCCGCAAGCAGGCTGGCGAGGTTTTCGAAGCTGTGTTCGACACCATCACCAAGCACCTGAAGAAGGGTGAGCGCATCCAGCTGCCTGGCTTCGGCAGCTTCTCGGTCACGTCGCGCGCCGCCCGCAAGGGCCGCAATCCCGCGACCGGCGAGGCGATCACCATCAAGGCGAGCAAGAGCGTCCGCTTCAAGCCCGGCAAGGAGCTGAAGGACGCCCTCAACACCTCAGGCAAGAAGAGCAAGAAGTAGCTCTCTCGACCTCGACGCAGTCTCGCGAGCCCCGTCCGCGCCCAGAGGCGTGGCGGGGCTCGTTGGTTTTTGGCGGCTCGCTCGGGAGTCTGAGAGGCGCGCCTACGTCGTTGCGGACTGTCGTCGGTGTTGGATGGCGGCCAGGATGCCGCAGACGACCAGCAGGGCGCCGAAGGCACAGACGATGGTCGGCCCGGTCGGCAGGTCCATGCTCTCCCATTGCGTCGACAGCACCAGGCCGGCGACTCCAGCCGTCAGGGCCACCGCCCAACCGATGGCCAGTCGCCTGGCCGGGCGCGCCGCGAGCAGCGCGCCGCACACGGCGGGAACGATCAGGTACGAGAACACGAGATAGACGCCGGCGATGCGGACGAAGCTGGTGACCACCAGCCCGAACGTAGCGTAGAAGAGGAAATCCCAGAGGCGCAGGCTCATGCCCCGCCGCTCGGCCTCGTCGGGGTCGAAGGTCACGAGGTGGAACTTCTTGCGCAGGGCGGCGTGGAAGACGCCGACGCCGGCAAACATGGCGAGGGTCTTGAGCACCTCCTCCCGGCTGACCAGGAGGATGTTGCCGACCAGCAGGTTCTTGATCTCTTCGTCCCCCTCGGCCGTCTTGCTCAACACCAGCGTGGCGGCCGCGGCGGCGACGATGTAGATGATGCCGATGATCGCCTCCTGGGGCACCCGTGGATGACGGAAGCGGGTGAGCGAGAAAAGTGCCGCGCCGGCGATCGTGAACGCCACCGAGACCAGATAGGGCATGTTGCTGTGCTGCAGGTCCGCGCCCAACAGAAGAGCGGCCGAAATGCCGAGGGCAGCCAGCTGGGCGAGGGCGAGATCGACGAAGATGACGCCGCGCTCGACGACGTGGAGGCCGAAATAGACCAACATCGCCGGCAGGACCACCAGGGCGACCAGAGGCCAGAGCCAGAGGGTGAAGAGGTCCATGGTTGTCCGCCCTAGCCTTGGGCCGCGAGGGCTTGGGCGATGCGGTTGACGACGACGTCGAGCAGGTCGAGGTAGCTGGCGGTGCCGGCCAGGCCGCCCGGGAACTGGCAGACGTCGACGACGGTCGCGTTGTTGTGCGAGGCCACGGCGTCGGCGGTCTTTCGCGGCTGGTACGGCTCGACGAGCATCACGCGGATGTTGTCGGCCGCCATCGTCTGGATGACCCGAGCGAGGTGGGGTGGCGACGGGGGAATGCCCGGCTTGGGCTCGAGGAAGAGGTCCGACACCAGGCCGAAGCGGGCGGCGAAGTAGCGCCAGGTCGGGTGGTAGGTGACGATCCGCCGCCCGGCGTAGGGTTGAAGCAAGGCGGTCCATTGCTTCATCCGGGCGTCGAGCTGGGCTTCGAAGGCGGCCAGGTTGGCCTGGTACGTCGGGGCACCGGCGGCGTCGAGTGTGCCGAGGACGCGCGCGATATGCGCGGCGACGGTCTTGCCGTTCAGCGGGTCGAGCATGAAGTGCGGGTTGCCGGCGAGGTGGGTGTCGCCCTGCGAACGATCGGCCGACGCCGGAATGTCCAGCAGTTGGACCCCCTCCGAGGCGACAATCCGGCCGGGCGCCCCGGCGAGGACCTTCGCGTTGCGAGCGCCCTCGAGGAGCGGCGGCAACCAGCCGACTTCGAGCTCGGCGCCACCCTCGATCAACACGTCGGCGCGATGCAGAGCGACGATCTGGCTCGGGCGGGCGTCGACGAAGTGGGGGTCTTCGGTGGGTTTGGCAATGGTCACCACGGCGACGCGATCGCCCCCGACCGCAGTCGCGAGAGCCGCGTACTCGCTGGTGGTGGCGACGACGTTGAGGGTGGCGCTGGCGGGCAGAGCGGCGACACTGGCCAGCAGGATCACACCGGGGAGGGCAGGGCGCTTCCGTGTTCTCATGGGTAACCCCTAGTACTTGTGAGCGCCGTGGGCGCCGAGCAGGAACTCGAGCTGCAGCCACAGGGAGTGTTCGTTCTGGGCGAGGGCGTTGCCGTGGTCGAAGTTGTACTGCAGACGGAGCTTCGAGAACTCGCTCGGGTAGAAGGTGAGCACCGGGGAGAGTCGCGTGCGGGCGGCGAGACGGCCATCGGTGGCGAGGCCCTGGTCGCCGCCGACGCGCTCGCCGCGCAGGCCGACGACCCAGCGGGGACGGAAGCCCCAGCTGGCCTGCAGGTAGCCACCCCAGTCGCGGTAGTCGGCGGGCGCGAGGTCGGCGCTGCCGTCGGCATGGAGGTCGCGCTGCATGATCTCGGTCTGCAGCTTGAAGAATGGGAAGCCGTTGAAGGCGTTGGTCGGCTTCCACTTCCAGAAGCCGTCGACGCCGTAGATGCGGGTGCGGCCGTCGTCGCCGGTACCGTTGGGGCCGAGCGCCGCCGAGGCGCCGACGAGCAGCGTCTGGGTGTCGGAGAGGTCGAACGACGCGCTGTAGCGCGGCACCCACAGAAGGTCACCGCTGGCCTTCACCGTCCGTCCGACGATTGGGTGGCCGAAGAGGCTCTCGCCCTCGACGCTGCGGAAGCTGGTCAGGGTCTCGCCGCCGTTGTTCTGGACGGTGAGGAAGAGCTCGGAGTAGAACGGGGTCGGCACCAGCCAGGACAGTCGTGCGCCGGTCGACCGCAGGCCGTCGCCGCCGAACAGGCGGGCGTTGACCAGCGGCTGGTCGACGTAGTCCCAGGCGTGCGGGTGCGACGGGTTGAGACGCCCGAGCTCGGTGAAGAACTGGCCGACCTTGAGTTGCAGTCCTGCCGGCAGGGAGGTGGTGGTGACGTAGGCCTCCTCGAGCTCGACGTTGGTCTCGCCCTCTGGCGTCAGTTGGAAGATGAGGTTGGCCTGCCCGCGGAAGTAGGGATCGACGGCGCCGTCGAGGACCACTTCGATGTTCTGGACGGTGAAGCCGCGCTGGGCGGGGTCGTGGCCGCCGGTCTCGATCGCAGCGACGTCGTCGGCGGTGCTGGTGCCGCCGACGAAGAGGCCGTCGAGCGACAGATTGAGGAAGCTCTTGTTGCCGGACGCGGTGACGACGGGTGCCGGTACCGGTGCCGTCGCTGAGGTGTCAGCGGCCAGCGCCGCGGCCATCTCGGCTTCGAGGGCGCGCGTCTGCGCGTCGTCGGCTGGGGCGGCCACAGGGTTGTCAGATTGCCCGCTGTCTGCGGGGCTGCTGGTGGGCTGTCTGCCGTCAGCGGGGGTGGGGTTGGCCGGTGGCGTTTGCGCCAGGCCGGCGGCGGCGACGAGAAATAGGGTGAGGCTCGACAGGGTTGCGACGCGCACGCGGGTCTCCTTCCGCTTGGGTTCGAATGCCGGATGCACCGCCGCTCCGGACGACCGGAGGGCGGGCAGTTGACGCCAGGAGGAGCGTCAGACGGCAGGCGGGGCGCGAGGGCGGGCGCGGTAGCGAGCGACAGCGCGGATCGGGGAGGCGGCTGCCGCGACGACGCCGGAGGCCAGCTCCGGCTGTACGAGCGAGATCGGTGCGTCGAGGGTGGCGCCGTGGAGGCGCCGCTCGAGCACACAGGCGGTGCAGGTGCGGACGACGACGTCGGTCGGCGTGTCGAGGTGCGTCGGCGCCGACGGATGGCTGGCGGCGGCCGCGAGCACCATCCGCTCGCCGCTCGCATCGTGGCGATGGGGAACGTCCTGGTGCGGCGCCAGGGTGCCCGCCAACACCGCCAGCGCGGCAAACAAACCGCGCAGGCGGTCGGTGACGCGCGGGCGTGCCTGGCGTGGCGAGACCATCCCGTTCACTGTAGCACTGGCGGCGCGAGCGATCCGACCAACGGGCGAGCGGGCGGTTCAGCTGACGTGCGAGCCTGGCTACGCGCCCGGGCGGGGCTCGATCGCGAGCGGGTCGCCGGTGCGGTGGTCGTCGATCTGGAAGCGCAGGAAGGCGTGGATCGCGGCGAGGGCTTCGGCGTCGGCGGACGTGATGCGGACGCGGGCGCCGTTCGGCAGGTCCTCGTAACGGTAGGTGATGTCGGCGCGGCGGCGCGCCATGGTGTCCACGCCCGGCGGCGGAAAGCCGTGGACGGCCTGCGGGGTCGAGAAGTCGCCACTGGCGAAGGCGTCGGTGATCTGCCGCAGGTGGCCCCGGATCGCAGTCGTTACCGCCGTGTCGGCTGGCACCGCCTCGACTTCGATCGCGCCGCCGCCGGCGGCCAGGCGGAAGTGGTGCTGCGAGCCAGAGTGCGGGAAGCCCATCGCGTGGTCGCCGTGGGCATCGACCTCCTGAGCTCGCGTGGCCATGTGCTGGGCGTGGAGCGGGCAGGCAGCCGGGTCCATGGCGGCGGTGGGTGACGTCGTTGACGTGGTGGGGGCGGTTTGGGCGAGGGCGCCCAGGCTGGCAAGAACGAGGAGTTGCGAGACACTCATGGTGAGTCCTTTCTGCGACGTGGCCTGGCGGCCCGGCGCCGTTCGATGTGGTGCCGAAGTGCCGGTTCGAGCTGCTGGGAGAGCGCCGGGGAGCCCCCCTGCTCGCCCAGCGTCTCGAGCAGCTGGGCGGGGCGATCGGGCGGGGCGCCGACGAGGCGCGCGTCCCAGTCGGCGAGGAGCATGCGGATCTGGCGTTCGAGGCGAGCGAGCGCCCGGCGCTGCTCGCCGACGCGCTCGAGGTTGGCGAGGAGAATGGACCGCGCGCGCTGGCAGGGGCGACCGCCGCGCCCCCGCTCGGCAAGGATGCTGGCGAGCTCAGCCAGCTTGAAGCCGACGGCGAGCGCCTGACGAACCACGCTGACCCGTTCGACGACCGACGGCGGATAGTCGCGGTAGCCGGCGGCGGTGCGTTCAGGTGCCGGGATCAGTCCGCGCCGCTCGTAGCCGCGCAGGGTGGCTGGACTGACGCCCGCTCTCTCCGCAATCTCACCGATGCGCAATGAGTCACCTCCAAGCCGCGGCTGCCCGACGACAACCGAGCGGGATCGTAGACCCTGTTTCCTGTTGCAGGGTCAAGGGGGTGCGGGCTGCCGCCTCCGCGCCGAATCCAGCCTCGGATCGCCCGTCCGCGGAGCGTGCTTCAGCGGATAGCGCGGTACAAACGAGCCAGGCGATGCGGCGAGACGCCGAGCCAGAAGAGCGACCACAGCAGCCAGTTGGTGGCGACGTTGCGCAGCACGCCACGGGCGACGTAGCGGCGCGCGGCGGTGACGACTGGCGGCGTGAGCACGACGCGGCGGCCGGCGGTGCCCAGCCGCCGCATGAAGTCGAGGTCCTCGAGCAGCGGCCAGTCGCGGAAGCCACCGATGCGCTCGTAGGCGGCGCGGGTGAAGAACTGGGCCTGATCGCCGAGCGGAGTCTTCGACCAGCGGGTGCGGTGGTTGATCAGGCAGGTTGCCAGGCGCAGCAGCCGGCGGTGATCGTCGAAACGCATGGCAAAGCCGCCACCGACGGCGCCGTCGGCGAGCGCCCGCCGGACCGCGGCGCCCGCGCCCACGGGCAACTCGGTGTCGGCGTGGAGGACGAGGACCGCATCCGTGGTCGTCGCTGCCACGCCCCGGATCAGCTGGCCGCCGCGACCGGCGGCGCCGGTCACTACACGGGCGCCGTGTTGGGTTGCGAGCTCGCGCGTGCGGTCGCTGCTGCCGCCGTCGCTGACGACCACCTCGTCGGCCTCGTTGCGGGCGCGCTCGAGGCAGGCGGCGAGGGCTGCTTCTTCGTTCAGGGTGGGAATGACGATGGCGAGTCGCATGGGTTTTCCGAAGGGAGTTCTATCCCACCGCGGTACGATCCACGGCGAGGAGCCAGATGACCGCCAGCCACTTCAGCCACCTCGACACCAGCGGCCAGGCCCACATGGTCGACGTCTCGGACAAGCCGGTGACTCGCCGCCTGGCGGCGGCGTCGTGTCGCGTCCTGCTCTCGCCGGCGACGGTCGAGGCGCTGGCGCGACTACCCAAAGGCGACGCAATTGCCGTCGCCCGGCTGGCGGGCATTCAAGGCGCCAAGCGCACCCCCGAGCTGGTGCCACTCGCTCACGGCCTGCCGCTCGAGCAGGTCGAGGTCGACATCACGCCGTGCGCCGACGGCGTGGCGATCCGGAGCCGCGTCGTCGTCACCGCCAAGACCGGCGCCGAGATGGAGGCGTTGACCGCCTGCGCCTTGGCAGCCCTGGCGCTCTACGACATGGTCAAGGCCGTCGAGCGCACGGCGGTGATCACCGACCTGCGGCTCGACAGCAAGAGCGGCGGGCGCAGTGGTGACTACCAACGGGCAAAGGCCTGATGGCCGTTGCCTGTGGTCTCGACCAGCTGCTCGCCGACCCGTCGCGCCTGCGTGGTCGACGGTACGGCCTGCTGGCGCACGGCGCCTCGCTCACCGCGGGGCTCGTGCCGGCCCACCTGGCTTTGGCCGCCGCCGGCTGCCCGCCGGCCGCCCTGTTCGGCCCCGAGCACGGCTTCTACGCCGTCGAGCAGGACATGGTGGCGTCGGCGGACGAGCGCGATCCGTGGACCGGCGTGCCGATCGTCTCGCTCTACGGGCACGACGAAGCCTCCCTGCGTCCGCGGCCCGGGGCCTTCGCCGACCTCGATCTGGTCGTCGTTGACCTGCAGGACATCGGCAGCCGCTACTACACCTTCGCCGCCACTGCGGCGTGGACGGCCGAGGCGGCGCTGGCTGCCGGCTGCGAGGTGTGGATCCTCGATCGGCCCAACCCGCTCGACGGCGTTACCATCGAGGGCAACCTGCCGGCATCTGACTTCGCGTCCTTCGTCGGCGCCTTCCGCGTCCCGGTGCGCCACGGGCTCACGCTCGGCGAGCTGGTGCGCCTCGAGGCGCAGCGCCGCGACTGGCCGGGCTGGCGCGAACGGGTGACGGTGCTCGCCGTCGACGGCTGGCGGCGCGCCGATGGCTGGGGGGCCATGGGCAGAGCGTGGGTGGCCCCGTCGCCCAACATGCCCACCCCAATCACGGCGTTGCTCTATCCCGGCGCCTGCCTGGTCGAGGCGACCGAGCTGTCCGAGGGCCGCGGCACGACACGGCCCTTCCAGCTCGTCGGCGCGCCGGGCATCGACCCGCCGGCGCTGGCCCGTCGGCTGACCGAGCGCCTGCAGGCGCAGTCGATCGGTGGTCTGGCGGTGATTCCGACCTACTTCCGGCCGCAGTTCCAGAAGCACGCCGGCAGCGTCTGTGGCGGTGTCGAGCTGGCGCTCACGGACGGCAATTTGGCCGCCTCGTTGCGTGCCGGCGTCGAGCTGCTGGCGGCCGCCCACGAGGTCTGTGGGACCGACGGTTTCTGGCGCACCGCCGCCTACGAGTTCGTCACCGACCGGCCGGCGATCGACCTCCTGGCCGGTTGCACGGACGCTCGGCTGGGCATCGAAGGACGGGCCGACCTCGATGCCTGGTACGCCACGTGGCCGGCCGACGAGGCGGCCTTTCGGGTCGAGCGTCGCGAGATCCTGCTCTACCCGGAGTGACGCCCGGAGTGACGGCGCGCTGGGGGCGCGGACCCACCCCGCGGGTGGTTTGACCGACCCCGGGTCGGGTGAAACAATGACGCGGTGCGGCAAGACCGCCAACGCTCCGGCGCCGGAGCGTCCCCGCTCCTGCTGGTTCTGACCTGGCTTGGCCGCGCGGCGACCGCCCGTCGGCCGCAATCCGGTTACAGACTGACGTTCCTCGGCGACCTACGCCGAATCCTGGAGGCCTCCCGTGCACCGCATCCTGATCGCCGACTCGCTCGAATCGACGGGTATCGACATCCTGCGCCAGAGTGGCGCCGAAGTGGTGGTGCTCGCCGCCGCCGACAAGCCGCGCCTGAAGGAGATCATCGCCGACTTCGACGCCCTGGTGGTGCGCAGTGCGACCAAGGCCGACGGCCCGCTTCTGCGCGCGGGCAAGCGACTCAAGGTGGTCGGCCGGGCCGGCATCGGCGTCGACAACGTCGACGTCGTCACGGCCACCGAGCTTGGCATCCTGGTCGTCAACGCGCCGACCGCCAACCTGATGTCGGCCACCGAGCACACCTTTGCCCTGATGCTGGCGCTCGCCCGCCGGATCCCGGCGGCCGATGCCTCGCTCAAGAACGGCGTCTGGGACCGGAAGAGCTTCACTGGCGTCGAGCTCCAGGGGAAAACCCTCGGCATCATCGGCTTCGGCCGCATCGGCCAGCGGGTTGCGATGCGCGCCCGTGGCTTCGAAATGAAGGTCTTGGCCTACGACCCGTTCCTCGACGCGGCGGCGGCGCGACGGCTCGAGGTCGAGCTCGTACCGGTCGACGACCTGCTGGCGGCGGCCGACGTGGTGACCTTCCATACCCCGCTGACGCCGGAAACCAAGAACCTGCTCGACGAGCGCAGGCTCGGCCTGATGAAGCCGCACGCCATGGTGGTCAATTGCGGGCGTGGCGGCGTCATCGACGAAGCGGCGCTCCTCGCCGCCCTCGACCGCGGTCACCTCGGGGGCGCCGCCCTCGACGTCTTCATGGAGGAGCCGCCGCTCGACTTCGCCTTGGCCAAGCACCCGCGGGTGGTGGCGACGCCGCACCTCGGCGCGCAAACCGAGGAGGCGCAGCTGCGCATCGCCATCGAGACCGCCGAAATGGTCATCGCGGCCTTGGCGGGCTCGATGTCGGTTTCGGCCGTCAACCTGCCGTTCCGTCCGACCGGAGCGGCCAGCGAGCCATACCTGCGGCTCGGCGAGGCGCTCGGTCGCCTGGCGAGTGGGCTGCTCGGCGGCAGCATCAGCCGGGTCCAGACCGACCTCTGGGGGATCGACGACGCCCTCACCGTGCCGACGTCGGTGGCCGTGCTCAAGGGCGTGCTGACGCCGTTCCTTGGCGAGGTCGTCAACTACGTCAACGCCGAGCACGTGGCCGAGGGCCGCGGGATTGCCACCGCGCGCGTGAGCCATGGCCGCGCTGGCGAGGCGTCCCAACTGGTGGCGGTCAAGGTCAGCGGCGAGGCGGGTGAGATCGAGCTGGTCGGTACGCTCTACGACGGCAAGGAGCCACGCGTGGTGCGGGTGGCTGGCTTCCAGCTCGAGTTCCGGCCCGAAGGCAACCTGCTGCTGCTCGAGAACCGTGACGTGCCGGGCGTGGTCGGCAAGATCGGCACCTTGCTCGGCGAGGCTGGCATCAACATTGGCGACATTCACCTGGCGCGACGCAGTGGTCCCGCGCGTCCCGGCCAGGCGGCCAGCGAGGCGGTGGCGATGGCGGCTCTCCGCCTCGACCAGCCGCTGACCGCCGACGCGCGCGCGGCTCTGGCCGGCCTGCCAGCAGTGATCAGCGTGCGCTACGTGGAAGCGTGATGTCGACGAGAGCGGGCGGGAGGATGCGATGCGGGTAGGGCTGATTTTCGGCGGGCGGAGCGTCGAACACCGAGTCTCGCTGGTGTCGTCGCGGACGGTAGCGGCGGGGCTGGCCGAGGCTGGCCACGAGGTCGTGCCCCTGGGCATCGCCGAGGACGGCTGCTGGGTTGGCCGCGCGGCGTCGGCGTCGGCGGTGGCCGGGAAGCTCGACGTCCTGGCCGCCGTCGGCGAGCCCGTCGCGGCGACGCTCTCCCACCTCTTTGCCGCCGACGTCGACGCCCTGTTCCCGATTGTGCACGGCACCTGGGGGGAGGACGGCACCCTCCAGGGCCTTTGCGAGATGCTCGACCTGCCGTACGTCGGCGCCGGCGTCGCCGCCTGCGCCATCGCCATGGACAAGCGGCTGTGCAAGCAGGTGCACCAAGCGGCGGGCGTGCCGGTGGTCGAGTTTGTGAGCTTCGGCCGGGCCGCCGTCGAGGCCGATGCTGTCGCCTGCGCCGCCGCCTGCGACCATCTGCCACTGCCGGTCTTCGTCAAGCCGAGCGTCGGTGGCTCGAGCGTCGGCGTGCGGCGGGTCGACGCGCGCGAGGAGCTTGCGGCCGCCCTCCTGGCCGCCCTCGCCTTCGACGACACGGTGCTCGTCGAGCGCGGCGTGACGGGACGCGAGCTCGAGTGCGCCGTCCTCGGCTACCCCGACCTCGCCGCTTCGGCGATCGGCGAAATCGTGCCCGGCAACGAGTTCTACGACTACGAGGACAAGTATCTCCTCGACCGCGCGCGCCTGATCGCCCCGGCGGAGCTCACGCCGGAGCAGGCGGCCGAGATGCAGCGCCTGGCGACCGCCGCCTTCGCTGCCGTCGGCGGCTGCGGGATGGCGCGCGTGGACTTCTTCCTCGAGAGCGCGACCGGACGCATCTACGTCAACGAGATCAACACCCACCCAGGCTTTACCAAGATCTCGATGTACCCACGGCTGTGGGCGCTCTCAGGCGTGCCGCTGGCGGCCCTCGTTGGCCGGCTGGTTGACCAGGCGCAAGCGCGTCATCGCGACCGCACCCGCCTCGACCGCGGCATCAAGGGCTTCCTGGCCGGACTGAGCTGAGGACGGGGAGCGGTTCAGACACTGGGCGCGACGACGACGACCGGGCTGTAGCCCAGGGCGATCAGCTCGTCGCGCAGGTCCTCGGCCAGGTTGCGGGTGTTGAACACCCCCAGCTGGACGCGATGCCAGATGCCGTCGGCGTGCACCTCGGCCTCCGGATGCGTCGTACGCAGCTCCTGGCACAGTGACGCCGCCCGCTCGGGGTCGGCAAAGGCACCGACCTGGACGGTGTAGCGGTCGTCGCCGAACAGGGCCGGGTCGACATCTTCCGGCGTGGCGCGCGTGCCCAGGACGCGAAGCTCGACGCGTGCCGTGCCGGGGCCCACCATCTCGACCTCCTTGGCGGCGCCGAAGGAGAGGTCGATGACGCGGTTCTTCTTGAACGGCCCGCGGTCGTTGACCCGTACCCGCACCACCTTGCCGTTCTCGAGATTGCGCACCTCGAGCAGGGTGCCGAACGGCAGCGTGCGGTGGGCTGCGGTCAGCCGGTTCATGTCGTAGCGCTCGCCTGACGCGGTGCGGCGGCCGTGGAAGCCGCCGCCGTACCACGACGCCATCCCACGCTCGACGGTGCCGACTACCGGCGGCTCGCCTGCCCGCGGCGTGCCGGTCGACGCGCAGCCGACGGCGAGCGCAGCGACGACCACGAGCAGCGCCGACAGCGCGGCCGTTCGGCAGAGGTTGGAGGTGAACGTGGAGGGAGAACGCATTGCCAGGTCGCGCCGTGCTGCAAACCGTAGGCCGGCTCTCTACCCATGCCGGGGCAGACCCCACGCCCCGCAGCTAAAGTATAGCAGAGACGCGAGATCGGGGGCGATGCTCGGGGGCTGGCCGCGACCGTGAGGGTTCGGACCGACCCCGGCGGGGGACGGTTCAGCCGATTTGGCGTGCTCGACGCCGCGCCCATTCGGCGCCGAGAGGCGGGCCGCTCAGATGCGCGGCGCGGCGGCCTCGACCCTGGCGATTCCAGCGATGGCGGGCAGCGCGACCTCGTCCAGGAGCTCCCCAACCTGGGCCGCGGACCGGCCGGTGAAGGCTACCGGGTCGACCAGCGCGCGGATCTCGTCCGCGCTCAGGCGGAAGCTCGCGTCGTGGGCGATGGTGTCGAGCAGCGGATTGGCGCCGCCTGCCTCGACCACGGCCTGAGCGGCCAGCGAATGCTGCCGCAGCAGCTCGTGCAGCTCCTGACGGTTGCCCCCGCGGACGGTGGCATGCATCAGCAGGGTCTCGGTGGCCATGAAGGGCAGCTCGCGGTCGACCCGAGCGGCGACGACCGAGGCGCGCACCTGGAGCCCGCTCGCGATGTGGGCCGCCAGCGACAGGACGGCGTCGGCGCATAGAAAGGCGTCGGTCATCACCAGGCGGCGGTTGGCGGAGTCGTCGAGCGAGCGCTCGAGCCACTGGGTCGCGGCAGTCAGTGGGCCGTTGAGCGAGTCGGTGATCAACCGACGCGACAGGCTGCACATCCGCTCGGCGCGCACCGGGTTGCGCTTGTAAGCCATGGCCGAGCTGCCGACCTGGCCGCTGTCGAACGGCTCGGCAAGCTCGCCCACGCCCTGCAGCAACCGGAGATCGGTGCCGAGCTTGTGGCAGCTCTCGCCGAGGCCGGCGAGCACCGCGAGGATCTGACTGTCCTGCTTGCGCGGGTAGGTCTGACCGGTGACGGCGAAGCTCTCGGCGAACTCGAGGCGAGTGGCGAACATGCGATCGAGGGCGCGGACCGTGGCGTGGTCGCCGGCGAACAGGGTGAGGAAGCTCGCCTGCGTGCCGGTGGTGCCCTTCACGCCGCGGCAGCGCAGGGTGGCCAGGCGATGCTGGAGCTCCTGAAGGTCGAGCACGAAGTCCTGGGCCCACAGGCAGGCGCGCTTGCCGATGGTGGTCAGCTGCGCCGGCTGGAAGTGGGTGTAGGCCAGGCAGGGTGTGGCCGCGTGCCGTCGGGCGAAGGCGGCGAGAGCCGCGATCACCGCCGCGAGTCGGGACTCGAGGAGGCGCAGCGCCTCGCGAAACAGCAGCAGGTCGGCGTTGTCGGTGACGAAGGCGCTGGTGGCGCCGAGATGGAGGATGCCGCCGGCGGTCGGCGCCTGCTCCGCGTAGTGCCGCAGGTGGGCGACCACGTCGTGTCGGGTCTCGCGCTCGAGCTCGGCGACCCGCGCGAGGTCGAGCCGGGGCAGCGCCGCCTCGAGCTCGGCGATCTGCTCGCGCGTGATCGGCAGGCCGAGCTCGCGCTGGCAGTCGGCGAGGGTGATCCACAGCCGCCGCCAGGTGGCGTAGCGATGGGACGACGAGAAGATCGCCGCCATCTCGCGCGAGGCGTAGCGCTCGTACAGGGCATTCTGCGGGGGCTCTTGCAACATGCGGCAAAGTCTATCTGCTCGCTGGCCCTTGGCCGTCCGCTCGCCGCGCTATGATTCGGCGTCCGAGGGACGACGGCCCGATGCTCAAGCTGCGCAGCATGATCGATGGCGAGGAGAAGCTGTTTCCCCTCGTGGGCGAGGAAGTCCGCATGGGTCGCGGCAGCGACAACGACGTCGTGCTGTCCGACTTCTCCGTGTCGCGACGTCACGCGGCCGCCCGCCGGGAGCCCGATGGGTGGTTCATCTACGACCTGATGAGCACCAACGGCGTGCAGCTGAACGGCGTGTCGGTGAAGAAGGGTCCGTTGCACCCCGGCGACCACGTCAAGGTCGGCACCTTCGAGTTCAACGTTGTCGGCGATCTGGTCGACCCGGCGCCGCGGCCGGAGCCGCGACCGAGCGGCTCACACTCGAGCATTTCGTCGGCGACGATCGTCCGACCGCTCGCCGAGTTCTCCGCCGACTACGGCCTGGACGGCTCGGAGGCCGCGTCGCGCCTCGACAAGCGCAAGGCGCTCGACCAGGCCTACGCCAACAAGATCTTCGGCTTCCTGACGCGCCTGGCGCGCATGCTGATCACCTCCGACGCCGTCGACGAGGTGCTGTCGCGCGTCATGGAGATCGCCTTCGAGGCGCTACCGGTCGACCGCGGCTTCATCCTCCTGCGCGACGAGAATGGCGAGGCGGTGCCCGAGTTCGCGCGCATCAAGGACCGCATCGAGTTTCGGCCCAAGAGTGAGGTGCCGGTCTCGAAGACGATGCTCGAGTCGGTGATGAGCGACAAGGTGGCTCTGCTCACCTACGACGCGCTGTCCGACCAGCGTCTGGCCGGCGGCGACTCGATCCGCATCCACCAGATCCGGGCGGCGATGTGCGCCCCGCTGTGGTCGGGAGAGCGCATCATCGGCGTCATGCAGGTGGACTCGCCGTTCCACGTCGGCACCTTCACCGAGCAGGATTTGGACCTGCTGACGGCGCTCGCCAACTACGCCGCGGTGGCGGTCGAGCGCATCCGCTACGCGCAGAAGGCCGAGTTCGAGCGCCTGGTGCGCAGCCGGCTCGAGCGCTATCACTCGCCGGCGGTGATCGAAGAGGTGATGAGCCGCGGCGAGGACGCCGCCGGCGCCGGTCAGGGCACTTCCGTCCGCCAGGCCGAGGTGACCGTCTTCTTTGCCGACCTGGTGGGCTTCAGCGCCTTCTCCGAGCACGCCCAGCCGGAGGAGGTGGCCGACCTCCTCGAGATCTACTTCACACAGTCGGTGGAGGCGATCTTTCGCCACGGCGGCACCCTCGACAAGTTCATCGGCGACTGCGTGATGGCCTTCTTCGGCGCGCCGATGGCGCAGCCCGACCACGCGCTCCGCGCGGCGCGCACGGCGATCGAGATTCAACAGGCGATCCGCCGCTGGAACGTCGACCGCGAGGTGAACGGCAAGCCACCCGTGTACGCCCGGATCGCCATCAACACCGGTCCGGTGGTGGTCGGCGACATCGGCTCGAACCGACGCGTCGACTACACGGTGCTCGGCAACACGGTCAACGTCGCGGCTCGCCTGGAGGCGTTCGTCGCCGGCCCCGGCGAAATCGTCGTCGGCGCCGAGACCCAGCGCATCATCAGCGGCGAGATCCAGTGCGAGGAGCTGGGTGACCACCAGCTCAAGGGCTTGAAGCAGAAGGTGCCGGCCTACCGCATCGTGATCCCGTGACGACGCCGCTCGAACGCGGCGGTTTCGTCCTCGGCGACTTCATTCTGGTAACGGGCAACCGTCACAAGCTGGCCGAAGCGCGACGGATCCTGGGCTGCGACGTCGAGGCCGTGGCGGTCGACCTGCCCGAGGTCCAAGATCTCGATCTCGGGAGGGTGCTCGGCGCCAAGGCCGAGGAGGCCTGGCATCGGCTCGGGCGGCCGCTCGTCGTCGAGGACACTGCCTTCGAGCTGGACGCCCTGAACGGCTTTCCCGGCCCGCTCATCAAGTGGCTGCTCGAAGCCGTGGGCCCGGAGGGCGTGGCGCGACTGGGTTTGGCCCTCGGCAACCCGCGGGCGCGAGCCCGCTGCCAGCTGCTCTTTCGCGACGCCGACCGCCAGATCGTGGCCGAGGGTGTCACCGCCGGCGAGCTGGTACTACCGGCGCGTGGCGACGGCGGCTTCGGCTGGGATCCGGTGTTTCGGCCCGACGGCGAGATGCTCACGTACGGTGAGCTCACCCCGGCGCGCAAGGACGAGATCGGTCACCGTGGCCGGGCGTGGCGGGCGTTGGCGGCGATGTTGGCGAAAGAGTAGGGGCCAGGCCCTGAGTACCCCCCGGGGACGCCGACGCCCGGTGGGTCCCTCGCTTACCGCGCCGGTGTCCCAGGGTGCTCGCCCGGACTGGGCGTTCCAGCCATGAGGCGGCTCTAGTGCCGGTCTCCGCGCCCCGGGAGCCCTCCGGACGCTGGCGTCCCACCGCGCGTCGGCGCCCCCTCCTGCGTCTGCCAGTCCAGCCCTAGGCGAGCCGTCGCTGTAAGTTCCGTGAGCAACCGTTCGACCTCGCGGCGCAGGGTGGCCAGATCACCTTCGTTACTGATGACCCAATGAGCGGCCGCCCTTCGGACCAAGCCGTCGCCTTGGGCGCGCAGACGGGCGCGCGCGTCTTCAGCTGACATTCCGCGTTCGATCGCCCGCTGCAGTCGGATCGCCTCGGATGCCTCGACGGTGACGATGAGGTCGAAATCCGGTGCGTAGCCGGCCTCGACCAGCCGCGTCGCCTCCAGCACTGCCACGCGCGCCGACGCAGGAACGGAATCCGCGGGCGGCTCGGCGCCTACAGGGGCTAGGTCGCGCCGCAGCTCGGGGCTGAGGGCAGCGCCCGCGGCGACCGCGGCGAAGCGTTGGCGGACCAGCGGGTGGATGGCAGCTTCGAGGCGTTGCCGGGCGTCGGCATCAGCGAAGACGAGCGGGCTGAGGCGGCGTGGGTCGACGGCGCCCTCGGCAGTCAGCATGCCGTCGCCGAACAGCTGCCGCACCGCGAGCGCTCCCGGCTCGCCGGGGCGATAGAGGGCAGCCACCAGCCGGTCGGCGTCGACGACGGTGCAGCCCGCCTCGGCCAGCCAGCGGGCGACGGTCGACTTGCCGCTGGCCAAGCCGCCGGTGAGACCGACGCGGAGCCCGGAAGCCTGGCCCACCGCGGCGGCCATGGGCCTCAGAGGCCTTGGCGGCGACGCGAGGCGGTCAGGGTGTTGGCGATCAGCATGGCGACGGTCAACGGGCCGACACCACCCGGCACCGGCGTGATGGCGCTCGCTTTCGGCAGGACATGGGTGAAGTCGACATCGCCGACCAGCGTGCTTCCCTTCTCGGCCATCTGGCGGGCGCGGCCCTCGTCGCCGGGGAAGAGGCGGGCGACCTCGGCGGCGTCGCTGATGCGATTGATGCCGACGTCGATCACCACCGCGCCCTCCTTGACGTGCTCGGGGCCGATCATCGCTGCCCGGCCGACGGCGGCAATCAGGATGTCTGCTTGGCGGCAGACGGCCGGCAGGTCGCGGGTGCGCGAGTGGCAGATGGTGACCGTGCAGTGTTTGCGCAGGAGGAGCCCGGCCATCGGCTTGCCGACGATCGACGACCGGCCGACGACCACGGCGTGGCTGCCCGCGAGCTTGGTCCCCGAGCGCTCGAGCATCTCGATGATGCCGAGGGGGGTGCAGGGGACGAACCCGGGCTCGTCCAGCCAAAGACTACCGACCGAGACCGGGTGGAAGCCATCGACGTCCTTCTCTGGCGCCACCCGCGACACTGCAGCGCGCTCATCGATCTGCTTCGGCAGCGGCAACTGGATGAGGATGCCGTCGACGGTGGGGTCGGCGTTGAGGCGGTCGATCAGCGCTTCGATCTCTGCTGCCGTGGTGGTGTCGGGCAGGTGGTGACCCTCGCCGATCATGCCGGCCTCGGCGCACGCCTTCGACTTGCTCTTGACGTAGACCTGCGAGGCGGGGTCGCCGCCCACCAAGACCACCGCGAGCTTCGGCGGCCTGCCGCCGCGGGCGATCAGCTCGCGCACGCCGCCTGCCACTTCGGCGCGGATGTCGTTGGCGACGGCCTTGCCGTCGAGGATCTTGCTCATGGTGTCTCCCGAATGCCGCGATAGAGGCAGACCGTGCCGAAGGTGAGGTCGCGCCACGTCGCCGGCGCGAAACCGGCCGCCGCCAGGTGGGCGACGAAGCCGGCGCGCTGAGGGAACTCGGTGACCGAGGCCGGCAGGTAGCTGTAGGCCGAGCCGTGGGGCGAGAGGGCTCGCCCGATGACTGGCAGGATGTGGCGGAAGTAGAAGAGGTAAAGCCCGCGCACCGGCTGGCGCGCCGGCAGGGCGAATTCGAGGACCACGAGCTGGCCGCCCGGGCGTAACACGCGGGCCAGCTCGCGGAGCGCCAGGTCGAGGTCGGCGACGTTGCGCAGGCCGAAGGAGACGGTAGCGCCGTCGAGCTCGCCGTCGCGATAGGGCAGGGCGAGGGCATCAGCCGCCATGCCGCGCGGCGGGGCGGCCTGGTCACGGTATTTGCCGCGGGCGATCGCCAGCATCGGTACGCAGAAGTCAGCCGCCAGCACCTGGTAACCGCGTTGCGTGAGCGTGAGGGCCTGATCGCCCGTGCCGCAGCAGAGGTCGAGGACCTGCTCGCCGCGTGGCAGGCTCAAGGCCCGCGCCGCTTTGCGCCGCCAGACGACGTCGAGCCGACCCGACAGCAGGCGGTTCAGACGGTCGTAGCGTGGGGCGACGACGGCAAACATGTCGCGAATCGTCGCCCGCCGTTTGTCGAGCACAGGTGGTAGGGTGGACCGCGAGGCGGGGTCGATTGACGGCGGTGCCAGGGCGGGCTGCACGACAGGGTCCATGACTGCGCCGAGTCTATAGGACGGGCCTCGGGCATCGCCGCGACCCGGGCGGGTGGGCAGTCGGTGTTCGTTTCCAGTACGCGCCGCTTGACAGCCGCGGCCGACCTCCCTAGTATCGCGAGTCCCTTTGCTGAGCGAAGGCCCGGCTACGTCCGCCGTGCGCTCGGCCATCAGGAGATACAGGTCATGCAGAGCCGGACATACTGCCCCAAGGCGGGCGAGATCGAGCGCAACTGGTTCGTCGTCGACGCGGCGGGGAAGACGCTCGGCCGTATTTCGACAGAAATTGCGCGGGTACTGACCGGCAAGCACAAGCCGACCTACACGCCCCATCTGGACACCGGTGACTTCGTCATCGTGGTCAACGCCGAGAAGGCGGTCCTCACCGGGCGCAAGGAAGACGAGAAGGTCTACTACCGCACCAGCGGTCGGCCGGGCGGCTTGAAGGCCGAGACGGCAGCCAAGCTGCGGCAGCGGCGGCCGGTCAAGATGCTGGAGACGGCGGTGTGGGGCATGCTGCCGAAGAACACGCTCGGCCGCCATCAGCTGAAGAAGCTGAAGGTCTACGCCGGCCCCGATCATCCGCACCAGGCACAGCAGCCTGCCGTGCTCGAGCTCGGCTAAGTCAACGGGTTCCCGAGGAGAACGTCTTGAGCAATTTGCACTACTACGGCACCGGACGGCGCAAGACGTCGACGGCTCGTGTGTTCCTGCGGCCCGGCGCGGGCGGCGTTTCGGTGAATGGTCGGGCGCTCGACGACTACTTCCCGAATGAAGTCTTGAAGATGGTCATCAAGCAGCCCCTGCTGCTGACCGAGACCGCCGAGAAGTTCGATCTCGAGGTCACGGTGTTGGGCGGCGGCAGCGCCGGCCAGGCGGGCGCGATCCGCCATGGCATTGCGCGCGCCCTGCTCGAATTCAATGGCGAGCTCCGCGAGCGGCTCAAGGCAGCAGGCTGCCTGACCCGCGACCCGCGCAAGAAGGAGCGCAAGAAGTACGGTCAGAAGGGCGCGCGGGCCCGCTTCCAGTTCAGCAAGCGTTAGAAACAAGGAGAGCCGTCTTGGTCGAGGTCGCGATGAAGGACTTGCTCGAGGCTGGTGTCCACTTCGGTCACCAGACTCGGCGGTGGAACCCGAAGATGAAGCGTTACATCTTCGGCAAGCGCAACGGGATTTACATCATCGATCTGCAGAAGACGCTGAAGCTCTTCCAGGAGGCGTCGAAGTTCGTCTCCGGGCTGGCGGCGAACGGGCAGCGGATCCTCTTCGTCGGCACGAAGCGTCAGGCGCAGGAGGCGATCGCCGAAGAGGCGCGCCGTTGCGGACAGTTCTTCATGACCCATCGTTGGCTGGGCGGCACGCTCACCAACTTCGTCACCATCCGCACCTCGATCGAGCGTCTGAACGAGCTCGAAGTGCGGCTCGGGGATGTCGACTCGCCGCTGACCAAGAAGGAGCGCCTGCGCCTCGAGCGCGAGCGTGAGCGGATGTCGAAGAACCTCGAGGGCGTGCGCGAGATGGAGCAGTTGCCGGACGCGATCTTCGTGGTCGACCCCAAGCGCGAGGACATCGCGGTCAAGGAGGCCAACAAGCTCGGTATCCCGGTGATCGCCATCGTCGACACCAACTGCGACCCCGAGCTCGTCGACTACATCATTCCGGGCAACGACGACGCGATCCGCACGATCCGCCTGTTCGCCTCGAAGACCGCCGATGCCTATCTGGCAGGCTCGAAGGTGGCAGATCAGCAGGCGATGATCAGCGCCAAGGACGCCCCGGTGGCGCCCGAGATGCTGGACAAGATGCGGGCTGGCGAGGCGCTGCCGGTTCAGTAGCGTCCGCCCAACCGCTGGCGCAGTCATGCGCTGGACCCGAATACCCTGCGTAGCAACCCGAGATCCCGGCCCGTGTGCCGGGATCTCCCGTAAAGAACGACCTTCACCGCGGCCGACCCTCGACAGGCGGCCGCGGTGCGAAGTGAGATGACCGACGGAGGCACGACGATGGAAATCACGGCAGCGATGGTGAAGGACCTTCGCGAGCGCACGGGCGCTCCGATGATGCAGTGCAAGCAGGCCCTGGTGGAGACCAACGGCGACATGGAAGCGGCGATCGACACCCTGCGCAAGAAGGGCATCGCGCAGGCGGCCAAGAAGTCTGGTCGTGTAGCGGCCGAGGGTGCGGTGAGCGCCTACATCCACGCAGGCGGCAAGATCGGCGTGTTGGTCGAAGTCAACTGCGAGACCGACTTCGTGGCCCGCACCGACGACTTCCAGGCTCTCGTGCACGACATCGCGCTGCACATCGCGGCCGCCGATCCGCGTTTCGTCCGCCGCGAGGAGGTCACCGTCGAGGTGATGGAGCGCGAGCGCGAGATCTACCGCGAGCAGGCCCTCGCCTCCGGCAAGCCGGCAGCGATCGTCGAGAAGATGGTGGACGGCAAGATCGAGAAGTTCTACGGTGAAGCGGTGCTTCTCGAGCAGCCGTTCGTCAAGAACCCCGAGCAGACCGTGGGCCAGCTGGTGACCGAGAAGATCGCCAAGATCGGCGAGAACATCCAGGTCCGGCGCTTCGTCCGCTTCAAGCTTGGTGAGGGCATCGACAAGGGCACCAAGGACTTCGCGGCCGAGGTGGCGGCCGCGGTGCAGTGACCGGTGAGATGACGACGCCGGCCGAAGGCAGCGACAGCAGCAGCCTGCGGCCGGTTTTTCGCCGCGTCCTGCTCAAGCTCTCGGGCGAGGCCCTGATGGGCAGCCAGAGCTTCGGGCTCGACGAGAAGGTGATGTCGACGATCGCCGACGAAATCCGCGACGTCTATGAGCTGGGCGTGCAGATCGCCATCGTCATCGGCGGTGGCAACATCATCCGCGGCGTGGCCGCCGCCAGCCGTGGGCTCGATCGGGTCACGGGCGATTACATGGGCATGTTGGGTACGGTGATCAACGCCTTGGCTCTCCAGGACGCGATGGAGAAGCGGGGCGTCGTGACCCGTGTGCAGACGGCGATCGAGATCCGCGCCGTCGCCGAGCCGCTGATCCGTCGGCGGGCGATCCGGCATCTCGAGAAGGGTCGCGTGGTGATTTTCGCGGCCGGCACCGGCAATCCGTTCTTCACCACGGACAGCGCGGCCGCCTTGCGGGCCAACGAGATCCACGCCGACATTCTGCTCAAGGCCACCCAGGTCGACGGCATCTACTCCGCCGACCCGCGCCTCGACCCGAACGCCCGCCTGCTGCCGCACGTCACCTACCGCGAGGTCTTGTCCGAGGACCTCAAGGTGATGGACGCGGCCGCCATCAGCCTCTGCCGCGACAACAAGCTGCCGATCGCGGTCTTCAACCTGCTCGGCCGCGGCAACATCCGGCGAGTGATCTGTGGCGAGGCCGTCGGGTCGATCGTGCGTGAGGAGTCGGCAGCGGCGTCCGCCGCGCGTTCCGCCGCCACGGTGGCCTGACCGGTTTTCGAGACCGTCAACCGAGAGGAGGAGTCATGAAAGAGATTTTCCGCAAGATCGAGGTCGAGATGAAGCAGGCCGTCGAACGGCTGCATGCCGACCTCAAGCACCTGCGCACCGGGCGCGCCTCGGTGGCCATGCTCGACGGGCTGACAGTCGACTACTACGGTAACCCCACGCCGATCAACCAGGTTGCCAACCTGAGCGTCGCCGATGCCACCATGCTCATCGCGCAGCCTTACGACTCGTCGCAGATCGGCCCCATCGAGCGCTCGATCCGCAAGTCGGACCACGGATTCAACCCGAGCAACGACGGCAAGGTGATCCGTATCCCCGTCCCGCCGCTCACCGAGGAACGGCGCAAGGACCTGGTCAAGAAGGCGCACGAAGCCGCTGAGCACGGGCGCAACTCTGTCCGCCTGGCACGACGCGAGGGCAACGACGCCATCAAGGCGCTCGAGAAGGCCAAGAAGATCTCGCAGGACGACGAGAAGCGCGGTCATGACGAGATCCAGAAGCTCCACGACCACTACATCGCCGAGATCGGCTCGGCCCTGGCGCACAAAGAAAAGGACATTCTCCACGTCTGACGCACCCGCGCTCGCCCCTCTTCCGCCGGTCGTTGGCCTGGTGCCCGCGGCCGGTCGCGGGGAGCGCTATGGCAGCGCCTCGGCCGTGCCGAAGCAGTTTCAGCCGGTGGCCGGGCGCCCCCTGCTGGTCTGGACGCTCGAACGCCTGCTGGCCGCCGGCGTGCCGCGCCTGGTGGTGGCGCTGCCGGCCGACTGGCGGGCGTGGGCCGCCGACAACCTCCGCCTGTCGACCCCTGGTGGCAGCGAGCGCCTGACGCTCATTGCCGGCGGTGAGAGCCGGCAAGAGTCGGTGGAGCGCAGCCTGGCGGCCGCGGGCCACGGTGACGAAGATGACCTCGTCCTGGTACACGACGGGGCGCGCCCGGTGACCGCTCTGGCCGACGTCCGTACGACCGTGCTGGCCGCCGCCGAGCATGGCGCTGCGGTGCTCGGCCGTCGGGTGGACGACACGCTGAAGCGTTTGGACGGCGGTTGGCTGGGGCCAACGGTGCCGCGCGACGGCCTGTTTCGCGCCGAGACGCCGCAGGTCTTTCGGCGCTCGCTGCTGCTGCGAGGGTACGCCGCGGCCCGAGCCTCGGGTCGCCTGGCTACCGACGAGGCTGGGGTCATCGAGCTGCTCGGTGACATCCGTATCCGCGCAGTCACCGCGACGGCGCCCAACCCCAAGCTGACGCACGCTGGCGACCACGTTCTGGTCGCGGCCCTCCTTGCCGGCGCAGGCGGCGACTTCGGAGCACCATCTTGAGCATCGGGCTGAGGATTGGCCAGGGTTACGATATCCACCAGTTGGTGCCGGGGCGGCGGCTTGTCCTGGGTGGCGAGGAGATCCCGTTCGAGCGGGGCCTGCTCGGCCACAGCGACGCCGACGTGCTGCTGCATGCGTTGGGCGACGCGCTCCTCGGAGCGGCTTCGCTCGGCGACCTCGGCAGTCACTTCCCACCCGGGGAACAAGCCTGGAAGGACGCCGACAGCAGCCACCTGTTGCGCCTGATCATGGGACTCGTCGGTCGTGCCGGCTGGACTGTCGTCAATTGCGACCTGACTTTGCTCGCGGAGGCGCCGCGGCTCAAGCCTTACCGTGAGGCGATCTGCGCTCGCATCGCCGGCATCCTAGGCATCGAGGCAGGGGCGGTCGGCCTCAAGGCCACGACCAACGAGGGCCTCGGCGCGATCGGGCGGGGCGAGGGCATCGCCGCGATGGCCGTAGTCCTGCTCGCTCGTAAGCCGGTCTGAGTCCGCGAGCTCGTCGAGCATGCAGCTGATCTACGGTTTCCACCCGGTGCGAGAGGCGCTCCGCGAGCGGCCGGGCGGCCTGCGCCGCGTTCTCGTCGCGCGCGGCCGCGGCGGCCCTCGTCGTGACGAGCTGCGCGAGCTCTGTCAGCGCCACGGCGTGCGCTTCGAGCTGCGCCCCGAGGGGGACCTCGAGCGCCTGGCACCCGGCGTCCACAACGGCTTCGTCGCCGAGCTCGGGGCGGTCGCTGTCGCTCCTGTCGGGATCCCAGCGCTGGCTGCGGGTGCCGCAGCGGAAGCAGCGCCCGTCCGCCAGGCCGACGAGGAGCTGCTGGTCCTCGTCGAGGACGTCCAGGATCCGCGCAACCTGGGGGCGCTGCTGCGCGTCTGCGAGGGCGCCGGCGTCGCTCGCGTCATGGTCCGCGATCGGGGCTCGGCTCCCCTGACGCCGACCGTCACCAAGACGGCTGCCGGCGCCACCGCCTATTTGCCGGTCGAACGCGTGACCAACAGTGCTCAGGAGATCGCGCGCGCCAAGGCCGACGGCTTCTGGGTCTACGCCGTCGAGCCAGGTGGCCCGGCACCGTGGGAGCTCGACTTGAGCGGCAAGGTGCTGCTCTGTTTCGGTGGCGAGGAAAAAGGGCTGCGAGAGCGTACCCGCGGTCTTGCTGACGGGCGCGTCGGCTTGCCGATGCGCGGCCGCGTCGAGTCACTGAACCTGGCGACCGCCGCCGCCGCGGTGCTCTACGACGTTGTCCGACAGCGCCTGACCAAGTCGCGTGGCGGGCAAGTGTCCGCGCCGCGACACGGGGAGCCTCGCCCCACCTTGCCAGACGAGCCGCTCGGCGGATAGACTGCCCCTCTGCCGCCGCGAGCTGGTAGCGCGTCAGAACAGCAGTTGCAAATCCGTTCTCCGCCGGCATAGCTCAGCGGTAGAGCAACTGTCTTGTAAACAGTAGGTCCCCGGTTCAATCCCGGGTGCCGGCTCCAGACTCTCGCGGGGCGCAGGTCTTGGAGGTGTGGCCGAGCGGTCAATGGCAGCAGACTGTAAATCTGCCGGGCTAAGCCCTACGGAGGTTCAAATCCTCCCGCCTCCACCATCTTTTCGCGTCGATCGAGGTCCTTGGCGACGTGGTCGCCAGCGACCCACTCCCGAGCGGGAGTAACTCAGGGGTAGAGTGTCAGCCTTCCAAGCTGATCGTCGCGGGTTCGAATCCCGTCTCCCGCTCCATCCTCGCCTGCGGCTCGTCAGGTCGCCGGAGACGGGATTCTTGGTCACGCGCGCGGCGCCCTCGNNCGGGCGCCCCGACGCGAGGGCGAATCCCGGTTCGATCTGAATCCATGCACGATGACGAACTCGGTCAGGACCGGTCTCTTGGGCGCGGCTGTCGCCCTTTTAGGGGGTCTGTCGGCGTGCCAGCAGCCGGCGCCACCGGTGCCTGGCAAGCCCCTGGTCGTGTCGACCGACTGGGTGACGGCGTACGACCCGGAACGGGCCTTCGACGGTTACACACTGACCCTGATCGATCGGCGAACCCCGGCGCTGTTGGACATGAACGGTCGGCTGGTGCATGCCTGGCCGGGAGTGCGGATGAAGTCGCGGGTCCGGCTGTTGGCGGACGGGTCGGTGCTCGGGATCGGGATGGGGCGGCGGGTGGAGGAGTACGACTGGGAGGGGCGCTTGACCTGGCAATATCGGCTGGTTGGCGCAATGCCTCACCACGACGTGATCCGCCTGGCCAACGGCAACACCCTAGTCCTCAGCCTCGGCCGTGGGCGCGGGACCGACACGCTGCTGGAGGTCGACCGCGGCGGGCGCCTGGTCTGGAGGTGGGAGGCGTCGCAGCACCTGGCGGCGGCGATTGCGCGGGGGGGCAGCGGGCGCCACGACGCGACGCACG
>CXWL01021659.1_pt1 | contig 33754 bp, 25 predicted proteins | sample 590931 | NCBI WGS metagenome assembly CXWL01 (sample SAMEA3498368, study PRJEB10139) | groundwater metagenome | biome: water well; material: biofilm material | place: Germany | collected 2015-04-27
GAGTTTCAGGTGATCGCCGCGACCGGCGAGGATGCCATCGTCTTTTGTCCGAACAGTGAATACGCCGCCAACATGGAGAAAGCCATGGCGCTGGCACCAGCCGGGCCACGTCCGTTGGCAACCCAAGCGATGACCAAGACAGCCACGCCGGGCATGAGTACCTGTGCCGAGGTGGCTGAAATGCTCGGATTGCCGCTGGCGCGCACCGTTAAGTCGCTGGTTTTGGCCACGGACCAGCTCAACGAGCGAGGCGAATCAGTCAAAACCCAGGTTTGGCTGTTGCTATTGCGCGGCGACCACGAAATGAACGAAGTCAAGCTCAGTAAGTTGTCGGGCCTGGACGCAGGCTACCGTTTTGCGACTTTGCCCGAGATTGAAAGTCACTTTGGTTGTCAACCCGGCTATCTGGGTCCGGTTGGTCTGAAGAAGCCCGTGCGGCTGGTGGTTGACCGCGAAGTGGCCGCCATGGGCGACTGGATTTGTGGGGCCAATGAGGCAGGCTATCACATCACGGGCGTGAACTGGGGCCGTGACGTGGTAGAGCCCGACCTAGTGGCGGATATTCGCAATGTCGTGGCAGGTGATGCGTCACCCGACGGTCGAGGTTTGCTGGCAATTGAGCGTGGCATCGAGATTGGTCATGTGTTTGTTCTGGGAACCAAGTACAGCAAGCCCATGAATGCCACCTTTCTAGACGTCAACGGCAAACCGCAGTACATGGAAATGGGCTGTTATGGCATTGGCATCACCCGGCTACCGGCCGCCGCCATTGAGCAGAATCACGACGAGCGCGGCATCATCTGGCCGGACGCTATTGCACCGTTTACCGTGGTGTTGTGCCCCATCAGTCCTGATCGCAGCCCCGAAGTGAAAGCGGCGGCTGACAAGCTGTATGCCGAGTTGACGGCCGCCGGTGTGGATGTGATTCTCGATGATCGGGGCGAACGTCCTGGTGCCATGTTCGCTGACTGGGAGTTGATAGGCGTACCCCATCGCGTGACCATCGGCGAGCGTACGCTTAAAGAGGGGCAGGTCGAGTACCAGCATCGCCGTGATGCGCAGGCCAGCAAAGTGGCCGTGGATGAGGTATTGACGCTGCTCAAGTCCAAACTGCTTGCATGAGTTTTTCCGGCGCAATTGGCAGACGAAAGTCCTTCACACCCCTATTGGCCGCGCTTGGGCTGCTGACTATTGGCGAGCCAGCGCTGGCCGGTGGTCAACTGGAGGAGCCCTTGATGGACTCGGTGAGAACGGCTCTGAGTTCGGCCATCGCCAATCACGCGCCTCCCATTCCTGAGTTCACCGATTCCGCGACGCGGTTGAAGTACTTGCGCTGGCTGGGCGTCGCAAGTGATCGCCTGAAAAGGAAGAAGCCGGATTGGAACGTGCGGCGGGAGTTCCTGCAGACCGTATGGTATGAGAGCAAGCGCGCCGGACTGGACGTGGCACTGGTGTTGGGGCTGGTTCAGGTCGAGAGCAATTTTCGGAAGTTTGCCGTGTCGCGCGTGGGTGCGCGTGGCTACATGCAGGTGATGCCGTTTTGGACCCGGGTATTGGGCGATGGCGATGCGTCGCGGCTGTTTCACTTGCAGACCAATTTGCGCTTTGGCTGCGTCATCTTGCGCCACTACCTTGACCGCGAGCGGGGAGACCTGTTCTTGGCGCTGGGCCGATACAACGGCTCGCGTGGACAGGCCCCCTATCCCAATGCCGTGTTAGCGGCGCGTCACTATTGGCAGACCGTGCCGGGCTGAGGTCTCGGCGGCGCAGCCCTGGTCGCGGTCAGTTCGCGGCGTCGGGGTTGATCAACTGCTGCAACTCGCCGTTTTCATACATCTCCATCATGATGTCTGAACCGCCAACGAACTCACCGTTGAGGTAAAGCTGCGGGATGGTCGGCCAGTTGCTGTACTCCTTGATGCCTTGGCGGATACCGTCGTCTTCCAGCACGTTGACGGTCTTGATGTCTTTGGGATCGACACCACAGGCTTTGAGCACTTGGATGGCCCGACCTGAGAAACCGCACTGCGGGAAAGTGGCCGTGCCTTTCATGAAAAGCAACACGGGACTGGACTTGACCAGCTCGTCAATGCGTTGTTGGGCGTCGCTCATATTTACTCCGGCAGGGTGGTTGGTGAAAACCTCGATTATTTCACTTTCGACGGCGGCTCGGTTTGGCTTGCCCTCGATTGCCTAGGGTCAATCCACTCGCGGTGCACACCCATGGCACACTGCGGGTTGCGTCTCACCTTTCCCATTGCCATGAAAATCGAGAAAAACACAGCCGTTACCCTGCGCTACAAAGTGGCCGATGCCAGCGGCAAGACCCTGGAACATAGCCAAGAGCCGATGGTCTACTTGCACGGTGGTTACGGTAACACTTTCCCCAAGATCGAAGTTGCGTTGGAAGGCCAAGTGTCAGGCTTCCAGACCACACTGGAGCTACCGCCGCAGGATGCTTTTGGCATGCGCGACGAAGGCTTGGTGCAGACCATCCCCAAGACCCAATTTCCGCCCGGCGTCAAAGTGGGCGGTCATTTGCAGGCGCAGGGCGAGGACGGGCATGTCCACACCTTTACCGTCATGAAGATCAAGGGCGACAAGGTCAGGTTGGACGGCAATCACCCCTTGGCGGGCAAGGCCCTGCGCTTCATGGTCACAGTGACTGACGTTCGGCTCGCCACTGCCGAGGAAATCGCGCATGGCCATGTGCACGGCGAGCACGGCCACCACCATTGAGGGTGTCTTGGGCCTCAGGCCGCACGGTGTTTGGTCGCCACGATGATCTGAAAATTTCCAAAGAAGACGGTGCGGCGTTCGCAGGTGAAACAACCCAGGGCGTCAAGCTGCGCGAGTGGGTCGTGGGTGTCCCACAGCGCCAGGCCCCAAGGTTCGAACACCTTGAAGTAGGTCCAACTCAGCGCGCGCAGCACCCGGGTTTGCGGCCGATGGAATTCGGCCAGATAAAGCGTTCCGCCTGGTGCCAGGACACGACCCGCCTCGCGCAAAGCCTGACCTTTGAGATCGTGTGGTAGCTCATGCAGCAGGAAGAAAATCACGTTGGCGGCGACCGAATCGTCCGGTAGTTCTAGAGCCGTTGCGTTGGTTTGCAGGAACTCCAACTGGTCTGGGAAGGCACTTAGTTTGCCGCGCGCGTGGGTCAGTTCGTTGCCGATGATGTCGGCAATTTGCACGCGGCGCGCGCCTGCGTCAACCGCAGCGGCGACTACCCGAGGGATCATGTTGCCGAAGGCACAAGAGGTGATCAACACTTGCTGGTCGCGCAGGTTACCGTGGCGCAGTCCGTTGGTGATGGCGGACACCAGACGGTCGTACTGAAACAGCAGGATCGCGGCGATGATGGGCTGGTAATCGACCAGTCGCATCAGCCGGAGGTTTGAATAGATCGGATAGACGTGGGCAGACTCGTGCGGCGATCCGCCCACGGCACGACGCCACAACAGGGCACCGTGCGTCACCGAGAAAAAGAACAATGCGGTGCCGACCAATAGCACTACCACCGAATAGCCGAGCAGCAGCAACCAGTCAGGCATCATGTGCGACTGAGGCCGAAGTGGGCCGACCGATCCGCGCTATGCCGACTGCCGACGGTTGTTGTGGCCCCATGTTGACTAGGCCTTCTTCAAATAACAAGCCTTGAGCATGAAACTGCCGGCGTCCATCTTGCAATCGACCTCATGGTCGCCGCCAACCAGTCGAATGCTCTTGACCTTGGTGCCCATCTTGAGCGTGATCGACGAGCCCTTGACTTTCAAGTCCTTGATCAGCACCACTGCGTCGCCATCGGCCAGGGGCTGGCCATTGGCATCCTTGATCACGGCGTCCTCGTGGTCGTCCTCGCGCGAGCTGGTCAGTTGAGGCCACTCGTGACCACAGTCGGCGCAGACAATATTGTTTCCCTCAGGGTAGGTGTTTTGCAGGGTGCATTGGGGGCAGGCGGGGATGGTGCTGGGCATGGTGTGGTTTCGCGCGTCGCTGGGCTTAAAGGTTCGGGTCGTGTCAAGGTGCTGCTTGCGACAGCGGGTGTTATTTTGAAGATTGACACCCATTGTCTGTCAACCCGCGCCCGCGATGGCGATCTTGGCGGCGCTGCAGGCGGTATCCTACGGGGTGCCAGCCGGCACCGGTGCATGTTTCGATCTGGTTCCGCACCGTTCCTGATACTTCGCCAGCATGACGCTGAACTTCCAGTTGCCGGGCCAGTCTCCACAAGCTCATGCAAGCCATCGCCGTAATTGACTTTGAAACCACCGGCATCTCGCCCGGCCAGGGGGACCGTGCCACCGAGGTCGCCATTGTGTTGCTGCAGCACGGCCGCGTGGTGAACCGGTTTCAAAGTCTGATGAACGCGGGGGTGCGGATACCGGCCTTCATCACCCAGTTCACCGGCATTACCAATGCGATGGTCGCCAGCGCGCCCCCGGCCGCCCAAGTCATGCGCGAGGCCAGTCGCTTTGTGGGCAACGCGCCGATGGTGGCGCACAACGCGGCGTTTGACCGCAAGTTTTGGGTTGATGAATTGACCCGTGCCGGGCTTGCGGCGCCACAGCTCTTTGCCTGCACCGTGCTGTTGTCGCGCCGCCTCTACCCGCAGGCACCCAACCACAAGCTGGGTTCGCTGGTGGACTATCACCGCTTGTCACGCACCGGCGCGGCCCACCGCGCGCTGGCGGATGCCAACATGGCGGCGGCCTTGCTGGGACACATACAGCGTGACCTGCGCCAGCGCTACGGCATTGGCAATCCTGACCACGCCCTATTGATGGCCCTGCAGCGTTGCGCCAAACTGGCGCTGCCACGCTTTCTGGCACAGCAACGGACCGGTTCAGGAGAATGACGCTGGGGGCAACTCACCCTGCGGTGGGCGGCGGAAAAACTTGGCCCGCACCAACAGCGCCGTCGTGCCAAGCGCGCTCACGGTCAGCGCAAGCGCATGCGCATGCGCGCGCCGCTACACCGTTCAATGCCACTCAGGTCACGGCGGGACTGTGGGTCGTCCAAGCCAGCCTTGCCCAGCAAGGCGCGTACCGCCTGGGCCTGGTTGTAACCGTGCTCCAACAGCAGCCAGCCGCCAGGCAGCAAGTGGGACGGTGCTTGCGCGATGATTTGGCGGATGTCGTCCAAGCCGTCCACGCCGCTGCTTAGCGCCTGCGCGGGCTCGTGCACCAGGGCCGCCAGATGGGCGTCGTGCGCGGCGATGTAGGGCGGATTGGACACGACGGCATGAAAACGCCCGCTCAAGCGCTGCAGCCACGAGCCCTGCACGAACAGCAGATCGAGTTTCAGGTGCTGTGCATTGGCTCGTGCAACTTCCAACGCAGCAGCGCTGGCGTCGACGGCGGTGATCACCCAATCGGGACGGCTGTGTTGCAAGGCCAACGCGATGGCACCGCTGCCGGTGCCGAGGTCGATTACCTGGGCTTGGGGCACGTCGCGCAGTAACTCCAGGGTCCACTCCACCAGTGTCTCGGTGTCCGGACGAGGCACCAACACACGGGCGTCGACCAGCAGGTCCAAGCCGTGGAACTCCTTATGGCCAGTGAGGTAGGCCAGCGGCTCCCCGGCGGCGCGGCGCTGCGCCAGGGCCTGCAGTGCCGCAGACTCGGCCTGGCCGAGCACGTGTTCGTCGTGTGCCAACAGCCAGGCTCGGTCGCCGTCATGGCGCCCCAGCACGTGCAGCAGCAGCAACTGGGCATCCAGCCGATCCAGGCCGAGAGCGATGGTCGCGCGCAGCGCTTGGTAAAGGGTCATGGTCATGGATGGGTGAGTGGAAGCGGAGCTTGACGCACAGCCCGATAGCGGGGGCCGTTCACCAATTGTCACGGATTGCATGGGCCCGAGCCCAATACCTGCCGAGACGGTAGGACGGTGGATCGAAGCGGCCGGACGCCTCCCCTGCATGGGCAAGGGCAGGGGTCAACCCCCTGTGCGCCGAGCCCGCGCGGCGGGGGCTGAGCTGTCTCGTTTGGAATTGGCCAACTCGTTAGTTGGTCGTGCCCAGTTCCAGCGCCGCGAGCTGTTGTGCCGCTTCGTAGGCTTGCAGCGCCTGCACCACGTCATCCAGGTCGCCTTCCATGATGGTCAGGAGCTTGTAAAGCGTGAGGTTGATGCGGTGGTCGGTCAGCCTGCCCTGTGGAAAGTTGTAGGTGCGGATGCGGTCGCTGCGGTCACCGCTGCCCACCAGGCTCTTGCGTTCGGCGGCGTCCTTGGCGGCGCGTTCGCTGCGGTCCTTCTCGTGGATACGCGCTGTCAGCACCTTTAGGGCCTGGGCCTTGTTGCCGTGTTGGCTGCGTCCGTCCTGGCATTCCGCGACGATGCCGGTGGGAATATGCGTGATGCGCACGGCCGAGTCGGTCTTGTTGATGTGTTGTCCACCTGCGCCGCTGGCGCGGTAGGTGTCGATGCGAAGGTCCGACGGATTGATCTGGATAGCCTCGGCCTCGTCCTGCTCGGCCAACACGGCCACTGTGCAGGCGCTGGTGTGGATGCGGCCCTGGGTCTCGGTGACGGGCACGCGTTGCACCCGGTGGCCACCGGACTCGAATTTGAGCGCGCCGTAGACGCCACCACCAGAGGGGCCGTCACCAGAGCGGCCTTCCATGCGCACCACCACCTCCTTGTAGCCACCCAGCTCACTGGGCGACTCGCTGACGATCTCCGTCTTCCAACCGCAGCGGTCAGCGTACCGCGTGTACATCCGAAGCAGGTCGCCGGCGAACAAGGCGGACTCGTCGCCACCGGTGCCGGCGCGGATTTCGACAAAGGCGTTGCGTGCATCATCCGGGTCCTTGGGCAGCAGCATGCGTTGTAACTCGGTTTCGAGTTGGGCGATCTCGGTACTGGCGCCATCGACTTCCTCTTGCGCCATGGCCTCCATGTCAGCGTCGCCGAGCGAGCTGCCCAGCAGTTCCTGTCCGGCAAGCAGGTCCGATTCGCGTTGACGGTAACGTGCCCAGCGACTGGCCACCGCAGCCACCTCGGTGTGCTCGCGGGACAGCACCAGAAACTGCTTCATGTCCTTCATGATGTCTTCGCGCGAGAGTAAAAATTCGAGTTCACCCAGGCGGTCGGCGTAGCGGTCGAGTTGTTGGCGAAGAAAGGGTTTCATCGGGAGTTAAAGTTCGCAAGGGAAAACACCGAGCCAGGGGTGTTGGCTTTGGCCGTCATCCTGACCAGCGCCGGGATGATTCGAGCGTTGAAGAGCGTCGCTAGCGCTCTTTGCGCAAGAAGAAATGCGCGATGGCGTGGCTGGCCCGTTCGCGTGCGTCGCTGTCGGCGGCGCGCAGCTCGGCCATGGCGCCGTGCAGCATCTTTTGAGTCAGCCCGCGCGACAGCGCTTCCATCACCACTTCCACATCCTCGCCCTTGGCGAGCAACTTGCGCGCCCGCGCCATCTCGGTGGCGCGCCATTCGTCGGCCTGGCTGTTGAGTTGCTGAATCAGCGGCACGGTGCTGCGTTGGTCGATCCAATGCATGAAGCTCTGCACCCCGGCGTCGACAATCGCCTCGGCTTGCGCCACCGCCGCCTGGCGATTGGCTTGCGCGGTTTGCACCACGCCGGCCAAGTCATCGACGGTGTAGAGGTAAATGTCCTCGAGCGCCTTGACTTCGGGTTCAATGTCGCGCGGCACCGCCAGATCGACCATGAACATCGGGCGGTGTTTGCGCCGTTTCAAGGCCCGTTCGACCGCACCGAGGCCGATGATGGGCAAGGTGCTGGCGGTGCAACTGATGACCGCGTCAAATTCGTGCAAGCGATCCGGGAGGTCGGCCAAGCGCATGACTTCACCGCCGAAGCGGCTGGCCAGTTTTTCACCACGCTCCAACGTGCGGTTGGCGATGGCCAGGCTCTTGGGGTTCTTGGCGGCGAAGTGGGTGGCGCACAGTTCGATCATCTCGCCAGCGCCTACAAACAACACTTTGACTTCGCTCAACTCTTCAAACAATTGTCCGGCCAAGCGAACCGTCGCGGCGGCCATGCTGATTGAATGGGCACCGATTTCGGTGGAGGTACGCACCTCCTTGGCCACCGCAAATGAGCGCTGAAACAGTTGACTCAGGGTGGTGCCCAGGGCGCCAGCCGCTTCCGCCGCCCGCACTGCGTCCTTGATTTGCCCCAGAATTTGCGGCTCACCCAACACCATGGAATCGAGCCCGCTGGCGACTCGAAACGCGTGCCGCGCGGCCAGGCCATTTTCCAGCGTATAGGCGTGCGAGCGCAGCAGGGCTGGCGACACGCCGCCGCTGTGGGCCAGCCAGTCCAGCGTTGGCTCTAATTGGGCCGATTCCCCCGCGCAATAAATCTCGGTGCGGTTGCAGGTGGAGATCAACGCGGCCTCAGGTTGACGCGCCAGGGCCTGGCGCAAACCGCTGAGCGTGGGCGCGATCTGGTCGAGCGCAAACGCGAACCGGCCGCGCAGATCCAGCGGCGCGGTGGTGTGGTTGATGCCTAGTGCCCAGACTGCCATATGTTGGTTGGTTGTGCCCGATTATAAAATCGAGCGCGCCCGACGGTATTTCTGCCACCTGACAGCTCTTTCATGGACTTCTCTGACATCCTCACTCACTTGCTAAACTTCTTGGCTCCGGCGTTGGCGGTGGCTGGGTTGGTGGCCATTGTTACCCGGATTCTGATGCCAAATCGAGCTGCAGCCCAGTCTCTGTGGACTCAAGTAGCTATCAATTTCATAGTTGGCGCAGTTGCTCTNNGTCGCGCTGGCGCGTGTACCGGGCCTGCCTGGCTTGTCCGGGGTCGATTCGGTGGCGAGCTTACCCAACGCTGGGCGTGAACAGATCGACCCGGTCAGTGATGATCCCGTCGATTCCCAAGGCCAGCAGCCGTTGTGCAGCCCATTCGTCGTTGACGGTGTAACTCAAGGCGCGAAAGCCCGCGCTCTTGGCCTGCGTCACGCTTGACCGGTCCCACAACGCGTGATTGCAAACCACGGCCACGCAGCCCAGAGTGAGGGCGGTTTCCAACCAGCCCTTCCACAGCGTGTCCAGCAGCAGCCCGCGTGGCAGTTCTGGTGCCGCCTGCATCGCGCCGCGCAGCGCTTCGGGTTGAAACGATGTCAACAGCGGTGGATGGGTGGCGTTGTGCCACAGGTGCGCGGCCTGTTGCGCCACCACTTCGCCGGTGTGCACCTCGCTGCCGGGTGTCGGTTTGATCTCGATGTTGAGGAAGAAGCCGTTGGCTAGGCAGTAGCGGGCGACGGCTTCGAAACTGGGCATCGACTCGCCAGCGAAGGCGCGCGAATGCCAACTACCAGCATCGAGCTGGGCCAATTCGCCCCAGGTGTGGTCGCTGGCCACGGCGCTGATGCCGGCGCTGAAGTGCTGGCGCGCATTGGTGGTGCGCTGCAGCGTGTCGTCATGCAGCAAGAAGGGCACACCATCGGCGCTCAACTTGACATCGCACTCGAACATCCGGTAACCATGCGCCGCACCGACGCGAAATGCCGCCAGGGTGTTCTCGGGCGCCAGCTTGCCCGCACCACGGTGGGCGACCCAGCGCGGATACGGCCAATTCTCCGCAGTGACGAAGTCTCCCGGGCTGCTTGCAGCGGCTGGTATCACGGTGTCTCTTTACGCTTGCCGCTGGTAGCGTCAAACCAGTGCAGGCGGTCGGCACGTGGTGTAACGTGGATGGTGCTGCCCACACCGGGTGTGGCGTGGCCTTCGTCGGTGCGGATGATCAGTGTCTCGTCCCCGCCACCATGTACCCAACGGCCGTAGATCAGTTGCTCGGCGCCCAGCATTTCGATCGCATCCACCGTCAAGGCCCAGCCCGCCGCGCCAATCACCAGATGCTCGGGTCGGATGCCAACGATCACGCCAGGCGGCGCGTCCGGCGCGTTGTTGAGCAGGTTCATCGGCGGCGAGCCGATGAAGCTGGCAACGAAGGTGCTGGCCGGTTGGGTATAGACCTCGTGCGGCGTGCCAAATTGCTCCATCACACCCGCATTCATGACAATCATGCGCTGTGCCAGCGTCATGGCCTCAACCTGATCGTGGGTGACGAACAGGGAGGTGATGCCCAACTCGCGGTGTAACTTCTGGATTTCAAGCCGGGTTTGCGCGCGTAACTTGGCGTCCAGGTTGGACAGTGGCTCGTCAAACAAAAAGACTTGCGGCTGACGCACGATGGCGCGGCCCATCGCCACGCGCTGGCGCTGCCCGCCTGAGAGTTCACGCGGCTTGCGGGCCAAAAACGGCCCGATCTCCAGTATCTTGGCGGCTTTGTCGACCCGGGTCCTGATTTCCTCCATCGGCACTTTGGCGATCTTGAGGCCATAGGCCATGTTTTCGAACACGCTCATGTGGGGGTACAGCGCGTAGTTCTGGAACACCATGGCAATGTCGCGTTCCGCGGGCTCCAGGTCGTTGACGATCCGTTCACCGATGTGGATCTCGCCCTCGCTGATCTCCTCCAGCCCTGCCACCATGCGCAGCAGCGTGGATTTGCCGCAGCCCGAGGGGCCGACGATGACCACGAACTCCCCATCGTTGACGCGCGCACTGACGCCATGGATCACGGGGTTGGCGCCCTTGCCATGTCCATAGCGTTTGATGATGTTCTTGAGTTCTATGGAAGCCATGTTGCAACCTATTTTTCGGTGTCCACCAGGCCCTTGACGAACCACTTTTGCATCAGAATGACCACCAGCGCGGGCGGCAGCATGGCCAGGATGGCGGTGGCCATTACCACGTTCCACTCGGTGTAAGACTCGCCGGTGATCAGGCGTTTGATGCCCATCACCACCGGGTACATGTCTTCGTTGGTGGTCACCAGCAGGGGCCACAGGTATTGGTTCCAGCCGTAGATGAACTGAATTACGAACAGCGCGGCGATCGAAGTGGCGGACAAGGGCAGCAGCACGTCCTTGAAAAAACGCATCGGCCCGGCGCCGTCCATGCGCGCGGCCTCCACCAACTCGTCCGGCACGGTCAGGTAGAACTGGCGAAACAAAAAGGTGGCGGTGGCGGAGGCGATCAGCGGCACGGTCAGGCCGGCGTATGTGTTGAGCATGCCCAGCTTGGCCACCACCTCGTAGGTCGGGCCGATGCGCACCTCCACCGGCAGCATCAGCGTGACAAAGATCATCCAAAACACCAGGTTGCGAAAAGGGAAACGGAAGTAGACGATGGCAAACGCAGACAGCATCGAGATTGTGATCTTGCCAACGGCAATCACCAGCGCACTGATCAGGCTGGTCCACATCATCGGCGCCGCCGCCGGGATTTTGCTGCCCGCAGTGGTCTCGCCGCCAAACAACGCCAGCTTGTAGGTTTGCAGCATGTTGCCGCCCGGCAGCATCGACATCGGTACCGATTGGGCAATCTGTTCGGAGGTCTGGGTCGAGGCGATCAGTGTCAAGTACAGCGGAAACGCGACGATGGCCACGCCCAGCAGCAGGATGACGTGGGACAGAACCGCCAGACCGGAACGGCGCTCGATCATCTCAGTACTGCACTTTCTTCTCAACGAATTTGAATTGGATGACCGTCAGCGTGATGACGATTACCATCAGCACCACCGATTGAACCGCCGAGCCACCCATGTCCAGGGCCTTGAATCCATCGTAATACAGCCGGTAGACCAAAATGGAGCTGTCCTTGCCAGGCCCGCCGTGCGTGGTTGCATCGACGATGCCGAAGGTGTCAAAGAAGGCGTATACAACGTTCATCACCAGCAAGAAGAAGGTGGTTGGCGAAAGCAGCGGGAAAACGATGGTCCAGAAGCGGTGCCAGGGCGACGCGCCGTCGATGGCCGCGGCTTCGATCAGTGACTTCGGAATCGACTGTAGCCCGGCCAGGAAGAACAGGAAGTTGTAGGAAATCTGCTTCCACACGGCGGCCACCACGATCAAGGCCATGGCGTGATTCGAGTTGAGCAAATGGTTCCACTCGATGCCCACCGCGCGCAGCCAAAACGCGATCACGCCCATGGGCGAGGCGAACATGAAAATCCACAACACGCCGGCCACGACCGGGGCCACTGCATAGGGCCAGATCAACAGCGTTTTGTATACGCCTGCACCGCGCAGCACACGATTGGCCATGACGGCCAGCAGCAAGGATATGCTCAGGCCGCTGCCTGCCACCAACAGCGAGAACACCGCGGTGGTCTTGAACGAAGCCAGATAGGTTTCGTCTGCCCACAGGCGCAGGAAGTTCTCCGCGCCGACGAACTCCGAACGGCCACCGAAAACGTCCTGGTTCAGCACGCTCTGGTACACCGCTTGGCCGGCCGGCCAAAAGAAGAACACCAACACGATCGCCATCTGCGGTGCGATCAGCACCCAGGGCAACCAAGCAGACTTGAAACGGACGCGTTTTTCCATCGGTGGGCTCAGCCGCTGCGGGCCGAGCGTTCAGGGAGTTAGGACTTGTTGGCCTTCTGGAAACGTTCGAGCTGCTCGTTGCCGCGTTTGACCGCCGAGTCTAGCCCTTCTTGGGCGGTCTTCTTGCCGGCCCAGACTTGTTCCATTTCCTCGTCGTTGATGGTGCGGATTTGCACGAAGTTGCCCAGGCGGATGCCGCGCGACTTATCCGTGGTCTTGCGGATCATCTGCGTGACCGAAACGTCGGTGCCAGGGTTCTGTTTGTAGAAGCCCGATTTTTCGGTCAATTCGTAGGCTGCGGTGGTCACCGGCAAGTAACCGGTGCGCTGGTGGCTCTTGGCCGCTTCCTCGGCTTTGGAGAGGTGGGCAAAGAACTGCGCCACACCCTTGTATTCGGCGGCCTTCTTGCCCGACATCACCCACAGGCTCGCGCCGCCAATCACCGTGTTCTGGGGGGCGCCGGTCACGTCCGGGTAATAGGGCAGCGGGGCGATGCCGCTGGCAAATTTGGAGTTGCGCTTGATGTTGCCGTACAGTGCCGACGAGCCCGTGGTCATGGCGCACTCGCCCGACACAAAAGTGGCGTCGGCCGCGTTGCCGCGCCCCTTGTACACAAACAAACCTTGCTTGGCCATGTTGGCCAGGTTCTCGATATGGCGCACGTGCAGCGGGCTGTTGAAGTTCAAACGCGCATCGATGCCGCGCATGCCGTTGCCTTTTGTGGCGAACTCGGTGTTGTGCCATGCGGAAAAACTCTCTAACTGGGTCCAACTCACCCAACTGGTGGTGAACGGGCACTTGTGGCCGGATGCCTTGAGCTTGGCCGCGGCCAACGCTACCTCGGGCCAAGTGGCGGGCGCTTTATCCGTATCCAGGCCGGCGGCCTTGAATGCGTCTTTGTTGAAATGAAAGACCGTAGTGGAACTGTTGAAAGGAAAACTCAGCATTTGCCCGCTGGGAGCGGTGTAGTAGCCGGCCACGGCTGGTACGTACGCGTTGGGGTCGAACGTGACGCCGGCATCGGACATGATCTTGCCGACGGGCACGATGGCGCCCTTGCTGGCCATCATGGTGGCGGTGCCGACTTCGAACACTTGCAGCACGTGCGGTGCGTTGCCGGAGCGAAATGCGGCGATGGCGGCGGTCATGGATTCGTCATAACTGCCCTTGAAGGTGGGCACCACCTTGTATTCTTTTTGGCTGGCGTTGAAGTCCTTGGCCAGGTCGTTGACCCATTCGCCCAAGGCGCCACCCATCGAGTGCCACCACTGCACTTCGGTTTGGGCTTGTGCCGGTATGGACAGCGCCGCTGCCAAAGCAACGACAGTTAGTTTGTGTTTCATGGTATCTCCTTGAGCAACAATGCGAAAAAAGTCTAGCGTAGCGGTTGGATATGACAGTGGCGCGTCAAATCGATGACGCTGCCGGGGCCTGGGCAATTAGACACGTGTTTCCAGTCCAAACCCATCCGGGTTTCCCTCAGGACGGCAAGTGATTGCTGCACTGCGGTAATATCTCCAGCCAGCCGGGTTGCACCCCCCGTGTCACGTTCTGGCTGTCATATCAGAACCCGATGAACGTCCCCACTCAGATCCTTCCGTTCTCGCCTGCGGCCACCCATGCGCCGCACGCGCACGAGCGGATCCGCGAAATTCCCTACAACTACACCTCGTTCTCTGACCGGGAAATTGTCATCCGTCTGTTGGGCGCACCGGCCTGGGAGGTGCTCAATCGGCTGCGTGAGGAACGCCGCACTGGGCGCTCTGCACGCATGTTGTACGAGGTGCTGGGCGACATCTGGGTGGTGCAGCGCAACCCCTACTTACAGGACGACTTATTGGACAACCCGAAGCGCCGTGGTCTGCTGGTGGACGCCTTGCAGCACCGTTTAGGCGAAATCGAGAAGCGCCGCACCCCCGAGACCGACCTGGAACGCGATGGCCTGGTCGGCCAACTGGTGCTGGCGGCACGCGAGGCGGTGCGCGCTTTTGATGCGATGTTGGTTCAAGTGGCGGAGCTGCGGCGCAAGAGCCAGCGCGTGTTGGGTCGGCTCACGGCCAAGGACAACATCAAGTTCGACGGCCTGAGTCGTGTCTCGCATGTGACAGACGCCACCGACTGGCGCGTGGAGTACCCGTTTGTGGTGTTGACCCCCGACAGCGAGGCCGAGATGGCGGGACTGGTCAAGGGTTGCATCGAACTGTGCCTGACCATCATCCCGCGCGGTGGCGGTACGGGTTACACCGGCGGCGCCGTGCCGCTGACCTGGAACAGCGCGGTGATCAATACCGAGAAGCTCGAAGCCATGACCGAGGTGGAGATGGTGACGCTGCCGGGCCTGAGCGAGCCGGTAGGCACGGTCTGGACCGAAGCCGGCGTGGTCACGCAACGCGTGGCCGACGCCGCCGAGCGCGGTGGCTATGTGTTTGCGGTGGACCCCACCTCGGCCGAGGCTTCCTGCATTGGCGGCAACATCGCCATGAATGCGGGCGGCAAGAAAGCCGTGCTGTGGGGCACGGCGCTGGACAACCTGGCGAGCTGGCGCATGGTGACGCCGCAGGCCGAGTGGCTGGAGGTGACCCGGTTGAACCACAACCTGGGCAAGATTCACGACGCCGAACTGGCCAGCTTCGAGCTGAAGTATTTCAAGGCCGACGGCAAGACGGCGCTGCGGACCGAACGTCTCGATATTCCCGGCACCTCCTTTCGCAAGGAGGGCCTGGGCAAGGACGTGACCGACAAGTTTCTGAGCGGTTTGCCGGGCATCCAGAAAGAGGGCTGCGACGGCCTGATCACCAGCGCCCGTTGGGTGGTGCACCGCATGCCGGCGCACACCCGCACAGTCTGCCTCGAATTCTTCGGCAACGCGCGTGACGCGGTGCCCAGCATTGTGGAAATCATCGACTTCATGTCTGCCGAGCAGAAGCGCAGTGGCGTGGTGCTGGCGGGGCTGGAACATCTGGATGACCGCTACCTCAGGGCCGTGGGCTACGCGACCAAGAGCAAACGCGGCGGCTTGCCCAAGATGGCCTTGTTTGGTGACATTGCCGGCGATGACGCCGACGCCGTGGCGCGCGCCACGTCCGAGGTGGTGCGCATTGCCAATTCGCGCAGCGGCGAGGGATTTATCGCCGTCAACCCCGAAGCGCGCAAGAAGTTCTGGCTGGACCGCAAGCGCACGGCCGCGATCTCGCGCCATACCAACGCCTTCAAGATCAACGAAGACGTGGTGATCCCCTTGCCGCGCATGGCCGAGTACACCGACGGCATTGAGCGCATCAACATTGAGTTGAGCCTGAAGAACAAGCTGGCCTTGTGCGACGCGCTGCAGGAGTTTTTTGCCGACGGCAGCCTGCCGCTGGGCAAACAGGACGACGCCAATGACATCCCGAGCGCCGAGCTGCTGGAAGACCGCGTGGCCCAGGCGCTGGGCCTGATTGCCGAGGTGCGCACCGGGTGGCAGGGCTGGCTTGACCAGGTGGACCGGCTGTTTGCGCCGTTGCAGGACCACACCCTGCGTGCGAGCTGGAAGACCCAGATCCGCGCGCCGCTGCAGAACATCTTCGCTGGCAGTGCCTTCGAACCGATCTTGAAAGAGTGCAACGCCATCCACCAACGCGTGCTCAAGGGCAGGGTCTGGGTGGCGCTGCACATGCATGCGGGTGATGGCAATGTGCACACCAACATTCCGGTCAACAGCGACGACTACGACATGCTGCAAGCAGCACATGGCGCCGTCAAACGCATCATGCGGCTGGCGCGATCACTCGATGGCGTGATCTCGGGGGAGCATGGCATAGGCATCACCAAGCTCGAATTCTTGACCGACGCCGAACTACAGCCGTTCACCGACTACAAAGCCAGGGTGGACCCCGAGGGGCGCTTTAACAAGGGCAAGTTGCTGCGCAGTTCCGATGTCCCGACAGGGTCAGCCGGGCCCGGCGGTGAAGTTCCGTCATTGCGAACGCAGCGCGGCAATCCACTGGTGTACGCCGACCTCACCAACGCCTACACACCCAGCTTCGGGCTCATGGGCCACGAGTCGCTGATCATGCAGCAAAGCGATATTGGCGCCATTGCCGACAGCGTGAAGGACTGCCTGCGCTGCGGCAAGTGCAAACCGGTTTGCGCGACCCATGTGCCGCGTGCCAATTTGCTCTACAGCCCGCGCAACAAGATTCTGGCGACCTCGCTGCTGGTGGAGGCCTTTCTGTACGAGGAGCAGACCCGCCGCGGTGTCAGCATCAAGCATTGGCAGGAGTTCGAAGACGTGGCGGACCACTGCACGGTGTGCCACAAGTGCCTGTCCCCCTGCCCGGTGAAGATCGATTTTGGCGATGTCACCATGAACATGCGCAACCTGTTGCGCAAGATGGGCAAGAAGAGCTTTCGCCCGGCCGGCGCTGCGGCGATGTTCCTGCTCAACGCCACCAACCCGGAGACCATTCGCCTGGCGCGTTCGGTCATGGTCAACCTGGCCATGCGCGCGCAGCGCATCACACATGATTTGATGAAGCTCGTCACCCGTCGTCAGACCAACAGGCCTCCAGCCACGGTCGGCACCGCGCCGATCAAGGAGCAGGTGATCCACTTCGTCAACAAGAAGCTGCCCGGAGGCTTGCCCAAACGCACTGCACGAGCGCTGCTGGACATTGAAGACAGAGACTACGTGCCCATCATCCGCAACCCTCAGGCCACCAATGCCGAGACGGAAGCCGTGTTCTATTTCCCTGGCTGCGGTTCGGAGCGCCTGTTCAGCCAGGTTGGGCTGGCCACGCAGGCGATGTTGTGGCATGCCGGTGTGCAGACGGTCTTGCCGCCGGGTTACCTGTGCTGCGGCTACCCGCAGCGCGGCTCGGGCCAGTTCGACAAGGCGGAGAAGATGATCACCGACAACCGGGTGTTGTTCCACCGCGTGGCCAACACGCTGAACTACCTGGACATCAAGACCGTGGTGGTGAGTTGCGGCACCTGCTACGACCAGTTGCAGGGCTACAAGTTTGAGGAAATCTTCCCCGGCAGCCGCATCATCGACATCCATGAGTACTTGTTGGAGAAGGGCATCACCTTGCAGAACGCCGGTGCCTTCTTGTTCCACGACCCTTGTCACAGTCCGATGAAGTTGCAGGATCCCTTGAAGACCGTCAAGGCGCTGCTGGGTGACAAGGTGGTGCAGTCCGCGCGTTGTTGTGGGGAGTCGGGCACGCTTGCGCTGAACCGACCTGACATTTCCACTCAGGTCCGCTTTCGCAAGGAAGAGGAAATCCGCAAGGGCGAGGCGCAGTTGCGCGACGGCGGTCTGGTGGGTGCCAAGGACAACATCAAGATGCTGACCTCGTGCCCCGCCTGCATGCAGGGCCTGTCTCGCTTTGGCGAGGATTTGCAGAACGGGCTGATGGAGGCTGACTACATCGTGGTGGAGATGGCACGCCAGATCCTGGGCGAGAACTGGATGCCGGAGTATGTGCAGCGCGCCAACCAGGGGGGCATTGAACGGGTGTTGGTTTGACCGCTCAAACGCGTGATCAAGGTGGCAATAGTGACTTTTTTGCCTAAAGCCGGTCTTTTCCGAGGACTGTGAGCATGGGCAAACCGCAAGTGACCCAGTAAGATTGATCAGGCATGCGTGTTTGATGGGCGGTGCCTTTTCTTGCACCGAGGGGTTGTTGCCATGTTGCACCCGAAATTTATCTCGAATCCGACCACTTTGGCCTTGGCGCTGTCCGTGGCGTTCTGCGCCGCGATGAACCCCGCTGCCGCAAACCCGACTGGTGCCGTGGTCGTCCATGGCCAAGCGGCCCTGAGTAACCCGCAGGCAAACACCCTGTTGGTAACGACTCAGAATGGTCCCGGCAGCAATCACTCGGCCATCAATTGGCAGAGTTTTTCCATTCCTGCTGGAAACACCACCCGGTTCGTCCAACCGGACGCGGGCAGCACCTCAATCAATCGGGTCGTCACCAATACGCCTTCGGTGTTGTTTGGCAGTTTGTCCAGCAATGGCAAGTTGGTGCTGGTGAACCAGTCGGGCATCGCGGTGGGTAACGGTGCGGTGGTGGATACCGCCGGTTTCACCGCTTCGACGGTGGGCATGAGCGAGCTGGATGCCATCGCCGGGCGTTTGCGTTTTGGCGGCGCGGGTCTCGGTGACTCGTTGGGCGCGCTCCAGGTTCAAGGCAACATCGTGGCGCGTGGCGGCGATGTGGTGCTGATTGCACCCAGTGTGGAATTGGCGAAGTCAGCCTTGGTTGAGTCCCAGGGCGGGTCCGTGATCCTGGCGGCGGGCCAACGCGTGGCCGTGACCGGTCGCGGGTTGGAGGGTATTTCCATGGAGGTGCAGGCACCAAGTGACGCAGCGGTGAACCTTGGCACGCTCAAGGGCGACGCGGTCGGCATCTTCGCTGGCCAGCTCAAACACAGTGGTTTGATCCAAGCCAGCCAGGCGAACCTTGAAGGCGGCCGTGTGGTGCTGAAGGCCAGCGGCGATGCGATGGTCGAGGCCGACGGCACGATACTCGCCGGCGGCACCCAGGGCGGTCAAGTCGATGTGCTGGGGCAACGCGTTGCGCTGACCGACCGCGCTTCCGTTGATGTATCCGGTGAGCGGGGCGGTGGATCGATTCGGATCGGGGGCGACTACCAAGGCCAGAACGCAAAGGTGCCCAACGCGATGGTGACGTTTGCGGGTAGTGAAACCCGATTGGCCGCGAATGCCACCGCGGCGGGACAGGGCGGCAAGGTCATTGTTTGGGCGGACGACACCACACGCTATTACGGCCAAGCGTCCGCGCGAGCCGGCGCTGCGTCCGGTGACGGTGGTTTTGTGGAGGTGTCGGGAAAGCGGTATTTGGATTTTCAGGGTCGGGTGGACACCTCGGCGGCGCGGGGAAAGACCGGGACACTGCTGCTGGACCCGACCGAACTTCGCATCGCCAGCCTGTCGTCGGTCAACATCACGCCGACAGCGGCCACCAATTTCAACTTCGACCCGACCTCCGCGGGCATCCCTTCCATATTGGACGTCGCCACGCTGGTAACCCAGTTGGGTCTGACCAATGTTGATATCAACGTGCTGGGTGGCTTGGACTACTATATTCGCGTCACGGACCCGGTCGCCTGGACCAGTGCCAGCGCATTGACCCTGAAGGCGGGAACGGCAGGCGCCATCATTCTTGAGGCTTCGATTAACGCCGGTCCAACCGGAACACTCAAGCTTGATGCCGGCACCGGGGGGATTTCTCAACTCGGAACCGCGCCAGTGTTGGCGCCGAACTTGAAGGTGGTCTCCGCCGGACCCGTGGCGCTGAATGCCAACAACAACGTAGGTACCTTGGCGGGTAGCGTGACCGGCCCTGGTTTCTCATTCACCAATGTCAATGATTTGACAGTGGGAACGGTCGGTATATCCGGGTTGACCGTGAGCAGTGGTGACGTCTTCCTGACGGTCAGCGGACCGAACAAGAAACTGACCATTGCCAATCCCGTCACAGCCAGCGCCGGCAGCGTCAGTTACACCGCTGACCATCAAGCCCATGCCGCCGCGACCACCACTGGCGGTGGGAGCAACTGGATCGAGATCAAGCCCGATACCCCTACGGCCGCTATCGAGTTTTCCTCGTCGGTGGATGTGGTCGGGGTGCTACGCTTGTCGGGTGCCGCCCTGCTGGGCTTCTCGACGCCTTTGCTGAAGGTGGGGAATATATCCAACACGGCTGGCATCCAAGTCAAGGAGCCGGTTACCGCGTCGTCGTTCAGCTCGATGAGTCTGATCACCAGCGGTGCAATTGGTCAGGACGCGGGCAGCACGCTGACACTACCTAATTTGAACGCCGACGGCGCCCTGGGTGTCGCGCTGCTGGAAGCCAACAACGTGACCAACTTGGCCGGCCATGTCGGCCCCTCGGCGGCGGCGCGGACCTTTGCCTTCACCGATGTAAGCGCCATCAATATCGGGTCGGTCGACATCATCAACGGCATCCAGAACGATGGCGGCGTGGGCAGCGCTGTCATGCTCACTGCGGGCGCAACCGTGACGCAAAGCGCGAGCGCTCCGGTGGTGGCAAGCGCCGGATCTCTCTACGTGTCGGCCATTGGTGGCATCAACCTCAGCTTGCCAGGCGTGAATACCCCCATCAGCGTGGTGCTGAACAACACGGTCAGCGGCAACGTGGCCTATGTTGGTCAGACGCCTGCGCTCACGGTTTCCGCGGCGTCGGCGCCGGGCTCCGTGAAGATCGAGACGTCGGGGGGCTTAGTCATTCCCTTGTCGACGGTCATCAGCGCGGGGGCAGTGGGTGATGCGGTCATTCTCGGCGCGGCCGGCGGACCCTTCACGATGGACCCCGCCTCTGGCATTTCCACCCCCAGTGGGCGCCACTTGCTGTATTTGGCGGACCCCGCAGGGGGCCACAGTTATGGTCCCTTGACCATGGGTGCGGGCGATTTCAAACAATACGCGGCGTCGTGGGGCTCTGCACCAGCGCAGGTGACAGGCAATGGCCGCTTATTTGCCGTGACGCCCGTGCTGAACTCGGTGCTGGGCGGTGGGGTCTCCAAAACCTACGACGGCACCACCACCATTGCCCTGACGGGTGCCACCTTTGCCGCGCCCATCGGTCATATTGACGGCGATACGGGCGGGGTAATTTTCGCCACCAGCGGCATCCTGGCCAACCCCAACGTGGGCTCCGGCATCCTGGTCTCCGCCAACTTGCCGACTCTCGCTGGTGTGCTGGGTGGCGGCGGAACCTATCCGGTCTATGGTTACGGTGCCAGCGCCAGCGGTTCAATCGGACAGATTAGTCCCCTCGCGGTGTCCACCACGGTCAACCTGACTGGCTCGCGGGTTTACGACGGCACCAATGTGGTCGACGCCCGCATCTTCAGCATCGGGGGTTTGGTCGGCAGCGAGACCTTGACTTTGTCGGGTGCGGGCACCGTGGCAGACAAGAACGTGGGCGTGAACAAACCGGTCACGCTCGGTAGCCTGGTCTTGGGGGACGGCACCGGATCGGCCAGCAACTACACCTTCGCTGGTGGGCTGCACCTTGCGTCGATTTCGCCGTTGGCGCTGACCGCGATCAGCGGCATGACGGCCAACAACAAGACCTACGATGGCAGTGCCAGTGCCACCTTGTCGTTGGCGTCGGCCAGTCTGTCGGGCTTGTTGGGTTCCGACGGCGTGACCGTGGCGGGCGCAACGGCCGCGTTCTCCGACAAGAATGCGGGCGTCGCCAAGAAAGTCAATCTCACTGGCCTGACCTTGGCCGGTGCCGACGCGGGCAATTATTCGTTGAGTCTGGATCGCCTGGGCGGCCTGAGCGCCGACATCAGCCCAGCGACGCTGACGGCCATCAGTGGCGTGACCGCCGAGAACAAGGTCTACGACGGCACCACAACGGCCGCGCTTAAGGTCGACACCGCAGTGTTTGCCGGCCAGGTGGCTGGCGACAAGTTGTTGGTCGCAGGTGCCAGCGGCGTTTTTGGCGACAAGAATGCGGGTCTTGGCAAAACGGTGCAAATCAGTGGCATGACCTTGAGTGGCACCGATGCCATCAACTATCGGTACACGGGCGCCAGCACGGCGACAACCACCGCCGACATCGCCAAGGCACCGATCACCTTGAGCGGCGGCATCACGGCGGAAAACAAGGTCTACGATGGCACGGTGAACGCCCAGGTCAATCTGATCGGTGGCACCCTGGCCGGCAAATTGCCCGGCGACGACCTCACGCTTGCCGGTGCTCTGGGTGCCTTTTCCGACAAGAACGCGGGTTCCGGCAAGACGGTCAGCTTGTCGGAACTACGTTTCACGGGTGCGGATGCGATCAATTACAAGCTGGCGGATGGTCCAGCCCCGACCACCCAGGCCGACATCACCAAGGCAACCCTGTCCGGGGTGACCGCAATAGCCGCCGCCAACAAGGTCTATGACGGCACCATTGACGCCTCATTGGACTTGAGCAAAGCAGTGCTCACCGGACAGGTGGCGGGTGACAACATCCAAGTGACTTCGGCAACCGGCCGCTTCGACGACAAGAACGCTGGCACGGCCAAGAACGTCGCGATTTCCGGGATTGCGCTGGCCGGTTCCGACCTCGCCAACTACACGTTTGGTGACCTCGGCACGTCGCACACCCAGGCCAACATCACACCCAAGCCGCTAACCAGCGTGGCCGGCATCACGGCGGTAAACAAGGTCTATGACGGTACGACCGACGCGACTTTGGCGACCGGTGCCGCGACTTTCGACGGCAAATTGGCGGCCGATCAATTGGCGATTGTTGGTGCCACCGGTGCCTTCGCGGATCGCCATGTCGGTACCGGTAAGAAGGTCACCATCATCGGATTGACGCTGAGCGGGCTCGATGCACGGAATTACACGTTTTCCGCCGCGAACGGAGACACACTCGCTGACATCACGGTGCGCCCAGTGTCAACCTGGACCGGCGCGGTAGATCGGCAATGGGCCAACCCTGGTAATTGGGACGCTCTGCCCGATGGGGTCAACGTGTTGGCGGTCTCGATTCCCGCCGGTGCTGCGGCCGGCGTGGTGTACGACACTGCGGCGGGCGTCACATCACTGCAGTCGGTCAACAGCGTTTTGCCGCTCAGTCTGACTGGCGGCACGCTTAATGTGTCGGGCAGCGCAAGCCTGGGCGGACTCGAACAGTCTGGTGGCAACCTGTTGGGGGGCGGCAGTCTTCGGGTCAATGGTCGCTTCAGCCAAACGGGTGGTGCGGTCAAGATGGGTGCAATCGAGGTGCTGCAGCCAAGCGGTGACTTGACCTTCTCGGCTTTGTCCGCGCCCACTGTTTCAATCGATGTGCCAGGGGGGACCATCCGACAAACCGGGCCCGTCACGACGGCGCAACTCAAGACTTCGTCCGCCTCGGGAACCGAGCTGACAAACCGCGGCAATCGCATCAACAGCTTTGAGGCTAGCAACAGTGGATTGGGAGACGTTACCCTGGTCAACACCGGTGATCTGCGCCTGCTTGGGATTGTTAATCAGGACGGCAACATTCGCGTCGACAACACCGGCAAGACGGTGACGGTCGGCGCAATCAAAGCACTACACGGCACCGCGACACTGGACGCCAACAGCCCGCTGACCATCGGCCCTGGGGGCGTGACATCCAGCGGAGACATTGGCTTGTCTGCCAGCAATCGCACCAGTGCGGGGGATCTGACGCTTGAGGGTGACGTGGTATCGACGCGCGGCGCCATTGTCATCAACGCCGGGCATGACTTGGTGCAGAACAGCCGAGTCAGCGGTGCCTTGGGTGTGACGGCCACCGCCGGTGGCACCATCGTGTTCGGCCCGTTTGCCACCACCAGCTATCCACCGATCTCGTACACGGCAAATGGCCAAACCCTCACGCCGCCGCCCGAGCCCGAGACACGCGGGCGACCGGTGGACTTTGTGGTGGCCTTTCTGGATCGGTTTGATCGCGCTGTCGAGTCGCAACACCGACGTGGCGCCGACGCCGAGGTGGACCCTAGGCGGCGCCGAGAAACCGACGCCGGCGGGGTGGTAACCGAGGGTGAAATATGTCGGCCCTGACGGTGCGCCCAAGTTGGCGCCGGCGCCTTGACTGGCTGATCATTGGCGCTCTGATGGGCCTGAGTTGGATGGCCACTGGCGTCCAAGCGCAAGCCGTTGGCGAAGTCGAATTCGCGCGAGGCGTGGGCTTTGCGCAATCGGCTGGACAAGCACCGAGAACCCTGGGCAAGGGGCTCCCTCTCAGCGAGGGTGACCGTCTGACCACCGCGGAGGGGGCATCGGCCATCGTCAAGTTCAACGACGGCACCCGCATGACGCTGCGCCCAAGCTCGGACTTGGTGATCCAGCAGTACCAATTCAAGAACAACGCACCCAACAACAGCATGGTGATGCAATTGCTGCGAGGGGGCTTGCGGGCGATCACGGGGCTGATTGCCAAGAGTTCGCCCAACGCCGCGCGCCTGCAGACCTCGACGGCCACGATCGGTATTCGCGGTACCGATTTTGACGCCCGCCTTTGCACGTCTGATTGCCAGTCCGAGTCTGCCAAGGTGGGCGAGAAGCCGCGGCCCAATGCGGTGCAGGCCAGCGCCAAGATGCTGGCAGTGCTAGGCGATATCAACGCGGTGGACCCGCGCGGCCAGCGGCGTCGCTTGGTTGATGGGGGCAGCGTCTACCCCGGGGAAACAGTGGAAACCGGCGTGGCGGCGCGAGGGGTGTTGGCGTTTCGCGACGAGAGCCGCCTGACGCTGGGGGCGTCGACGCGGTTTCGGGTCGACAACTTTGTTTTTGACGACAAGAACCCAACCGATGGCCGCTTCCTGGTGTCCCTGTTGCGCGGGTCGATGCGGGCTTTGTCCGGTCTGATTGGCAAGGCGAATCACCGCAATGTCGGCTTCAGCACGCCGACCGCCACCATCGGCATCCGGGGAACCGGGCTTGACGTGGATTGTGGCGCGGACGACGCGTGCAGCTTCTTTAGCTGGCTGGGCACGATCGAGGTGACGCCAGCCGGGCAAACCGCGCTGCAGGCCTTGTCGGCTGGGCAGGGCTTGGTGGTCGGCCCGGATGGCATTCGCGCATTGACGGTCTCTCCACTGGAGGGCTTGCCGCGCCCCGACGGCGTGAGGGTGGATGTGCGGCAACTGTTCGGTGCTAGCGCCGTGGCGGATGATGAGCCTGGGTTGTTTGTGTTTGTGCGCGACGGTCACATCGAAGTGACCACCACCCGCGAGACCCTGCACCTGGGGCGCGGCGAGACCGGTTTTGCCGCCGACAATGGCGCCACGGCGCGTCCGCTGTTGACACCGCTGTTCCTCGAATTTGACCGAACCCCCCTGCCGGACAGCAGGAACCCGATGCTTCAATCGGTGTTGGGCGAAGCCGGGGTGCGAACCCGCAACCAATGTCGATAAGCAAGCGCCATGATGATTCAAACCTTCTCAAGCGCGTTGGCTGATAGGCGTGCTCGTCGTGCACGTGCGCTGTGCCTGTTGGCGGCCCTGGGCGGTGGGGTGATGGGGGCCGCCGCGCAGGGCCAGTCGAGCCTGGGCGTGCCGGCCAAACCGGCGTTTGTCATTCGTGGCTTCGATATCACCGGCGACAACCCCTTGCCTCAAGACGAGACGACGCGAATCCTGGCGCCGTTCTTGCGGACGGATGCCACCATCGATACCCTGCAAAAGGCCACCACCGCGCTCGAGGCGGCGCTCAAGGGGCGTGGCTACGGTCTGCACCGCGTTGCCTTGCCGCCGCAGGAGGTGGGTGCCAAAGTAACCCTGAACGTGGTCAAGTTCGTGATTGGCAAGGTGACGGTGGAGGGCTTGTCCAGGCTGAGCGAGACCAATATTCGCGCCAGCGTGCCGGAACTGGTTGAAGGTGCGGCGCCCAATCTGCAGTCCCTGGCCATGCAGGCGGCCATGGCCAATGAAAACGAAGGCAAGAAGATCCAGGTGTCGCTCAAGGAATCCGAGGAGGCGGACAAAATCGATGTCAAGATTGTGGTGAAGGAAGAACGCCCCTGGAGCGTGTCGGCCAGCCTGTCCAACACCGGCTCGGACTCAACCGGCAAGGACCGTTTGACCTTGGTGGGTGGGCACTCCAATCTGTTTGATCGTGACCATCAACTGACTGCGGCCTATACCACGTCGCCTGAACGCTGGCGTGATGTCAGGCAATGGGGGCTCAACTACCGCATTCCGCTGTATCGCCAAGGCGCGATGCTCGGCTTGAGTGTGACCCGCTCGAATGTGGTGGGTAATTTCGGCGCATTCACCGGCACCGGCGCGGGTCAAACCCTGGGCGTGAACTACAGCCACTACCTGGCGCCCGTCGGCGGACGACGTAGTTACCTCACAGCCAGTCTGGATGACAAGCGTTTTGATGCCGGCCAAATTGATGGCATCGAGGTGCCCGGCCAGACCGCCCGACGTAGTCGACCGCTGACTCTGGGTTACAGCGCGCGCTTTGAGTCCGACGCTGCGGCGTGGGCCTACAACACCGAGCTGGCCGTCAATCTGTCGGGCGGGTCGGGCAACGACTTGCTGGCCTACCAAACCGAAGACAGCCGTATCAGCACCGTTCATTGGAAGGCGGTGCGGGGTGGTGGCAGCTACCTTCGCGGGTTTGGGTCGGGCTGGCTGTGGGGGGTTCGCGGGCAGTTCCAGCTCAGTCCCGACGCCTTGATTTCGGGTGAGCAATTTGGCTTGGGGGGCGCCGCCTCGGTGCGCGGCACCATCGAGCGGCCGATTGCCGGCGATAGTGGACTGCAGGTGTCTACGGAACTGACATCCCCGGAGTTGCGCACTGGTCTGCGCGTGTTGGGATTTTTTGACGCCGGCTGGCTGGCCAACCATAACCCCAACGGCAATCCGAAGCCCAGCAGTGACCGCCTGGCCAGTGTCGGTGTGGGTCTGCGCTATGCCTCCGGTCCCATTGGGGTTACCGCGGACTGGGCCCGAATCGCGCGCGGCAGTGTGTTACCGTTCATTGCTGGCTCGGGACTTCCGCAAGCCGGCGATCAAAAGGTTCACTTCAATTTTTCCGCTCGCTTCTAGGTTTTCTGGGTGGGCTATTTCAGAGTTGTCTCATGGCCGGTTTACACGCAGGTTCCCCCACACCACAGTCACTGACGGTGCACAACCAGTCAGCGGTTCTGGAGGTGGTGTTTTCAGATGGCGCGCAGTTTCGCATTCCGTTCGAACTGATGCGCATCTACTCTCCCTCCGCCGAGGTGCAGGGCCATGGACCGGGTCAGGAAGTCCTGCAAACTGGCAAGCGGCAGGTTCAGTTGTTGGCATTGGAGCCGGTGGGCAACTATGCCGTCCAGCCCGCTTTCTCGGACGGACACGATAGCGGCATCTTTTCGTGGGACTACCTGTACTTCCTGGGCTCACAACAAGACAAGCTCTGGGCTGACTACCAGGCCCGTTTGGTTGCGGCTGGTGTTGACCGGGACGCGCCGATGCCCGAGAAAGCCGCGGCCGGCTGCGCCAGCCATTGAGCACCTGGACCCCTATGTCGGCTCGCGCCGCAGGTCGCCTGGGTGTGACCATCAAGACGCTTTCATTAAAATGGCGACAAATACCCACAATGGTCCGCGTGGCGCCGCACGGGCTTCCGTTTCGGGCCTAGTATTGCAGTCATGACCACAACGCATTTCGGATTTCAACCGGTTGAGGAGGCTGAGAAGGCCAGGCACGTGCGTGGCGTGTTTGATTCGGTCGCCCCCACATACGACCTGATGAACGACCTGATGTCGATGGGCTTGCACCGTGCCTGGAAGGCCTATGCCGTGTTGGTGGCCGATGTACAGCAGGGGTACCAGGTGCTCGACATTGCGGGTGGAACGGGTGACCTGGCTTTGGCATTCGCCAAGAAGGTGGGGCCGACCGGTCGCGTGGTTCACACCGATATCAATGAGGCCATGCTCAGTACCGGGCGCAATCGCTTGATCAACGCGGGCGTGGTCCTGCCGACCGTGGTGTGTGATGCCGAGAAGCTGCCGTTTGCGGATGGTGGGTTCGATCTGGTCAGTGTTGCCTTCGGTTTGCGCAACATGACGCACAAGGACGTCGCGCTGGCGGAGATGAACCGCGTGCTCAAGCCTGGCGGCAAGTTGCTGGTTCTGGAGTTCTCCAAGGTGGCGCCACCCTTGGCCAAGGCCTATGACTGGTATTCATTCAAGGTGCTGCCCAAATTGGGCAAACTCGTCGCCAATGACGACGCCAGCTACCGTTACTTGGCGGAGTCGATTCGCATGCATCCGGGGCAAGATGAGTTGAAGGCCATGATGCATAAAGTTGGATTCGGGCATGTGGACTATCACAATCTGACTGGTGGACTGGTGGCTTTGCATGTTGGAATCAAGTGCTGACCTTGTGATTGCGCGAGTAGCCCCGATCTGGGGCGATATGGAGGATTTATGAAGATTTGGACTTTGATTTTGACGGTCGCACTGGCCATGACAGCCCTCGACGCCGACGCCAGGCGCTTGGGTGGTGGCAAATCCGTGGGTAAACAGTCGAGCAACGTGACGCAGCGCGAAGCCGCGCCCGCCGCGCCAGGTGCGCCGACCCAAGGGGCGGCCAACTCCGCAGCCAAGCCCGCGGCGGCCGGCGCACCCGCGACACCCGCCAAGAAGCCTTGGGGTGCCATGTTGGGCGGACTGGCCGCGGGTCTGGGGCTGGCCTGGCTGGCGAGTTCTTTGGGCATGGGCGGGGCCTTTGGTCAGATTCTGATGTTTGGCTTGCTGGCATTGGCGGTCATGATGGCTGTCGGCTGGTTCATGCGTCGGCGCCAGGCCGCGCAGGCACCTGGCGCGGCGGGAGCCCCTTTTGCATTTCAAGGCGCCGGACCGGGCGCCACGACGCCAACTCCGGCCAGTTACCGACCGGAAAACGTCGGCAACGACGCTTCGGCTCGGCCTTGGGAGCGTAGCAGCATGGCGTTTGAAGCGGGCAAGGTGCCGGGGGCGGCAGGATCTATGATCGGTTCAGCCCTGGTAGGTTCGCAGAACTGGGGTGTCCCCGAGGGATTCGATACCGAGGGTTTCTTGCGCTCAGCCAAGGCGAACTTCATGACCTTGCAGGCGGCCTGGGACAAGTCGGACATACCTGCGCTTCGCGTCATGATGACCGATGACATGCTCACCGAGATCAAGACGCAACTGGCCGAACGCGAAGCCACGACGGGTACGCCTGGGAATCTTACCGAGGTCGTGATGCTGGAAGCCAAGCTGTTGGGCATCGAGGACACTGCGGAGGACTATATGGCCAGCGTCGAGTTCTCGGGCATGATTCGAGAGGATGCGTCGGCTGGTCCAGGCCCGTTCCGTGAAGTGTGGAACATGACCAAGCCCAAGAGCGGCCGAAGTGGCTGGCTGGTGTCCGGCGTGCAGGCGTTGCAATAGATCTTCTAGGTGGGTTCCTGCCAGGAACACCGCGGAACCGGCTCTGCCGGGCTGCTGGTGTTGCCCCCAGCAAGGGGGAAAGCGCAGCGACACGCAGTGCGCGAAGCCGGGGGGTGTGCCTGATAATCGGGGACTATGGCAACACAGTCCCCTTTTTCTTTGCTTGGCAGCGTGCTTCAAAACCTCATTCCGCCAGGCCTGCAACCACCGGCCTGGATGGTCGAAGAGAGCCAACGGCGAATGGTCTTGCTGCTCAATCATGTCTTGCTGCAGGAGCCCGAAGCGATGGCTCGGCTGGCACGCCAGAAGGGTAGCGTTGTGCTGGTGCAGTGGCGTGGCTTCGCGCTCAGATTGCTGGCCACACCGGCCGGCTTGCTGGACCTTGCCGGACACCATTCCAAGCCGGACCTGACACTCAGCGTTACCCAGGAGTCGCCATTTGCCTTGCTGGGGTCGGCCCTGCGCGGCGACAAGCCCGAGGTTCGCATCGAGGGGGATGTGCAACTGGCGGCGGAAGTCAATTGGCTGGTGGACCACGTTCGTTGGGACCTTGAAGAAGACCTTTCCAGAATTGTGGGTGATGGGCCCGCCCACACTGTCGCTCAAGCGGCCCGTGGCATGGTGCTGGCCCTGCGCCAGTTCGCGGGCACGGTACTCGCGCCAGGAGCAGGCAGGGCGCCAGAATGACGCGGCTTTTCAGGGGCGTCTTCATCGTCTGGGTGATGCTGCGCTATGGGCTGGATGAACTTGTCCTGACCAGCTTCCAGCGGCCATGGCTTGCCGTGTTGGCCCGGGTGGTATCGGTCGGGCGAAACTTGAAAGCGCCCAGGGGTCAGCGCATCCGCGAAGCACTGGAGCGGCTGGGTCCGATTTTCGTCAAGTTCGGTCAAGTGCTGTCAACGCGCCGCGATTTATTGCCGGTTGATATTGCTGACGAACTCGCCCGCCTGCAGGACCGGGTGCCACCGTTTCCCGCTGATGTTGCCATTGCCACCATCGAACGTGCATTTCGCAAGCGAGTGAGCGAGGTGTTTCTCTCTTTCGAACGCGAACCAGTGGCCAGTGCTTCCATCGCCCAGGTGCATTTTGCAACCATCCGGGATCGGCATGGCGCCGTGCGCGACGTCGCGGTCAAGGTGCTGCGACCGGGCATGTTGTCGGCGATCGAAAAAGACCTGAGCCTGATGCGCATGATGGCGGGCTGGTTGGAGGGGCTGTCCGCCGATGGCAAGCGTCTGAAGCCACGCGAAGTCGTGGCGGAGTTCGACAAGTACCTGCACGACGAGCTCGACCTGGTGCGCGAAGCGTCCAGCGCGGCGCAGTTGCGGCGCAACATGGCTGGTCTTGACCTGGTGCTGATCCCGGAGATGCTGTGGGACTACTGCATGACCGATGTGATCGTGATGGAACGCATGGTTGGTATTCCAATCAGCCAGGTGGACCGTCTGCGCGAGGCCGGCGTGGACATCCCGAAGCTGGCGCGCGATGGCGTCACGATCTTCTTCACGCAGGTGTTCAGGGACGGCTTCTTTCACGCCGACATGCACCCTGGCAACATTCAGGTCAGCGTTGACCCGGCCACTTTTGGTCGCTATATCTCGCTGGACTTTGGCATCGTCGGGACCCTGACCGAGTTCGATAAAGAGTACCTGGCACAGAACTTCACCGCCTTCTTCCGGCGTGACTACAAGCGCGTGGCGGAGTTGCACATCGAGTCGGGCTGGGTGCCGCTCGCGACGCGGGTGGACGAGCTGGAATCCGCGATTCGTTCGGTGTGCGAGCCCTATTTTGACCGCCCCTTGAAGGAGATATCCTTGGGGCTGGTGCTGATGCGCCTGTTCCAGACCTCTCGGCGCTTTCATGTCGAAATCCAGCCGCAACTGGTGTTGTTGCAAAAGACCCTGCTCAACATCGAAGGGCTGGGCCGTGAGCTTGACCCGGAGTTGGACCTGTGGAACACCGCCAAACCGTTTCTGGAACAGTGGATGGTCGATCAGCTCGGGCCCAAGAAGCTGATGGACGAATTTCGCAACGAGGCACCGCGCTACGCCAAATTGTTGCCTGAGCTACCCAGGTTACTGGTCAATTTCCTGCAGGGCAGTCAGGCGGACGTAGTGCGCCAACAGGTAGAACTGCTGGCGGAGCAAAAGCGGACCAACCGCTTGCTACAAGCTTTGATCTACGCTGGTATTGGATTTGCACTGGGCGTGGTGATGATCCAGTTCATCATCCGTGTGCGGGTTTTCTAGGGCGCAGTCGAGGCGTGCGAGGTCTCGACAGCGCGCCCGGATTGTCGATAATGCGCGCTGCCCGTCAGTTGGGCGTGTTATTTGGAGTTCGCGATGCTGATCAGCTTTGTTGTTTTGTACCTGCTGGCCTCCGTTGCCATCGGCTTGTTCGCGGCCGGTCGTGTCCACAACACGGCCGATTACGCGGTTGCCGGGCGCAGCCTGCCCTTGGCGGTGGTGATTGCCACCACGTTTGCGACCTGGTTCGGTGCCGAAACCGTGTTGGGTGTCTCGGCCAAGTTCGTGCAGGGTGGCCTGGGCGCGGTGGTGGAGGACCCGGTCGGCTCGTCGATGTGCCTGATCCTGGTGGGACTGTTCTTTGCTTACAAGCTTTATCAGCGCAACCTCATTACCTTGGGGGACTACTACCGTCAGCGCTATGGCCGGTTCATCGAGGTCGTTTGTTCCATCATCATCATCACCAGCTACCTGGGTTGGGTCGCGGCGCAAATTACGGCGTTGGGTCTGGTGTTCAACCTGCTGACGCAAGGCGCCATCTCGATACCGGTCGGGATGATTATCGGAACTGCCGTGGTCCTGGTTTACACCCTGTTTGGTGGCATGTGGTCGGTCGCGATGACCGACTTTGTGCAGATGATCGTGATTGTGCTGGGTCTGCTGGCCATTGCTTGGTATGCGGCCGGCTTGGCGGGTGGCGCGGACAAGGTGATCAACTTCGCCGCTGCCCAAGGCAAGTTCCAGTTCTTCCCCGCTGGTGGATTGAAGGAGTGGCTGTTCTTCTTTGCGGCGGCGATCACGATGATGTTGGGCTCCATTCCTCAGCAGGACGTGTTTCAACGGGTGCTGTCCAGCAAGGACAGCAAGACCGCCCAACGCGGCCCGGTGATTGGTGGAGCCTTGTATTTCCTGTTTGCGCTGCTGCCCATGTTCGTGGTCACCGCGGCGGTCATGGTGATGCCGGAGGTGGCGCAAGGCTTGCTCAAGGACGATCCACAAAAAGTGCTGCCGACGCTGGTCATGGAGAAGATGCCGGTGTTGTTGCAAGTGGCGTTTTTTGGTGCCCTGTTGTCGGCCATCATGTCGACCGCGTCGGCCACCTTGTTGGCGCCCAGCACCACCTTTGTGGAAAACATCCTGCGCAACCTCAAGCCGGGCATGAGTGATGGCGCAACCCTCAAGGCGATGCGCTGGACGGTACTGGTTATCACCCTGGGCGTTCTGGCCTACGCCATGGCCCTGCAGGGCACGCCGATCTATGACCTGGTATCTGGAGCCTATCAAGTGCCCTTGGTGGGCGCCTTCGTGCCCTTGGTGTTTGGTCTCTATTGGCGCGGCGCCACCACCCAGGGTGCGGTGTTGTCCGTGTGCGCGGGCTTGGGTACCTGGCTCATGTTCCTCGTGATACCTGCTTGGGCCACGGCGTTTCCGCAGCAACTGGCGGGTCTGCTGGCGGCCTTGATTGGCATGTTTGCGGGCTCCTGGTTACCACAGTGGATTGAGGATCACAAAGGCCATGTGCACCACTTCCAGGGCAGCACGGCCGAGACTTCCGCGCCCTGACCGTTGCGGCGTACATGGGCGCCGACGCGCCCAAAACCGGGTCCAGATGGAGGGGTGACCCTATAATCGAAGGTTTTGCAACCTGACTGCGGGACCCATCGACATGCCAATCTACGCCTACAAATGCGAGTCCTGCGGTTTCGCCAAGGACGTTCTGCAAAAATTCTCGGATGCCCCCTTGGTGGACTGTCCGACCTGCGCGGCCCCGGCTTTCAAGAAGCAGCTCACGGCTGCCGGTTTTCAACTGAAGGGGTCGGGCTGGTACGCCACTGACTTCAAAGGGGGCAGTGCACCGGCAACGGGCGATGCGCCAGCGCCGGCGCCATCCGAGGCCAAGCCCGCCGAGAGCGCGCCGGCCAAGGCCGCGGAGACCGGTGTCGCCAAGCCTGCCGCCGCAGGCTGTGGTGGATCGTGCGGTTGCCACTGATTTTTCACTGAATCCCCGCTGGAGCGCCGCGTGCACATCAAGAAATACCTGCTGACCGGTCTGTTGGTCTGGTTGCCGCTGGCCATCACCATCTGGGTTCTGCTGTGGCTGGTGGGGCTGCTGGACGCCGTGTTCGGCGGGCTGCTCACGGGCGTTGCCGCAGTGACCCCGGTTTCCTCCAACGATGTGATTGAGCGCCTGCGGCACATTCCTGGCCTGGGTGTCGTGTTGGTATTT
>CXWL01000480.1_pt1 | contig 33752 bp, 22 predicted proteins | sample 590931 | NCBI WGS metagenome assembly CXWL01 (sample SAMEA3498368, study PRJEB10139) | groundwater metagenome | biome: water well; material: biofilm material | place: Germany | collected 2015-04-27
CCCAGGCTCCGCCCGCTGACCTCGTCCTCCTCGGCGCCGACGTCTATACCGTCGACGCCGCCCGCAGCTGGGCACAGGCGGTCGCGGTGCGTGACGGGCGTCTGGTTTACGTCGGCACCGAGGCCGGCGCCGGCGCCTTCGTCGGCCCGGCGACGGTCGTCCGCAACCTCCCGGGCGGCATGGTCTTGCCGGCTTTTCACGATTCCCACGTCCACCCGCTGTCGGGGGGCGTCGAGCTGGCGCGCTGCGACCTCAACAATGCGACTTCGCGCGAGGAGGTCTTCGCCCGCGTCCGCGCCTACGCCGCCGCCCACCCGCAAGACCGGTGGATCGTCGGCGGCGGCTGGGACCTGCCGCTGTTCCCGAACGCGGCACCGACCCGCCAGGAGCTCGACGCCCTGGTACCGGATCGCCCGGCATTTCTCTCCGCCGCCGACGGCCACACCGCCTGGGTCAACAGCGCCGCGCTGCGAGCGGCCGACGTCACCGCCGCCACTGCCGATCCGCCCAACGGCCGCATCGAACGGGAGGCCGGCAGTCGCCAACCGAGCGGCACCCTGCGTGAGGACGCCATGGAGCTGGTCACGACGCACCTGCCGCCGTGGACGGCGGCCGACCGCGNNGTCGCCACGCACCTGCCGCCGTGGACGGCGGCCGATCGCGAGGAGGGGCTGCGCCGGGGCCTGGCGCTGGCGGCGAGCTTCGGCATCGCCGCCCTCGTCGACGCCTCGGTCGACGCCGACGACCTCGCTGCGTACCGCGCGCTCGAAGCCCGCGGCGAGCTCACCGCCCGCGTCGTCGCCTCGCTCTACTGGGACCCCGTGAAGGGCGAGACCGACGCCGACGGCCAGCTCGCCGAGCTGGCGCGCCTGCGGGCGAGCTGTGTCGGGCCGCGCCTGCGCGCCACCGCCGTCAAGATCTTCGCCGATGGCGTCATCGAGGCGGGCACCGCGGCCCTGCTCGACCCCTACATGCTGCCACCGGCTGCTGGCGCGAGTGGGGCCGGGCAACCCGACACGGCTCGCGACCGCGGCATGCTCAATCTGACGCCCGAGGCCTTCGCCCGCGCCGCCACCCGGGTCGACCAGGCGGGATTTCAGATCCACGTCCACGCCATCGGCGACCGCGCCATCCGCGTCGCCTTCGACGCCCTGGCGGCAGCCCGCGCCGCCAACGGCCCGCGCGACGCTCGTCACCACCTCGCCCACATCCAGCTCTTCGAGCCCGCCGACGTCCCGCGCTTCCGTCAGCTCGGCGTGATCGCCAATTTCCAGGGGCTGTGGGCGTATGCGGACCCCTACATCACCGACCTCACCGAGCCGGTGCTCGGCGCCGCGCGCTCGCGCTGGCTCTACCCCATGCGCAGCGTCGCCGACACCGGCGCGATGATCGTCGGCGGCAGCGACTGGTCGGTGAGCTCGATGAACCCGCTCGACGCCATCGAGGTGGCGATCACCCGTCGCGACCCGGCGGCCGGCCCGGGTGCGGCGTGGATTCCCGAGGAACGCATCGGCCTCGACACAGCCATCGCCGCCTACACCATCAATGGCGCCTACCTGGCGTTCGACGAGGCCGAAACCGGCTCGCTCGAGGTGGGCAAGGCGGCTGACCTGATCGTTCTCGACCGCAACCTCTTCGCCATCCCGGCCGAGCAGATCTCCGACACCAAGGTCTTGCTAACGCTGCTCGCGGGTCGGGAAACGTATCGCGCTCCAACGCCGCCGTAGGCGGTACCGACGGGCGGGTCTCAGACCCGCCCGCCTCCGCCAAACCCCGTGGCCTCGCTCAGACCCCTTCGAGGTACGCCGTCTCGCCGTGCAACGCCTCGTCGAGGCCCATCGCCTCGTCGCCGTGCTCGACCTTGACCGGCGTGACGCGGTCGATCAGCCAGAGCATGCCGTAGGTGAAGACGAACGCCCACAGCGAGGAGAGAAGCACTGCGCCGAGCTGGACCAGAAAGAAGTGGGAGTTGCCGCGCAGCAGCCCGTCAACGCCAGCCGGGTTGAACGCCTTGGTCGCGAAGATGCCGCAGAGGATGATGCCGATGAAGCCGCCGACGCCGTGGACACCCCAGACGTCGAGGGCGTCGTCCCAGCCGAGGCGGTTCTTGAGCGCCACCGCATAGAAGCAGACGACGCCAGCGATCAGTCCGATCAGACAGGCAGTCGCCGGTGAGACGTAGCCGGCGGCCGGCGTGATGGTCGCCAGGCCGGCAACCGCGCCGGTCAGCAAGCCAAGGAACTTCGGCTTCTTGGTGGTCATCCAGTCGATGGCGAGCCAGGCGATGGCGGCGAAGCTGGCCGCCAGATCGGTGTTCAGGAAGGCGACGGCGGTGACCGCGTCGACCCGGAACTCGCTGCCAGCGTTGAAGCCGTACCAGCCAAACCAGAGCAGGCCGGTACCCAGGGCCACCAGCGGAATCGAGTGCGGCCCGCGGTCGACGATCTTGCGCTTGCCGACGTAAAGCACCGAGGCGAGCGCCGCGATGCCGGCGATGTTGTGGACGACGATACCGCCGGCGAAGTCGAGCACACCCCACTGCGCCAGGATCCCGCCGCCCCAGACCATGTGGACGAACGGGAAGTAGACGAAGAGCAGCCAGCCGGTGAGGAACGCCATGTAGGCCTTGAAGGTAACGCGATTGGTGAACGCGCCGGTGATCAGGGCCGGCGTGATGATGGCGAACATCATCTGGTAGGCGCAGAAGACGATCATCGGAATCGAGTCGTTGATCGGCGACGGCGTGTCCAGGGTGATGCCGCGCAGGAACGCCCAGTCGAGGTTGCCAACGACGCCCGCGAAGTCGTTGCCGCCGGCCAGGTTGCCCGAGAAGCACATCGAGAAACCGACCGCCCACCACAGCACGGTCGTCCAGCCCATCGAGACGAAGCTCTGCATCATGATCGCCAGCACGTTCTTGCGGCCGACGAGCCCGCCATAGAAGAACGCCAGGCCGGGCGTCATCAGCATGACGAGGCTCGAGCACAGCAGCATGAAGGCGGTGTTGCCGGTATCAATGGTCATCGGACGATCCCCTGTCGGAAGTGGACAATCTGCAGCGGCTGGTGCGTGGCTCACCATATCCAGTCTCGGCGGTCCGCCGGACTCCCCTGCCGGGCAGGCTCGACGGGGCGACAAGCCGCACCAGCGCGCGGCGCGCGGCGAGCCACCGTGGCGCAGCATGACCGGGCACGACTTCCTCGCCCGGAGGATCGATGGACACCCAGACCGCCACACCGCCCCGGGAGCGCCCCGCCGGGGCTCGCCCACAACCCTTCCTGCTCCCCGAGTACTGCAAAGGCTGCGGCCGTTGCATCACCGCCTGCCCGCGCCATTGCATCCACTTCGCCGACGACGTCCACCCGGTCTCCGGGCTGCGGCCGGTCGAGCTCGACCTCGACGCCTGCAACGCCTGCGGCCTCTGCATCACCGCCTGCCCGGAGCCCTACGGCCTGCAGCCGACGACCGACGAGGCGAGCTTCGAGCTCGAGGCGCCGCAGACGTTGTTCGGCGACCGTGCGTCCGACGCGCCGATCCCGGTCGACATCCCCGACACGCTGGTGCCGCTGCCCGAGGTCGAGCCGCTGATCGTCAAGGGCACCTACGCCGCCACCGTCGGCGCGCTCCTCGCCGGCTGCCGGCACTTCTTCGGCTACCCGATCACGCCGTCGACCGAGGGCGCCGAGCTGATGGCGAAGCTCCTACCCAAGCTCGACGGCCAGTTTCTTCAGGCGGTGTCGGAGGTGGCCACCGTCAACCACATGTACGGCACCGGCGGCGCCGGTCTGCGGGTGATGACGTTCACCTCGTCGCCCGGTTTCAGCCTGATGCTCGAGGGCATCTCCTACATGATCGGCGCGGAGGTGCCCGGCGTCTTCGTCGACGTGATGCGCGGCGGCCCCGGCCTCGGCAACATCGCCCCCGAGCAGTCCGACATCAAGCTCGCCTGCCGCGGCCTCGGCCACGGCAACACCCAGGCCATCGTCCTCGCCCCGGCGTCGCCGCAGGAGATGCTCGACCTGACGATGCTCGCCTTCGACCTCGCCTTCCGCTACCGCAACCCGGTGATCCTGGTCGCCGACGGTTACCTCGGGCAGATGACCAGCCGGGTGCGGCTGCCACGGGCGATGGTTCGGCCGGGCCTGCCAGCCTGGGCGGTGTGGGGCGACCGCGACCACCGCCGCAACCTGATCAGCTCGATCCTGATCAACGAGGCCGACCTCGAGGCCCACAACGAGCACCTTCTGGCGAAGTACCAGGCGATGACCCGGCGCGAGCAGCGCGCCGACCTCTACGCCTGCGACGACGCCACCACCGTCGTCGTCGCCTGCAACACCCCGGCGCGGATGGCGCGTGGCGCCGTCGAACGACTGCGCGGCGACGGCATGAAGGTCGGCCTGTTTCGCCCCATCACCCTGTGGCCCTTCCCGATCGACGCCCTGCGCCCGCTGCTCGGCCAGATCGAGCGCTTCGTCGTCGTCGAGGCAAGCGATGGCCAGCTCGAGGACGAGCTGCGGCTGGCGCTTTCCTATGCCGGCGTCTCTCGCCTGCCGAAGATCCAACGCGTGCGCCACTACGGCGGCGTGCTGCCCCAGCTCGACGAGGTCGCCCAACGGATCCTCGACGCTCCGGAGGTTGCGCTATGAGCACCAGTGTCTTCTACGACCGCTTCGAACGCCACGCCCATGCCGAGGGGCTCAAGGCGCGCTCGACCCACTACTGCCCGGGCTGCGGCCACGGCCTGGTGCACAAGTTCCTCGCCGAAGCCATCGACGAGCTCGGCATCCAGGACCGCACCGTCGCGGTGTCACCGGTCGGCTGCGCCGTCTTCCTCTACTACTACTTCGACGTCGGCAACACCCAGGCCGCGCACGGCCGGGCGCCGGCGGTGGCGATCGGCCACAAGCTGGCCAATCCGAATTCGATCGTCGTCAGCTACCAGGGCGACGGCGACCTCGCCTCGATCGGTCTCGCCGAAATCGTCTCCGCCGCCCAGCAGGGGCTGCCGTTCACCGTCATCTTCGTCAACAACGCGATCTACGGCATGACCGGTGGCCAGATGGCGCCGACCACCCTGCTCGGCCAACCGTCGAGCACGTCGCCCTACGGGCGCACGGCGGCCATGGGCCAGCCGATGCGCATGGCCGAGCTCATCGCCGGCCTCGACGGCCCGATCTACGTCGAGCGGGTCGCCCTCTACGACGGCAAGCAGCTCACCCGGGCCAAGAAGGCGATCAAGAAGGCGCTCGAGCTGCAGGTCGAGAACAAGGGCTTCGCCTTCGTCGAGGTGCTCGCCGAATGCCCCACCCACCTCGGCATGACGCCGGAGCAGGCCGAGGCCTGGGTCAAGGACACGATGACCCAGGCCTTCCCGCTCGGCGTGAAGAAGGACGTCAGCGCCGATGCCAAGGCCCTGCCAGTGCCTCCCGCGCCGACGTTCGACCCCGCGCGCATGCTGGCCGCGGTCGGCACCACCACCACCGCCCCGCCGCGCTTTGCCAACGACTTCCCCCGCCATCTCCACCCGCACGACGTCGCGCTGAAGTTGGCTGGTGCCGGCGGCGACGGCGCGCAGACGGCAGCGATGCTGATCACCCGGGCGGCGATCGCCGAGGGCTTCGACGCCACGCACATTCCGAGCTACGGCCCCGAGTCGCGCGGTGGCACGTCGTACGCCGACGTCCACGTCGCGCGCGAGGAAGTGCTGTCGCCCTCGGCCACCAACCCGCAGATCCTGGTCGCCTTCAACGCCCCCAGCCTGGCCAAGTTCGGCCCACGAGTGCCGGCTGGCGGCACCATCCTCTACGACAGCACGGTGATCCACGAACGGCCCCCGCTGCCGCCCGGAGTCAAGGTCATCGGCGTGCCGTTCACCGCCATCGCCGCCGACCTCGGCCGACCGGTGGTCAAGAACGTCGTCGCCCTTGGGGCACTCCAGGCCGCCACCGAGATCCTCCCCGCCGACAGCTTCCTCGCCACCATCCGCCGGGCGCTCGAGGACAAGTGCGCGCTCATTCCGTTAAACGAGGAGGCCTTCGGCTGGGGGCAACGCGCCGTGATGGAGATGTCGATGGTGGTCTGACGGCGGCGCACGCCCGGAACCGCCGACGAAACCAGCACCGGCTCGTTCGAGTGCCGCGGTGCCTACCTGAAGTCGCCTGGTTGCGGCGACCGGGATCTGCGGGATGCAGTGCGGGCCTTCGACCTGACGTCCCAGTCGCCGGTCCAGCCAGCACTGAGAAGGAGGCCTGAAGGTCAGGGTAAGAGCGCCGAGAGGGCGGAATCCTGGGCCGCTCTCGCCGCGAGCTCGGGGGCGACCTCGAGAGCTTCTCCGAGCCGCCGCCGGGCGACGTCGAGGTTGCCCGCTCGAGCCTCATCGACAGCCAGTGAGTAGCGCCCCGCTCCGAGGTTGCCGCGTAGCAGCGTGTTCTCGGGCTCGAGCGCGAGGGCTCGCTCGAAGGCGCCGACCGCGCGCGAGCTCTGACCAAGGCGCAGCAGGACGGTGCCGAGATTCGACCAGCCGGCCACCCGCCGCGGATTCAGCCTGACCGTCTCGAGCCACTGTTGGGCCGCGGCCTCGAGCCGGCCAGCGCGCGTCAGCGCATCCGCCAGCCCGTAGTGCGCCTCGACCTGCTCCGGGTCGAGCGCGACGGCCCGCTCGAAGCGGGCGATCGCCGCCACCACGTTCCCGGCCTTCGCGAGCGCCACACCCGACCGCAGCGCGGCGAAGCGGTTGTCGGGGTCGACCGTGAGCACCGCGTCGAACTGGGCGATGGCGTCCGCAGGATGGCCCTCGCGCAAGAGCCGTTGAGCTTCACTCAGCTGGTTGCGTTGGGTAAGGCGATCCTTGGGATCGGCGAGGCCCGCGGGAGCTCGTCGGGGAGGGGTTGCCCCACCGAGATAGCCGAGCGCTTGCAGGCTCGCCAGCATCTCGGGGTCCTGGCTCGCCTGTGACTCGACGGCGGGGACGATCTCGATCTGGCGCATCAGCCCCTCGAGCTCGCGGGCCTGGCGCCGATTGCTGTCGACTCGGTTGACGGCCTCGGCGGTGTCCAACCCGAGGTCGTAGAGCTCGGGCCGGGGTGCGGCGATGAGCTTCCAGCTCGCCGTACGCATGGCCGCGAGCGGTGCCCAGCCATAGGCGATCCAGGTCGACTGATTCTCGAGGAACGCGGGCGGGATCGCCATCGGCTTGCCGGCGAGCAGAGGAGCCAGGCTGACCCCGTCACTCTTGGCCAGCGCAGGCAAGCTCAGTAGCTCGAGGATGGTGGGCGCGACATCGACCAGGCGCGCCGCAAGGTTGCTCAGACCCGGTGCCACCCGACCCGGAAACGAGATGACCAGCGGCACCAGGATCGTCGTGTCGTAGAGGAAGAACCCGTGGCCGACCTCGCCGTGCTGGCCCAATCCCTCGGCGTGGTCGCTGGTGAAGACCGTCAGGACTGCGCGGCTGCTCCCCACGCTCTCCCGTCGCTCATCGGCGGTGCGGGCCTGGACGCCGCGGCGCAGAGCACCGATCGACTCGTCAACGAACGCCACCTCGCCGTCGTAGGCGCCCCGTGGCCCGGGGCGCCAGAAGGCGCGTGGCGGATCGTAGGGATCGTGGGGGTCGTAGTAGTGAACCCAGAGGAACCAGGGGCGCTCCCGGTCGAGGGCGGAGAGCCACGCGAGCGCCGCCCGGGTGGTCTCGGGAGCTCGCCGCTCGAGCCAGCCCTCGGCGCCCAGCGGCAGGCTGTCGTCGTAGCGCTCGAAGCCCCGATCCAACCCGAAGGGTGCGCGCAGTGGATAGCCCGAGACGAAGGCCCCGGTCGCGTAGCCGCGTTCTGCGAGCCGCTCGGCGAGGAGCACGGGTGTCGTGCCGAGCAGCTGTCCGTTGTCGCGGACGCCATGCCGCCGGGGCAGCAACCCGGTCATGATCGTGGTGTGGGACGGCAGGGTCAGGGGGACCTCCGACACCGCCGCGGGAAAGCGGAAGCCCTCGCCGGCCAGCTGGTCGAGATTGGGTGTCTCGTTGGTACCACCTGCCCAGCCGAGGGCGTCCGGTCGCAGGGTGTCGATGGTGATCAGGAGGACGTGTGGCGCCGGCTCGCCGGCCGCCCTGGTCGCTACCTGTAGGTCAGCGGCGAGAGCCGCGCCGCCTGCGCCAACGAGCCAGGCACCCGTCAGGCACACCGCGAGGGCCCTGTCAGGGCGCCGCATCGGGGGCCACGCTGCGAGCGATGACGCCGGTGAAGGTCTGTTTCTTACCGGAGCTCCCCAGCACGTCGACGTAGTAGAAATAGGTGATCCCAGGTTGCACCGTTCGGTCGACGTATTCGTAAGCGTGGTGTCCCGCTTCATCGGGGACCCGGACGACCTCCGGGTCGAGACGGACGAATGGCCCTCCGCGCTGCTCGCTGCGGTAGACCAGGTAGCCGTAGACCCGTTCTTCCCTCGCCGCCTGCCAACGCAGGCGGACCTCACGCCGGCTTGCCGGCTCCGCTGGCGATTCCGGCGCCCGCACGCTCGGGACGTCTGGTGCCGGCGAGGAGCTCGCCACCGGGAGCGTGATCGGCTTGACGGCGGTGCCGGCGGCGACGACGAGGGCTGCGAACGGCAGCGGCAGCAGCTCCGGGTCCCCCGTCATGCGCAGCTGGAGCGTGCCGTTCAGGAGCCCGCTCGCCGTCGGCCGCAGCCGAACCGAGAGGCTCTGGCAAGCCGGCGAGGCGTCGACTCCGGGCGCCGGGGAACACGGCACGACAGCCACCACCATGTCGGGTGGGACGCCCGTGACTTGCTCGACCGTGAACGGCATGCCGGACCGGCTGGTCAGCTGGATCTGCTTGGCGGTCGTCTCGTCGAGCCGTATGGCGCCGAAGTCGAGGGTCGGCGCGCTCGGCACGACGTTGCCAAAGGCCACGAGCCGATAGGTGACCGGATAGAGCGGCTGCTCGGGCACGTCGAAGCGGAGCTGCAAGTGGCCGGTCTGCGCGCCGAGCGCGAGGTTGGCAGCGACGTGCAGCCGCAAGCGCAGGGTCTGCCCGTCCGTGGTCGGCCCCAGCGACTCGGCCCGGAGCCATTCCGGCGCACCCTCCAGGCCGATGAAGCGTAGTGCCGCGACTTCGCGACTGCGCACCTCGAGGTCCAGCTGTGCCCCCTGGCCGCGCTCGACGATGCCGAAGTCCACGGCGGCGACCTCGGGGTCGTAGGCGGATTCGACGAGCACCCGGAGGGTGAGTTTCTCCTCCGGGACGCCGGGGTCGTCCGTGCGCACGCGGAAGCGAAACCCCGTGGTCCCGAGCTCGTTGCCAACCGCCTGCTCGACGGCGATCCAGGTGGTTTCGCCAGGGCCAATCGTCGTCGACTCCGCGTGGGCGCTGCCGGCGCGAAGGAAGGGCTCGACGGCGAGGACGTGGGCCGCCTGCTGGCCATGGTTGGTCACCGCGAAGCGATGTCGAACGACCTGGAACTGGTGGACGTGGCCGAGATCGACGATCGGTTCCACGAAGCTCAGGAACAGACCCGAGTCTCGGCTGGCTGCCGCAACCTCGCCCCCACGGAGAACCGGGGGCGAGGGCAGACCGCCCACGAGGAGCAGGATCAGGAGTTGGCGGGAAAAGGGCGACGTCATGGCCTTGCTCGCGTCAATGCCGTGCGATTGCCGGCGGGCGATGAGAAAAAAGGGGTTGCCCGGTTCGAGGCAACCCCTTCGGGAATCACTGGGGAAGTGTTCCGTCACCTCCCGCGCGGCGAGGAAGACCTACTCGGCGGAGAATCCCAGCAGCTCGACCGGCAGGGCCCCCTGGCCGATGGTCAGGTCGTAGGTGCCCTGGCTCGAGGCGAAGAAGGCGTCGACGAAGAGGAAGTAGGTGCCCGCCGGCATGGCGTCGGTCTCGGTGTCGGTGATCACCTCGGTGGCGTTGCTGCCTCCGCTGTCAGCACCGTTGACGCAGTTGGTAGCGGCATTGGCCGTTCCCGCGGGGCAGCCGGCGCCGGCGGTCGAAAGCGTGTAGATCGACGGGTCCCAGTTCGTTCCCGTGGGGTCCAGCGAGATGGTGAGCGGGGTACCCCGGTTGGCCAGCGCACCCAGGGTGAAGGTGTAGATGACGTCGTTCCCGGCGTTGCCCATGTAGTTGGAACAGCCCGCCTGGACGGAAGTCACAGTGTTGTTGGCGCCGATCGTGGTCCCGGAGTCGGTGAAGTTGAGCCCGGCGCCCGGATCGGCGATCGCGAGCCCAGGGCAGGCATCGTTCCCCTGGGTTGGAGCGGAGATCGAGGGCGGCCGGGGGGGAGCGCCCGGGGTCAGCCGACCGGCGCGTTCGTCGGCCTTGGTGGCGTAGTAACCGTCGGCGGCAAAGGCGTTGGCGGCAAGGGTCAGGCTCGCGACGAGCGCGAACGATGCGGACTTCTTCATTGGTGTCTCCAAGTATCTTGAGTATCGAGGGATCCGGCTGGCGGATACCCGGGAATCGCTGTTGGCTGGGGGGTCGACGGGGGAGCTAGGCGCGCCCGCCCGGCCACGGAGGGGGGGCGAGGGGCTCTCGTGCCGGTGGTTGCCAGTGCCGCGCCCGAAGGAGCGGCCAGGTGGAGGGGGCGAGCAGCGGCGCGATGGCCGCCTCGTCTGGCGGCACGCCAGCGCCTGGGCCGAAGTCGCGCCGGGCGGCCGGAAGACCGCCGTCGACTGAGGTCGAGCCCTGACACTCGATGGCACCGAGCACGACCTCCTGGCCTCGCTCGTCGACGACCCGCAGCTCGTAGATCATCCGGCCAGCGGCCGGTGCGACGTCGCGCACCTCGTCGCTGACAAAGCCCTTCGTCAAGCGCTCCTCGGTCAGGAGGCGGAGATGTCTTTGGTCGGCGCCCCGATACAGCCTTATGCTGCCGTGCTCGAGCCGCGAGAAGAGGTGCCAACGGAGCGTTACCGGCTCGCCCGCCAGGCGGCTCACGACCTGAGCCGGTGCGGGTGCTCGCCGGGCCGGGGCCGTGCCGCTCACCGAGGCGCCGGCCGGTGAAGCGGGCAGGAGCAGCCACGCCAAGAGGAGAGGGGCTCCGGCCAGGAGCTGGCAGAGGGGTGTTGGCTTGGATGAGCGTTGGGCCATGTCTTACAGCTGATTCGGCCGACGAGCCTATCAGCCTTCGCGCTCTTGGAGGGGTCCGCCGAGTAGTCGTTGGACTGAGACCGAAGGTATTGCCTTCGCGCCCTCAGCGGTCCAAGCTGCCGGCGTGCAACACCACCGCGACCCACAGGCACGCAGTCCGACTCCGCGCGGCTGCCGCCACCTGGCGGCCACCCTCGGCCTGACGGCCATGCTCGCAGCACAGGGCGCCGCCGCTCTCACCCCGGCGCAGATGGCGCCGCACCGGCAGACGGTCGCCGAGATGACTGCCGTCAGCAGCGCGATCATTGCGTGGCTGTCCGATCAGGTGGGCCGGGCGCTGCTGCCTGGCGATGTCATGGGCACCTGCACGGCCGACCTCGCCGACTACCCCGCGGTAACCCCGTCGGCGCTGGCCGCGCTCCTCGTGCCGCAGTACATCGCTTCTGTCCCCAGCGTCGACGCCTGGGGACACGCCTACGACTACCATCTTCAAACCAACGACCTCTTCGCCACCCACGTCGCCCTGCTCCGCAGCGCCGGGTCGGACGGCGTCTTCGAAGGCACCGTCTACGCCTGTGGCGCGGTCGACAGTCTGGCTGCGGATCTCGTCTGGGCTGACGACGGCCGCGTTCGTTGGCCGGGGCCCGAGCTGATCGAACTTCGGCAGCGACAGGCCCGCGCCCAGGCGGACATCCACAACGTCGGCACGGCCATGTTCTCGTGGCTGACCGACCAGGTGGGGCGGCGCTCGTCCGCCCAGGTCGCGGCTACCGTCGACCTGTCTCTCTTCACGCCGATCTCGGCCGCCGATCTCGCCCAGCGGCTCGTCCCTTTCTACATCTTCAACGTGCCCACCTCGGACGGCTGGGGCATCCCGTACGACTACTACCTCGACGCCGCTGACGTTCTCGGCCCCGAGGTGATGGCGATCCGCAGTCGCGGCCGCGACGGTGCCGCCGAAGGCACCCTCTACGACCCGGGCACCTACCCAGCCAGCGACCTCGGGCGGGACACGGTGTGGGCCGACGGCCTGCTGGTGCGAGGGCCGGACGCCGCGGGGCTCGCCTTCCTCGACGACCTCGAGTCCGGCGACCTGCGCTTCTGGGCGGGCGCCGCGGCGGAGCCCTGACGGCGGGCCGCATCGGCTGGCCGAAGCGAAGACCTCAGGGCAGCGAACGCCTGGTCACCGCCTTGTAGGTGTCGGCCTGCGTGCAGTGTCTCCGTGACCGCCTGGAACTGCGCCAGGGAAGGGCGCTTCCCTACAGCGCGCGACCCAGCAGCTCGTGCAGCTTGTCGCGGTAGCTCCGCGACAACGCCAGCCGCTGGCCGTTCTGCAGGATCATGATGTAGTCACCGTGGAACACCTGTTGGAGCTCACGGATCCGCTCGATGTTGACGATGGTCGAGCGGTGGATGCGCAGGAAGCGCTGCGGGTCGAGCTTGGTTTCGAGACTCCCCATCGTCTCGCGCAGTAGGTACGACTCGCCGCCGACGTGCAGCCGCACGTAGTTGCCGGCGGAGTCGATCCAGTCGATCTCCTCGGTCTTCAGAAAGAACACTCGGCCTGACGACTTCACCACCAGCCGCTCGACAAAGCGCTTCTCCGGCTTGAGGTTGTCGATCAACGCCAACAGGCGCTTGTTGATCTCGCCCGTCTCGCGGCGCTGAATCTCGCCGCGCGCCCGTTGGATCGCCTCCTGGAAACGGCGACGGTCGAACGGCTTCAGCAGATAGTCGACGGCGTGGACCTCGAACGCCTTCAACGCGTACTGATCGTAGGCAGTGACGAAGATCACCACCGGCATGTTGTCGCGGTCGAGCGCCTCGATCACCTCGAAGCCATCGAGCTCCGGCATCTGCACGTCGAGGAGGACGACGTCGGGGTTCTTCTCGCCGATGGCGGTGATCGCCTCCATGCCGTCTCGGCACTCGCCGACCAGCTCGACATCGTTCTCTTCGGCCAGCAGGCCGACCAGCTTTTCACGAGCCAGCGGCTCGTCATCGACGACCAGGACGCGCATAGGCGGGTTCCTTCGTGCCAAGGTTGGGGAAGGTAGACGGTGGAAATGCCGGTTCGCTGACTTCTTCGAGCACCACCTCGCCGTCCCCGAGGAAGGCGCTCGGTTCGATCGACAGCGGAATGGTCATGCGAACGACAAGACCGCCGAGGGGCGCATTGCGCACCTCGAGCTGTTGGTCCTTGCCGTAGAGCTGGGCCAGGCGGGCCCGGGTGTTCGACAGGCCGATCCCCTCGCGTGGCTTCGCCGACAGCCCCGGGCCGTTGTCGCGGACCTCGAGACGCAGACGGCCGTTCGCCACGCGCGCCATCACGTCCACCTGACCCGGAGCAGAGCGCAGGGCAATGCCGTGACGGATCGCGTTCTCGACCAACGGCTGCAGGATCAGGTTGGGCACGCGGGCGTCGAGCGCTTGCGGTTCGATGTCGAGGTTGACGGTGAGACGGTCGGAAAAGCGCGTGGTCTCGATCTCGAGATAGCGCTCGAGGAAGTCGAGCTCCTGCTTGAGGGGGATCTCCTGCTTGCCAGCGTTCTCGAGCGACAGGCGCAACAGGTCCGACAGCACGCTGATCATCCGGTCGGCGGCTTCGAGGTCGCGATGCATCAGCGCCGAGATGCTGTGCAGGGTGTTGAACAGAAAATGTGGATTGAGCTGCATCTTGAGGACCTGCAGCTGGGCTTCCATCAGCCGCGCCTCGAGCTGGGCGGCGTCGAGCGCGCGGTCACGGTAGCGGCGGTAGTACTCGACCGCCAGGCTCACCGCCACCAGCGCACCGTAGATCAAGAGGTCGAAGGCGGCACCGCCGCCCGCCAGGCCCTGGATTGCCAGGCCAGCGAGACCCTTGGGGCTGCCCTCGAGCTGCGCCGCCCCCCACTGCAGGGTCGCCAGCGCGCCCAAGTCGGCGAGCACACAGAACCCAAGACCGCCAGCATGGGCCGCCACTACGCGCCAGGTGGCCGGCCACTGCGGTGGCACCCGTCGAGCCAGCCACAGCACCAGCAACGACAAGGGCGTCCAGACCTGCCAGGCGAGAAAGGTAACCAACGTCCGCGACCAACTGTGCGTGCCCAGGGAAAGCTGGTAGATCGCCGTCGGCACCGCCGCAGCGATGCCGAAGGCCAGCCAGAAGAGCGCCAGGACCGCTGACGTCCGCCAACGCAGCGGCGTCCAGGTGCCGGCTTCCACGCCGGCCCGGCGGTCGCCGGCCGCCGCCTCGTGAGGCGACGCCGCATCCCGATCCGACATCGGCTCGTCCCGGTGGTCCACGTTCACGGCCCGCAACCTACCCTGCCCGTACCCAGGCCGACATCCGATGACTGCGAACGGGCGGTGGCGTGGGTTGAATCGCCGGCGGCCCGGGTCGGAGCTGGCGGTCGCCGTTGCCCGGGGCCGACGGGCGGTGGCGGACGCCACGAGGATTGGATGGTCACGACGACTGGAGTACGCGAAACCGGCAGCGAGGTTTCGGCACCCGGCACGCGCTCCTCGGCACCAAAAAAAGACGCCGGAGTGAGTCACCCCGGCGTGTCCAAAAGGGAGGATGCTTCGATCCTCGCCAGCGATCCTGAGGCAGCCGACAGCGCTTGCGACAGCGCTGGGGTGCGGAAGGCGGGATGACGACCGCAGGTCGCGTGGTTACGGGGACGGAGCGACCGTCAGCTCGACCGCCAGGGCGGCGTGACCGCGGGCAGCCGCCAGCTCGGCAGCCGTTTGACCGCCGTCGCTCGTCGCCCGGCGGTCCGCACCGGCAGCGAGCAGGACCTCGACGAGGGCCGCATCGCCCTGGGACGCCGCCTGCATCAGGGGCGTGAAGCCGCCGTGCTGCACGGCGTTGGGGTCGGCCCCGGCCGCCAGCAGTGCCGACACCATCGCCTGCCGCGCCGGCGCGGCGCGATGGGCGGCGGCGCTGTGCAGCGGCCGCACCAGCATCGGATTGGCGGCGACCGCCTCGACCTCAGCACCGGCGGCGAGCAGCAGGCGCAGCACCGCCACCTGACCGAAGAAGGCGGCCAAGCAGAGTGGCGGGAAGCCGTCGCCAGACCGTCGATCGGCCAGCCCCGGATCCGCCGCCAGTCCGGCGGCCACCGCGGCCTGCTCACCCATCGCCACCGCCGTCGGAAAGTCGATCTCGGCACCCGCCGCGCAGAGCTCCTCGGCGATCGTCGCCTGTCCGCAGTAGAGCGCCCACTGCACCACACCCGCGCCTTCGGGCGAGCGGGCGCCGAGCAGGCCCGGCTCGGCCGCGAGCAGACCGCGGACCTTGGCCGGCTCACCGCCGCGAATGGCCTCGAAGAGATCCCGTCGCTCGCTCATGCGTTGGAATAGTAGCCGGTGACGCGCATGGCAGAATGTGCCGCCATGGCGACTCCAACCAACGCCGACCGCCCGCGGCCGGTGCGTGCCGATCCCGACGACGAACGGCTGCGCTACATCCAATCGGCTCAGGCGCACTGCGATCGTTTCCTGGCGCCGATCGCCGATCCGCGAGACAAGAGCGTGGTGGTGGTCGGCTGCGGCGCCGGCACGGAGATGCTGTGGGCGCTGCGCCATGGCGCGCGCGAGGTGGTGGGGCTCGACGTGGTCCCACAGAGCCCGGTGGCCCTGACGGCCGCAGCGGCCGAAGCAGGCCTCGACACCAGCCGTTTTCGCATCCTCCAGCTGGCGGCGGAGGATGCCGCCGCGCTCGGCCGTCGCTTCGACCTGGTGCTGTCGAACAACGTCTTCGAGCACCTCCCCGACCTCGTCGGCGCCTTTCACGCTTGCGCGGCCCTGGTCGCCCCGTGGCACGGCCGGGTGGCGGTGTTCACCGACCCGCTCTATTTCTCCTCGGCCGGCTCCCACCTGCCGATCCAGCCATGGGAGCACCTGTGGGCCGAGCCCGCGGCCCTGCGCTCGCGCCTACTCCCCGACTTGCCACCGCGCCACCCGCTGCACGAGCTCGAGCTCGCCGCCTATCTCGACGACGAGATCACCCTCAACCGGATGCGCCTGGTCGACTTCGTGGACGCCGCCCGGCAGAGCGGCCTCGCCTTCCTCAACCTGCAGCTGATCGTCGACCGAGCCCTCGCCACGCTGCCCGCACGGCGCGCCGCAATCGCCGCGCGTTGGTCGGCCGAGGTCGGCGCGACCGCCGACCTCGCGCTCGAGGGAATCGCCGCCGAGCTCCTGCTGCCGTCGGCACCGGACGACCCGACGCTCCTCCTGGAGTCCCCGGAGGCCCTCGCCGAATCCGTGCATCGCCGTCAGCTCGCGGAACGACAGGCCGAGATCGATCGGCTGTACGTCGAAGAGCAACGCCTGACCACGGCGCTGACCAGTCAGGTGACCGAGCTCGCTCGTCTCCATCAGGAGGTCGACGGCCTCACCACCGCCAACCACGAGTTGCATGTGGCGCGCGGCGAGCTGGTCTCGACCCAGGAGGCTCTCGGTCACGCCCAACAGGCCCTGACCGCTCGCGGTGACGAGATCCGACGACTGCAGGGCGAGGAGAGCCGACTGACCGCCGGCAATCAGGCCCTGATGAGCGCCGTGAGCGAGCTACAAGCGGAAACCGGCACGCTGACGACCAGGCTCGCGACGGCCGAGGCCGAAACGCAGGCCGTCGCCGCCCACTTGGCGGCCCTCCAGGCCAGCCCGAGCTACCGTCTCGGACGGGCGCTCACGGCGCCCCTGCGCGTCCTGCGCGACCTCGGCCGTCGCTAGGCGGGTCGCCGCTCTCCGCTGACTCACCGGGCTCCGCGCGCCGCACCTCCAGCGCGTGTTCCTGGGCCGGCTCGAGCAGACGCTGCACCTCGAGGAAGGCGTTGCCGAGCGCCGACCGACTGGCGCGGCGGCGCCGGTAGAAAACCCAGCCGCGGGCTTCCGCCGCCAGCAACAGGCGATCGAGCAGCCACAGCAAGACGCAACTGGCAATCACCCAACCAAGCCACGGCATTCAGCCCTACCTCTCGCCCGCAGCCGCGCCGGCCGGCTCAGCCCTCGATGAGCTGATGGCCGGCGTCGCGCAGGGCGTCGAGCGCCGCCGGCAAGACCTCGTCGCGCACCAGCACCAGATCGGTGTCGTAGGTCGAGACGACGAAGATCGGGATGCCTTGGGCTGCCAGCGGGTCGGCGAGCGCCGCGACGATGCCGATCAGGCCAAACGGCAGCGGGCCCGCCACCGCCAGCGCCCGGAAGCCACGCTCGGCGGCGACCGTCGGCGCGAGGCTGGCCTCGGCGGTCAGCAGCGACACCTCCTCCGCCGTGCGCGCCAGACACCAGAGCTCGCCGGGGCCGGCGGCCGGAGCGGCGGCAGCGGCAAGCTCGACCAGAGAGGTCGCAGGATCGAAGCGGCGCACCGCATAGCGGCCCGGCAGCAGGCGCAGCGGCAACACCGGCCGCGCCGCCGCGCGGACCGCCTTCGTGAGCAGGATGATCTGACCGCCATGGTAGGCGTGGTGCTGCACCAAGCCGTGCAGCATGCCGGCTACCGAGACACCGGTGCCGAGAACGGGATCGCCGGCCGGGTCGGCGGAGTCGGCGGCCACCCAGCGCTCGAGGTCGGTGGCAGCCAAGCCGGCAACCGCTGAACGAAGTTCGTCGCAAGCCGTCCACAAGCGGGCGCGTGCTGCCATCCACGCCTCGTCGGACGTCGTCGCCGGAGTCGGCCAGTCGCCGGCCCGCGGTTCGCCTGGCACCTCGCCGGCGAGGCGTGCGGCGACCTCCTCGGTCCACGACGCGAGATGCAGCACGAGCTCCCAGATGGTGTGCGCGGTCGGCAACGGACGGGCCGCCGCCTCGGCGGCCGTGACCCCGGCCAGCACCTCGCGCAGGGCCGGGCCATGCCAGGCGCCGCGGTCGATGGCGCGGTCGAGCTGGTCGAGGAGCGCGGGAATCGGCGTCTCGCTATGCATCACTCAATGCTAGTGCAGCCGCCAGGTGCTTCGAACGCCAGCGCCGCTGGCAACCCGACCTTCGTCATGGTAGAAATCAAGACCCTCTTGCCAACCCGGCAGCACCGCGTCCGTCGCGGCCTGCTGCCCTTCAAGGAGCCCGCCCTTGCCCAGCTCTGTTCAGCGACGCAGCCGCGTCCCCCACGCCCTGCTCGCCGCGATCGCGGCGACCCTCGCGCCTCTGGCGGCGACCGCCGTCATGGCACCGGCCCCCGCCGCGGCCAAGGCCGACCTCACTACCGCCCGCATGCTCGACGCCCGGGTCAATGCGAAGGATGCCTACCAGCACGCGACGGCCGCCCGTCAGGGCCGCGCAGCTGCCGGTTTCAGCGCGGCCCAGACCCGCGCCACTGCGATCGCCTCGGCGATCAGCCAGCTCCGGCAGACGCTGCCCAGCCTCGAAGTCAAGGTCTCGAAGCTGACCGGTGGCCCCGAAGTCGTCAGCAACCAGGCCGGCAGCCTGACCGCCGCCGCCCCCGGCGCCAGCAGCGAGAGCATCGTCCGCGGCTTCCTGCGGCAGAACGGCGGCCTCTACGGTCTGACCGCCAGCGACGTCGACGACCTCGTGGTCCTCGGTGACAGCGCTGGCGGGACGAGCGGACTGCGCATGCTGCGCGTCGAGCAGCAGATCGGCGGGCGCCCGGTCTTCCAAAGCGAGACCCGCTTCCTCCTCGACCGCGACGGCCGGCTCAGCAAGAGCGTCGGCCGCTTCGTGCCAGGCGCCCGCGCCCTGGCGCCCCAGGTCGCCGTCGCCAATCTGATCAGTGCCGCCGACGCCGTCAGCCGCCTGGTGGCGAGCACCGGCAGGACCGCTAGCCCGGCAGCCTTCACCGTGGCCAGCGACAACGCCGGTCGCCTCGAACTGGCCGAGGCCGACGGTTTCGTCGCCGGCCCGATCACCGCCCGTCAAGTGCTCTTCCCGCTCGCCCCCGGCCTCCTCGTTCCGGCCTGGTCGCTGGTCGTCTTTACCGAGGGCGACGCCGACTTCTACGCCATCGTCGACGCCGAAACCGGTGACGTGCTGTGGCGCAAGAACATCCGCAACTACGTCTCGACCCACGATGCCCGGTTTCGCGTCTTCGTGCAGGCCGACGGCGTGACTCCGGCCGACAGCCCCGCCCCGGCATCGCCGAACACCGCGACGGCGGGGGAGCAGTTCGCCGCCAGCCCGCCGTCCATCGTCAGCATGCTGACCGCGCAGAACATCGCCGCCAGCGCCTTCGGCTGGATCAACGACTGCCCAGGTGGCATCTGCACCGCCAACGAGACCCAGACCACCGGCAACAACCTGGTGGCCTGCATGGATCGCACGGTTGGCGGCGCCAACACCAACGTCTGCGACACCGATGCCGCCAGCCAGCTCGACGGTAACGGTCGACCGACCGGCAACCCGGACGCCAATACCCGCAACCGCGACTTCCTCGGCACCACGCCGCGCGATTTCCAGACCAACTTCCTGCCGCCGCCGCAAACCACCGCCGCCGACGCCGAGGTGGGCCAAACCGCGACGGGCGCCGGCAACGGCACGTCGACCGGCCCCACCGACATCTTCCGCCGCGGCGTGGTGACCCAGCTCTTCTACGTCGGCAACTGGTACCACGACCGGCTCTACGCCCTCGGCTTCGACGAGGCCTCGGCCAACTTCCAGAACCTCAACAACGACGGCTCGTCGCCCCCCGGCTCGGGTGACCACGTCCTCGCCGACGCGCAGGACGGCTCCGGCACCAACAACGCCAACTTCGCGACGCCGCCGGACGGCACGTCGGGACGCGCCCAGATGTTCCGTTTCACCGGCCCGACGATCGACCGCGACGGCGACCTCGACAGCGAGATCCTGATCCACGAGCTGACCCACGGCACCAGCAACCGCCTGGTCGGTAACGCCGCGGGCCTGAACTGGGATCCGGCCGGCGGCATGGGCGAGGGCTGGAGCGACTTCTACGCCATCTCCCTGCTCAACAACACCAACGCCGACGGCACCACCGGCCGCTTCCCGAGTGGGGCCTACGCCACCTACAAGCTCGGCGCCCTGCTCGACAATTACACTTACGGCATCCGCCGCTTCCCCTACACCACCGACAACACGGTCAACCCGATGACCTGGGCCGACGTCGACGACGTCACCAACAGCATGTCGGGAGGCAGCCTGCCGGGGTCACCGCTTACCTTCAACAACAACGGCGGTATGGAAGTTCACAACTCCGGTGAGATCTGGGCGCTGACCCTGTGGGAGGTGCGCAGCCGGATCATCGCCGACCCCGCCGGTGCCAACGGCGACGTGCCGACCGGCAACAACACCGCCCTCGAGATCGTCACCGACGGCCTCAAGATGACGCCCATCGACCCCAGCTTCACCGACGGTCGCGACGCCATCATCGACGCCGACTGCGCCACCAACGCCTGCGCCAACGAGGAGTCGATTTGGGGCGGCTTCGCTGACCGTGGCTTGGGCTACGGGGCGCGCACGCCCTTCAACGTGCTGTTCGGCTTTACTGCCGGCCACCTCGGCGTGGACGAGTCGTTCAGCTCGCCCTATCTCGACGTCGTCAACGCTGCCACCGATGTCACCGTCAATGACAGCGCCAGCAACAACAACGGCACGCTCGACCCGGGCGAGGTGGCACAGCTCACCGTCGCGCTGACCAATCCCTGGCGGGCGGCGAGCAAGGCGGTGACCGGCGCCACCGCCACCCTTTCCACCTCGACGCCCGGTGTCAGCATTTTCGACAACACCTCGACCTACGGCGCGATCGCGCCCCAGGGGTCGGCGACGGGCGACAGCTTCCTGATCACCCTCGACACCACGGTACTTTGCGGCAGCGCCATCGACTTCACGCTCTCCGTCACCTCCAACCTCGGCACCACCGCGACCACCTTCCGGGTGCGCGTCGGCGCCGCGAGCGGCACCGATCCCGTCGTCACCTACACCCGGGACACCAACCCCGACCTCGCCATCCCCGACGGTCGGCCGTTGGCGGTCTTCGACACTGTCAACGTCACCGACGACTTCCAGATCGCCGACCTCGACTTCCGGGTCGACAGCGCCACGCACACCTTCACGGGCGACCTGACGTTCATGCTGCGCTCGCCGGGCGGTATCGGCGTCGACTCCATCGCCTTGATCGGCGCCCTCACCGACGGCGGCCCCGGCGACAACCTGCTCAACACGCGCAGCGACGACGACCTCGCCTCGAGCGCAGCGGTCGATCTGGTCCAGCAGACTGCGGCCGGCGCCCCCTTCACCGCCAGCTGGCTGCCGGTGTTCAACGCGCCGTGGACGACGCTCGCTGGTTTCCCGCCGGAAGACCCGGTCGGCAACCTGTCGCGTTTCGACGGCGCCAGCACGCTGGGCACTTGGTCAGTGGCGGCGTCGGACCAGTTTGCCGCTGATACCGGCACGCTCAACGCCTGGTCCATGCTGGTCACCCCGGTGCACTTCGCCTGCACCGCTTTCGTCCCGGCCGCCAACGTGGCCGCGACGAAGACTGTCAGCGGTACCTTCACCGTCGGGGGTACGGTCACCTACACGGTCACGTTGACCAACAACGGCACCGACAACCAGTCCGACAACGCCGGCAACGAATTCACCGACGTGCTGCCCGCCGGCCTCACCCTGGTCAGCGCGGCGGCCACTTCGGGCACCGCGTCCACCTCGGTCAACACCGTCACCTGGAACGGCTCGCTGGCGCCGCTCGGCGGCACCGTCACCATCACCATCACGGCGACGATCAACGCCGGCGCCAACGGCACCACCATCAGCAACCAGGGCACGGTTTCGTACGACGCCAACAACGACAACGTCAACGAAGCCAGCGGCACGACCGACGACCCGGGAGTCGGTGGGGCCGCTGATCCCACCAGCTTCGTCGTCGGTGGGGCCACCGTTTCGGCCACCAAGACCGCGACCGGCACCTTCGCGGTGGGTGGCACGGTCACCTACACCATCACCATCAACAACACGGGTGGATCGGCGTCGCCCGACAATCCCGGCAACGAATTCACCGACGTCCTGCCGGCCAGCCTGACCCTGGTCAGCGCCAGCGCCTCGGCGGGCACCGCGGTAGCCTCGGTCGGCATCAACACCGTGACCTGGAACGGCAGCGTGCCCGCTGCCGGCAGCGTCACCATCACCATCACGGCGACGATCAACGCCGGCACCGGCGGCACGACGATCGACAATCAGGGCAGCGTCTCCTACGACGCCGACCTGAACGGAACCAACGAGAGCACNNGTGGTCGAGGTGCCGACCGTCTCCGAGGTCGGCCTGCTGCTCCTCGCCCTCGGCCTGGTGTCGGCTGCCTGGGTAGCCTTGCGGCGACGCTCGCTCCAAGCCTAGACCGCGGCCAAAGCGGCAGCTCGACGGCGCCCCACCCCTCACCGGGTGGGGCGTTTTTCTTGCGGCAGACGTGGCTTCGAACGCGATCGGCGGGCCGTCCGTATGCTCCACCATGAGCCCCGCCGATCAACCCTTCCGCGTGGTGTCCGACGACGACATCGACCCCCGCTGGGCAGTCCTCGCCGCGGTGCTCCTCCTGACCACGGTCCTCACCTTCCGCGCCGGCGTCGAGGCGCGCGCGTTGCGCCAGCCGCCGGCCACGGCGCAGGCCGAGCTGCGCAGCGCGCTCGTCGCCTACCAGGCCGCCACCGGGCGCGGTCCGACCAGCCTCGGCGAGCTGGTCGCAAGCGGCCTCCTGACGCGCATCCCGCCGGACCCGACCACGGGCCGCAGCGACACCTGGCGCCTCATCTGGACGAACCTCGGTTCGCGCCTCGCCAAGGAGGCGTCGAGCGAAGGCAGCCCGGAGGCACCGGGCGAACGCTGGATCGCTGACGTCGCCCCCGGCGGCGAGCCGGTGGTCGCTACCAGCTCGTAGGTTCACCGCCTGGCCCCGCCAATGCGGGGCCCGCGCTTCTCTGTCAGAGTCACGCCTAGCAGCCCGCCTGTCGTGTTCGCCGAGGAGCGACGTCGTGTCGAGACCGCAGCACGTCCGTACGGCCCTGTCTTCGCTGTCTGCCCTGCTGTTGGCCGCCGCCCAGCTAGCCGCCTCGACGCCCGACCTCACTCGCGCCGGCAACCTCGACGCCCGCCTCAACGCGAGAGACCTCCAGGCGCGGGCGGTCGCCGCCCGGGGCGAGCGGGCCCGGCGCCTCGCGATCGGCGCCGCCGGCCGCGCCGAAGCGGTGGCGGCCGCCGTCGCCGGCCTGGCCACCCGCGTACCCGGAATCGAGGTCGAGCTGTCGCGCCTCACCGGCGGGCCGGTCCTCGTTGCCAACCGACGAGGCCCACTCACCGCCGCGGCGGTAGGCAAGGGCAGCGTCGACATCGTCCGCGCCTACCTTGCCGAGAACCGCGCCGTCTACGGTCTCGACGAGGCTGACCTGGCGAGCCTCGCGGTGGTGGGCGACAGCCCAGGCGGCAGGAGCGGCCTGCGCCTCGTCCGGCTCGAGCAGCAGGTCGACGGGCTGCCGGTCTTCGCCAGCGAGAGTCGTTTCCTGCTCGACCGCGACGGCCGTCTGTGGCGCACCCTGGGCACCCTGGTGCCCGGCGCGGTCGCCGACGCGCCCACGGTGGATCGCCGCGGGCTGCGGTCACCGGTCGCGGCGCTGGTCGACCTGCTGGCCGCCGGCGGCCTTACGGTCGCCGCCGCCGACGTCGCGAGCCGCGCGTTCGACGGTGGGTCGACTGCTGGCGGGCCGGCGAGCGGCAACCGTGTCGAGCTCGCGGCGCCCCTGCCCGTCGCCGGACCGGCGAGCGCTCGTCTGGTGCTCTTCCCCCTCGCCCCAGGGCTGCTGGTGCCCGCGTGGTCACTCACGGTCTTCACCAGCGGCGACGAGGACTGGTACGCCGTCGTCGACGCTGAAACCGGCGACCTGCTGTGGCGCAAGAACATCCGGGAGTCCGCCTCGACGCAGCAGGCGCGCTTCAGCGTCTATGTGCAGGCGGACGGCAAAACCCCCGCCGACAGCCCGGCGCCGAAGTCCCCAACCACCGCGTTGCCAGGTGGCGGCACCCAATTCCCTGAAATCGCGCGCACCAGTGTCGACATGCTGACCGTCCAGAGCCTCGCCGCGAGCCCCGACGGCTGGGTCCCGGACGGCGGGACGACGACCACCGGCAACAACGTCGACGCCTGCGTCGACCGGGTTGGCGGCGCCGGCGAGACCAACGTCTGTGACCTCGGTACCCTCGACAGCAACGGCCGGCCGGTCGGCAACCCCGACGTCAACACCCGCAACCGCGACTTCCTCGGCGCGGCACCTCGCAACTACACGTATGCCCCGGCGCCGGTCGGCGGCGACGCCAACGCCGGCGACACCCCCACCGGCGCGGGCGCTGTGCAGACGCAGTTCCGCCGTGGCGCCGTCACGCAGCTGTTCTACGTCGCCAACTGGTACCACGATCGGCTCTTTGCCCTCGGCTTCGACGAGGGGGCGGGCAACTTCCAGCTGGTCAACACCAGCGGCCAGGGCGTCGGCGGCGACCGCGTCCTCGCCGACGCCCAGGACAGCGGCGGCTTCAACAACGCCAACTTCTCGACGCCGGCGGACGGCACCTCCGGCCGCATGCAGATGTACCTCTGGAACGGCCCGACCCCCGATCGCGACGGTGACCTCGACACCAGCCTGGTGGTGCATGAGCTCAGCCACGGCCTGAGCCATCGGCTGATCGGCAACGCCACCGGCCTGCTGTGGGACCCGGCGCGCGGCATGGGCGAAGGCTGGAGCGACTTCTACGCCCTGGCCCTGCTCAACGCCACCAACGCCGACGACCCCAACGCCCGCTACGCCTTTGGCCCGTACGCGATGTACGGGCTGCCGCTGCTCCCGTCCGGCAATCTCGCCGACAACTACGCCTATGGCGTCCGTCGCTTCCCCTACACCACGGACAATGCCGTCAACCCGCTGACCTGGGCCGACGTCGACGCGGTTACCTACGACCTTGGCGGCGGCATCGCCGTCAACCCCGCCGATGCCGCCAACGGGGCACTCGAGGTCCACAACGCCGGGGAGGTCTGGGCGCTGTCGCTGTGGGAGGTACGCGCCCGGGTGATCGCCGACCCGGCCGGCGCCAACGGCGACGTGCCGAGCGGCAACGAGACGATGCTCCAGCTGGTCACCGACGGGCTGAAGTTGACGCCGGCCAACCCCAGCTTCATCGACGGCCGCGACGCGCTCCTCGCCGCCGACCAGGCGACGCACGCCAGCGCCAACGAAGTGGCCATCTGGTCGGGCTTCGCCGATCGTGGCCTGGGCTACAGGGCGGTCGCCCCGATCAGCGTCGGCGGCCGTTTCGCGCGGAGCCACATGGGAATCGGCGAGTCGTTCGTCACCCCCTACCTCGACGTCCTCGGCGCCGGAGCGATCGTCGTCAGCGACGGCCCCGACGGCAACGGCGACGGGCGTCTCGACCCGGGCGAGACCGCCACGCTGACCGTGAGCCTCACCAACCCTTGGCGGCGCGCGGCAGCCAACGCCACCGGCATCAGCGCCACGCTGAGCACGGTAACTCCCGGCGTCACCATCCTCGACGCCACCGCCAGCTACCCCGCCATCGCGCCGCAGGGCACCGGCAGCAACGCGGCCGACACCTTCCGCGTCGCCCTCGCCGGGTCACTCAGCTGCGGGCAGCGCCTGCAGTTCACGCTGCAGACGGTGTCGTCCCTCGGCACCCGCAACGCCACCTTCGACGTGCGGGTCGGCACTCCCGGCGGGGCCGGCCCGGTCACCACTTTCAGCTCCGCGCCCAACCTGGCGCTGGTCGGCAGCCGGCCCGACGGCGTTGCCGCCACCATGAGCGTCGCCGCGGACCTCGAGATCGCCGATCTCGACTTCCGGGTGAGCAGCCTCACCCACCCGGTCACCGGCCAGCTCAAGATCATGCTGCGTGCCCCGAACGGCTACGGCACCGACCTGATCTGGCATCGGGGCGCCCTCGCCTCCCCCAACCAGGCGATCGCCGCCAACTTCACCAACACGGTGATCGACGACGACCTCGCGTTCGTTGCCAGCGAGGATCTGAACCAGAGCCTGGCGACCGAAGCACCGTTTACCGGCGACTGGCTGCCGGCTTTCAACTCGCCGTTCTGGGACAGCTACGTCACCACTCCGGCGGTCGCCAGCGACCCGATCGGCGAGCTTGGCCGCCTCGACGGCACCAGCACCCAGGGCGTCTGGACGGTCAACGTGGCGGACAACACGCCGTCGAGCGCGCAGACCGGGACCCTGGACACCTGGGCCATCCTGGTCCAGCCTCGCAGCTTCACCTGCACCACGTACGTGCCACCCGCGCCGCTCCTGTCCGACGGCTTCGAGTCGGGGAGCACCGGGCTCTGGAGCTCCACGACGCCGCCGTGATCGCTACGCGGGCAGGGCCTCGGGCGGTTGACGCCACGGAGGCCAGGCGTCATCGTTGCGGCCGAGCCCCCGATGTCGCCCGTAAGCGCTGCCGGATCCGCCCTCCCCGTCGACCGCAGCACCGACGAACGGGTCGGCGTGCGACCGCCAGTCGCGTTCGTCAAGTACTACGACAAGGGCTCGACCCGGCTCGGCGGCGAGCAGGTGGCTGCCGGCCTGAATCGACGCGGCTGGAGCGCCGGCATGGTCGCCGCTCGTGAGCTCGCTCGCCTGCGGCAACCGAGCATCCTGGTGTTCATCAAGACCTCGCGGCTCGACCACCTGCTCGTCGCCCGCCTGCGCGGCCATCGCTTGGCGCTCGACGTCCAGGACACTGTGGTGTTCAAGCGCCGCATCAAGAACCGCTGGCTCTACGATGCGCTGATCTTCAAGAACCGGCGCCAGCTCGCTGACTTTGGAAGGCGCCGCCGCGCGGATCGGGTCATCTACCACCAGTGGGACGAGCGCTACCGGCCGCACCAGGCGGGGATCCAGGAGCTGCGCGTCGGCTACCTCGGCGAGCCGCGCTCGATCGCCCTTTGGGAGCAGCTGCCCGGCGTCAGCTTCCACGCCGAGGACTGGTTCGCGGCCGCCAGCCATCTCAACTGCCACCTGTCGATCCGCTCCCCCGGCCGCGAGCACCTTTACAAGCCGAGCTGCAAAATCGCCACCGCCGCCGCCTGCGACGCGATCCTGATCAGCACGCGCGACGTGAGCGCGGTCGAGCTCCTGGGCGAGGACTACCCGTTCTACTGCGACTGGCGGCGCGAGTCGGTGCTCGCCGCCATCGAGCGGGCCCGGCAGGCCCTCGGCGGCGCGCTCTGGGAGCAGGGGCTGCGACGTCTGCGCGAGGTGCGCGAACGCACCCGCATGCCGGTCGTGCTCGCCGAGTACGAGCAGCTCTTCGCCGCCCTGGCTCCGCGTCTGCGAGGCGGCCGACGATGACCTCGCCGAGGATTGCCTACTTCATTCAGAGCCACCGCGATCCCGAGCAGGTCTATCGCTTGGTCCGCACCCTGCGGCAGGGCTCGGAGCACGGCCAGATCCTGCTCCAGCACAACCCGGCCGCCTGCGCCCTCGACTGGGAGCCGCTCGCCGCCCTGCCGGGTGTCCACCGACTGACGGCGAGCGAACCGCAGGTGCGGGCTCACTGGTCCTGCCAGGTGCAGCCCTATCTCGACGCCATCGACTTCCTCGAGGCGCACGAGCTGGCCTACGACTGGCTGGTGAACCTCTCGGCTCAGGACTATCCCGTCACCCCGGTGGCCGCCATCGAGGCGTTCCTCGGCGCCGCCCGCTGCGACGGCTTCATCCGTCACTGGGACGTCACGACGGCCGCCAGCCCATGGTCGTTGCGCAAGGCGCGCTATCGCTACTGGCACCGCTACCGCCGCCTGCCCGATCGCTGGCTGCCGCTGCTCCACGCGCTGCGCCCGCTCACCCGCGTGCTGCCGTTCTGGTTCTACCTCGACTACGGGACCTACGTCGGCGTGCGGCGCTGGCGAACCCCGTTCGACGAGCAATTTCGCTGTTACGGCGGCTGGGCCTGGTTCTCGCTGCGCCGCGAGGTGGTTCGCTACCTGCGCGACTTTCTCCGCCAGCACCCCGAGCTGGTCGCCCACTACCGGCAGTCGGTGACCGCCGAGGAGTCGGTCGTGCAAACCGTGCTGGTCAACGCCAATCGCTTCGCGTTAGTCGACGACGACTGCCGCTACATCGACTATCGCCGCGCCCACCAGGGCTCGCCGCGGACGCTGACGGTGGCCGACCTGCCCGTGCTCGGCTCGGGGCGCTACCACTTCGCCCGCAAGTTCGACGCGAGCGTCGACTCCGCGGTGCTCGATCGCATCGACACCGAGCTGCTCGGCCGCGGGCCGGCGCGCTAGGAAGCCGCGCGCCAGGAAATTGCGCTGCGTATCGACGGCCGAAGGCCAGTGCGCGGAGCGCACCGTCAAATAAGACCAGCGGGTTCGCGCCTCAACCGGCTCGCCGCAACATCCCCGCGAACCGTTCACGAAAGGCGACCCGCAAACTCGACCGAATGGTCCGCAAGTCCCCTCGCAGCTGGGTGACGAAGGGCAGGTCGAGGTGAGCACCGTCCTCGCCGAAGACCATCGGAAAGCGACTCCCGGTCAGCGTGCCGATGGTGCGGCCGTCCATGTAGCAGGCGGTAAAGGCGCGACGGGGAATCGGCGAGGGGTTGATGCCGGAGCGGTGGATCAGCCAGTTGTGGAGCAACACGGCGTGGCCACTCTCGACCTCGAGCGGCTGCACGCGCTCCGGCCGGCAGTGGCGCTCGACGTCGGCATCGGCGACGGTGCTGCCGTGGGTGCTGAGCAGGCCGAGTCGATGGGTGCCCGGCACCACCTCCATACAGCCGTTGGCGCGCGTCGCCGGGTCCAGAGCGACCCAAAACGTCACCAGCGGATCGCGGTCGAGCTTCCAGACGTCGCCACCGTCCTGGTGCCAGGGCAGGTAGGTGCCCTGGTTGGCCGGCTTGTTCATCACCATCGCCCGAAAGATCGACACCGGGGCGTGGGCCCCGTATTGGCGGGCGCAGATCTCGGCGGCGACGGGGGCCTTCACCAGGCGCGAGAACAGCGGGTCGGCTTCGAGCCCCTGGAGCTTGCGGTAGCGGAGCGTCCCCTGCTCGAAGGCGCGGACGGCGCCCGGCAGCTCCTCGTAGACGCCGCCGGTGTCGAGCTGCATCTCGATCGCCGGGTTCTGCACCCGCCCGAGGGCGAGGTCGTCGGCCCGAGCGCACAGCGCGGCGACCTCGGCTGGCTCGAGCACCCGTCCGAGATGAAGGAATCCGTCCCTGGCATAGTCCGACCACTGCTGCTCGCTGAGCATCGCCCACTCCTGAGATCTCTACGGTTCGCTGGCGTGGCGCCACACGATCCTGGACGAGACGAAACCCACCAGGGCCACGCGCGGCTGGATAGACTGTACCGAATGTCGCCCCCCCGTCGGCTCATCTTCGTAGCGGACGTGGGCGGTGAGCACTCCCGGCACGTCGGCGACAGCGCGATGCTCGAGGCCAACCTGGCCAACTTCGCCGGCCTGCTGCCCGGCCTCCAGGCCACCGTCCTCTCGCCCGAGCCGTGGAGCCCGGAAGAAGGCAGTGTCGACACGCTGCCCAGCCTGCGCTTTCCGCTGCTGGGCCAAGCTACCGATGCCGAACAGCGGGCGCTCCTCGCGCAGATCCTCGCGGCGGCGCGGAGCGGCGAGTACGCAGGCCTCGGCAGCCGAGCGGCGGCGGTCGCCCAAGTCGTCGCGGCGCTCGGCGAGGCCGACGGGCTGATCGTCTCGGGCGGCGGCAATCTCCACGCCCGGTGGCCCGAACATCTCTACGAACGCGTCGCGCTGGCCGAGCTCGCGCACGGCCTGGGAAAGCCCGTGGCCTTCCTCGGCCAGACGCTGGGTCCCGAGGTCACCGACGTGCAGGCGGACGTCCTCGGCGCGGCGCTGCGCCGTGCCGCCTGGGTGGGTGTGCGGGACCTGCCGTCTGCGAGCCTCGCGCTGTCACTCGGGACCCCTGCCGAGCGCCTCGACTATCAGCTCGACGACGCCTTCTTCCTCGCGCCCCGAGCCCCCAGCGAGGAGGTGCAACGGTCGCTGCACGGCTCGGACAACGAGCCCTGGATCGCGGTCACCGTCCACCCGTTCGCCGCCCAGGGCGATGCGGTGTTCACCAGCGTCGCGGGTCAGTTGCGGGAGCTCGCGGCGGCCACCGGAGCGCGGCTCGTCTTCCTGCCGCACCAGGCGACCCGCGAAGCGGGAGGCACCGACGGCGAGCTCAGTCGCGCGCTGGCGGCGATGGTGGGTCCGCTCATGCCGTCCGCGGTGCTCCCGGTCCTGCCGGCGCGCGTGGTGCGCTGGCTCACCGGGCGGGCCAGCCTGGTGATCAGCACGCGCTACCACCCGCTGGTCTTCGCGCTCGCCGCCGGCATCCCCTGCCTGGCAGTCGCCGCCACCGACTACGGGCGGGTCAAGGCGCAGGGCGCGCTCCGCCACGGCGGCCAGAGCGCGAGCTACCTCAGGTTGGCGGAGGCTGCCGACGGCGCGCTGCTGCCCCGTGCGCTCGACCTCTGGCGGCGCCGGGAGGCGCTCCGCACCGAGCTAGAGGCCCAGCGACGGGGTTGGGAAGAGCAGGAATCCGGACGTTGGCGTCGACTGCTGGTCGCGCTGCGGCTCGGCGGCGAGCCCGAGCCGTCAGACGGGACAGCGACGGCAACGTTGCTGGGCCACGATGCGCGACGCCTGGCGATCGACCTGGCGGCCACGCTGGAAGCAGAGCGCCGAGCCGCCGGCGAGGAGCTCGCTCGTCGCCAGGCCGAGCTCCGTTGGGTCACCGGCACCCTGACTTGGCGCCTGCGGTCCCGCCTGGTCAGGCTGCGTTGGGTCGTTCGCGCTTACCGAGCGCTACGGACGCTGCGCCCGTAGGTCTCCTCTGCTGGCGCCCTGAGCGCCACTGCAGCCCCCCTGGTCAAGGCGCTGAAGGGTGCCACGAGCCGCGGCGGGGCACGCGCTATCCTGGCCGGGTGTCCGCGCCTCGCCCTTCCCTCGCCGCACGTCTCCCCGCCACCCCGACCTCGGACGCCGGCGAGATCTTCGACCGCTTCCTCGGCTGGGTCACCGAGCTCGGGCTCGACCTCTACCCCGCCCAGGAGGAGGCGCTGCTCGAGCTGCTGGCGGGCAAGCACGTCATCCTCAACACCCCGACCGGCTCGGGCAAGTCGCTGGTGGCGCTAGGGCTGCACTTCAAGGCGGCGTGCGAGGGGCGGACCTCGTACTACACCAGCCCGATCAAGGCCCTGGCGTCGGAGAAGTTCTTCGGGCTGTGCGACGACTTCGGCGCCGAACGGGTCGGCATGCTGACCGGCGACGCCTCGATCAACCCCGACGCCCTGGTGCGCTGCTGCACCGCCGAAGTGCTGTCGAACATGGCGCTGCGGCGCGGATCGACCCTCGACGCCCCGTACGTGGTGATGGACGAATTCCACTACTACGCCGACCGCGACCGCGGCGTCGCCTGGCAGATCCCGCTGATCACCCTGCCGGACACCCAGTTCCTGCTGATGTCGGCCACCCTCGGCGACGTCTCGGGAATCGCCCAGAAGGTCCGCGATTTCACTGGCCGCGAGGTGTCGACGGTGACGTCGGATCACCGGCCGGTGCCGCTCGACTTCGAGTACCGCGAGACGCCGATCCACGAGACGGTGACCGGCCTGCTCGAAGCCGGCAAGGCACCGATCTACGTCGTCAACTTCACCCAGCGCGAGTGCGCGGAGCTGGCGCAGGCGTTGACCAGCATGCCGCTCACCACCCGCGAGGAGCGCGACCGCATCCGCGACGCGATGGCCGGCGCCCGCCTCGACACGCCCTACGGCAAGGAGCTGCGCCGGTTTCTCTCGTTCGGCATCGGCGTGCACCATGCCGGGCTGCTGCCGAAATACCGTCTGCTGGTCGAGCAGCTCGCCCAGAACGGGCTGCTCAAGTTGATCTGCGGCACCGACACCCTCGGCGTCGGCGTCAACATTCCGATCCGCACGGTGCTGTTCACCAAGCTCGCCAAGTTCGATGGCAAGAAGGTGTCGATGCTCCAGGTGCGCGACTTCAAGCAGATCGCTGGCCGCGCCGGGCGCAAGGGCTTCGACGTCGCCGGTAGCGTCGTCGCCCAGGCGCCGGAGTCGGTGATCGAAAGGAAGCTCGCCGAGCGCAGCGGCAAGAAGAAGCCGCCGAAGAGCGATCGCGCCGCGCGCCCAGGGCAGCCGGCACACGCCGCCAAGGTCGAGGTGGTGTGGACGAAGGAGACGTTCGAGCGCCTGATCAGCCAGCCGCCGGAGACGCTCCAGTCGCGCTTCCGTCTGACCCACGGCATGGTGCTCGACCTCCTGCAGCGCGACGCCGCGCTCGCCGACCCGGCAAGGGGTAATTTCACGGCGATCCGCGAGCTCGTGACGCGCAGCCACAGCGACGACACCACCAAGCGGCGGGCGATCGCCTATGCCGCCGTTCTGGTGCGGTCGCTCCACCGCGCCGGCATCGTGCGCATGGTACGCGACACCGCCACCGACTACCTGTGGGCCATGGTCGCCGACGACCTCCAGCTCGATTTCTCGCTCAACCAGGCGCTGTCGCTCTACCTGGTCCAGACGCTCGAGCTCCTCGACCGCTCGGCGCCGGACGACGCGCTGGCGGTGCTGACCCTGGCCGAGTCGATCCTCGAGGACCCCGAGGCGATCATCCGTCGCCAGCAGGACCGCGAGCGCACCAAGCGCTACCAGGAGCTCAAGGCCGCCGGCACCGAGTACGACGCCCTGCGCGAGGAGCTCGACACCATCCAGGCGCCGCGACCGATGTCCGACATTCTCTACGGCACCTTCGAGGCCTTCCGCCGCGCCCACCCCTGGGTTGGCGACCGCGATGTGCGGCCGAAGAGCATCGGCCGCGAGATGGTCGAGGGCTACTACAGCTTCGGCGAGTATGTTCGCCACCTCGGGCTCCAGAGGAGCGAGGGCGTCCTCCTTCGCTACCTGTCGCAGCTCTACAAGACCCTCGGCCAGAACGTCCCCGACCCGGCGAAGAGCGACGAGATCTGGGATCTGATCGGCTTCTTCCGCACCATCCTGGAGCGCACCGACACCTCGCTCCTCGAGGAGTGGGAGAACCTCCTCGACCCGAGCCTTCGACGCGAGCGCGCCCACGTCCACGAGATCGCCGAGGCCAAGTGGCTGCGCGAGCTCGCCACCGACCCGCGGATTCTCGCCACCAGGTTGCGCACCGAGATGCACCTCCTGGTCAAGGCGCTGGCGGCGAAAAACTGGGAGGACGCGGTGGCGTTGGTCGGTCAGGACCCCGAAGACCCCTGGGACGAGAAGCGCTTCGAAGCCGCCATGGCGCCGTTCTATGCCGACTACCCCGAACTGGTGTCGACCGCCGACGCCCGCCGCCATCGCTACACCCTGATCGCGCCGCTCGGCGACCGTCGCTGGCAGGTCGTCCAGACCCTTCTCGACCCCGCCGAGGACAACCTGTGGGCCATCCACGGCGAGGTCGACCTCGCCCACGCCACGCTGGTCGAGGCGCCGCTGATTCGCCTGGCGCGGATCGGCCCATGAGCTGGGAGGGCACGCGGTGAACAGCTCGGCCGGCATCCTCATCGCCGTCCTCACCGGCGCCATCGGCACCGGCTACTTCATCTACGGCAAGAAGGAAGGGCGACCGCTGCCGATGCTGGTCGGCGCGGCCCTCTGCGTCTACCCCTATTTCGTCGACAATCTCTGGTTGCTCGCGCTGATCGGCCTCGGGCTCATGGCCCTGCCG
>CXWL01001714.1_pt1 | contig 33719 bp, 29 predicted proteins | sample 590931 | NCBI WGS metagenome assembly CXWL01 (sample SAMEA3498368, study PRJEB10139) | groundwater metagenome | biome: water well; material: biofilm material | place: Germany | collected 2015-04-27
GAGCGGCAGGGCCTGGAGCAGCAATTACTTGAAGCGCAGAAGATGGAGGCGATCGGTCGAGTTGCCGGAGGGATTGCCAACGAACTCAATCATCTGGTTTCAGTGATCGGGCGGCAGACGGGCGTTGTCCTATCCTCCCTCAAGGCGGGCGACCCGCTATATCGGCCGGTCGACGACATCTTTCGAAGCGGAGGTCAGGCCGCGGCCCTGACGGCTCAATTGTCCGGACTGGGCCTCCACGACGGGCACTTTCGGCAGGTGCTGTCGGTCAAGGCCGTACTGGAGGAGATTCGTGGAGTGATCAGAGGGTTGCTGCCTGCGCCGATTGAGCTGGACCTTGTCATCGACAATGCACCGATGGATGTCGAGGTTGACCGTGAAGGACTTGAACAGGTCCTGCTGCATCTTGCGGTCAATGCGCGGGAGGCCATGCCACAGGGTGGTCGGCTTCGGATTGAAGCGAAGCCCCTGTCTAGTGGGCATGAGAGTGCATCGGTGAGTGGTAAGGGGAGGNNCAGTCGCACATGTTTGAGCCCTTCTTCTCCACAAAAGAAATGAATGTGGGACTTGGCCTCACCGCAGTCTATGGCATCGTGAAACAAAGTGCAGGCCAGGTAGAGGTGGTGAGTCAGCCTGGCCAAGGCACCGTGGTACGGGTGGTGCTTCCCTGTGCACCACAAGGTCGGCCGCTCGCGCCATCACTCCAGACGCAGGTTTCAGCCAAAGGCCAGGAGACGGTCCTCTTGGTGGATGCGAATGAAATTGACCGTAAGCTCGCACTCTCCACGCTGCTACGGCATCGCTATCAGGTCTTGGAGGCGAGCTCGTCCGTTGAAGCGTTGCTGCTCACGCAGCAACATCCCGGAGCCGTCCATGTGACCGTGAGCGATCTCATGATGCCGGAGATTGGCGGGCGTGATTTAGCCACACGGTTGTTAGCGCAACATCCGATGATGAAACCGCTCTTCGTCTCTGGTTATGACGACGAGGCAATGGTGTCTCATCGCCTCAACCCGAAATATCTCTTGCGGCGCCCTTATCGACAAACTGGGTTGGTGGAAAAAGTGCGTGAACTGCTAGATGCATGAGTGCCGGCTGCTTGTGCGGGTGTATGTGGCTAGCTTGGTTCAATCAACCACATGAGACAATCCCAACTAGACTAGAGAGACTAGCCTCCTGCTAGTCTTCCCACCGGCCTCTGTCGCTTGCGCCAAAGAAGGGCACGTTCGGGCGTTTGAACAGACCGATCAGCGCCATTCCAGCCAGAAACCCGCCGATATGGGCGAAGAAGGCCACGCCCCCACCTGCACCGCCGATGTTCATTCCGCCACTGAAGAGTTGCATCACAAACCACATGCCGAGGACGATACCAGCTGCCACCTTCGTGAGGCCTAGGCCCGGTATCAACACCAGCACGCGGGCTCGTGGAAACAGCAGCACATAGGCGCCTAAGACACCGGAAATGGCGCCGCTGGCTCCGACCATGGGAACAGTCGAAGACGGAGCGGTTACGGCGTGGCTCAAGGCGGCGAGGACTCCGCATAGGAGGTAGAACAGCGCGTATTTCGTATGCCCCATGACGTCTTCGATGTTGTTCCCGAAGACCCAGAGGTACAGCATATTGCCGATGAGGTGCATCCATCCACCGTGGAGAAACATGCTCGTGATCAAGGTGGCATAGGCGGGAATGGCCACATCCGTTTCGGGGAGGCCGGCCTGTCCGAATACAAGAGCCGGGATCGCCCCGTACTGGAAGACGAAGGTCTTGTCAGGCCCGACAGGAAGGCTAATCTGGTAGAGAAAGACGAGGACGCAGGCCGCGATAGAAGTGATCGTGACCACCGGCGTCAGTTCGGTTGGGTTATCGTCATGCAGAGGGATCACGGCGCTCTTATTGCGAGGGAGGGCGGCGACGGTCGATGACCGATCGGGGCAGTGCCGGGTTATCCGGCAAGGTGCCATCGGGGCCCAGCAGGACTGAAAACCCGGCCGCATGTGTATGGCCGCCACCCCCGAAGGAAGCGGCAATGGCTCCCACATCCGTCCCGTCTTCTCTCGAGCGCATGCTGTAATAGCGGCGTCCGTCGCGATCGTGCCACATGACGCAGAACGGATGTTCCGCAGACAGGCGTTCACCGATCTGACTGGTCAAGACTGCGCTTTGGACCGACGGCACGACGGCTCCGTGAAAGTCGATCAACATCGCCTGCGCCGCGAGTTTGCTTACGAGTTCGTTTTCATAACGGAGGATGGCTCGACCCTCCTGTTCCAACTCCTTCTGTTTAAAGTTGCTCCAGAGGTGGTAATCGAACGGGTACGAAGCCACAGCGGCACTGATTTCTCGACTGGAAGGGAGCGCCCAGGTCCAGAGGTCTTTGTCTTGGATATAGTTGAGGAGCCAGGGTGTCGGCCGGTCGTGAGCCCATTCCCAGGCCAGGACCGCCCCCGATTTTTTCATGTCGAAATAGGCATAGGGAAGGCCGGTCAGGGCCTTCTCTGCGGTGATGTGATGATCCAGCACGAGGAGCGCCTGCGTCTGTGCGGCCATGGCTTCCAACGTCTCGCGGGCATAACTGAAATCCACGATGACGACCCGTTGGTCTTCTAGACCTTCAGGAGGCGGGTTGCCGTGTTTGACGGGAATGAAGCGAGCCCTGGGGAATTGATTCCAGATTGCCCAGGCGGCGCCGAATCCATCGGCGCATTCGGCGTGATAGAGCACGACCGTGGGAGGCTCACTGAACGGGTGTTGTATGCGGGAAGCGGCCATCGTGGCGAGCATACCATGAGGCTTTGCCGAGACTAAAGCCTCTTTATGCCGTGCGATTAAAGGTTGTTGAGATGGTCGATGAGCTGACGCAGCCGACTTGCGCTTCGGCGGTTGGAGACGAAGGTCAAACGAGACAAGCCCCTCAGGTCCGGTTCGTCGAGTTCTTCGGGAAGTGGACCGCGCAATTCAAAGGTGCCCTCGGACAAGAGATCGCCAAATGTATCATGAAGGACGGCCACCTGTTCTGGGGAGATGGCGGTTTTTAACCGCATGGTCAACAAGCGTCCCACATACCGGATGGAATGGAATCGGCGATAGAAATGTTTGATTTCATCGATGGCCTCGTCCACGGATGTGGTGATTTTGAAGAGGCTGAGATCTTCAGGGTTGATCAGTTTACGAGCCAGCAGTTGGCGTGTGACGAAGCCGTACCAGTCGTCCCAATAGTCGCACCCGGGAGCTTGGAGGCAGACGATCGGCTGAGGGTCGCTCTTGCCGGTTTGGGCGAGGGTCAGAATCTCAAAGCCTTCGTCATGCGTGCCAAAGCCGCCTGGGAACAGGGCAATCGCATTGGCCTCTTTCTGAAAGATCAGTTTGCGCGTAAAGAAGTATTTGAATGTGACGAGTTTGGGGTCATCGGCAATCGTGGCATTCGGGCCCTGCTCAAAGGGCAACATGATGTTCACCCCGAAGCTGTTTTCGCGGCCGGCGCCTTCCTGACATGCGCGCATAATCCCGTCAGCCCCTCCGGTAATGACCATGAATCCTTCTTCGACGATCTGACGGGAAAATTGAAAGGCCATCTGGTAGTTGGGGTCATCNNAAGGCATCCAGATGGGCATCGTGAAGCCGGAGCGTCCCGGCCAGGAGTTCCTTCATAATTGCGGCCTGCAGGTCGTCTTCCGGACTGTCGAGCAGGAGGCGAATCTGGCCGAGCAACTCCTCGTTCGAAGGGAGGGTGCGGGAACGAGTCTGGGAGGTCTTCATTGGGTTATCCATGTGTGGTGATGGCTCCATCCTCGGTCGAGTAAAAATACTATCAGGAGATTCACGGTTGGTCAAAAGAATGGAGGATATCTGTGAGGTCAGGAACGATCGGGGGAGGATGGCATGGTTTGAAGTGCCCAGGCCCTGATGCGTGCGAGGTCGGACGACGAGAGATCCGTGAATTGAATATCGACATGCCAGGTGCGGGTGCCGATCGAGGTCTCAGCTGGTTCAGTTTCGGGACTCTCGTTGGCCAACACTTTCCCCCGAATCGTCAGGGGAGTGTTTTGACCGGAAATGGAAAACGCCAGTACGACGTTCGTTCCCGTCGTGATTTTCGCGGTTGATTCGACCAATGCGCCGACATGGTTCAGTTGGATGATCATGGCATTATAGTTGAGCCCCTGCGCCGACGCGCGTCCGACCACACTCACCACTGAGGGGATCTTCGTGCGACGCCGGGCCGGCGTGAGCATGAGGTCTTGTGCCGTGAGGACTCCAACCGGTTGGTTCTGTTTGGTGACAATCAAGAGTGGCGCACCCGTCGCCATCATGAGGACTGAGGCGTCCGCTAAGGCCTGGTCGTATTCGATGAATTGCACGGGGCGTGTCATGATCGTCCGGACTTCGATATCGTGCGGTTCGAGACCCTGCGCGACGACTTTCTTGACGATATCGGTCGGCGTCATCAGCCCGAACTGTGCGTCGGTATCCTTCACCAGCAGGCAGGGAGCCTGTTCTCGTTCGAGTAACAGGGCCGCCTCACTGACGGAAATATCCCCGGGAATTTGCACGACTCCTGGCGTCATCATATGGGCAATCACAGTTGATAAAAGATTGGTCGTCTTGGCAGATTTGTCATTGGTGTCCGACATGGGTTCGAGACCTTCCCCGATTCGTCCTTGCACGATTCGTGAGGGTTTCGCCCCCCGGCGACGTACGCCAAAGTATAGCAGACGGAGCGCCTTCGTTCGTGGCAAGGGCTTTCCTTGTCAAACAAGGGGTTTAGCGAATAGACTAGGCGAATTGTCCAGGCAGCACAAGGGTAGATTGATGGTCGATCACGATTTGGTTTTTGAGGACTTTCACCGCCGCCTCAGGCCGATTTCTCCGCAGGGGATGGGGCTGTCGGTCGACGTCTACTCTCCCGATCTGTTCGAGCTGGTGACAAGCCTTAAGGAGCGAGGACTTCGACCTGGCTATCTCGAAGTCTTTAAGGCGACCACGACTGCCCTGGCAACGGTTCGACAGGCGCTGCCGGAGATATCGCTGGCCTACCATGGGGAAGGCCTGTGGATCACGCAACCGGATGTTCAGGCCTCTCCGTTCTTTCAGCAGGATGTCGGCGAGATGGTCACGCAGCTCAATAGCATTCAGAGTCTCTGGTTGAATCATGAATGTGCCATGAAGCAGATGGCGGGCTACTCGTTCGGCACCTATGTGCCGCCACTCTATACGCCGCTGAGCGCCGAGGTGGTGGCCGACAATATCGCGACGATTCAGGAGGCGATCGATCAGCAGGGCCGTCGGGCAGACGGAACCTCGCCACTGTTTCTGTTGGAGATGCCGCCGCTCACATATTTTTTCCCTGGTACGATCGCTATTCCTCACTTTTTCCGGCTCGTCACCGCGCGAGTGTCTTGCGGTCTCGTGTTGGATATCGGGCACCTCTGGACGGTCTATCGCTATACGGCTGCCCATCGACGAACGTCTCTTGCCCAATTCGTGAAGGAGTTCCTCGACGAATTTCCTCTGGAGCGGGTGGTCGAAATCCACGTGGCCGGGTTGGCCTGCCATGAGTCGAGTGATGGGCCTGAGGGGGCGGAGGGGCTTCCTGAATGGATCGACGCCCATGCTGCGCCGATTCCCTCGATCCTCTTCACCATACTCGAACAGGTTCTGGCCCATCCGAACCTCGTGAGCCTCAGGGCGGTGGCGCTTGAAGTGGATACGAAGCCGATCGAGATGATTGTGGAGGAATATGCGGAGGCCGTTCGGCGTTTCTCACCCGTCGTTCAACAGGCGATGGCCCGAGGAATGGCCGCTGCATGGCCGAGGGCTGAGGTGCGTCCTTCATGCTTAGTTCCGGAGCCGATGAGCCAGTCTGACCGACAGCAATTGCGTGACGACTACGCGCGTTATGCGCAAATCATCTCAGGACAAATCCCCATTTCAGGCTCGGAATGGCAGGACGTGGCCGCGGATCAGGCAGGGCTCACATCCTATCGGACGTTCTATCTGCCCCACGAGATTCTCCATTGGGGGGGAGACCTCGTCGGGATGTTTCCCCAGACCTGTAAGATTCTCGCGGAGCGGGGTGTTTGCCTCACTGAGTTTGTGACCTTCTGGTTTCGCGCGCCACGCCCACTCACGCAGTCCTATGACTTCTTCCTCCTGAAGATCGACCGGTTCCTCGAATTTGTGACGGAATTTGCGCCGGACGTACGGATCTCTGTCCAACAGGAAAGCGATCAGTTGCGACTGGCCTATGCGCAGGCGAATGAAGTAGGAGAACGGGTGATGGAGATGGAGCCATCCGCATGAGTTTTTGGCAATCGCTCACGGGACCGGTTATCGGAATGGCGCCTATGGACGGGGTCACCGATGCCACGTTCCGCCATACGGTGGCGATACACGGCAATGCAGATGTCTCCTTTACGGAGTTCACGCATGTGCATGACGTCTGCCGTGGGCAGGAGTTTTTGTTGGATTCCCTCATCTATCACGAGGCGGAACGACCGATCGTCGCGCAGCTCTATGGGAAAGACCCGGACCTTTTCTATCAGGCTGCCCATGCAGTCTGTGAGTTGGGGTTCGACGGATTGGATATCAACATGGGCTGCCCCTCGCGTAGTGTCGCCTCATCCGGCTCAGGCGCGGGGTTGATCCGAACGCCGGATGTGGCCCATGCGATCATGCAGGCAACTCGACGGGGGATTGCCGATTGGGCGGCCGGTCAGACCCTGGAGGGTGCGGGCCTCAAGCAAAGTCGAGTGGCGGCCTTCGATCGGATGAACGAGCAGCGGCAGAACGCTCGTCCGCTTGTCCGCAGGACGATTCCTTTGTCCGTCAAGACACGCCTCGGCTACGACGTCGTCGTCGTCGATCGGTGGATCGAACATCTCCTCATGGAACAGCCAGCCGTGATTTCCCTGCATGGCCGTACCCTGGAACAAATGTATCGAGGGGAAGCGGATTGGGATGCCATTGCGCGGGCGGCAGAGATTGCGCGGGGCAGCGGGACCTTGCTGTTTGGAAACGGCGACGTGCACAGTCTTCAGGACGTGGTCCGTCGTGTGCGGGATACCGGTGTCGATGGGGTGTTGGTCGGACGAGCTGTACTCGGAGCCCCTTGGTTCTTTCGGCAGAAAGAGGACGCGCGAATCTTGCTTCAGCAGCAGTTGCCAGGCAGGGGACCTGAGCCGGTTGTGCCGTCACTCGACGTGCGTTTCGAGATGTTGCTGGATCATGCCAGACGGTTCGAAGCGGTGAGCGGGACGGGGCAGTTTCGGCGGATGCGTAAACACTTGGGGTGGTACTGCAAAGGGTTCCCTCACGCCGCCTCACTTCGGGCCAATATGGTTCGGGTCTCGTCGGTCGCCGACGTGGAGCAGGTGCTCGCTGATTTTCGCAGGACCTGTATGAATTGTGAGGAAGGCCCTGCGCAGATCTCGCTCGAACCCCTGGCCTCTATTGAGCCCTCTTCGGCGTTGTAGATGGCACTCATCCTGGCTTCAACCTCTCCGCGCCGTTGCGAGTTGCTCACGTTGCTGGGCATCCCCTTCGATGTCATAAGTCCATCGTTCGAGGAGCGGCTGGTGCCTGGTCTGACCGCGATCGAGCAGGTGCAGTCCTTCGCGCAGGGCAAAGCGCAGTCGGTCGCGAGGCTCGAGCCGGAGGCGATCGTGCTGGGGAGCGACACGGTCATTGAGCTGGATCATCACGTGCTCGGGAAGCCGGCTGATCTTGCGGAGGCCCGAGCGATGCTCAGGCGCCTGGCCGGCCGTGACCATCGAGTCCTCACGGCGGTCGCGCTGGTCTGTTCAGCTCGTGCGATGGACGTGGTTGCGCTATCCGCAGCGGTTGTTCGGATGAAGCCCTTCGATGAACGAGTGCATGAGCGCTATCTGGAGACTGGAGAAAGTTTGGGGAAGGCCGGCGCCTATTCGATCCAGGGAGCAGGCGGAGATCTGATCGATTCTATGACTGGCGATTTTCCCACCGTGGTTGGCCTGCCGCTTCGTCTGGTTGCCCAGTTGCTGACGCAAGCCGGCGTGAGCATGCCGGTCGATCTTGAGCAACTGTACGCGGCCAAGCCCTATGCTAACTGGGCTCGCTTCTCGGTCTGATTGCAAAGGGGTAGGGGTTTTCGTACAATGCCGCCCCATCATTTGTTGTCTTGTTTACGGAGGACGTTATGAGCGTGCGATGCCTGACATCAGTGGCGTGGGTTGGTGTCGTTGTCACCTGTGTTGTCGCGGGTCTGCTGACGGTCGTCGGTCTCCAGCCGGTCCTGGCGATCGATGTGAAATTATCCGCGGAAGAGGCGCAGAAGGCCTTAGAAGCCGGGCGGGCGCCGATGGAGAAGGCCAACAGCCCGGAGGAGGTCAAGAAAGTCCTTCAGCAAGCTTCCCTGGTGACGCGAGTAGGTGCCGATCCAGAGAAAGACTCCTGTGGAGCCAGTGCCATCCTTCGGACCAAGCGGTATCGCCTCGAAGCCTTTGGCCGGCAGGAAGCGGCCGAGTCCAAGAAGCGGAAGATGGATGTGCGCATGCCCGACGAATTCATCAAAAAAGTCGTGGACATGCCCAATATGGAAATTGAAGTGCAGCTCTGTGGCGATGACGAGTACTTTGCAGAGGGTGCCTTGATCGAGTTGCAACAGGGCTCCAAGAAGATCAAGCCCATCGATATCGCCAAAGCCGAACGTGGCCGAAAGAATGAAGGCAGTGGACCGGCCTACCGGTCGCGCTTTACCGCATTGTTCGCATATGAAAAGTTCGATCCCCAGGCAGCGTCTCTGTTCGTCGTGAATCTTCAGGACGGAAAAGAGGCGAGAATCGCCGCTGATTTCTCCAAAGTGAAGTAGTTCGCTCTCTTCAATCCTGCCCCTGACCGCGAGCATATACCGCTGTCAGGGGCCTGTTCTCCTGTCCCCCGTTCCGTCAGCCATCTGGTCCTGCCCTTGCATTTTCATTCCTGTAAGTTGGTAAAACCGGTGCAAGAGCTGGAACATTGAGGCGTTTGTCCCCAAAGGCGGGGCTGTGCCTGTCGCNNGAAGAGTGGGGTGCGATTCTCGTCGTCGATGACGATGCGGAAATGCGAGAGCTTGTCCATGATGTCCTCAAGGACCGTGGGCATCAGATTACGATGGCGGGGAGCGGACCGGAGGCCCTCAAGCTATTGGAGGAGAAAGACCACGCGGTCGTGCTGACGGATTTGCGGATGAAAGGGATGTTGGGGACGGAGTTGTTAACGGAGATCAGGCGCCTCTATCCGGACATCGGGGTCATTCTCATGACCGCGTTTGGGTCGGTGGACACCGCGGTGGAGGCCATGAAGCGGGGCGCCAGCGACTATTTGACCAAGCCGGTGAAAAACGAGGAGTTGGTTCGTGTGGTCGAGCGCGCGATTCGCGAAGCGGCGTTACGACGGGAAGTGAATCGGCTCCGGCGAGAAGTGCATAAGGAGTACAGCTTCCATCAGATTATCGGCAAGAGCAAGCCGATGCAGGAGGTGTTTGATTTGATTCGGCGCGTGGCCGATAGTCCCACGAATCTGTTGATCACCGGCGAGAGTGGGACCGGCAAAGAATTGGTGGCCAAGGCCATCCATTATAATAGTGACCGCAAGGATGCGCCGTTCATTCCCGTCAACTGCGCCGCTATCCCGGAACAGCTGCTCGAAAGCGAGCTGTTCGGCCATATGCGTGGCTCATTCACGGATGCCAAGGTGGATAAGCGGGGCCTCTTTGAAGAGGCGCAAAAGGGGACGCTGTTCCTCGACGAGATCAGCGAACTGCCATTGATGCTGCAGGCCAAGATTTTGCGCGCGATCCAGGAGAAAGAAATTCGTCGCGTGGGAGCGAACAAGCCGATCGCCGTGGATGTCCGCATCATTGCCGCAACGAATCTCAACCTGACGGAAGAGGTCAAGGCGAAACATTTCCGGGAGGATTTGTATTATCGGCTGAACGTGATCGAACTACGCCTTCCCCCCTTGCGTGAGCGCCGCGAAGATATACCGTTGCTCGTGGATGCGTTCATGAAGAAATGTGCCGCATCCCGCGGGAAGCAGATACAGGGCGTGAGCGAGTCTGCGCTGGCCATGCTGGTGGATTATGCCTGGCCGGGCAATGTGCGTGAGTTGGAAAATATGATCGAACGGGCCGTCACGCTCAGCCGGAGTGAACAGATTGTCCCGGACGACCTGCCGATGTCACTTCAGGGCGCCCGTGGCGACCGGCGACTCCTCGATGATGCGGCTGAACGGACCCTCCCGCTGGACCAAGTGGAGAAAGAATACATTCTCAAGATCCTCGAGAAGACCGGCGGCAATAAATACCAGGCCGCGCAAGTACTCGGGATCGATCGCAAGACGCTCTATCGGAAGTTGGGCGAGATCGAAGGAAAGACGCCAGCGTGAGTCCTGAGCCATTCGATAGCGAGCAGCAGTTTCGTCTCATTGTGGAGGCCGCTCCCAATGGGATGTTGCTCATTGATGAGCGTGGAGTGATCGTGATGGTGAATACCTCTGCTCTTCACCAATTCGGCTACGAGCGGGACGAGTTGCTTGGCCAGTCAGTCGAAATGCTCATTCCTGGACCGTTTCGATCCGATCATCGGCAGCACCATGCCGGGTTCATGAAGGCTCCCCAGGCACGGTCGATGGGGGGGCAGCGCGAGTTGTTCGGTTCGCGGAAGGACGGGAGCGAGTTTGCGGTGGAAATCGGACTCACGCCTATTCAGATGGCCAAGGGGATGGGGGTGGTGGCGTCGGTCGTGGATATTTCAGAGCGCAAACGTCTGGCAGTGCAACTCCGGCGGGCTGAGCGGTTGGCGGAGTTGGGCACAGTGGCATCCGGTATGGCGCATGAAATCGGTACGCCGATGAACGTGATTCTCGGGCGTGCGGAATACCTGCTCCAACGCGCAGCCGATGACGGGACGAAGAAGGGCCTGACCACCATCATTACGCAGGTTGAGCGCATCACTAAGGTGATGAACCAACTCCTGGCCTTTGCCAGGCGGAGGACGCCGGAGCGGCGGGCCGTCGATCTTGCGAAGATCGTGGACGATAGCCTGGAATTGTTNNGTCATCAATCTCGTGATGAACAGTCTCCATGCCATGCCGGAGGGAGGGCGTCTCAGTCTGGGCCTCGCGCGTGAAGGCGATTACGTGCGCCTTGAGGTCGCCGATACCGGGCATGGCATGCCGGAGGAGATCTGCGCAAAAATCTTCGATCCTTTTTTTACCACCAAAGATTTTGGAAAGGGGACCGGCCTGGGTCTCACGGTGGTGAAAGGCATCATCGAGGAACATGGTGGGACCATTACCCTGGAGAGTGCGGTTGAAAAGGGGACGACCTTTACAATCCGACTCCCTATTGACCCGGCTCAGACTGTTGGTACGTCTCCATCGATAGGCCCCCAATAGAAAGTCGATTATCGGTGAGCCCTCTCTGTCGCGATCTGCGACAGGAGCGGGATGGCGCCTGTCCCAATTCTCGCCAGCGCTAACTGCTTCCCCCGCCATGTGCCATGTGATCTTGTAGGAATTTCAAGCGGATTGGCGCACTTACGGACTCCATGGCCTGACAACCGCTCGGAGGCGAGCTGGCATAGGTTGTGAACTCTTGTCTTTCACGTAAGCCAAGGGGGCTGGAGGTAGAGGGGGTACGTGATGTTGCAGGAACGGACGCCAGTGGTCCTACTCATTGCCGAAGACGATCAGGATATGCGAAGTCTGTTGTGCGATGAGTTGTGGGATCTTGGGGTCTCTATCCGGGAAGCGGCCGATGGGGATGAGGCGCTTCGGTCGGTGCTGGATGCTCGTCCGACATTGATTCTCACGGATCTCCGTATGCCGGCAGGGGGCTTAGATTATATTGCCAGGCTCCGGACCTTTGCTCCCGGGGTTCCGATTGTGCTGCTGACGTCATTTGGCGACCCCAAGACGAAAGCCGATGCCCTGGCCATCGGCGTCGAGGCGTATTTCGACAAGCCGGTTCGCCTGAGCGAACTCAAGGGAACCGTCCGGCGCCTCTTAGGTCCGGCATTGATTGGGAAAATAGACTGAGACCTTGTATCTTAGCGACTCTTTAGCTTGTGAGAGGTGTGAGATGGCCGGATCTCAACGAGACTCTTCGCCTGTTCCCTTCCTAACCGATCCCATCCTTGCAGCTCGACTGGAAGCCATCAAGCAGTTAGCCGGTGGGTTTTCCGATCGAGTGGCGGTGTTGGATCGTGATTTCAACGTGATCTACGCGAACGAATCGGCATGGTCTGAAAACCCATCAACGTCATCGGGCCATTCGGCCAAGTGTTATCAGGCCTTTGCTCACCGGAGCGATCCCTGTGGCACCTGTCCGGCGACCAAGATGTACGAATCGTCTGAGGTTCGGTCCGTGGCCTGTGCCTCCGGCGGGGACGGCACGTCCTGTGGGATGCATCAGGCGTTTCCGCTTGTTTCAAGTAGCGGCGAGGTCGAGTCGGTACTGGTGCTGTTCAAGGCCTTGCCGAAAGCCGAGACGCAGACGAGCGGTGCGCATACGGCCATCAAGCAGGAGGCGAAGCTGGGCGAGTTGATCGGCTCGAGCGCGCCGATGCGAGAAGTGCTCGAGATGATCCGGCTCGTGGCAGACAGTTGTGCCACCGTGTTGATTCAGGGGGAGAGCGGCACCGGCAAGGAACTGGTGGCGAAAACGATTCATCAGACCAGCTATCGGCGGGGCAGACCCTTTGTCGTCGTCGATTGCGGTTCGTTGCCAGAAACGCTGTTGGAGAGTGAGCTGTTCGGCCATGTGAAGGGTTCCTTTACCGGCGCACATGCCACCAAGCGCGGGCTCTTCGAAGAGGCGGATGGCGGGACGATCTTTCTGGACGAAATCGCCGATACGACCGCCACGTTTCAAGCCAAGTTGCTGCGGGTGCTTCAGGAGGGGGAGATTAAGCGGGTCGGAGGCAATCAGCCGATCAAGATCGATGTGCGGGTGGTGTCTGCGACGAACAAGGATCTTGTCGAGCTCGTCAAGGCCAAGACCTTTCGGCAAGACCTCTACTATCGGCTTGCGGTGCTGCCGTTATCTCTTCCTCCGCTCCGTCATCGGCGAGAAGACATCCCGCTTCTGGTGCAGCATTTCGTGGCGGCGTCCTGCAGGCGCCACCGGCAGCCAGTTCGGCAGGTCTCGCCGGATGTAATGCAGGCGCTCACCCAGGCCACATGGCCTGGCAACGTACGGGAGCTTCAACATTATATAGAGCGGGCCGTCGTTACCACCACTGGTCCCACGTTGAATTGCAAGGACATCGTGGCCATGGGATCGGACCCGGCAGAGCGAGACCTTCGTACCGTTGCCCGCGGGGCGACCCGCCAGGCAGAGCATGCACGGATTCTTCAAGCGCTCCAGCAAACAGGGAATAATCGTGCGCAGGCCGCTAAGCTCCTCAAGATCAGTCGGGCGAGCCTCTATAACAAGCTCCGTAGTTATGGAGTGGGGGAGGCCTGACGTGAGGGAGGTGGCCCCTTCGACTGCATTCCAGTCTCCGCCTATTAGTGCTCCTCGATTCAGCTCCCGCTGACTCAGTAAGACACTTTTCCTGTGCCGCTAATCATTTTGTTCGTGCCCTCATTTCTTCTTCGCAAGGCGCTAGCGACTGCCCGTTTTCGCCTCACATTTTCATGGTAGATGTCCAATAGATTGGACAGTCTATCCATTTGAATTTGCTGCATTTGCAATTACTGCACGATGGAACTGTCTAGTTTCATAGAAGATTATCCAGTTGACGGGACGAATTTCACAGCGCCGTCCTGTGCGAATCGTAAGGACTGGAGCGGATTCGCTGCTCATTCCTCCCGCTTTCTCTATCGAGGCACGCAAGCTGCGTATACGTAGCGTTGCTGGTGGAGGTCTGGGTGATTAGGACCGGCCTCCGAATGACCCTTTCCTCCGTAAGGAGGATCCTTCACCAGCACCTAACGAAGGCCAAGGGAAGCAAAGTAGGGAAGAGATCAGCCGTCAGCAATTGGCTTACAGGNNCAACGCGCAAGCGGCGCCGTACGAGGTTGGCGCTGATGCTGCAAAGCGTCTTGCTGGCCGGCAGTCTGGTGGCAACACCGGGGCTGTTTGCGGCGGGAGCAGGAGAGGAGTCCCATCAGGGGCATGCCACTCCGGTCGCCATGCCGGGATGGACTCAGCAGTTGAAGGGCCAGACGGTGGTGGAAAACGCCATCGAGGGCCGTTCGGGCAATGCAGAAAAGATGGAGATGCAGCACCATCGCCTGATGGAGAAGCTTGAACAGCAGGCGCAGAAAGATGCCAAGGCGCAGCAGACGTCCGGTGCCTTCAACGAGATGTCGATGATGCACCAGTACATGGGCCAGGACGGCAGCAGCTTCTTGCTGATGTCGGATGGGACCAAGGGCGAGCCAGTGATGACGTCGGGCGGGAAGTGCCCGGCCGGTGTGCCGGTGAAGAAGTACGACGTGTCGATGATCAACGTCGAGATCACGTTGAACCGTTGGCTCGATTTCTATCCAGGCTACATGTACGTGTTGGCCCAGGATATCGACAAGGTGCGGGCTGAAGAAGCCAAGAACAAAGCCGCGCGCGACAAGGATGGCTTCGATCCGGGAGCGGTGACCACCGGGTTGCAGGGCGATATGATTCAGCCTCTGGTGCTTCGCGTCAACCAGGGCGATTGCATGAAAATGACCCTCCGCAACCAGATGGAAGGTGAAGACGGCAGTCTGTTCGTCAGCGCCTCCAGCATGATTGTCAGCGCGACCGGCAAGCCGGCCACGACGACGAATCCTGAGTCCATTGTGGCGCCTGGCAAGTCCCAGGAGTTTGAGTGGTATATCCATCCCCAGATGCAGGAGGGTGTGCGGCAGTTTCACTCCTACAGCCACGACCGTGAGTTGACCGTACTGGGTCTCTTCGGTGCCCTCATTGTGGAGCCGAAGGGTTCGAGCTACGTCGATGCGTTGGGGACTGGCCCTGATAAGCCGGTCACGAGCGGCTGGCAAGTGAACATCGACAACGGGTCCGGACCGGACTTCCGCGAGTTCGTGTTGTTTTATCACGAGATCGGCGATGAAGCCTTCCGTCCGTTGAACAAGAAGGGCGACTTCCTCCCGCAGCGCGATCCGCTGACCGATGCCTATCGTCCGGGTGGCCGTGCGATCAACTATCGCAGCGAGCCCTTCGGTATCGATGAAATGCATTTGCAGCACGAGTATTTCGGTTTCGAAGATGAGTCGATGGCCTATAGCGCCTATACGTTCGGCGATACGCCGACCACGATCGCCCGCGGCTATCTGGGCGATCCGGTCAAGTGGCGGTTGGTGCATGGTGGATCGGAAGTGTTCCATTCCCACCATCCGCACAGCGGAACGATCCGCTGGCAGCGCAGCCCGCGTGCCGATCAGGAAGAACATTGGTACAAGGGTCAGGATGGTCCGGTGAAGTATCCGGTCGTTCGGACCAAGTCCGATCGCGTGGACGTGGAAGTTATCGGGCCGTCAGAAGCCTTGGACCTCGAACCGGAATGCGGTGGCGGTGGCTGCCAGCATCTGGCCGGTGAATTCCTGTATCACTGCCATGTCGCACACCATTATGTGGCGGGCATGTGGGGGTACGGCCGTTTCTACAACACGTTGCAAGTCGGCGCGGCCCACACGGACACGATGCCTGACTTGGCGGAATTGCCGGACCGGAAGGGCCGGATGAAGCAGGGCGTGTCGTCCGATAAGCTGATCGGGACGACCGTCGATTGGTTCGGGAAGGTCTTCAAGATCGTCGACAAGAGCCAGAAGACCAACTGGAAGTCCGATCCCGTCATTGTGAACATCAAGGACTGGGTCGAAATGTTTGTGCCGGCCGCTGGTCAGCCAGGCCACACGAACGATGAGAAGGCGCAGATCATCTCCTACGATTCCACCGTGTGGGATTGGAAGTGGGATGGCAACATTGCCCGGGGCGAGCGCGAAAGCACCGCCCAGAATCCGAAGTACCCGGCGGCAGCCAAGTGGGATGACAGCACCAGGCCGGCCATCCTGTTTGACCCGACGACGGCCAAGATGTCCTGGCCTCTGTTCAAGCCGCACTTCGGCAAGCGGGTACCGTTCTCTGCCAACCACAGCGGTGCGCCATGGCTGGAGCCGATTCACCAGGACGCCAATGGTGAGCGGACTTCCGAGCCGGCACAGCCGGGCGAGCAGGGCCGTTGGAGCCTCTGCCCCGACAATGCCAATCGTAAGCATTACAACATCCATTTCGTTCGTATGCCGATCACCCTGGCCAAGAAGCAGGGCAAAGAGCCGGCGATGGTCGATAAGGACGGTCTGATCTACGTGCTCCATGAAGAGGAGAACCTGACCAGAGCGAACGACGACCTCAAGCTTCCGGCGGTCATTCGCGCCAACGTGTATGACTGTGTGGACTTGTTGTTGACGAGCGAGTGGGACGACGACGATTACACGAATTTCCAGTCGTCCAAGATCAACATCCATCCCCACTTCTTCCAGTTCGACACGGGGAATTCGGATGGTGTCATTTCAGGGTTCGAGTATGAAATGTCGGTCCGGCCGTTCACCATGTGGGGCAAGAAGACCAAGCATGGGTTGCCGGCGCCGATGGTCGGGAAGTTGACGGGTGCCGCAAAAGCCGGTGCCACGTCCATCAAGATTCAGATGGCGCCGGGCGCCACGCCCTTCCACCTGAACACCGAATTGATGGTGGGCATGGATTGTTTGGAGAAGGGGCACGATGCCACGGCTTCACTGCCGCGGGACAAGAGCTGTCAGGAAGTTGTCCGTATCAAGAGCATCAAGGGCGATGAGGTGACATTCTTCACCGGACTGAAGCAGAGCCATCCGGCGGGCGACCTCGTGTCGCCGGAGTTCGTGCGGTACCGGTGGTGGGTGGACGTCGATATGGGGACCGTGTTCTGGCATGACCACGCGTTCGGCGCGACGACCTGGCCGCATGGCGGGTTCGGCGTGACGATCGTGGAGCCGTTCGGGTCCACGTATCACGATCCGAAGAACGGCAAGCTGGTGTATAGCGGCCCGATTGCCGATATTCACAGCAACGAGCCGATCGGGGCCGGTGTGAGTGGCAGCTTCCGTGAGTTGATGGTGTCGATCCATGACACCGTTCCGCACACGGTGAACACCATCGAGGCGGGTAATCCTCCTGGACAGCCCATCGAAGTGGCGTTGGAAGCAGGCAAGACCATTTCGTTCCAGATGCCGGATAAGATTCTGGCTTCTCCGAACAAGTACATCAACGGCGGTACGCATACGACCGGTAGCGGGTTCAACTTCCGCGCGGCTCCGTTTGCACAACGTCTGTCCAACAATCCGGATACGTCCAAGCTATTCAACAGCGCGATCCATGGCGATCCTGGCACGCCGCTTTTGCGGGCGTACACAGGGGACACCATGGTGTTCCGTCTGTTGCACCAGCTCATGAACGAATCCCACGTCTGGACCATTTCAGGCCATACCTTCCTCACGGAACGGTATGCGGCTGATGCCAATCGGAAGAACTCGATTCACGTCGGGATCGCCGAACGGTATGACCTCGTGAGCAAAGCGGGCGGATTCCAGGGCATGCCGGGCGACTATATCCACTTCAACGGCAGAACGTCACACTTCGCCGAAGGTGGATGGGGTATCCTGCGCGTGCTCGATAAAGAAGTGGCGGACCTGAAGCCATTGCCCAGGGGAACCAATCCTCTCGGAATTCCAGCCACGCCGAGTTCCGTCTGTCCGGCCGATGCCCCGGTGAAGACGTTCAACGTCGTGTCCTTGGACCGTCCGTTGAAGCTCCATCCGAAGGCGCCGGATGCGATCGAGGTGGACTTCGAACGCAAGATCGAAATGACCGTGCCGGAAGGCAAGATCTTCGCGCTTGCAGAAGAAGCGACCACGGTGGCGGGCAATGTGATGCCGAATCCGCTCACGTTGCGTGCCAATCTGGGCGATTGCATCAAGGTCAATCTGACGAACAAGATGAAGGCAAGCCGGGCGTCATTCTTTGCGCCGGGCCTGGCCTTCGATCCGAGAGACAGCCAGGGCTTGAACGTCGGGAACAATCCCGGCGATCAGACGATTGCCCCGGGCCAGAGCCGCACCTATACCTACTACGCGCATCCTTCCAACAAGGAAACGACGTCGCTGGTGTGGGACGGTGGCAACATCGTCGTCAATCCGCGTAACGGATTGTATGGCGCGGTAGTGATCGGTCCGAAGGGCTCCCAATATCGGGATCCTGTTACCGGAGCCGATATCTCGCAGAAGAATTCATGGAGAGCTGACGTCATCGTGGACGCCAGCCTGCCAGAGAACGTCGGCAAGCGGAATTACCGTGACGTGGCCCTCTTCTTCCAGGACGAGGACAACATCATCGGCACCGCGTTCATGCCCTATGTGCAAAACGTGGCCGGGTTGACGTCGGTCAACTATCGCGCGGAACCCTATAAGTTCCGTGAGGAGCAAGGCTGCTCGCTGGGCAAGATTTTCCAGCCCTGCGTGGTGGACAAGCCCGAAGATCCGATCACGCCTCTGATCGAGGCGCATGCCGGTGACGCGATTCGCATCCATGTGATCGGTGCGAACAGCGAACAGAACGGGATGTTCGCGGTCGAAGGCCATGAATGGCCGATCGAGCCCTACATGCCCGGCGCCGACATGATCAGCGTGGTGGAGTATGCCGGGTCCGAGATCCTCGATGTGTTCCTCCGTGGCGGTGCGGGCGGCCCGTATCGTCAGGTGGGAGACTTCGTGTGGTCCAACGCGCGGCTGCCCTACACGCAGTCCGGACAATGGGGCTACCTCCGTGTGTTGCCGACCGGCGATTCACGGATCCAACCGCTGGGCGCGCAGGGAGCTGGCGCCAAGCATGCGGATGTGCAGCCAGAGCCTCGTGCTATTCCGACGGCGATGAAGTAGTCGACAGCGGAATAGTCTCGGTCAAGACGGGGGAGCTGCGCATAAGGTGTGGCTCCCCCGTTTTCTTAGAACGAGTGCGCCGGCGCACTGAGCGGTATGGCTGAAGAGCCGTAGTCCGCAGGGGCGATGGGGAAGGACTCGGATGCCGGTCACGTATGTCGTGCTGAATCAGGGATCGCTGGTGCTGGAGTTGTGGACGGGGGTGGTCTCCCACGACGAAGTTCTCGCGCATGTGCGCCGGCATTTGAGCGACACCTCCATTGCGCGTGGCGCATCCGTTTTCGTCGATGCCACAGGCGCATCGTTTGAGACAACCACGGAAGCGGTTCACGAGGTCACCGATCTCTATCGGCGATCGAGAGGAAAGTTGAGAGTGGGGAAAGCGGCGCTCCTGGTGAATGAATCGACCTACGATCGCGCGCGAGTATACGAGAAGCAAGCAATAGACCTTGGCATGCGGGTCATCCTCTTCAACTCGCTGGATGTGGCCTCTGCATGGGTGGGGGTTGACATCACGAGGGCGCGTGAAGCATTCGAGCAGCTCCGATCCTGTCTCGCTGGAGAGGGAACGATTTCACATCCCACGTAAACGGTGAGAGAGGTCGGTTTGCTGATGAGGGATGAGGCGATAGGCATGAGGCGATGGGGCGACATCTGTGAGAAGTGGGGCCGGAGTGTCCTATTGGTGTTCGCTGCGAGCCTCGCGCCTCTGGTCTCTTGTCCGGGCATGGCGTACGCCGATCATTTGTCTCCCAAGCACGACCCCTGGGCGCAACCTTGGGAGCTGGAGCGGTTGGCGTTGCTGGAGGTTCCCGAGGGGATGGTTTCTGTGCCGGGAGGACCGTTCTTGATGGGCAGCGATCCCAAGGTGGATCGCGCGGCCGGTCCTCAGGAACAGCCGCAGCGGCCCGTTTCCCTCGATGCCTTCGAGATCGACCGGTATGAAGTCACCAATGTGCATTACCTTCGATTCGTGTTGGCGACAGGGGCAGTCTGGCCGGAGTTTTGGATGCAGGATCCCTTTCTTGAAAAGATGGCCGCGCATCCGGTGATCGGGGTGAGTTGGGGAGAGGCCACGGCCTATTGCCGGTGGGTGGGGAAACGTCTGCCGACCGAAGCCGAATGGGAAAAGGCCGCGCGCGGTGAGGACGGTCGGGTGTTCCCTTGGGGGAACGAACCGGCAGGGTGGCTGAAAAGTAATATCGCGCATTCGGGATCGAAGCGCGGGTTTAAGTATCCGCCGCTGGCCAATGTGAACCGGTACGACAAGGGTGTCAGCCCCTACGGTGTCCATCAAATGGCCGGCAATGTCAGTGAGTGGGTGTCGGATTGGTTCGACCCCGAGTACTACCGGAGCAGCCTGCCGGACAACCCGACGGGGCCGGCGACCGGCGAACTCAAAGTGTTCCGTGGCGGTTCCTGGAACGAAGATCCGGAGGTCGCGCGATCCGCCGGGAGGAATGGCGGCACGCCGGACCGCAGAAGTTATTTGACGGGATTGCGATGTGCGAAATCAGCATTGGGCAAGGGGCTTGAGGCGAGGGGCGAGAGGGTGGAGTCTGTCCCCCTCTTGCCTCGCGCCGCTAGCCGGTAAAACAAGGAGGCCGGATGATGAATGTGGCGGGAATGGAAGGATTGGTGACGGTCAATCGGGTGGTGAATGCGATCATCGCCGCGGCAGTGGCCCTGGTGATCGCGAACGTCGCCTGGGGGCTCGATACGCAGGACGTGACGATGGAGTGGACCGAGGCGGGTAAACAGCTTGCGGCAGACCGGGTGGCCAAATGGAAAGCCAAGGACGACATGGTCCTCGTGCCGGCCGGTGAGTTCGTCATGGGCAGCGATAAAAAGACGGACCGCCTCGCCTATCGCGGTGAGATTCCGCAGCGGCGCGTCTATCTGGATGCCTTCGAGATCGGCAAGTACGAAGTGACGGCGCTGGAGTATCTCAAGTTCGTGCTCGCGACGAACCGCCCGCCACAAGTGGATTGGCGGTATGAGGGTGGAAATTTCCAGGAAGCGATGGCGCACCATCCGATCATGCACGTCTCCTGGTATGACGCCGATGCCTTCTGTAAGTGGGAAGGGAAGCGGCTGCCGACCGAAGCGGAATGGGAGAAAGCGGCGCGGGGAGTGGACGGGCGTCTCTTCCCTTGGGGCAAGGAATATGCAGGACCAAGCAGGGCGAATTTCGGGAGAACCGGCCTCTCAGGTCCGGTGCGGGATCGTCCAGAGCGGTTGTTGCTGTACCCCCCGATTATTTCGGTCGATAAATATGAGAATGCCGTGAGCCCCTTCGGCCTCTATCAGACGATCGGGAACGTGTCCGAATGGGTGTCCGATTGGTACGACCAGGACTATTACGCTACGGCGCCGGATCGGAACCCCAAAGGCCCTGAGGCCGGTACGCAAAAAGCCTTCCGTGGTGGTGGATGGATGGACAGCACCACGACGATGCGCGTGGCGATGCGGAACGGGACCGATCCCAATACGAAGATCAACTGGATGGGATTCCGCTGCGCTAAGGATGCGCAGAACACGGCAGGCACGAAGGTGTCGCAGCTCGTGCCATAAAGGAAGGTACTTGTGAGAGGTTTAATCACCATGCTGATGTCTCGGGCCGGCGAGCGCAAGTCAGCGGAACTATCGGAGGACAAGGAATGTCTTCCGACGATCGCCCAGGGAGGGAGACATCATGCAGATTCGGGGAACAAGACGGAGCATTGGAGTGAAGTCTGTCGCAGCTGTGATCGCCGTGGCGCTCGCTGTCTGTGGTGTATTGCCGGCTTCGGCTGACGAGAGCATTGGTGCCGGCAATCAGGTGTTTTTCCGGGGGGGCGCTGCCGGGATGAATAGTAATCGGGCGGGCGAGGCATTTACAGATACGTACAGTGGTAACGGTGGCGCTTTAAGTAGCCGAAGCAACGACAGTACGGCCGGCTACTATGTCGGAGCAGGCTTGGATCTCCTGATGCATAAGGATTTCCTGGGAATCAAAGGCATGTCGTTGCTGGGAGAAGTCGGGGTGGAGTTCAAGAGATGGAATTCCAACACCGTCACGCAAGCTGTACCGGCTTTGGCGGCTTCTGTCGGCGGAACGACCAAGACCGATAAAGTCCAAATGACCATGCTGACGGTGGATATCGCTCCGAAGCTCAAATTCATGGAGGGGAGCAAGTTTCGGCCCTGGGTCATTCCAATCGGACTGGATTTCCACGTGATCAGCCCGCCGTCGAATCAGACGCAGTATCTGGACATTGGTGTGCAATTCGGGGCGGGTTTCGAATACAACTTCTGGGGGCCGCTCAACCTCGGGGTGGATGCGCGCTATCACCAGGCCGCCAACATGACGAACACCGTGAACAGCTACGGCACGGCGGGCGCGTATCTGGGAATCCTGTACTAACCGTAGGTGACGATCCCGTTGAACTAACTCGTGGTGAGGATATAAAGATCATTGGAAGTTATGATGCATCTCGTCGTCCATATTCCGTACCGGGTCGACGAGGATAGCGCAAGAGCGTTGAGCTTGGCCCAGCAGGCCCCGAGCTTCGAGATAAAATGGGTCGATGCCCGGAAGGTGGCGATCGGGATGTTCCCGTCGCTGCCGTCCGGCATCGACCTGGCGGTTCAGCTCGTGGGAGAAACGGTCAGACTGTCCGGAGCCTGGGCGAGCATGAACTCCGAGCGAGTTTCGAGTTTAACCAAGCTCTGGCAGCGACTGAACTGTTATCGTGACAGTCTGAACGCGCTGGATCGCGAGCGGTATTGTCTGCAGAAAACCGCCTTCTTCAATACTCTGGTGGGGTGTGAAGGGCATCGGTGTCCTGTCCCGTGCCAGTTTATTTGCACACCCTGTATGCGCATGACTCAGGACCAGTCCCCTGTCGATGGCGGGGACCGCTTGGCGGCAGCGACGGAGCTGGCAGAAATCGCCTGGTGCCCGAACCTTAGCTTGTCGGGGCCAAGCAGTCAGGCCGGACGCCCACTTCTCACCATCCACCCTAGATCGAAGAACGGGTGATCGGTGGATTGGTTGCGGCGATGATCGTTCTCCTGGTCTGGCTCCATGTGCTGGCGGCGGTGAGTTGGATCGGCGGGACGATTTTCTTGTCGTTGGTGCTCGTGCCGGTGCTTCGAGGTGAAACGTTTGCTTCACAGCGATCATTGCTCTTTCGGACCACCGCGCGTCGATTTCGCGCGGTGGTGTGGAGCGCGATTACCGTTCTCCTCCTCACGGGCCCTCTGTTGCTGCATCAGCGTGGGATTCCGATTGCGGACCCGTCAGGCTGGCCGATGGTCCTGGCAGCCAAGCTGGGGCTTGTGGCGATCCTTCTTTTGTTGACGCTGACCCACGATCTCATTCTCGGGCCTCGGATTGGGAGAATCCTTCGACTTTCTGTCGAGCGCCGAAGTAAGTTCGAGCAGGCTCTGGTGTTGTGGGCTCCCTGGCTCGCGCGATTCTCTCTCGTCCTTGCTCTGGCTATTCTGTTTGCCGCAGTCGCTCTTGTCAGGGGATAAGCAGGGGCAGAATCAGGCGGATAGCTGTCTGGGTCTGTCGCTATATGCTACATCGGCAACCAGGCTCACTGTAGCAGGACTCCCCCCACTTTCTTTTCCATCCATCTGATTCTTCTCGAAGATATGAATATCGCTAGGGGAAATCGTTAGCTCCGAGGGCGAGGCGGCAGGGTCTCTTCGTTGCAGTCCTAAGACGAGAGTCCGTGGGTAGTCTTGCGCTGTCTTCTTCGCCGGCCGGAGCGTATACGATGCGAGTCATCCTCCTTTCTGTCACGGTTGTCCTGATGCTGACCAGCGTCTTGTTCCATCGTGCTTCAGCGGCTGAAGCGGTCCCTGTTTCCCCCGAGCTTCGTCTCAGCCTGCGCGATGCCATCCAAGCGGCGATCGATAACAACGTCAATGTGCGAATGTTGAAAGAGCGGATTGCTGCGGCGCAGTCGGCAGCGGACACGAGTTTGGGAGCTTTATTGCCGAATGTCTCCGGTTATGCGACAGGGCGCAATCAAACGGTCAATTTGGCCACATTCGGCATTCCTCAAGCCGGTCTCAGTGCTCTGGGATCGTCCGGGGGCGTGACGCAACCATTCGATGTGTATGACGCGCGGGCCAGCCTCGTCCAGAATATTTTCAGTTTGAGCCTGATTCAGCGATGGCGCGCAGCCAAGTCAGGCGTGGATGTAGCGAGCCTGGAGGCCGAAGTGACGAAGCGCGACGTCATGGCCACGGCGGGACTGTTGTACATGGAGGCCATTAGGGCTGAAGCAGCCGTGAAGGCTCGTCAGGCCGACATCGATCTGAGTCAGCAACTGCTGAAATTGGCTCAGGATAGAAAGAAAGCCGGCGTGGCCACAGGGCTCGATGTCACACGGGAAGAAGTGCAGTTGGAGAATACCCGCCAACGGCTGCTGGTGGCCCAGAACGATCAAGAGAGCGCCAAGCTGAACCTCATTCGCGCCTTGGGCATCGACTTCGATGTGCGGTTAACGTTGACGGATGAGCTGACCCTGGTCACTGTGCCTTCTCAATCCCCCACCGAAGCGCTCGTAACGGCCCACGAAAACCGCACTGAGCTCAAGGCGCAGATCACGCGCCAGAAGTTGGCCTCCCTCAGCCTCAGTTCCGTCACGAGCGAACGGGTCCCTTCGTTATCGTTCAATGGCGACTATGGGTGGATCGGGTTGAAACCGGATGATGCCTTGGCTACGCGTTCGGTCGGACTCATGCTCTCGGTGCCGATTTTCGACGGAGGCCAGCGGGAGGGCCGGATTTCCGAGACCCGCAGCCGCGTGCGGCAGGAATCGATCCGGATGAAGGACGTGTCCGATCAGATCACCCTCGAAGTCCGCAACGCGCTCCTCACGCTCGACTCGTCCACGCAACAGGTAGGGGTCGCCCAGAAGGGGATTGAGCTCGCGATGAAAGAACTCACTTTTGCACGAGATCGGTTTGCTGCAGGCCTCGCGACGAATATCGAGGTGACGAACGCACAAACCTCGGTGGCGCGTGCCCGCGACAATTTGATCGAAGCCCTGTTCCGGTTCAACGCCTCCCGCATCAACCTGGCGCGGGCGAAGGGAGAGCTGGAACAGATCTTTTGAGACGCGTCGCATCCGGATCTGTTGCCACACCATCATGACGTCATCTCGCTCCTACCTTGTCAGTGCTGTTCTCGTGATTCCACTGGCTGTCGGCTCCTTTCTGTTGCTCGATCGGTTTGTCTGGAACCAACGGCTGCCGGATGGATTGATCCAAGCGAACGGACGGATCGAGGGAGATCATGTGACGGTGGCGAGCAAGTTTCCCGGACGTATCCAGCAACTGCTGGTGCGGGAGGGGGCAACGGTGACGGCGGGTCAAGTATTGATCCAGCTGGATGATCGTCAAACGAGCGCCCGTGCCGATCAAGCGAGGCATGCATTCGAGGCGCATGAGGCGCAGGTGCAGGCCGCACATGTGACATTGGCCGTTCTCAATCTCGATGTGCCGCTGTCCATCGAACGAGCGGAGGCACAGGTTGCCAAAGCCAAAGATGCGGTGGGTAAGGCTCTCTCCGTGGAAAAGGAGGCACGGACCGACGCGCAGCGGTTCCGGGATCTTGCGGTGAAAGATGAAGCCTCGATCCAGCAACGGGATCAAGCGGCCATGAGATGGGAAGTCGCGCAGAAGGACATTGCCTCCTCCCGTTCTGCGCTGACCCAAGCGGTCAAAGAGCTGGCCCAGGCTGAACTAGGATGGAAGCGGATTCGTGCGATGGAATCGGACGTGACTGCGCTCGAACGGCAGCGCGATCAAGCGGAGGCGGTTCTCAACGAGGCCGAAAGCGTACTTAAAGACTTGACGATCACGGCTCCCACGAGCGGAACAGTGACAACAAGGATGGTCGATGTGGGAGAAGTGGTTGCAGTAGGCGCCCCCTTGCTGGAATTGGTCGATCTCGATCGGTTGTATCTGAAAGTATACGTGCCGGAGGTGCAGATCGGAAAATTACGTCTCGATCTAGCGGCTCGCATCTACACCGACGCCTTTCCGGATCAACCGTTCGACGCGATCGTGCGCTATATCGCCTCTAAGGCGGAATTCACTCCGAAGGAAGTTCAAACCCCCGACGAGCGGGTCAAATTGATCTATGCAGTGAAGCTCTACCTGGCAACGAACCCGGATCATCGGCTCACGCCTGGTCTTCCTGCCGATGCGATCATCCGCTGGCGCGAGGATGTGCCGTGGATGAAGCCGCGTTCGTGAAAGTAAAGCGTGAGAAGTGATCAGTGATGGGAGGGAAGAGATGAGTATGGAAGGCAGAACCATCCCGAACTCACCGATCACTCATCACGCATCACCCATCACGCCCGTTGTGCGCGTCTCCAACTTCGTCAAGCGCTACAAGAAACAGGTCGCGGTACAGGGGGTGGATCTGGAGATCAAGCGAGGAGAAATCTACGGCTTGATTGGTCCAGACGGTGCCGGGAAAAGCAGTTTGATGAAGGCCATCGCCGGTGTGCTGTCGTATGAAGGTGGAACCGTGGAGGTCTTTGGCATGACGGTCGATTCCGAGAGATCGGCCGAGCAGATTAAGCAGAAGATTGGATTCTTACCTCAAGGGCTGGGTCTGAATCTCTATCCCGATCTTTCCGTCGAGGAGAACATCGATTTCTTCGCGCGGATCAGATTGGTGCCGGAGCACGAATTGGATCAGCGGAAGGCTCGGTTTCTGGCGATGACGAGGCTCGAAAAGTTCCTCGACCGCCCGATGAAGAACCTCTCCGGCGGGATGAAGCAGAAGTTGGGATTGATCTGCACGCTGATTCATGAGCCTGAGCTCGCAATCTTGGATGAACCGACGACCGGCGTCGATCCTGTTTCGCGCCGTGATTTTTGGACCATTCTCGCCGAATTGCAGCAGGAGCGCGGTATGACGGTTCTGGTATCCACTGCTTACCTGGACGAGGCCGCGCGGTTTCATCGATTGTCATTTCTGTCGGGCGGCAAAGTGGTGGCAGCAGGAACGCCGGCGGAAGTCCAAGCGCTGGTTCCCGGCTTGATGGTGACGTTTGAAGCGACGCCTCAATTGGGCGCGATTGCCCGTCTCAAGACAGGGTACAAGCAGGTTGAGGCGCTGGGCTCCCTCCTTCATGTCTTCACGGAGGAAACTGTTCCCGCTGCCGCGCTGCAATCGATTATCTCGAGTCTGGGCGATATCACGCCTGTCCATCTTCGAGTCGATGAGCCGGAGCTTGAAGATGTGTTCGTTGCGCTGTTGCTGCGGCAAACAGCGCAGCCACCGTCCACCGAGTTGCCTCGCACCATGGGCCTGTTGGCGAATCACGGATTGGCCATCGAAGCCAAGGGGCTCATTCGAGATTTTGGATCCTTTCGCGCGGTGGACGGTGTGAGTTTTCAGGTGAAGTCAGGAGAGATCTTCGGCCTCCTCGGGGCGAATGGGGCGGGGAAAACGACTGTCATCAAGATGTTGAACGGCATCATGCCGCCGACCGGGGGAGAAGGATGGGTGGCGGGGGCGGACATGAAGACGGCGGGCGGGGCCATCAAGGAGCGGATCGGCTACATGTCCCAAGCCTTTTCACTGTATCTGGACTTGACCGTGGAGGAAAACATCCGGCTCTTCGCCGGGATCTACGGCCTCGATCGCCTGGCGACCACGAAACGACTCGAGTGGATCCTGTCGATGGCAGGCTTGAAGGGATACGAGTCGAACCTCACAGGCCGATTGCCCATGGGAGTCCGCCAGCGGTTGGCGCTCGGCTGCGCACTCATCCACCAACCGCGCGTGTTGTTTCTGGACGAACCGACCTCCGGCGTCGATCCGATCGGCCGGAGGAATTTCTGGGAGATCCTGTCGAGGCTGGCGCGTGAAGAAGGCGTGGCGATCCTCGTGACCACCCATTATATGAGCGAAGCCGAACATTGCGACCATCTCGCGCTGATGTTTGCTGGCCGGATTGTGGCGGAGGGATCTCCGAGCGAGATGAAGCGCCAAGTTGAACAAGAAGCTGGACAGCTCCTCGAGGTAGTCACAGATCAACCGGGGCCGGCGTTGCGTCGAGTGGCGGAGGCTGGGTTTACCGGTGCCGCGCTCTTTGGAACGAAAATCCACCTGCTGTCGCTCGATCCTCCTCAGGATGAAGCGAGGCTTCGCATGGCCCTGGCATCCGACGGCCTGCACATCCAGGACGTCTCCACACGTCCCCTCAGCCTTGAGGACGTATTCGTCCATCGGGTCATGGCGCTGGAGAGGCAGGAGCAAGCGGCGGCGAAAGGGGTGGCAGCATGAATATTCGCCGGGTCGCCGCCGTAGCCTCCAAAGAGTGGCGCGAAACGGTCAGAGACCGGATGTTTCTGTCCCTGGCTTTTCTGATTCCGATCCTTTGGATGCTGGTATTCGGCTACGGCATGGTTTTGGACGTGGAGAACATTCCCTATGCGGTGCTGGACCTGGACCGGAGTGCGCTCAGCCGCGATTATCTCTATCGGTTTCAACAATCGCGGTATTTCGACTTCCAAGGAATGTTGCAGAGCGAGGGCGAGGCCGATGGGCTGTTGGCGGCGAGCAAGATCCGCGCAGCGATCATCATTCCTGAGAAATTTCAAGAACGGCTCCTGGCGGGACAGCCGATCGGCGTGCAGACCCTGATCGACGGCACGTTCCCGCTCCGCAGCGACATCACGAAAGGGTACATCATCGCCATCAATACGGCGTTCAGCGGCGAACTGGTTCTGGAATATGTCGCCCGCATCAAAGGTCTGTCTATCGAACGGGCACGGGCGCTGATTCAACCGGTCGACCTGGAGGTACGGTATCTCTACAACCAGGAAGCCAAGAGCGCCTGGACGATCGCGCCCGCACTCGTCATGTTTGTGTTGACGCTGGCCCCTCCGTTGCTCACAGCACTCGGCGTGGTCCGGGAAAAGGAACGGGGATCGATCTACAACATCTATAGTTCTACGGTCACGCGGCTTGAGTTTCTCGTCGGCAAGTTAGCCCCTTACGTCGGCATCTCAGCCTTCAATATCCTGGTCCTATGGGCCATGGCGGTCTACCTCTTTGGCGCGCCCTTCAAAGGGAACGGTCTGTTTTTTTACACGACCGCATTGCTGTTCGTCTTCATCACGACCGGCCAGGGGCTGATCGTGAGTCTACTGGTTAGTTCCCAACAAGCCGCTGCGATCATCACGGTCGTGCTGAGTATCGTGCCGACGATTCTCTATGGGGGGTTGTTAGTGCCGGTTTCGGCCCTCGGGCCTGAGACGAAAGTGATCGCCCATCTCTTTCCCGCCATGTACTTCACGAACATCGTGCATGGGACCTTTCTGAAGGGAGTGGGGCTCGAAGTGTTGTGGCGGGATGTGCTCATCCTTACGTTGTATGCCACGACGTTGCTGAGCGTCGGTTATTGGCTCTTTCGAAAGAGGCCTGCCGTATGATGCATGCGGTTTTTGCGCCCATGCTGCAGGCCGTCTGGTGGCGGCGGCTCTTCGTGATGCTTACGAAGGAATTGCGCCAGCTCTTTCGCGATAAGGCGGTGATCGGTTTCTTTTTCTGGGCTTTCGTCATGGATGTCTATCTGGCCGGCAGTGGCACCAGCATGCAACTTGTGAACGCCGGGATCGTGGTCCATGATTCGGATCATAGTGTGGCGTCCCGCGAATTGATCCACCGATTTCACCAGCCCTATTTCAGATTCGATGGCGAGGTTGCTGATCCGAACGAGGGCATCCGGCGGTTGGATTTCGGCGAGACGGTCGTGTTGCTGAACATTCCGCCGCGGTTCCAAGAGTCCTTGGCGAGTGGGGAAGCGACAGCCGTTCAGATGCAGGTGGCCGCTACGCATTCACCTCAGGGCCTGTCGGCGGCCAGCTACGGCGCGAGAATCGTGGGGGAATTCGGACTCGAATCTTCTCTCCGGCGGATGGGGCTGTCCACGAACGGGGGCGACTCGCTGCCCATTGTTCGAAGCGACCATCGCGTCTGGTACAACCCCAATCAGGACGAGTCCTGGTTTATGTCGATTTCAGAAGTCCTCACGATCACCACGATCTTCTCGGTCCTGCTGCCGGCGTCGGCACTTGTCCGGGAACGAGAGCGTGGCACCATCGAACAGTTGCTGGTCTCCCCACTCACCCCGTTTCAAATCATGTTTCCCAAGGTCATAGCGATGACACTGGTCATTCTGGCCGGTACTGCCATGAGTCTGTTCGGCATCTTGCACGGAATCTTCAACGTGCCGATGAAGGGGAGTCTGTTGCTCTATTTTGCCATGACAACGCTGTACGTGTTTACCACGGCGGGTCTTGGGCTCGTTGCTGCGACGATCGCCACGAATCAAGCGCAAGTGAGTCTGATGACCATTTTGGTCGTAGCCCCCATGATTAATTTGTCCGGCACCTGGACGCCGCCTGAGGCGATGCCGGTCCTCCTGCGCGATCTCATGCTGCTGTCTCCGCTCTATCATTTCGTCACGATCAGCTACGGCATTCAGCTGAAAGGCGTAGGACTCGATATTCTCTGGCCGTCGATTTTGGCCATGCTGGCGTTGGGGAGCTCGCTGTTCGGCTTCGGCATGTGGCGGTTTAGAAAACAGTTCGAATAAAGATGGAAGGTATGGTGGCCCCAGCAGATGTATTTGATAGGTGGCGATGTGCCGCTAAATTTTCGAATGGCCAATGTGTGGCAAAAGGAGAAGTACCATGCTCGAGACAATTGCTATCGTGTTGGTTGTCCTCTGGATCCTGGGTCTTGTCAGCTCGTACACCATGGGCGGATTCATTCATGCCCTCTTGGTCATTGCGATCGTGGTGATTCTGGTCCGTGTCATTCAAGGTCGACGTGTCTAGGGCTCCTTAAGGGATAAAAATTGTGACAATAACTGTCGTAGGGTTTGCACAAGCTGCTCGAAGAAGGGGAAGATAACAGTGGGGGGTCTTTGTAAGATTCGAGCCTTTCAGGTGAAGGTCTGTTGGATGCTGGTGATGGGAGCCCTGCTGTGGGTGACCGGAGGAGCTGTGGCCTTGGCGGGTGAGGCAGAGGGTGAGAAGGTGACTCCTCCTGTCGATTGTCGTTACGAGACCACCACTCAGGCCTCAGCGGCAGAAGGCCTTGGCCCGACCGTGAGTATCCCGTTCCCCGATGGCGATGTCTTCCGTCCGCTCTTTGCGGACCCGAAGCAGCCGCAGACATTCGCAACCTTACAGGCGGTGAAGATCAGAGACTCAAAGACCTCGGCCACGGTGGGATCGGTCGGGTTCGGAGAGAACTTCGGATTCTATTCGCGTCGGGACGGCTGTAATGGGTGGCAGGTTGGTCTTCTCGCCGGTGTCTTTTCTCAATTCGATATGAATGCGCCGTCTTCAGATCTCATCAATACCGACTATGTGGTCGGTATTCCCCTGTCTTGGCGCAGCGGTCTTTTCTCGACGCGTGTGCGCCTGTACCATCAGAGCACGCATTTGGGCGATGAGTTTGTACTCCATAATCCCGGAGTCGGCCGGGTGAATTACAGTTATGAAGAAGCGGAAGCGATTCTGTCTCTGGATGCCCCGGGCGGCTGGGGACGCCTGTATGCCGGTGGCGGCTACTTACTGCATCGCGAGCCGGCGAACCTGGACCGGTTGAAGGTACAGGCAGGGGTCGAACTGCGAGGGCCGACGTGGACTAGCGGTCCGATTGAACGGTTCGTGAGCGGGCCGCTCGTCGTGACCCCGGTCTTCGGGGCGGACTTCAAAACATTCGAGCAATTGAATTGGTCTCTTAACACGAATGTCGTGGGCGGTCTGGAATTTGCGCGTGCTGGAGCGCTTCGCCGTTTCCGGGTCCTCGTCAACTACTATCACGGCAATAATCCCTATGGGCAGTTCTATGGGCAGAAGGTCGAAAGTGTTGGTGTCGGTATCTATCTGGCCTTCTGAGTTGGTGCGTGAAGGTACAGATAACGCAGACTTCGCGATATCAATGGCTCGTAATTTGAGAGACACTGTACGTCATGGCTGATCCCATCAATAAGAAAATCTCCTTTTCGATCTGGTACATCTTTGTCGCTATTTGGGCGGTCATCCTCGTGCACGATTTCATCCATGCCCTGCAGAAGCTTGAAGAGCTTCCATACAGCGAGTTCAGGACGCTCGTAGCAGCCGGCAAAGTGGAGGAGGTCACGGTCACGCACCAGGCACTGACCGGGAAGCTGAAGCAGGAAGACGGGGCCAAAGAGCAGAAATCGTTTACGACGATTCGCGTGGAGGATCCGGACCTTGTCAAAGAGCTGGATGCGCATCACGTGAAGTTTACCGGTGTGATTGAGAGTACGTTCCTGAAGGACCTCATCTCATGGCTGCTGCCGACGCTGGTCTTTGTGGGCATCTGGTTTTTCATTTTCCGTCGCTTAGGGCAGGGCCAGGGCGGGTTCATGACGGTAGGGCAGTCGAAGGCGAAGATCTATGCGGAGAAAGACACAAAGGTCACGTTTGCGGATGTGGCCGGTGTGGACGAGGCGAAGGACGAACTGCGCGAGGTGATCGAATTTCTCAAGACGCCGGAAAAGTTCACACGACTCGGAGGAAAGATTCCCAAAGGCATCTTGCTCGTCGGCCCGCCAGGCACCGGCAAGACGCTCCTGGCCCGGGCTGTGGCCGGAGAGGCCGGCGTGACCTTTTTCAGCATCAGCGGCTCCGAGTTCGTGGAAATGTTTGTGGGGGTCGGGGCGGCCCGTGTGCGGGATCTCTTCGAGCAGGCGAAGGTCAAGGCGCCCTGCATCATCTTCATCGATGAACTGGATGCGATTGGAAAAGCCCGCGGGATGGGACCGATGGCGCATGAGGAGCGCGAGCAGACCTTGAACCAGTTGCTGGTCGAGATGGATGGCTTCGATCCCCGCATCGGCGTCATTCTGATGGCGGCGACCAACAGGCCGGAGATTCTGGATCCCGCATTGTTGCGGGCCGGTCGCTTCGACAGACAAGTATTGGTCGATCGTGCGGACAAGATCGGCCGCCTGGCTATCTTGCGAGTCCATGCGAAGCAGGTGGTCCTGGGCCCCGATGCGGACCTTGAGGTGATCGCCGCGATGACCCCCGGTTTCACGGGCGCCGATCTCGCCAATATCATCAACGAGGCGACGCTGTTGACCGTTCGCCGTGGCAAAGAGCAGGTCGGTCTCCCGGAATTGCAGGAAGCGGTGGAGCGGGTCGTGGCCGGGTTAGAAAAGAGAAACCGGGTGCTCAACAAGATGGAGAAGGAGCGAGTCGCCTACCATGAAGTGGGCCATGCGTTGGTGGCCCTGTCGTTTCCGGGGGCAGACCCGATCCAGAAGATCTCGATCATTCCTCGCGGGATTGCCTCGTTGGGCTATACCCTGCAGCTCCCGACCGAGGATCGTTTTCTGATGACTAAGACGGAGCTGGAGAACAAGATTGCCGTGTTACTGGGAGGGCGGATTGCAGAAGAATTGATCTTTGGCGAGGCCTCCACGGGCGCGCAGAACGACCTGGTCAAGGCCACGGACATTGCCAAGAGTATGGTCAAGTCCTACGGGATGAGCGACAAGCTGGGCACCGTTACGCTCGACCGTGAGCGCCAGCCGTTCTTTATGCAGATCCAGGCGCCTCAGGAGAAAGGCGACTATTCGGAAGAGACCGCCCGTGAGATCGACTGCGAAGTCCGCCGCATCATCGATGAGCAGTATGAGCTGGTGAAGCGGCTGTTGGCAGAGCAGAAGGCCTCGCTCCTCGAAGGCGCGAAGCAGTTGCTCGAGCGCGA
>CXWL01091704.1_pt1 | contig 33656 bp, 32 predicted proteins | sample 590931 | NCBI WGS metagenome assembly CXWL01 (sample SAMEA3498368, study PRJEB10139) | groundwater metagenome | biome: water well; material: biofilm material | place: Germany | collected 2015-04-27
GCGGTCATGAAGAACCAGATCGACTGGATCCCGCTCGAACAGGGCGCAATGCGTCCAAGCCAGGGCCGCACGCTGGCGGTGATGCAGGTGTGTGGCGGCTCGCAATCGTTTAATGTTGTGAACACCCTGCGCCTGCTGGGACGCTGGATGCGCATGTTCACGATCCCGAACCAGTCTTCGGTGCCGAAGGCGTACCAGGAGTTCGACGACGCTGGCCGCATGAAGCCGTCCGGCTACTATGACCGGGTGGTCGACGTCATGGAAGAGCTGTTCAAGTTCACCTTGCTGATGCGCGGACGGACCGATTACCTGACCGACCGCTACAGCGAACGCAACGAGCGCCAGATGAAGGCGATATCGAAGCTCGTGCAGAAAATTTGAACACACCACCGGCACGCTCGATTTGGTGTAGCGTGTGAGGCATGGTGTGCGATCGAGACGAGTGTTCAGACGAGGAGCAAGCGATGTCGAAGAAAAAGGCCCGAAAAGCCGCGAAGAAGGGGACAGCGGCGCCGCCTCCGAAAGTCGAGGAAGACGAAACCACAACTGCCGCCCCGGTAAGGCAAAGTATTGAAGCGGACGTGCCGCCGGTTATCCGACACTCGATAGAGGCAGACAACGAAAGCCAGTCAAGCGATGTCGAGCGCTTCGACGAGTAATCCCGGAACTGCGAGAAGCTGCGCGATGAAAACTTGCGGATTAATTTCGGCACAGTTATTGTTATCGACTTGTTCCACTAAAACCCATCTCCAATGAGCTTGCAATCCGTACGTGAATTTTTCTTGGCCCGAAATTTGGATATACCAATCATTGAATTGGAAGTCAGCACAGCCACTGTGGCACTAGCCGCCGAAGCGCATGGTGTTGAGCCAGGCCGAATTGCCAAGACGCTGTCATTTCGATTAAGTGATGGCCGGGTAATCATCCTGGTGGCGAGCGGCGATGCCCGTATCGAGAATAGAAAGTTCAAGGAAGCGTTTGGAAAAGGCAAGATGTTGGCAGCAGAAGAGGTAGTTCATTTGACAGGACATCCTGTCGGCGGTGTCTGTCCGTTCGGCCTGGCACAACCGCTACCGATCTACCTGGACAAATCCCTGCAGAATTTCGACGAGGTACTGCCGGCTGCAGGCGCTATCCACAGTGCCGTGCGAATCAGTCCAGCGCAGTTGGCCTCCGTGACGAATGGCCAATGGGTGGACGTTTGTTAGCATCCAAGCAGTTTGTCGATCGTTACTGGTAACGATCGCACGCGTTTTCCCGTCGCGTGGAATATCGCGTTCACCACCGCGGCCGCCGTGCCGACGATGCCGATCTCGCCCACGCCCTCGACCCCGAGCGGCGTCACGTCGGGATCGTGCTCGTCGACGAAGATGACTTCGATCTTGTCATCGTACAAGGCGCGAAACGGCGAGCCGGACGCCCGGGCCAGATTGGACCGGTTGCGGTGGCTGATGACTTCCCCCCCCCCGGAAAGGCACTTGCAGCGGCGTCGTCGATGCCGGTGCTGCGCCCTTTCGCGATCTCGCTCGATGCGGCTTAATGCATCAATCGTTCCCCCTCCTACCTGCAGACTTTCACCTGGACGTCGAGCGGGATGCGGGACCGCTTCTCGAAATTGCGCTTGATGCACTCTCCTGATCCGACCTTATCCCCTCCTCTAGTGGCCTCCAATACATTACATCATGTATCAAGTAATTTTCGGTAGACGGTATTTATCTACACCGGCGGCATAAGTATAGTGATTCCCAAGACGCAGGGATTTACGAACAGCAGGGCCGGCGTCGTCAACCACATGATTGGAGTAAGAAATGAAAACGAACAAAACTGTTATCGTCACGGGCGCCTCCAGCGGCATCGGCTTTGCCGTGGCGAAAGCCTACCTGGAGCGCGGCTACAACGTCGTCGGCAACGCGCGCACCCTCGAGCGCCTGGAAAGCGCAGCCGCCAAGCTGGGCAATCCGGCGAATTTCCTGCCGGTGCCGGGCGACATCGCGCTGCCGGCCACCGCCGCCGCTTTATTCGACCGAGCCATTGCGGCATTCGGCAAAGTCGACATATTGATCAACAACGCCGGCATCTTCATCGCTAAACCGGTCGGCGACTACAGCGAAGCCGACGTCGAGGCGATCGTCAGCACCAACCTCAAGGGCTTCTTCTACCCGTCCCAGCAAGCGGCCGAACACATGAGCAAGAACAAGGATGGCCACATCGTGACCATTACCGCGAGCCTCGCCATGCAGCCGAACGTCAAGGTCCCGGCACTGTTGCCGGTGCTGATCAAGGGCGGCCTCAACCATGCAACGCGCGGCCTGGCGATCGAACTGGCGGCGTCGAACGTGCGCGTCAACGCAGTCGCGCCCGGCATCATCGATACCCCGCTGCACAGCGACGACGCCGGCACCAAGGCCTTCCTGAAAACACTCGCACCCAACGGCGCCACCGGTGAGACGCAAGACGTCGTCAACGCCATCCTGTACCTGACCGACTCGAAATTCACCAGCGGCACCGTGATGGCGGTCGATGGCGGATCGACGGCAGGAACCTGGTAAGCACACCTGATAACCATCACCGATAAGGACAACTGCCATGCCATACGTAAATATTCGCATCACCAAGGAAGGCGTCACGCCCGCCCAAAAGCTGGAACTGATCGAGGGCGCCACCGACTTGCTCACGCGCGTACTGAACAAGAATCCGGCGACCACCTTCGTCATCATCGACGAAGTCGAGACCGACAGCTGGGGCCTTAACCGCGAGAACATCACGACCCTGCGCAAGCGTGAGGCCAAGGCCGGAGGCCTGCAATGAAACTCATCTATGTTGGCGACCCCATGTGCTCATGGTGTTACGGCTTCGGCAAGGAACTGAGCGCCCTGCGGGCGCGCCACCCCGAACTGTCGATCGACATCATGGTCGGCGGCGTGCGCGCCGGCGCCACCGACCTGCTCGACGACAGCGGCAAACAGTTCCGCCTCGGGCACTGGGCGCGCGTGGAAGAAAATAGCGGCCTGCCCTTCAACCGCAAGGCTTTCCTGGCGCGCGAAAACTTCGTCTACGACACCGAGCCGATTTGCCGTGCCGTGGTTGCAGCGCGCCAGATCGCGCCGCAGGCGGACCAGTTGTCGGTATTCCGTGCGTTGCAGAATGCGTTCTACGTCGATGGCCTCGATACCACCGATGGCGTAGTACTGGCACAGGTCGCCGTCGCCGCGCTCGAAAAATTGGGGCACGTGCACGACGTGGCCGCGTTCCACGATGAGTGGTCCGCCCCCGCCACAGTTGCTGCCACGCGCGCCGAGATCGCTCAAGTACGGGCGATCGGGATCCGCAGTTTTCCCGCGCTCCTGCTCGAAGTGAACGATCAACTGATCGAAATCAGCCCAGGATATGCGCATGTGGACCAGCTCGACAGGCGGCTGAACGCCGTGCTGCAGCAAGCCAATGCGGCCTGAGCGGCTCATTCAAGAAACCACACGCCGCATTTTTTAGACCAACTCCAGGAAAAATCATGAGTTCGAATATCGTCATCGTGTATCACAGCGGCTACGGCCATACCGCGAAGCGCCCGACGCCAGGATCCGCCTTACCCGCAAAAGCGCGGCATACTGGAAGGTGACCTTCGCCAGTCCGCCACTGAACATCGTCGGCCCGGCCGAAGTGCGGGAGCTGGTCAAGATTCTCGAGTTGATCGAGACCGACCCGCAAGTGCAAGTGGTGGTGTTCGACAGCAGCGTCCCCGACAACTTCATCGCCCACTACGACCTGCTGACGCCACTGAAAGAGTCGACCGGCATGAAGCCGGGTCCGACGGGAATGCATCCGGTGCCCGACCTGATGGTGCGCATCGCCCGCCTGCCGATCGTCACCATCGCCTCGATCCGCGGCCGCGCAACCGGCATCGGCAGCAAACTGGCGCTGGCCGTCGACATGCGCTTCGCCAGCCGCGAGAAGACGGTCCTGTCGCAGTGGGAAGTGGGCGCCGGCCTGGTGGCCGGCGGCGGACCGATGGCCAGGCTGCCGCGCCTGGTCGGGCGTGGCCGCGCGATGGAAATCCTGATCGCCTCCGACGACATCAGCGGCGACGTCGCCGAGCGCTACGGCTATGTGAACCGCGCCCTGCCGGACGCCGAGCTCGATGATTTTGTCGACGCAATGGCCAACCGCATCGCCTCGTTCGAACGCAGCGCGATCGTCGAAACCAAGAAGCTGGTGAACCGTGCCAGCCTGCCGCCGGACGCGGAAATGCAGCCGGGCCGGGACGCGTTCATCGCGTCGGTGAACCGGCCCGCCACCCAGCAGCGGCTCAAATCGCTGGTCGCCAAAGGCCTGCAACAGCCGGGCGAAATCGAACAACACCTCGGCCGCGCCACGGCCGACTACCACAAGTGAGGCGGGCGGGCGGGCTCCGACGAATCCGCACATGCTCAAGCTTGAGTTGACCGAAAGTCTGCTGGTCGCCGAAATCGGGGACACTGCGGCGAAAATGAAAGTACTGCGGGCGTTGGGGGTCAGCTTTTCGCTCGACGATTTTGGTACCGGCCATTCATCGCTTGTGTACCTGAGAGAACTGCCGCTGGATCAACTCAAGATAGACCAATCGTTCGTGCGCGATATCGTCACCAGCGACACCACTGCGGCGATCATTCGTTCTACAGTCGGTTTGGCCCGCAGTCTGGGGCTTGCCAACATCGCACAAGGTGTGGAGACGATAGAACAAAGGGAATCGCTGGTTCGGTGCGGCTGCTACGACTATCAGGGATATCTTGACGATATCGACTCAGGATACAAGTCGCAGCCGCTGAATATCGCGCTGAGGTGGCGCACCGAAAAGGCGACTGTATTCCCGACTGAACTGCGACGCACTCTCATATCCCACGCGTACTCCCGCACTGCCTGCATCAAGGCTTTGATTCAGCATTAGTTGCCGCGCTTCCTGCAGACGTAGTTGTTTCTGATATTGCAAAGGACTCATGCCGGCAATGGCACGAAAGTGCTGGCGGAACGTCGACGGGCTCATATGCGCGTTGGCCGCCAGCTCGTCAATCCGCAGAGTATGAGAGAAATTCTGTTTCAGCCAGGCCATAGCTCTTGCCATCTGTTGACCAGGCGAGCCTGCCGCAACAAGGTGTCGCAGCATCGGGCCATGTGCCCCAGCCAAGAGTCGGACGGCAATCTCCTGCTGTATCAGCGGCGCGACTTGGGGAATCAGCTTCGGCTCTTCGAGCAGACGGACAAGCCGGACCAAGGCACCCAGCAAGCCTTCTTCAAGCGTTCCCATAGACATTGCCCGATATGTGGTCTCCTTAGCGGGAGGCAGTTCCATCTCCGTTGCCAGCTGCATGATCAAACGCCCGTCCAGCGCCAACATCAGCCCCAGAAACGGCTTAGCCGGCGTTGCATGTGTGACGTGCGACACGACTGGCAAGTCGACTGTCGTCAGCAAGGATTGCCCGGCCCCATAGTTAAAAATCTCTTCGCCCAGCATCACCCGCTTGCCGCCTTGTACGACGACACCGAGCCCGAGCCCATATATGCAATGCATCGGTTCGGTCGCTGTGCTTCGTCGATGGAGCGTCAGCCCGGAAATCGCCGTGGTGTAGTCTTCGTCATTTTGGGCAAAATTGCCAATCACATGGGCAAGCGCAATCTTAGTTGCGGCATCCTTGTTGTGCGCCTCAGTATGGCTGTCGTTCATAGCGTTTACCAAGCGTATTTTCCAGAATCAGAGTCTAGCATTCGTCGACTCGGAATTTATCTGTTCTGGCGATATCTCGTTGGATTGTGCAAAAACCGAGGCGAATCCGGCAAACGGTTCAGGCCTGGCGTGCGACACAATGGTTCCCGTTGATTTCGAACAGGAGCTTTTCAGATGTCGTCACTTTTTGCACCGTATTCCCTGAAGGGCATCACCCTTCGCAACCGCATCGGCGCTTCGCCGATGTGCCAGTACCAGGCCCAGGATGGCTTTATCAACGACTGGCACCAGGCCCACTACACGATGCTGGCCCGCGGCGGCGCGGGCCTGGTGATGGTCGAGGCAACTGCAGTCAGCCCTGAAGGTCGGATCACCCCCGGCGACGTAGGTCTGTGGAGCGACGCGCAGGTTGCGGGCCTGAGCTCTGTGGCCACAGCCATCAAGAAAGCCGATGCTGTCCCGGGCATCCAGATCGGCCATGCTGGCCGCAAGGCAGGGTGCGCCCCGCCGTGGGAAGGCGGCGCTCCTCTGGACAAAGCCGATCCGCAGGCGTGGCAGCCAGTCGGGCCCAGCGCACTCCCCTACATGCCCGCCGAGCCACACATGCCGCGCGAGATGACGCGGGAAGACATTCGGCACGCGCAGCAGGACTTCGTGGCCGCAGCCAGCCGGGCAGCGGACGCCGGTTTCGAATGGCTGGAACTCCACTGCGCCCACGGCTTCCTCGGCCAGAGCTTCCTGTCCAAGCACTCGAACGCCCGCGACGATCAGTACGGCGGCTCGCTCGAGAACCGTGCCCGCTTCCTGATCGAGACGGTCACCGCGATCAAGCGCGTGTGGCCGAAAAATCTGCCGCTGACAATGCGTCTCGGTGTCCTGGAGTTTGACGGACGCGAAGAGGAAACGCTGGCCGAATCGATCCAGGTGCTCCGCTGGCTCAAGGAGGCTGGCCTCGATCTGGTCGATGTGGGACTCGCACTGTCGACGCCGGAGGAACAGGTTCCTTGGGGACCGAACTTGCTAGTTCCGTTCGCCGAGAGAGTCCGTAAAGAGACGGCTCTGCCAGTAACGACAAGCTGGCTGATTACGAGCGCCCGCGATGCCGATGACTTTATCAGTGAAGGCAAGGTCGACCTCGTGTTCTTCGCCCGCACTCTGCTGGCCAATCCGCACTGGCCGTATCAAGCCGCGCGCGAACTGCAGATCGACAATCCGGCTTCGGTCTTGCCGACGCCGTACGCCTTCTGGCTCCAGAACTGGGCAACTTGAAGCTCATCTTGCCTGACGCTGCAGACAATCGCATCCACCTCTTCCCCTTGGAGCATTCATGGTCACACTTGACATCAACGGCAAGGCCACGCGCGTCGATGCCGAACCCGATACGCCCCTGCTATGGGTGCTGCGTGACACGCTGCAGCTCACCGGCACCAAATTCGGCTGCGGCATGGCGCTATGCGGCGCCTGTACCGTGCATATGGATGGCGAGCCTGTGCGTTCCTGCAGCACGCCGCTGTCCGCGGCTGCCAGCAAGAAAATCGTGACCATTGAAGGCGCCGGGCAGGAGCGTGTCGGCAGGGCAGTGCAGTGCAGGATGCCTGGCAACGGCTCGACGTGGTGCAATGCGGCTACTGCCAATCAGGCCAGATCATGAGCGCCGTGGCGCTGCTCGAGAAAAACCGCAAGCCCACGGACGCGGAGATCGATGCTGCGATGGGCGGCAACATCTGCCGCTGCGCCACTTACATACGCATCCGCGCCGGCATCCATGAAGCGGCAAAGTCGCTGGCCTGACGGAGGGATTACCATGATTACGACTCGCATCGAAAACGAAAGCCGCCGCCGCTTCCTGCAGGGCGCGGCGGGACTCACGCTGGCCATCTATTTGCCTTCGGCAGCAGCAGCAGCAGCAGGTGCAAGCAAGAAAGCTGCAAGCACCACGACCGTCGAGCCCAATGCCTTCCTGCGCATCGGCGAAGACAACAGCATCACCGTCATCTCCAAGCACCTCGAAATGGGACAAGGCACCTACACGGGCCTGGCCACGCTAGTGGCGGAAGAGCTGGACACGGACTGGTCGCAGGTCCGTATCGAAAGCGCGCCCGCCGACGCGAATCGCTACAACAACCTGTCCTGGGGACCGGCGCAAGGTACCGGCGGCAGCACCGCCATGGGCAACTCCTGGGAACAGCTGCGCAAGGCCGGCGCCTCTGCGCGCGCCATGCTGGTCGCGGCAGCCGCACAACAGTGGAAGGTCCCGCCCGCCGAGATCGTCGTCGCCAACGGCGTGGTGATGCACCAGGCATCGGGCCGCAAGGCGAGCTTCGGTGAACTCGTCCGCGCCGCCGCGGACGAGGTGCCGCCGTCGGACGTGAAGCTCAAGGACCCGAAGGACTTCAAGCTGATCGGCAAGCGCATTGCGCGCAAGGACAGCGCCGACAAGACCACCGGCAAGGCCGTATATACCCAGGATATCCACCTGCCTGGGATGCTCACTGCCGTCGTGGCCCATCCGCCCCGCTTCGGCGCGAAGGTGAAAGCCTTCGACGCTTCCAGCGCCAGGGCCGTCAAGGGCGTGATCAATGTAGTACGTATTCCCACCGGTGTGGCGGTCCTCGCCAAGGATACGTGGAGCGCGAAAAAGGGCCGTGACGCCCTCACCGTCGAGTGGGACGAAAGCGCTGCTTTCAAGCTCGGATCGGAGCAGATCCTGGAGAAGTATCGGGAGCTGGCCAAATCGGCCGGCAAGGTTGCGACTCGCTGCGTGAAGACGACATGCGCGGCGGCTATTATCGTCCCATGTTCCATCACCGCCTGTGGGCGGGGCTGGATGATCAGGGCAGGCTGGTCGGCTGGCGCCATCGGCTGGTCGGCCAGTCGGTCCTGAGCGGCTCGTTCTTTGCAGCGGCGATCAAGGATGGCATCGATCCCACCTCGGTGGAAGGCGCCGCCGGGCTGCCCTATGCGATTCCGAACATGCTGGTCGACCTGCACACACCGGCAGACATCGATGTGCCGGTGCAGTGGTGGCGCTCGGTGGGCTCCACCCACACCGCCTTCTCGACGGAATGCTTCATCGACGAACTGGCGCAAGCAGCGAAAAAGGATCCAGTGGCCTGGCGTCTGTCCATGCTCGAACAACATCCGCGCCACGCAGCGGTGCTCAAGCTGGCGGCTGACAGGGCCGGCTGGGGTACGCCGCTGCCGGCCGGACAGACTGGCGAGCGGCGTGGCCGCGGAGTGGCTGTGCACGAGTCGTTCGGAACCTGTGTCGCCCAGGTGGCGGAGGTGACGGTGAAGGATGACGGCACCTTCCGCGTGGATCGGGTCGTATGCGCAGTCGATTGCGGCATTGCCATCAATCCGGACATCGTTCGCGCCCAAGTCGAGGGCTCCGTCGGTTTTGCGCTGTCCACGGTCATGAACGGCGCCATCACCCTGACCGATGGCAAGGTGGACCAATCCAACTTCCATGACTACCAGCCGGTGCGCATCGCCGACATGCCGCGCGTCGAGGTGCACATCCTGCCATCGTCCGCCAATCCAAGCGGCATCGGCGAGCCGGCCGTGCCGCCTCTGGCGCCGGCCGTGGCAAACGCCCTTGCCGCAGCAACGGGCAAGCGCGCGCGCAAACTGCCGATTACTGCCGACATGCTGAAAGCGTAGCCTGAGCGTGTGTAAAGCAACGCCGGATTCGTTTGAACCTTCCAACGACATGCACGCATTCACCGTCCGAACCGATGGTTTTCCGGCAGCCTTATTCGGTCGTGAACGACTGAGAACGAAGGCGCAATAGCCGCCGAACGAACCGCCGGCAGCACCGCGGGAACGCGCTCACCAGCCCGCGGTGGAAAAATTTTAACGGCGCATGAATCGCGGCTATATAGACGCTTACTACGAAAATCGTTACCAAACCTTCTGAATCGCCGGAGAATGTCATGGAACTGAAAATGAAGCAGGACCAGCACAGTAGATGGGGCGTACGGGCACTAGCAACCTTTGCGGTGCTTGGCATCAATGGAGCATTTCTCGATAGCGCATTTGCCGAGCAGCCGCCGCCGCCCTGCCACCCAAATCCGCATGCGGCCGCTGACCGCGCTGCCGTGCGTGAGCGCGGCGACGTCAAAAATCTGCCGGACCGGCTCCAGGACCGCCTCGAGAGGATGGCGGAACGGCCCCACACTTTTTTGCCGATGCAAGCTTATGCGGAGGCGGACCAGCCGAGCCAATTGTTCCAATATTACTTGTTGGAGCCGGGCGGATTCGAATCAAATCCCTTTACCGCCCAGTTTCCCGGTATAAACGATAAGGCTCAGTTGACCGCCACCGGTGGTAATTGCGGCCTGCCCACGATTGGCGCTGTGCGCCTGGTGGTCGAGCCCAAGCCGGGTTTGCCTGTCGACCCCAACAACATTCGCGCCTTCATCGACGTGTTTACGGATATTGCGAACCTGTTCGTCATCAATAATGAGAGCGGCTGGTACGAGGGATGGATGATCCACGATTTGACCGTGCCGGCGGTGGCGCCGCCGCGGCCGAACGGTCATCCCCAATTCGGCACGATCACGCGTGAGGACGCTGCCAGGTTGGCCGCCATGGGTTCGGGTCACAACACTCCTGGCCACCGATTTACCATGGACGGTAACCCGGTACGTTTGCCGAACTCCTCCGATCGTTTTCCGGATCGGCAAACGAACCTTGTTCCGATCCAACTCAGTATGGGCGCCTTCAATTGTCTGCAGCAAACTGATTGCCACAATTATTGGGAATTCAACTACACAACCAACTGGATTCATCCGCTGTATGAATTGCCGTTCACAGGCGGCATACCGGGAACCTACGAGGCCGGCAACTTAGGAGCTCTGTCGTCGCTGATCCCAGGCTCAGGGCCTTCGGGGATAAAGAACGAGCCACTTAAATATGGCGATAATCCGAATACGGCCGGACTGCTCCATGGGGCCGGGCCACGCGACCCGGACAAGTTCGAAGGCGACGCCGACGCTCAGCGCGAATTCCGTCAGCGCTTCATCCCGAGCGGCCTGGCGCACGAAATTTACCTGGATACCTACGAACGACTGGCTTCATTTGACCCGGCACACCGTTTCCCAAGCGTTTGTTCGATGCGTATGCAATCGAGGTACGGCGGGTAGACAGCAACGGCGACGGCGTGATTTCGGCAATCGAAGGCGATGTCGATACCGCCAGCGACGGATTTAAAGACAACACCCGTTTGTTCCTGCCACCCACGTCCTTCCATCGTTTCGCCGTGACGCGCGAGATCAACGATGGCGCATTGGCGCCCCGGTTTGCTCCGAGTCAGCGCGCATGGGTCCTGACTGGAGCCATTGCCGAGGTACGTCCTGCGGTTGCCGCGTCGGCCGGGCGGGATGGGGATGATCGTTAGTACGGTCAGCAGCATGCCCAAATAAAACTGATGAGCAAGACGCAAAAAATCCCTCGATTTACAAGGGCTTTTTCAATTCTGGCGGAGGCGGGATTTACATCTCTCCCCTCCGTCATTGAGGCTGCCGCGCGTACCTGGCCTCGTCGAGCACGGTCTGAGGCGCATGCGCGTGCAAGTGCGATCAGATCAAAGTCAAAGTCACGTCGATATTGCCGCGCGTCGCATTCGAGTACGGGCACACGATATGGGCTGCGGCGACCAGGTCCTCCGCTTCGGCGCGATCCAGACCCGGCAGCGAGATTTTCAGCTCGACTTCAATGGCGAAGCCGGTTGCGATCGGGCCGATGCCGACCGTGCCTTCGACCGAGACGTCAGCCGGCACCGCGATCTTGTCGCGGCCGCCGACGAATTTCATCGCACCCACGAAGCACGCCGAGTAGCCGGCCACGAACAGCTGCTCCGGATTGGTGCCGACTGCGCCGGTGCCGCCCAGTTCTTTCGGCTTGGTCAGTTTGACGTCCAGCGCGTTGTCGGAAGAGATGGCGCGACCGTCGCGGCCACCGGTTGCTTTAGCGTTTGCGCGGTACAGAATTTGTTGGATAGACATAGTGGCCTTCCTTTAAATGTATAAGTGAATCAACGACCGCCGAAGCGGTACTCCCGCCCGCAAAACGAGACAGCGGCGGGCGGGACCAAGCGGTATCAGCCGCTTACCATTTGCCGTTGTGAGCGCCCCCATCCACATGCAGCACTTCACCAGTGACCTGTTTCGCTTCGGTGAGATACACGACGGCATCGGCGATGTCCTCGACGCTGGAAATTTGGCCCATCGGCGACAGCGTTTTGAGGAAATCCTTGGGATTATCTTTGTGCAGCGGGGTATCGACGACGCCGGGCGCAACCACGTTCACGCGGATGCCGTCTTTCGCATATTCCATGGACAGGCTGCGGCTGATCGCATCGATGCCGCCCTTGGTAATCATCGGAGCGGAAACTGTCATGCCGCTGATCGGGTTGGTGACCAAACTGCTTGAGATGCCGACGATGCTGCCGCCGCGCTTCTGCGCCAGCATCTGCTTGATCACCAGTTGGCTGATGTAAACATAGCCTTCCAGATTCGTGCGCACCAGCGCTTTGAAATCTTCCTGCGTGTAATCGACGAAGGGCTTGGGGAAGAATATGCCGGCGTTGTTGACCAGCGCATCGATGGCGCCGAATTTCTGCATGGCGGTGGCGACGACCTTGATGGCGGTGCCCATCTCGCCGATGTCGCCGTCCACCAGCGCCAGCCGGTCGGACGGTTTGAACGCGTCGGACTTGCTGACACTGCGCGAGGTAGCGACGACGTTATAGCCACGTGCCAGGAAAGCGTGGACGACTCCCGCACCGATGCCCTGCGAGGCGCCGGTGACGATGATGGTTTTTTGCTGCTGAGTCATGGTGAGCTCCAAAAGCTTGGTTTCAGTGAAATCCGGTCTTGCATCAAGTTCCGGTGAGATCCACTTTACTTCGACCATCCAGGCTGATAAAGGCCACTTTCAGACTTATTGTTATTACCCGATGTAATCAATTGAGCCGTAATTCCGCGATATTCTTGCTGCATAACATACATACGCGCTCAGCCGAGAACCGCACTGACTGCGGCGCCCTGCCAGCGTTCACGACGCTTGCGCCAGCTCTCGCGACTATGGGCACGAGGCGGCTCAGGGCGCCCCAGCGGCACATTTCGATAGTGGGCAGGGGATCGGCAACATAGTCGATTCTATTTTGATCGAGCGCGCGTCGCGGGCGTAAGATAGGCTGCGCGCATCAAGCGCCAACTTTGCCCTCGAAAGGAACTCCATGACAATGCAGAAGCCATCCAAAACGCTCGCCGTCTCATTCCTCGCGCTAAGCCTGTTGGCCACGGCGGGCGCCTCGGCCCAGATCAAACGCACGCCGGTGCTGACCGCGGACGTGGCAGCCCCCGGCCATGAAGCGGTGGTGGTGCGCGCGGAAATCGATCCCGGTGTGAGCGCGCCCCGCCACACTCATCCCGGTGACGAGATCAGTTATATCGTGGAAGGCCAAGCCGAATTGTTGATCGACGGCGAACCGCCGCGCGTGGTCAAGGCAGGCGAGGCATTCGTGATCCCGGCCGGCAAAGTGCACGGCGCGCGCAACACGGGCGCCGTACCGCTGCGTTTCGTGGGCGTGTATGTTGTCGAAAAAGGCAAGCCGCTGGCTACGCCGGCCACACCGGCAACGCCGGCCAAGTAATTTTTAAATGATGCAAATAGGTATTTTTGCGCTGCGCGCTGGCGCCTCCGGCGCGCCGCCGCGTAGCGGCGGCAGATGGTCGATTCGGAGAGGCACGCGCGCGTATGCGCGAGACCTTCGAATCCCCGGATAGGCTATGAATCTACACACGCAAAAGAAACATTTACGTTTAAAGTCAAACACTTAGCGACTGCCTAACTGTGCTATTCCTGTCGACCATCCGCGCGAGAAGTCATTGATTTGATTGGACTGCAAATCATCGAATAGTGCGGTTTTTGGCAGATATCGCGAGCTCGCGAGCTCGCTAAGAACCTGCATTCACGCCAGCGAAATGCTTGTGAAGCCCTCCCCGAGCACGCGATATAGAGGCGGCTAGCGCCGCCCCCCTGTCCAATGGCAGTCCCTACCGGGCAGTTGAGCCGAGAGCTGGAGCGACTTTAAAGCCGAGCAACGCACCCCCGAAATTCCCAGGCCCGGGCGCGATGGCAACGTAATAGCGGTTCAATTCCGGCACTAGCATCGCCGTCTTCGCCCCATGCGCGGTGGGTACCCGAGCAATCTCTTCGTAACTGTCGGAATTCCTTTGCTGGATCACCGAGACGTAGCCATCACCGGCCGCATAGACGCGGCTGTTGGTCTTGTCGTACTGCACGTCGTTCGCACGTTCAGGCGCGATAAAGCTCGCGACCGTGGCGCCGGTCTGCGTGTTCAGGACGACCAGCTTATAGGGAGCGCGTGTGATGACGAACAGCCGGTTGTTGGCCTCGTCGAGCGCGAGCGGAGACGGCTCGGCGGCAACCGTGATCGGAAATGTCTTGACGATATTAAAGGTCTTCTTGTCGATCGCCGCGATGTGATTTTTGCCGGTAACGCTCGTGTAGAGGTAGCGGCCATTCTTTTCGATCGCGACGGCCTTGAGCAGATCGGTATCGAACTTCAATTCTCCCAGCTGCTTCTTGGTTTTCAGGTCGATCGCGGTGAAGTAGGACTCCTTCATGCTTCCCTTCGCGCCGCCGGTCTGGATGAAAAGATGCCCGGTGGCGGCGTCGTAGCCCATCGTGTTCGTGCCGGGCCGAAGGGTAATTGTGTCTAGCACTTCGTAGGTCGTGGCGTCGAGCACCTTGGCGCCCACACGGCTGTCCGCCACTATCAGTCGGTTCTGGTCAGGCAGAACAATGAAGCCCTGCGGTTTTCCGAAGCCCGCCAACGATTTCTGATGCGCGCCAGTCGTCAGATCGAATACCTCAACGGTCGCCGTATATTCGCCCGCGACGAAAAGTCGATTGCTCTTCACATCGTAGCTGAAGCGGTCGAAATCGCCGGTGTACTTCGGCAATTCGACCCGGCTGAAAGCCTCCAACACTTGTGCAGATTGCGTCATACCCGGAGCGGGCGCCGCGGCCGTGCCGGCCGCCAGGGTGGCGCTGCTTGCGAACGACAGGATCACTGCGAGTGCACACGATAGAAGGGTCGGAGATTTCTTGTGAAGCAGGACGGCAGATGAAAGCTTTGAACGGGTGAACATCGTTATCTCCAGGGTTGCGCCCAGTCCTGCCTGAGCATTCGTTAGGTGGTTTTTTCGAATGCGTCTTGCAGCGCACCGGCGAATAGTGCAGCGGGAAGCTGAAGTGAACCTGAAGGCGTCCTGAAGTCAATGCCATAGCCGAACGCGACTTGAAAGGCGGCGGCGGTGTTGGCCGTCTTCTCTAGCAATGTGGCGCGAACGTTCTTACAACCACATCCGTTGAAACACGCCGTCCTTATCGACTAGTAAATGCTTGAGCCCGGCGGCGACATGCAGTGCAATCAACGCGACAAGTATCCACGCAACTGCCGAATGAAGTCCATACCACCGCTCGGCAACGTCATGGTCTGGCAAACCAAATGCCGGCAGGCGCGTTCCAAAAAACTGCACGCCCGCCTTGCTGTAGGAAGCGCCGAGGAAGCCGAATAGCGGCATCAAAAACATGCATGCATACAAAGCGAGGTGAGTCAGTGCGGAGACCCTGACGGACAACCGCGAGACGCTGTTGGGCAGCGGCGCCGGCCGGTGAAAATGGCGCCATGCCATTCGCGCCAGCACCAGCGCAAAGATTATTAAGCCGAGCGATTTGTGGAGATCGAAGTACCACTTGCTGCCCGGATCATCTTCAATCGACATCATGTACCAGCCGAGGGCCAGCAATACCGCGATCAGTGGAGCCAAGGTCCAGTGCATTACGATTGCAGGGGTGGTATACCGCCAGCGGTTTGTCGGCCACTGCCCCGAATCTGTCTTGCGCATCGTTTCTCTCCTTCTTGCAATACGTATGGCAGCGTTCCCGCTGCTGGGGTCAGGCCACGCTCCGGCAGGACGATGCGCTGGTGCGCGTGTCCATGTTGCGGCCGCGGTTCAAATGGTCGTCGATCTCCGCGGCGCAACCGAGCATGCGCGGATACAGGAAAATCGTGAAGGCTGCGGTTTCCAGCGCCGCGCCCGAAAACGCCCCGCTGCGATAGGGCTGCCACAGTATTTTCAACAGCAGCGCGGCGATGACGGCGTCGACGTTGACGCAGTAGACCGTGCGCGACACGCCGGCGTCGAACAAGGCCTGAACCAGCGCCTGATAGTAATCATGAAACACGTTGTACTCGCCGCGGCTGGCAAACAGATCTTTGATGAACACCTCGCGCGGATCGACGTTCACCGGTTTGTCCTTGAACACCGGATGGTTCACGCCCGGGATCTTCTGGATGTCGAGGCTGCCGGTGCTTTTCTTCACCGTCTTGTAATTCGCGTATTCCTTCACGTAGCGCAGCGCCAATTCCTTCAGGTCGATACCGTGATGCGGATCGGTCGGGTCGGCGATACCGGAATAGCGGAACTGCTCGATCAGGAAGGCAATGCCTTCATAGCCGTTTCCGCCATGCGTGTATCCGGTATGGGTCAGGAAGCCGACCAGCGCCTTGTTCAATTGCACGCGCTCCGGGTTTTCCGGCCCGTCGGCCGAAACGGCCCCTTTCGCTCCCTGCGCCGAGATCGCGCCCGGCCCATTGGTCAACAGCAGGCCAATCAAAGTCTGGAAGGCGAACAGGTTGGCCGGCTCCGGGACTTCCCCCAGCAGCGCGAGATAAGCCACTTCGGTGAGCGAACGGCTGCCCACCAGTTGTTCCGCCGGAATGCCGCAGAAGCTGCCAGGCGCGTGCCGGTCGGCAGGCACCGAGGCGCCGATCAGGGTACCGAACAACCGCAGCCACCAAGGCAGGCTTTCCGCGGTCAGCGTGGAAAGCCGTTTGCGCATCAATGGTCCCCAGGCCAGCGTGGTGGTTACGGCGGCGAGCACCGCATCCGCGCTCGGATAGCCGTCCAGGCTTTCCAGGTAGCGCACGAACACCGATTCGGCGCCGCGCTGTTTCAGGCCGGCCAGCATCGCCTCGGCCTTGGGATCCGGCTCCGCACCGACCAGCAATGCGCGCGTGGCCGCATCGGTCGGCAACGCGCGCAGGTCGAACTCCGGATCGACCGCGCTCGCCAGACCGGCATTCGAGAACAGTTCCTGCAGCGCCCGCGCAGCTGCCCGCGCGCCACTGGCGCGCAGCGGGCCGACGATGCTTGCGGCGGCAGCCAGCACGCTGTTGGGCGCGTTGCCCGCCTCGCGCGCAGCCTGTGCCGCTGCCAGTGCCGGCTGGCCGTGCAGCATCAGCTCGGCGCCGATCGCCGCATTGATCAGCTTGCAATCGTTGTCGCCCGATGGTTCGTGCAACAGCGCCAGTCCGACGTTTCCTTCGAACGAATGCTGGGCGGCGGTCAACATCGACACGCCGTACAGGCTCGATACCTGTGTCGTCGCGTCCATCTGCGAGGCGCCGGACGCATCCTTCATGCTCTGGCGCGGCAGCACGGCCCCCAGCTGCCGGTTCAGACGGGCGATTTGCGCGTCATACGGCGGCACCGCGCTGACCACCTCGATGTCGATTTCCGGCGGCGTCCAGATGCCTTTATGCGATCCGAACCATGGTTTCAGTTCCAGCGAGCCTTCCGGTGCGAAGTCCAGCTGGGCCGCGTTGGCCCGCATGACGGCCGTCAGCGCCAGCGGAATGTGGGCGATGTTGGTCACCAAGGCCCCCTTGGCCGAAAAGACCGGCTGTTCCGGCGTGAAGATGCCATCGACGCCGAATTTATCCATGAACCAGCGTTCCTTGGCCATTGCATCGTCGCCGCCGCCGGCCATCGCGCCAGCATGCCCGACGGCGCGGGTGAGCCTGGATTTCCACCGTCCGACCACGCAGGCAACCACCGGCTTGGTAAATTGCGCGTCGAGTTCGTAATAGCCACCCGGTTCGATGTACAGGACCGCCGCCTTGCTGCGTGAGTCGTTGGCCAGCGCCACGGCGAACTCGGGCGCGGCGTAGTGGATGTAGACGTCCTTGCCGCTCGAGATCAGCGTCGTGGTGCCCCAGCCGGCCATGCGCAGATAGGTGGCGATGGTGGTAGTGAAATTGCCGGAGTTGGAGTAGATCGCGATCGAACCCTTCCTGAGCGCCTCCTCGGGCGTGTCGCCACCCAGCGCCCCGCCGATGCGCACCTGGTTCCATGCATCGGCCACACCGAGGCAGTTGGCCCCGAAGATGTCGATGCCGTTGGCCTGGCCCATCGCACGGATCTCGCGCGCGTCGTGCACCGAAATCTTCTCGGTGACGATGAAAACTTTGCGCAGCGCCGGATTCAGGCGAATCAGTTCTCCGACCCCATCGCGCGCCGCCGAGGGCGGCAGGTAGACGACGCCGCAATTGAAGTGGTGTCCTTCGCTCAGCCCTTCCCGCACGTTGTTGTAGACCGGGATATCGCCGCTTTTGGTGGCGAGCACCATGCCGCGGCGCCCGGGAGAAGTACCGAATACGACATTGCCGCCCGAGTATGCGTGGCCGACCGGGGTCACCTCGCTCGACTCGCCGCCAAGGATGTTCAACACGCACACCCGGTCGTCGCGCGTGGCGATCTGGGCCAGTGAGCTGATCCCGACGTAGTATTTGAAATCGCCGATGCCCTGTTTATACACGTGGTTCTCCTTCAATGCGAAGATGGCGCGCAACTTCGGCGCGGCCGGCGGCTTTCATCCATTCGTTGACCGACTTGGCGTAATTGACCACTTCGCTCATGTCCGAGTCGAAACCGAAAATACGATACGGAATGCCGAGCGCTTCCAGCGTGTCGCGCATGACGCCCATGCCGCGCGTTAGGTTCGGACCGCCGCGCCCGATCACCACGTACAAAGGGGTCGGGCCATGCTGCCTGAAATGTTCGCGCAGCGCGTCGCCCATGGCGCGAAAGGTTTCGAAGATGTCAGTGTTGTTGGACTTGCCGCCGATGATGAACAGCACGTTGGATTGCCTGAGCCAGTGCTTGAAGCAGATCCGCGCCACCGACTTCATCTTTTCATAGGGCGGGTTACCGCCGAAGTCGGACGAGATGATCGCCTCGTCGCCCAGCATCTGGGTCACCAGCGAGTTGGCGCCGCCGCCGAAGGTCGGCGCCAGGATGGTGCCGCGGGGATTAATCACGAACACATCGCTCTGGCCCTGGTAGGTGCGCAGCTGGTTGATCTCCTGTTCGAAATCGGAATAGTCGACCGCGAACAGCTGGGCCGGCAGGTCGAGCCGGGCCCATCGGGGATCATCGCGGTCGAAGCCGCACTTGAAGTCGCATGCCACCGGCGTCAGACGGCCCTTGGCGTCGGCGCGCATGCGGATCGGATTGAGTTCGAGCGTGGTCATGCCGAAGCCGTGAAACAGCTCCCACAGCTTGGGAAGGTACTGCACCAGCGGCGAAATCAGCTGCCTGGGCGCCTGCAGGTCGGTGAGCGCATTGGCGACCACGAAGGCCTTCAGCCCGGTGAGCGGATCGAACGGCACGGTGGCGATCAGCGCTGGATCAAGCTCTTCGATGTCGATGCCGCCGTGATGCGTGAGCGTCATGGTGGGCGCGCGGAAGTGGGTCGAATCAGCGATCGAAAAATACACTTCGTACTCGGCCGCGACTGCGCCCTCGTAAGTCACGCCGTTCGCCTTGGCGCTCTGGTTGCCATGGACGTGTTCGACGAAATACAGGCGCTCCTTTTCCTTCAGTGCGCCCTGCAAGTCCTTTGCGCGTCCCAGCAGGCCGGCCTTACCCTTCTTCCCCACCCCTCCCTTGAAGACCGGCTTGACGAACACCGACCCATGGCGCTCGATTAGCGCCTTGATCTGCTCCTCGCTGGCATCCGCCCCCAGCACTTCCGAAGTGGGAAAGCCCACGAACTGCAATAGCTTCGAACCGTACAGCATGCCTGTGATTTGCATTTGGATTCCTTTCTAAATAGGCGCGTCCTTGAATCAGAGTGCTGCTGCGCTACGCAACCGAGTCCTTGCGCTGGCTTTCGTGCCCGAACAAGGCCGCCACCAAGGGGTCGCGGCGAACCAGCACATGGGTCGCTCTGACGCCAAGAAAGCGGTCGTCCGCTATGATGTGGAAATGGCGGGGGCCAAACGACTGGGCTTCCGTGGCCGGCTTGCTCTCCCTCTTCATATTTGCCATGCGCGGCAGCGTCAGGCCCGCGAGAAAATTCTGTACCAGTCCGGTGTCGCCATTCAAGCGATAGCCGCTTCGCATGCCGGGGTCGGGCGAACGCCGCCAGCTAATCACCGACACTTCGAGCAGTTCGTTCAGGTAATTACGGGCGGCAGTGTGCGAGCATCCGAGGAACACAGCAACGGCAGCGGTGTGCATGTCGCGCGCGGAAAGCTCGCCGATAAGGGCGCGCAGCCTGAGATGCCGGCGAGTGGTCGACGGCCGCACAGGCACCGGATCGATCGCGTCGCAAGCATCATTCTTGCCGACCGTCTCGCCGCCGCGCGCGGCCACCGGTTCGGGCGATGTGGCCGGCGCGGCGTCCGCGGCCACACTCGCCCCCCAGCAGCTTGTTTGAACGACAGGCACCTCGTCCATTTTGCCTCCGACCAGTACGTACGTTTCGGGAACCGCTCAGCTCATTGGCTGCCCGTTCAGAACACCCACAGCTTTTCAGCGGGCATATGCAGCCAGTAATTTCCTTGGTCGAGTCGATACTTCGAATGGGCCCGCATGCTCAGTTCGCCCTGCGTGAACAGGCACTCCCAGCGGTCGCCCAAGTACATGCAGGTCAGCAGCGGCAGCTGCAGCGAGTTAGCCACGGTCTCCGAGCTGATCCTGACTTCTTCGACCCGGATCAGCGCGGCCACGTCCGCACTAGTGCTCGCGCCGCGCGCCGTCGCCTGCATGGTGACGCCGTTGATGACCACCTCGACAGCGCTGCCGCTGCGGCTGGCAACCTGGCCCGCGAGCCGGTTGTTGCTGCCCATGAATTCGGCGGTAAACAGCGTGTCCGGCGTTTCGTACATGCTTTGCGGGGTGCCCTGTTGCTCGATCTTGCCGTTGTTAAGCAGCAGGATGCGGTCGGAGATGGCCATCGCCTCGCCCTGGTCGTGGGTCACCATCAAGGCCGACAGGTTCAGCCGCACGATCAGTTCGCGCAGGAAGGCGCGCGCTTCTTCGCGCAGCTTGGCGTCGAGGTTCGACAGCGGTTCGTCGAGCAGGATCACCGGCGGGTTGTAGACCAGCGCGCGCGCAATCGCCACACGCTGCTGCTGGCCGCCCGACAGCTGATGGGGAAAGCGCGCGCCCAGGTGTCCCAGTCCGAGCTGGGTCAGCACGTCGTTGACCTTGGCCTCGATGTCGGCCTTGCCCATCTTGCGCAGCTTGAGGCCATAGGCGACATTGTCGAACACGGTCTTGTGGGGCCACAGGGCATACGACTGGAACACAAGGCCCAGGTTGCGCTGCTCGGCCGGCATCTCGAAGCCGTTGGCGCCGTCGAACACGCTGCGTGTGCCGATGTTGATCGCACCCGCCTTCGGGCTCTCGAGGCCAGCCACGGCGCGCAGCAAGGTGGTCTTGCCGCTGCCAGAAGGCCCCAGCAGGGCCACCACTTCGCCGCGCCGCAAGTGCATCGACACACCCTTCAGGATCTGGTTGGCATGGGCGCCGCTGCCGTAGTCGAGATGCAGTTCGTTGACGGATAGTTCGTTTATGATGAGGTCTTGTTTCATGGTTTCACTCGTTAGTTGTGCAGCTTGACGCCGAAGCGTAGTGCAACGCCAAGCCCGATGGCCACCAGCGTGATGTTGATGAAGGAGAGCGCGGCCACCAGGTCGGTGGCTCCGCCGGCCCACAGCGAAACCAGCATCGCGCCGATCACTTCGGTGCCGGGCGAAAGCAGGTACACGCCGGTCGAATACTCGCGTTCGAAAATCAGGAACACCATCAGCCATGCGCCCAGCAGGCCGTATTTGACCAGCGGCAGCGTGACGTCGCGGGTGACCTGGCCGCGCCTGGCGCCGACCGCGCGCGCGGCTTCTTCCAGCTCGGGGCCGATCTGCAGCAAGGCGGTCGAGATCAGGCGCATGCCGTAGGCCAGCCACACCACGGAGTATGCGAGCCACAGGGCGAAAATGGTGGAGCGCAGCTCGCGCAGCACCGGAATGAAGTGGCCGCTGAGCCAGGCGGCCAGGCCATTGTCCATTCCCTTCAGGATGCCATCGAGCCAGGATGGAACGAACAGGAACACCCACAGGAAGGACAGGCCGGCCAGCAGGCCAGGAACAGCGCGCGGCACCAGCACGCTGTAGTCGAGCAGGCGCGAGATGCCGTCTTGCTTGCGGTGCATCGCCAACGCGATCGCGCTGTAGCAGGCCACCGCCAGGGCGCCGCCGACGACGCCGATCAGGATGGTGTTGACGATGCCGCGCACCAGCGATGGCTGCTCCAGGATGTCGCGGAAATGCTGCAAGGTCAGCACGTCGGCCAGCTTCACGCCTTCGCCCCAATACTGTACGAACGAGCGCAGCACGATGCCCGACAAGGGCAGCACGATCGTCACCAGCAGCCAGGCCGCCAGCAGTGCGAACGCCAGCCACTTCCAGCGTCCCAGCGGCATCGCTTTCTGGCGCGCGCCCTTGCCTTTGATCGAGACGTACTTGTTGGCCGACTTGAGCAGCCAGCGCTGCATCATCACCAGCGGCATCGTCACCATCACCAGGCATACCGCGACGGCCGCCATCAGGTGGTAAGAGGGCGTGCCGAGTTTGTTGGTCAGCTTGTACAGGTAGGTCGCCAGCACCAGGTGGCCTTCCGGATCGCCTAGCACCAGCACCAAGCCGAACACCTCGAAGCCGAGGAAGAATACCAGCACGCCTGCATACGCCAGCGCCGGCATGATCATCGGCAGCGACACGTTCATCATGACCTGCAGCGGGGAGGCGCCCGCGACCCGTGCGGCTTCCTCGACATCCGAGCCGAGGCTCTTCAGCGCCGACGAGGCGTACAGGTAGACGTGCGGCACGTGAGTGAGGCCCGCGATCACGACAATGCTGGTGAACGAGTAAATATTCCATGGAATGAAGCCGAGCATCTGCTTGAGCCACAGGGTGTAGAAGCCGACCGGCCCCATCGACACCACATAGCCGAAGCCCATCACCATTGGCGACACGAAGATCGGCACAAGCAGCAGCGGCGCGATTAGCCCGCGGCCAGGCAGGTCGGTGCGGATCATCAGGAAGGCCAGCATGCCTCCCAGCGGCACGGCGATCGCGGCCAGGCCAGTGGCGAGGATAAGGCCGTTCTTGGCCGCCATCCAGAAGTCGGAGTCGTCGAAGATGAAGCGGTAAGCGTCCAGCCCGAGCGTCTTGACTGGCATGAAGAACGGCGCCGACAGGAAGCTCTGGTAGAAAATCAGGAACAGCGGCACAAACACCGCCAGCACGGTGAGCACGGTGACGACGCCGCGCGGCCAGTTCAGGTCGTGAAAGGGCAATACCAGGGCGCGCGGCCAGTTCAGGCGTCTGAGAGTTGAGGTTTGCATGACAAATGTCCGTGAGTGATTACAGTCCTGCGACCTGGATCGCAAGACCCGCCACGGCGCGGGGCCGTGGCAGCGAGAATGGCGTCGGCGCCGGGGCGCGCGGCCCCGGGGTGCGGGTTACTTCTTGCCGGCGCTGTCCTTCCAATCCTTCAGGAAGGCCATGCGCTTGGCTGGCGCCAGGTACTGCAGCACGTCCGGACTGACCGGGATCGGCTTTGCGTTCTTCTCCCCGATCGCCTTGATCAGGTCCGACGAGGTGGTTTCGCCGACAACGTCGGCGCGGATCGCGTACAGCTTGGAGTCGTTGGCGATCACGGTCTGGCCGCGCTTCGACAGGATGTAGTCGCTCCACAGCTTGGCCGCATTGACGTTCTTGGCCGACTTGTTGATGAACTGGACGCGCGACATGATCAGCGTGTAATCCTTCGGCAGCACCACGCCGATGGAAGGATCGGTCTTGGCGCGCACCAGTGCATAGGAGCCGAGCACGTTGTAGCCGATCAGGTTTTCGCCCGACGAGATACGCTCCATCATGGTGCCGGTCGATGACTGCACCCGCACCCTGGACGTGCCGAACGCATTCCTGAGCGCGGCGAACTGGGCGTACTCGTGCGAGTCCTGGGTCATGAACATGAAGCCGACGCCGGATTTTTCGATGTCGTAGGTGGTGACCTTGTCCTTGAACTTTTCGGTCGTGATCAGCTTGGCGAAGTCGGCGTGGGTCTGGGGCACTTCCTTGGCATCGACCAGGCGCTTGTTGTAGACGATCGCGGCCGGCTCGAAAGTGGTGCCGTAGGCGGTGTCGTTCCAGACTGCCCAGGCCGGCAGCCTGGATGCTTCCACCGAGCGGTACTTGAGCGCCATGCCATCGACGGCGAGGCGCATCTGCAGGTCCATCGCTGACGACCACACCACGTCGGCGGTGCTGCCGCCGGCAGCCGCTTCCGAGATGAAGCGGTTATAGACTTCGGTCGAATTCATGTCGTTGTATTCGACCGAGATACCCGGATACAGCGCCGAGAAGTCCTTGATCAGCGGCTCCGCAGCCTTGCTGTCGGTGGTGCCGTAGACCACTACCTTGCCTTCCTTTTTCGCCCCGTTGACGATGTTGGCGTAGTCGGCGGGGTAACCGGCGGGAAGCTGGGCGGCGGCGGTGAGCGCGGTGCTTGCCAGCAGCAGGAAGCTGGCTAATTGTGTTGGTATATGCATGTCTTGTCTCCGGTGTGGTGAAATGGCCTTCGTGCTCTTAAGGCAAGGGTCGGTAGTGCGTCAGCGGCTATAGGTCATCACCGTGAAAGTATTCGGGAAAAAGGTATTGGCGTAAAACGGCGACACGGTGGTGGTGATCTTCTTGGCGTGGTCGGCGCTGCCTTCGGCGGCGAACGAGTAGATCTTCTTGGTCTTGCTGTGCATCGCAATGGTGCGCACGCTGGCCCGCGTCCCCAGCGATTCGACCGGCTTGTACGAATCGGCGCCCGTCTGCTCGAACACATTGAGCACCGCGTTGACGCTGTTCGACAGGAAGATGCGCTTGAGCTGGGCGTCGTAGATCACGCCGTCGTTGCCGCCGCCGATTTCATGGGTGTAGATGATCGCGCCGGTGTTCGAGTTCATGACCGCGAACGATGGCTTGACGTCGCCTCGTCCGCGGCAGCCGAGGAAGATGCGGTCGGTCGCAGGATCGAGCGCCAGGCCGTTGGTCTGGCCGCAACCAGGTGTCGGCCAGCTGGCGGTCAACTTCAGGTTCTTGACGTCGAGGCGGTACACGGAATCGAGGTCGCGCGCGGTCAGGAAGAAATTGCCCTTGCCGTCGGAGTCGGCGTGCTCCGGCTTGACCGAGGGCACGCGGATCTTGCCGGCGATTTTCAGCGACGGCAGTTGCAACACGATCAGGTCGGTGCCATCCTTGCCGCCGCCGCCCATGTTCATCACCAGGCGCTTGGTCACGGGATCGTAGTGGCTGGTGTCGAGCTCATCTCCGAGCTTGATCGAAGGCATGGCTTCCAGGGTCGACATCTTGAACGGAGTGATCGAACCGTCCTCGTTGTTGGAGACGCCGATATCGAATTCGGGCATCAGGGTCGCGCCGTTGGACGATGCGGACACCGTGTTCTCGATGACTTTGATCACCTTGCCGCTGGCGATGTCGAATACCTTCAGGCCTTCCTTGCGGTGACCGATGAACAGGCGGCCGCGCGCCTCGTCGAGCGACACGTAGTCCCAGCTCGAGCCGGTGCCCGGCACCGGGGTCGCGCTTTCGAGATGCCAGCCGTCCATCGCGGACGCGCTCCCGGTGAAGCCGAGAGTGGCGGCAAACACTGCGAGCGGGGCAAGGCGGGGAAGCAGATTCATTTTCATTTCCTTATACGTGAATGGATCAATGACATGGCGACCATAGTGACGGGGCATCCTGAAGACAACCTGAACTCTTTCTGAAGTTCTGTTCATGCAGCTATCAGTGCGCCTTAACCGCCTTAGCCGGCCGGTCCAGAACGGTCACGGCATCGCCGTCGGCCAGCGAATCGGCGGGGTCTGACGTAGGCGCACGCCAGCAAGCGCTCTTCCTCGTTGGGCAGGACGATCTCGGTTGGCAGGCTGCGGCTGGCAGGATCGAGCGACTGGCCGGTGCGCACGACTTTCCCCGGGAAACTCTGGACCGGCAGTTCGGCCTGGCTGAGCAGCACGCCGGCGCCCTCCTTCACCTGCATCGCATAGGCCTGCGGCGCGAACACGTTGACCCGCAGTGGCTTGGTCTGGGTCAGCACGAACAGCGCGCGCCCGCTGCCGCCCGCGTCAATCAGGTCGCCGACGCCGACGTTGCGCCTGGTGATCACGCCATCGAAGGGCGCCACCACATGTTTGAACGCCTGCTGCTGGCGCAGCCGGGAGATATTTGCGTCGGCCGCCGCAAGCGAGACGACCGCCTGCTCCATCGTGCTGCGGCGCTCGTCGATCGCCTGCAGCGAGACGGCGCCGGCACCGCGCAGGGTCTGCCAGCGCTCCAGCGAACTTGTTGCCAGTCTCGCACTGGCGTCGAGCTGGATCCGGGCCGCCACCGATTGGGCCAGTTGCTGGTCGGCTTCCGGACTGCTGATCTCCGCGAGCCGGTCGCCCTTGCGCACCCTGCTGCCGATATCGGCGTGCAGCCCCACCACATAGCCGCTGGTGCGGGCGCTGATCGGCGCCTCGGTAATGCCCTGCAAGGTGCCGGGCAGGTCGATTGCGACGCTGGCTCCGCCGCTCTTGGCCTGGACGGTGTAGACGTAGCGCCTCCTGGATCACGCCGCGCTTGCCGCCCGCCTTGACGACATTGGTCTGCGGCGCAGCCGTCGCGCACGTGGGCCACTTCCGACAGCAGGATGGTCGCGCCGTTGCCGGCGGTACGCACCGGGATCGAATTCAGTCCGGCGATCGTGTCGGGCGGGCCGTTCAGGCGCACGCCGTACTCGGTTGCACCCAGCTTGGCGGTCCCGCCAGGCAGGATGAGGTTTTGCGCGTTGAGCGCCGTGACGATGTCGGACGGCGTCAGTCCCTTCGCCAGCATGGCCCGGGTGTCGAGGTCGACCGAAACGACGCGGGTCTTGCCGCCGTAGGGCAAGGGCAGCGCCGCGCCGGGGATCGTGATCAGCTGCGGCCGCAGCGTGGTGTTGGCGACGTCGTTGAGCTGCTGCTCCGACATGGTGGCGCTGGTCAGGCCAAGCTGGATGACCGGGATGGTCGATGCCGAGTAGCTGATCACAAGCGGCGGCGTGATCCCGGTCGCCAGCTGGCGCGCCAGCGACTGGGTCGACGACACCACCTGGGCGATCGCGGTCTGCAGGTTGCCTTGGGCTGGAAGAATATCTTGATGACGGCGGTGCCGGCGAGCGACTACGACTCGATGTGCTCAATATCGTTGACCGTCGTGCTCATGCTGCGCTCGGACTGGGCGGCGATGCGCTGCGCCACTTCCTGCGCCGGCAGGCCGTTGTAGTTCCAGATGACGCTGACGACGGAAATGCGGATCTCGGGCAGGATATCGGTCGGCGTGCCGAGCAGGGCAAACGGCGTGGCCAGCAGAATCAGCAGCACCATCACGATGATGGTGTAGGGCCGGTCGAGGGCATTTCGGACTATCCACATACGCGCAGCACCGATCTTCGAATTGACGACTGTGCGGCACACAGTAGCGTTCGAAGGTGAAGCCTGCATGAACCGTTCCTGAATCAATTTTCAGGATAGGCGGGCGGGGGGGCCGCGGACGCCCTTTAATTCATGCCGCGCTCACCTCGGTGCCCAGCTTCTCGGCGCCATCCAGAGACGGCCAAGGCTGCACGGGGTTCAACACCAGCCAGCCGGACGCGCCCAGCCCAACCGCCAGCAACACGAAGACCACCACCGTAAACAGTTTGTTCGGATTCATGCCAGCACTCCTTCGACGGAACGAGCGCATCGTAGGCCGCGACCCTGAACGCAGCCTGAATCGGAACTGAATCAGGCTCGATTCAGGATCGGTTCAGCTTCGCCGTGCATGCTGCGCACACCAACAACCTGACGAGGCTTACATGGAACAGGCAGTGTTTACCCGCCGGGCGGCATGTGCGGCGATCTTGCTGACATTGTCAGCTGGTGCGCGCGCCGACGCGCCGCCGCCCCGCTACACCGCGGAAGGTCCGGTCGCCGGCCAGCTTCGCGCCGCCGGCGCCGATACGATGTTCGCGCTGATGGACGCGTGGTCGGCACGCTTCCGCCAGGCCCATCCGCAGGCTTCGGTGGCGACAGACCGCAGCGCCAAGCTGTCGGCGCAAGGCATGGCGGCGCTGCTCGATGGCAAGGCCGACCTGGTCACCTTCGTGCGCGAACCGTTCGACAACGAGCGCGCCGCCTTTCTGACGCGCTTCGGCTATCCGCTCACCACGATCCGAGTGGCCGGCGGCAGCTACGCCACCAAGGGCGGCACCCACGCCATCGCCATCTATGTCCACGCCAGCAATCCGCTGTCGCACCTGACCCTCGCGCAGCTCGACGCCGCGCTGTCGCGCAGCCTGCGGCGCGGCGCCGCCAATCCTGCCACTACATGGGGTGACCTCGGCGCGACCGGCGTCTGGCGTGATCGGCCGCTGCACGTGTACGGCATGCTGAACCGCCGTTCCAGCGGCAATCCGCCCGGCATCGTCAACTACGTCACACAGCGCGTGCTGCTGGGCGGCCTGTGGCGCAACGATGTCCGCGAGCAGATCGATCGCCCGGGCGAAACCGCGCTGGAAGGAATCGTCGCCCGCGTCGCAGAGGATCCGGACGGCATCGGCTACAGCGGCTTCGGCTATGCCAGGGAGGGCGTCAAGACGCTCGCCTTGGCAGAAAGCGCGGGGCAGCCCTATTACGCCGGCCTGCCCGCCGAAGTCGCGCGCCAGCAATATCCCCTGAGCCGGAATATCTACCTGGGTATCAACGCCCCCCCTGGCGCCCCGATGCCGCCCTTGCTGCGCGAATTCCTGCACTTCGTTTTGAGCGCCGAGGGACAACGCGAGGTCGAACGCGACCACATTCGCTTCATTCCGCTCAACGCCGGCCAAGCCTCCGAGGCGCGCTCCGCTATCCCATGAATTGCCGGTTACAAGCAAAATTTCTTGTTTTTTCGCATCGGGATTCAGGTGAAATTTAGGTTTGCCGAGTACGCTGTGCGGCGAGGCCCGGGACTGGGCCTAGTCCAACCATCGAAAATACAAGGAGACAAGGATGACCTTTGAACAGCAGCAGCGCCGTCGCCGCGACGCCCGCGCAACCCCGTCGGCCGGCATGGCCATACTGGCCGCCGCCCTTGCCTGCCTGAGTACGCTGCCTGCCCAGGCATCGACCAGCCCGCCGGTGGCGGCGAAAGTCAGGCCGAATGGCGAGGTGCCGATGGTGCATTGGGTGATCCCCGCAGTGGCGCCCTCCGTGCCGCAGACCAAGGAGCAATCGGAGTTCTCGATTGCCAATGGCCGCAAGATGGTGGAACCCGAAATCCTGCAGCCGCGCCTGGACCCGGCGCTGCAGTCCTACCAGCCGCGCATCGACATGCGGCTGGCCGGCAATTTCAAGGGCGCCGCGTCGGACGTGCTGCCACCGCTGGTCCAGCGCTGGATCGCCGGCTTCAAGAAATATTATCCGGACGTTAACATCGCGGTCGGCCCGCCGTACGCGGGCAGCCTCGGCGCCAAGGAACTGCTCAAGGAAAAGCTCGATTTCGTGTTCGTATCGCGCGAACTGAAGCCGGAAGACATGACCGAATTCAAGGCCAAGTTCGGCTACGATCCGCTGAGTGTGCCGATTTCCGGGGGTTCCTACCGGCACTTCGGTTTCCTCGACACCATGGGCTTTTACGTCCACAAGGAGAACCCGCTGGAAAAGCTGACCTTCGACCAGATCGACGCGCTGTTTTCCCGCACCCACCACCGCGGCGGCGCGCCGATCACCACTTGGGGCCAGCTGGGCCTGACCGGCGAATGGGCCGACAAGCCGATCCATCTGTATGGCATCCAGCCTTGGAACGGCTTCGAAGAGTTCATCCGCCAGAAAGTGCTCAGCGCTGACGGCAAGCGCGGCGAATGGCGCGACGACATCAAGTTCGACCAGCAGGTGTTCCCCGCCGCCGGACGGGTTGAGGACGACCGCTACGGCATCGGCTATTCCGGTATTGCCTACATCGACAGTGGCGTCAAGATGCTGCCGCTCGGCGTCAAGCCGACCGGACCGTTCTATGCGCCGACCTACGAAAACGTCGCCACCGCCGACTATCCTCTTAGCCGCCTGATCTATTTCAATACCAATAAGGCGCCCGGCAAACCGTTGCCGCCGGTGGTCGCCGAGTTCCTGCGTTACGTGTTGAGCAAGGAAGGCCAGCAGGTCGTGCTCGACCACGCCTTGTATGTGCCGCTGCGGGCGCGCCAGGTGACGGCCGCGCGTAGCCAGCTCGGGCAGTAGAAGGCGTTATTCCAGTCTGGACAATTCCTGCGCGGCCTCCTCTGCGTTCAGCGGCAGGTAGCCTAGCGGATCGGCGGCGATGATCTGCTGGCCTTCGTAGGACAGCACCAGCCGCAGGTACTCGCGCACGAAAGGATCGACCGGCTGCCCCGGCAGCCGGCGCACCGCGACGTACAGGTGGCGGTCGAGCGGATATTGTCCTGACATCACCGTGGCGGCGCTGGCGTGCACGGCCTGCATGCCGGACGCCGGCGCGACTGCCAGCGCCTTCACTTCGGGGCTGACGCGGTTGATCGCCCCAAACCCCAGCGCCAGCGGGTCGCCGGCGACACAAGCGACCGCCCCAGTCGACTTCGGGAATCCGGCCAGCGCGGCGGAAAAAGCTGCGCCGCCGAAATGCTGCTTCTGCATGCGCGCACCCAATGCGTAACCCGGCCCGAGGCCGCACAGATGCACTGGCCGTTGCGCCCACTCCCCCGTCAGTCCCAGTTGTCCCCAGCGAATGATGGCGCCGCCCACGGTGAACGCCCGCGCCGCATCGTCCAGCGCAATATGTGCCAGCGGATTGTTGCGGTGCACGAACAGCGCGAGCGGCGCGGACAAGGCGCGCGGATCCAGCGAAGCATGTGCGACCCGGATCATCAGTGGCGCGGCGCCTACCCTCTGGCGGTACATCGCCAATTCGGCATCCGAGAATTCTGCGCCCATCGGTGCGAACGCGGTGGCGCCGGCGGCTAGCGCCGGCGGTCCTGTGCGTGTGCCGCGCAAGCACAGCGCGAACCTTGCGCCAGCGTGCCCCTCGGCGAACCGGGCATTCAACGCCGATATCATGCCCTGCATGTCGTTGTAACCAATGATATTGACCGCGCCGTCGCGCGCCAGATAGGCGGCTCCGGCCGGCACCGCGACAGCCTGCGGCTGGTAGCGCGGAATGTGCGAATCGACCTGTGCCGCGGCGCCGGTCGTGTGCAAGCCGAACGCGCCGATGGCCGCTCGGCTCAATGTCTTGAAAAACATGCTGACTCCCTGGGCTGAAATATAAAAAACCCCGCCGACGCGAGCGCTGGCGGGGTTGAACCGGCAAACTGCGGCCGGACCCTACTAGAAACGTTTGCGTACCGAGAACGCCAGGTTGCGCGGTGCGCCAGGCAGGATCTGCAACTCGTTCATGAAGCCGGCGCTCTCGTAATACTTCTTATCGAACAGGTTGCCGATCTTCATAGTCAGGTCGTAGTCGCCATGGCTGTAATACACGCCCAGATCGGCAATCGCATATGACGGCAATTTCAGCACGCGCTTGTCGGCGGTAGTGGGAATGTTGCCGGTGCGTTCAGCGCTGTACACCACGCCGAGGCCGATACCCACACCGTCGAGCGCCCCGCCGTCGATGTCGTAGCGCGACCACAGGTTTGCGCTGTTGAGCGGCGCATTGGTCAGGCGAGCGCCCACCTGGGCCGGATCGGATGACTTGATGATCGTCGCCCGCGTGTGCGCCCATCCTGTGGCAATCTGCCAGCCCGGCAGCGGCTTGGCGTTGAGCTCCAGCTCAAACCCGTCGGAACGCTCGTTGCCGATCTGCTGTGAACAGGTGCCGAGCGGACAGGAGAAGGTGCTCAGGACATCTTGTTTATCGATGCGGAATAGCGCGAACGTGGTACGCAGCTTCTTGTTGAGGAAGTTGGTTTTGACGCCCACCTCGTACTGCTTGGCCGACTCAGGCTTGAACGGATTGTTGCCGTTGATGTCCTGGCTGTTGGCCGGCGCAGGCACATACGACGAACTGTAGCTGGTGTAAAAGGTGGTGTCCTTGCTAGGCTGATAGAGCAAACCGGCCAGGGGCAGCACTTTCGAAGTGGATTTCTCGCCTGGCGGAACATTGGCCAGCTTGAGCTCCTTGAATTTCTGTTCCTCTTTGGTGTAACGCAGGCCGATATTCATCTTCCAGTGTTCGGCCAGCGTCATCAGGTCGGACGCGTACACGCCCTGGCTGGTAGACACCGTGTAGCGGCGGTTCAGGTTGGCCGGCGTCGTTGGATTGACGGCCGGCAGCGAGTCGAGCGGCGCGGCGCGCCCGAACACCGGATTATAGATGTTGATGTCGAGCGATTGCGGCCCGGTCGCCGGTCCGTTGAAGAACTGGATGCGGTCGGTGTCGAGCGTGTCACGGCCGCCGTTGACGCCGACGATCATCTTGTGCTCCACGCTGCCGGTGTTGAACGGCATCGTGACGTTGGTGTCGATGTAATTGAACTCGCGCGCATTTGCCTGCTTGCGCGCGCGCCGCTGCAGCGTCACGTTGTCGGGGCGGATCGCGGTATTGTCGTAGCCACGGGCATCATCGCCGTTCTTGACGAAGCGGCCGGCGAAGTTGAACTTGATATCGTTGGCGAATGCATGGGTCAACGACAAGGTGGTGGCGTGGCCGTGCTCCTCGAGCACATCGCCCGGCTCGTTGTAGTGGGTGGTAATCGGCGCGACCCGGCTGATGTCCTTATTGGGCGCCACCAGGTATTGGTCGTAGGCCGATTCCGAACGCCGGTATTCGAAACCGATGGTGGCGCTGGTGGCATTCGACAGCTTCCAGGTCAGGCTCGGCGACGCGTATACGCCCTTGTTGTAGGCGCGGTCGCGGAAGGTGTCGGTGTCGTTGGTCTGGGCCACGAAGCGATACAGGAAGCGGCGTTCGGCGTCGATCGGGCCGGTGACGTCCATCGCCACGTCGTAGCCGGTGGCGTCGCGAATACCCAGCTTGTCGCCGCGGTAGCCGGTCACCTTGGCATCGAATTCACCGCCGAAGTCGGCCTTCGGTTTCTTGGTGACCAGGTTGACGAAGCCGCCCGGCTGGGCCTGGCCGTACAGCACCGAGGCCGGTCCCTTGACCACTTCGACGTGGTCGGTGCCGATCACCGGCGGCGATGAGAAGCGGCCCGACAGGCCCGGCAAGCCGTCGACCATGATGGCGTTCTTATCGTTGGCGCCGGTCTTGAAGCCGCGGATCGACATCTCCATGCCGGTGTTGCCGGAGCGCTTGATGCCGGTCATGTAGTTGTACAGGTCGGCGACGTTGACGACCTCGATCGACTTCATGAAGGTGTCGGTGTAGGCAGCCACCGAAAACGGAGTGTCGCGCACCGGAACGTTCAGCTTCATCGCGCTGGCCGAGCCAGTGCCGATAAAGTTGCCCTTGACCGTCACCTGTTGTACAGGCTGGCTCGTTTCAACGGGAGCGGGCGCCGCTTCCGCCTCCGGCGCGGCGGTTTGTGCGTGTGCCATCTGTGCCACGGCAAGCGCAATTGCCGATGCAAGCACGGTTTTGTTCAACATGATTCCTCCAAGATGGATGAGCCCTTTGCGGGCTTCATCGTGATAGTTATGGTCGTTCTATTTGATGCAACGGTCCGATCATGGGTGCTTTACCTGAAGACAACCTGAACCGGAACTT
>CXWL01061737.1_pt1 | contig 33611 bp, 27 predicted proteins | sample 590931 | NCBI WGS metagenome assembly CXWL01 (sample SAMEA3498368, study PRJEB10139) | groundwater metagenome | biome: water well; material: biofilm material | place: Germany | collected 2015-04-27
CTAGGAAGTGATCTTGGCGGCCGCGAGGCCGAGGCGGCGCTTCTTGGGGCCGCTCGGCACCGCCGGGCTTTCGAGGCTCGACACCAGCTTCACCTCGCCGTCGGCCAGCGCCTGGTCGAGGTGCTGCATCAGGCGCGGGAACAGGCCGTCGGGACGGGCCAGCTCGGTGCTGTACACGGCGGCCCAGGCATTGCGGCCGGAGCGCTTGGCCAGGTACAGGCCCTGGTCGGCCAGCTCCACCACTTCCGACCAGCTGAGCAGGCGCGGCGCCGACGGCAGGAACGGGAAGCAGGCGAAACCGATCGAACAGGTCTTGTGCAGACGGGTGCCGTCGGGCAGCACGAATTCGCGGGCGGCGACCGCATGGCGGATCCGTTCGGCCACCACCTTCGCCTCGTCGCGGTGGGTGGCGCGCGCCAGCACCAGGAATTCCTCGCCGCCCCAGCGGATCAGGTAGTCGGACTCGCGGAACACTTCGCGCAGCCGTTCCTGCATCTGCACCAGCACCGCATCGCCGCCGGCATGGCCGTGGCGGTCGTTGACTTCCTTGAAGTGGTCGAGGTCGACCATGAAGAACACCAGGTCCTTGCCGGGCGCCGTTTCGCGCTCGGCGCCGCCCTGGCGCAAAGGGTCGTCGTAGCGGCGCAGGCTCATGCCGACGTCGGCGTCGACATGCTGCAGGAAGAAACGGCGGTTGCGCAGGCCGGTCAGCTGGTCGGTCAGGCTGACCTCTTCGAGCGCCTGGTAGGCCTGTTCGAGTTCGAGGTTTTTGTCCAGCAGCTGGGCCTGGGTCGCGCTCAGCGTCCTGAGGGTGGCGGCGACCTGGCGGTAGGCGTTGGCGTTGTCGAGCGCGATCGCGCCGTACGCGCACAGGGTGCGGAAAATCAGCCGTTCGCGCTCGCCGTAGGCGCCCGGCTGCAGCGACTGCACCGTCATCACCCCGAGCACGCGCTCGCCCACCAGCAGCGGCGCGAACAGCAGGCTGAGGGTCCGCAAGGTGCCCGGGATCAGATTCGGCGTGCTGGCCGCGGCATCGAGTTCGATCATGATCTCGCGCCGTTCGCGCACGCAGCGCGCCGAATTGGCGCTCGGGTCGGACAGCGCGAAACGGCTGGCCGGCAGCGTCTTGCCCGCCTCGATACCGAATGCGCAGCGCAGCGAGGCGCCGTCGGCATCGATCAGGAACACCGAAAAGTGGGTGGCGTCGAGCAGGCCGTGGACGTGACGGTCGAGCGCGCGGAACACCGCCGCGGCGTCGAGGTGGGTGGTGATCTCCTGCCCGATCGCGGAAAGGTGTTCGAGCGTGGCGCTGATCTGCTGCAGCGCCTCGGCGCGCCGCGCTTCGGCCGCCGCCAACTGGCGGTGATGCTCGCCTTCGGTCTGGGCGCGCTCGGTCTGGTACTGCACCTGCATCGCGATGGCGCGGTTGGTCGCTTCGGTGCTGTGGATCTTTTCGCGCGCGGCGCCCGAGCGCAGCGCCACCCGGTAGGCGCGCGCATGGTCGCCGGCGTTGGCGTGTTCGCGCGCCAGCGCGTCGAGCAGGTCGCTCGGCACGGTGTAGCCGTCGATGGTGGCGGCCACCGCCAGCGCCTGCTGCAGGTAGTGCAGCGCGGCATTGGCCGCGACCATCGGCGTCGGTTGCGGCAGCACGTGGCGCGCGTGGATTTCGGCCAGCACCTTGAGCGCGGCGATCTGGTTGTAGGCGTCGCCATGCTCGCGCGCCAGCGCCAGCGCGGCGCCGGCCATCGCCAGCGCCTCCTGCGGCCGGTTCAGGTGCAACAGCGCGTGCGCCTGGCCGCGCCGCCCGCCGATCTGGCAGTCGGCCTGGCCGAGCGCCTCGCCGCGCACCTCGAGCCGGGCGAAGCTGTCCAGCGCGGCGGCGTAATCGCCGCCGTCGAGCGCCAGGTCGCCCTGGTATTCGAGCGCGACGGCGTAGGCGCGCGAGCCGGCCAGCGGCGCCAGGGTCGCCAGCGATTCGTTCAGCAGCTCGCGCGCGGCCTGGTGCTGGCCGAGCTGGCGCAGCGTCTCGGCGGTCTGCATCAGGCCCAGGCCCACGCTCATCGGCCAGCCGGTCGGGCGCGCCAGGTCGAGCCCGCGCTGCATCCATTCGAGCGCGGCGTGGTGCGCGTTCAGGCTGGTGAATCCGTTGCCGATATTGGTGGCGAGATTGATCGATCGGCGCACCTGGCCGGTGGCCATCGCGGTCTCGAAGCTGCCGATCAGCAGCCTGATGGCGCGCCCGAAATCGCTGGCCTGGAAGGCGGTGGTGCCGAGGTAGTCGTCGATCCAGCCGCGCGCGGCCGGGTGCAGGCCTTCAACGCCGGCATCGAAGCGCTTGCCCCAGCGCGCGTCGGCCGTCTGCAAGTCGCGAAATACCGCGAACAGGGCGGCGGCGGCGTCGAATACGTCGAGCCGCACGGCGTCGCCGGCGCGCCGGGCGGCATCGGCCGCCGCGGCCAGTGCCTGGTCGCCGGCGGCCGAGTTGCCGCGGTCGACTTCGATCCAGGCGCGCAGCCAGTGCGCGTCGGCGCTGCCGGCCGCGTCACCGAGGGCGTCGAACTCGCGCAAGGCCAGGTCGGTCGGCGCCAGCGCGGCATCGAGCTCGCCGAACAGCCAGCGCGCTTCGCCTTCGACCAGCATGAAACGCGCTTCGAGCAGGCGCCGTTCGCACTCGGGCAGCTGCGCCGCCAGCGCGGCGGCCTCCTGCGCCAGGCCGGCGGCGCGCGCGGGACTGCGCTGGCGCAGGTGCCAGGCCAGTTGGGCCAGCAGGTCCAGGCGCGGCTGGCCCTGCAGGTGCGCCAGCTGCGCTTCCCACATCGCCAGTTCCTCGTCGAGTGCAAACAGCTGAACCAATCGGAGCCCCCAGTCAAACACCGTCACATTATTTCACACATTACGGATGAGCCAGCTATTGGCTGCCCACCATGACATACACCGCGCCCGAAAAACTCAGGAACGACAGCGCGGTCGACACCAGGATGATGCGCGCAATCCGCCCGGTATCGGCACCGAAGCGTTCCGACAGCAGCGCCACGTTGCTGGCGGCCGGCAGGCAGGCGACCAGCACCAGCACGTTGAGCGCAAACCGGTCGAGCGCCAGGCCCAGCGCGATCGCGCCATGGCCGGCGGCGCCCACCAGCAGCGGGTGCAGCAGCAGCTTGGCCAGCGCCACCGGCAGCACGTCGCGCAGCGGCCCCGGGCGCGCCACCTGCAGCTGCGAGCGGGCCAGCACCGCGCCGATGGTAAACAGCGCCACCGGCGAGGCGGCGTCGGCCAGCAGCCCGATGGTCTGCATCAGCGGCTTGGGCAGCACCAGTCCGGCGCCCGAGGCCAGCGCACCGAGCCCGATGGCCCACGGCATCGGGTTGCCCGCCATGCCGCGCAAGGCGCCGCGCAGCGCCGTGGCGCTGCCGTGCGCGCCGGCGCTGCCGAGGCGCGACAAGGCGATGCACAGCGACGAGGTGATCACCAGGTCGACCACCAGCGTGACGATGATGGGTCCGGACGACGCCGGGCCGAGCAAGGCGAGCATCAGGGGCACGCCCATGAAACCGGTATTCGGAAACGCGGCCACCAGCGCCCCGAAGGCGGCGTTGTTCCAGTCCAGGCCGGCGCGCCGGGAAAACGCCAGCGTCAGGCCGACCATGCACAGCGCGCACGACAGGTAGACCCCGAACACGCGCGCGTCGAGCAGGCGCGCCAGCGGGGTGGCGGCGCCGAAGCGGTACAGCAGGCAAGGCAGCGCGAAATACAGCACGAAACTGTTCAGACCGGGAATGGCCAGTTGCGGCAACATGCCGCGCCGCACCGCCAGGTAGCCGCACAGGACCAGCGCAAAAAAGGGGAAGGTGACGGCGAGGATGGCGAGCATGGAAAGGCCATTGTAGCGCGACATTTCCAATAAGCATCATCAATTTCCGCTTACCGGCCCGAGGCGGCGGCCTTGCCGGCTTGATCTGCCGGGCCGCTTTCAGGTGCTGGCCACGGTCGGCGGCACGCGCCCCGGCCCCGGCATGGCGCCAGTTGGCCCCGCGGAAAAACCACGCGGCGCGACGACTGATACCGAACTGAGACCGAGGTGATACCGCGCTGCGCTGTCGCGCGCGCGCCCGCGCCGGCACAATCTGCCCACGGCGCCGAATCGACGCGACGATTTTTTTGAAGGTACGACATCGTGACGACAGCTCCTGCCACCCCCGACGCGCCGGCCCGCCAAGGCGTGGTCTACCAGCGCGTGCTGCCGATGAACCGCTGCCTGAACGTGGGCGACCGGATCGCTTCGGCCAACGGCATGTTCTGCGCCGTGCTCGAAGCCGACGGCCAGTTGCGGGTCTATTGCGGCGGCCGGCCCGACCAGCAGCAGGGCGTGCTGTGGGCCAGCGGGCGCAGCGCCGAAGGGGAACGCTTCTTCGCGCTGGTGCAAACCGACGGCAATTTCTGCATCTACCGCGGCGACGGCCTGGCGTCCAACCAGGGCTGGCACTGGGGTACCCAGATGACGGCCGAGGGCGGGCAGTTCCACGCCGTGCTCGATAACGACGGCCGCTTTTGCGTCCGCAAGGGCAGCGATCCTGCCATCGCGCCGCACCAGGTGTGGAGCTCGGGCGCGGTCGATCCGGTCGCCAGCATCGATGCGATCGAACGGATCGACTACGACCTGGCCGCGGCGCTGGTGGTCGAGTCGAGCCCGTCGGACCTGTATCGCGAAACCGTCAGCAATCACAACGACCAGGTCCAGACCAGCGTGATCAGCGGCTCGGTCACCGTGACCGACACCTCCGGCTGGTCGGACGAACTGGGCGCCGGCGCGCTGGCGGCGGGCAGCTTCAAGGCCGCGGTGCCGGTGGCCAGCAGCGGCAAGGTGGTGCTGTCGTCCGACGCCGGCCACGACTACCTGCGCAACGGTGCCGCCAGCATCGCCAAGACCTGGGGCTTCAATGCGCCGGCCGCGGTGCCGCCCAACTCGGCGATGATGTGCCTGGTGTCGGCGATCCGCTCCGCCATCATCGTCCCCTACACGCTGCACGGCGCCTTCACCCTGGCCTCGGGCCGGCAGGTGAGCGGCAGCATCGAAGGCACCTACAGCGGCGCCAACTGCCACGACCTGAGCGTCACCTTGACCACCTACGACCCTAATCCGGCCGGCAGCTACACCATCAGCCGCCCGCTCACTCCGATGCCCAGCATCGGCGGCAGCGCCATCGCGCATCCGAGCGGCGCCGGCGGGCTCTGATATCCCGGCGCCAAGCCCAAGCCCAATCGCAACGGGCGATGCTATAGTTGCGCCAACATGAGCCCGGACCTTCCCTCCCCTCCCGCCAGCGAGCCCGCGCCGCCATCCGATGGCCGGATCGCGCTCGACGCCGCACTGCTGAAAACCCTGCGCAAGGCGCGCGGCCTGAGCCAGGAAGCACTGGCCGAACTATGCGTCAACCACCAGTTGGCGGTGTCGATCGCCTCGATCAAGCGCGCCGAAACCGGCAAGGTGGTGTTGTACCGCACGGCGCGCCACCTGGCGACCATCTTCGACGTCGAGGTCGAACGGCTGGTGCTGCGCGCGGCCGAGGTGGCGCCCGGCGCCGCCCTGCTTGCCGCCGCTGCCCGCACGGCGCCGCAAGAAACCGTGCGCTACGTGATCGAGCTGCACATCGCGCTGGCCGGCGCGCCGCGGGCGGACAGCGAAGCGCTGTACGACATCGCCAGGCTGGCGCGCCAGTTCGGCGGCCAGGCGCAGGCGCCGGACGGCGCGCAGGTAGTGGCGGTGTTCGGCATGCCGCAGGCTTACCGCAGCGACGCCGGGCGCGCGATGCGCTGCGCCATCGAGCTTGGGCGGGTGCTGCTGGTGCACGGCGCGCGCGGCATGGCGCTGCGGCTGGTGCGCTGGGAGGACGGCCAGGCCGCACCGGCGCAAGCGGCGCTGCCCGACCTGCGCGCCGCGCCGGGCCGCCAGCCTTGGCACGCGCCGCTGTCGACCCCGCTGTACGTCGCGCGCAATCTGGTCGGCCAGTTGGGCGGACGATTCGAATTCGACAGCGCGCCGCAGCGCTTTCCCGGCTACCTGCATTTTTCCGGCGTCGCCGCCGGCGAGGACACCGCGCAAACTGCGCTGGCCGGGCGCGCCAGCGAGACGCGCCAGTTCAGGGCCGTCACCGAAGCGGCGCTCGAATCGCAAGGCGGGCATATCGTCTACCTGCGCGCGATGGCCGGCGTCGGCAAGACCCGGCTGTCGACCGAGTTCGCCGCGATCGCGCGCCAGGCCGGCTTCGGCTGCCACCGCTGCGAAGTGCTCGACGCCGGCGCGGACAGCTGGCGCACCCCGCTCGGCCAGCTGGCGCGCAGCCTGTTCGGGATGGGGTTCGACGACAGCGGCGCGCAGGCGATCGACGACGCCATGGCCGAACTGGAGCTGGCGCCGGAGTCGGCGATCTTCTACCGCGCAATCACCGGCGCGCGCATGACGTCGGAGCAGGTCTCGCTGTACGCGGCGATGAGCCACGCCGTGCGCGAACGCGGCCTGGCCCAGGCGCTGCAGACGCTGATCGGGCGGCGCGCGCTGGCCGAGCCGCTGCTGCTGACGGTCGAAGACATCCACTGGGGCGACGCCTGGCTGTTCGAGGCGCTCGGCGCGCTGCTCGCGCTGACCCGCGATGCGCCGGTGGTATGGGTGCTCACCTCGCGCATCGAGCAAGATCCGCTCGAAGCGTCGCTGCGCGCCCACCTGTTCGAGCTGCCGCTGACGGTGTTCGACCTGGCCCCGCTGGCGGCGCGCGAGGCGCTGGCGCTGGCCGACCAGTTCAGCGAGGTCGACCCGTGCTACCGCCAGCGCTGCATCGAACGGGCGCAGGGCAATCCGCTGTTCCTGACCCAGCTGCTGGCCAGCCCCGAGCACCACCTGCCGGACAGCCTGAAACACGCGGTCCAGACCCGCCTCGACGCGCTGGCGCCGCAGCACCGGCACGCGCTGCGCACCGCCTCGGCGATCGGCAACCGCTTCGAGCTGGCGCTGCTGCGCGAGGCGCTGGGCGACCCGCACTACGAACCGGAAGCGGCCGGGCGCAACTCGCTGGTGCGGCGCACCGGGCCCGCCGCCTACGCCTTCGTGCACGACCTGGTCATGCACTGCATCTACGAATCGATCGATGCGGCGCAGCAGCGGCGCCTGCACCTGGAGCTGGCCGCGCTGTACCGCGAGCACGATCCGGCGCTGTCGGCCCAGCACCTGTACCGCGCCGACGACCCGGGGGCGTTCGACATGATGTTGCGCGCGATCCGCGACCGGCTGGCCGAACACCAGTTCGAGGCGGCGCTGGAACTGACCGCCGAATGCAGCGCCAACGACTCGACCCGCTACAGCAGCTTCACGCTGGCGCTGCTGCAGTCGCACGCCACCGCGGGACTGGGGCAGATGGCGCAGGCCAAGCGCTGCTACCAGCACGCGCTGATGCTGGCCGGGCGCCCGCAGGAGAGAATCGATGCGGTGGTGGGCCTGGCGACGACCCTCAACATCCTCGAGGAACTCGACGAGGAAGAGCGCCTGCTCGACGAGACCTTGCCGCTGGCGCACTCGATCGAGGCCGGCGCCTCGCTCGCCAAGCTGCTGTACCTGAAGGGGAATATCTATTTCCCGCGCGGGAACTACGGCGAATGCCGGCGCCATCACGAAGAAGCGGCGCGCCACGCGCAAGCCAGCGGCATGACCGAGACCGAAGCGCGCGCGCTGTCCGGCGTGGCCGATTCGTACTATGCGCAGGGCCGCATGAACAAGGCGCACGAGGTGTTCAGCCAGTGCATCGCCATGTGCGAGCAGCACCGCTTCATCAATATCGAAGCGTCCAACCGCTCGGCGCTGGGTTCGACCCGGATTTACCTGGGCCAGGCCTTCGATGCGGTCGCCGACGCGCTGCAGTCGGCCGAGCTGGCGCGCAAGGTCGGCAACCGGCGCGCCGAGATCGTCGCGCGCATGACGGCCGGCTGGGTGCTGGTGGCGACCGGCCAGCTGGCGCAGGCGGCCGAGGAGGTGGCGCACGCGCTCGAGCTCACCCGCGCGATGGGCGCCTCGCGCTTCGAGCCGTTCCTGATGGAGAGCCAGAGCCGGATTTCATGGCTGGACGGCGACCATGCGCTGGCCGAGCGCCAGATCGGCGAGGCCGCCGCGATGGTCGAGCGGCAGCAGCTGCAGCGCTTCATCGGGCCGTGGGTGCTGGGCACGCTGGCGCTGTTTACCAGCGATGCGGCGGTGCGCAAGAAGGCGCTGCTGCAGGGCGCCGCGCACCTGACGCGCGACTGCCTGGCGCACAACGCCTACCGCTTCTTCGTCAGCGCCGCCGAAGTGGCGCTGCTGGAAGGCGACCTGGTCACGGCCGGTTTCTACGCCGACCAGCTGGCCGGTTACGCCGCTTCCGAACCGTGCGCGTGGGTCGACCATCACGTCGCGCTGGTACGCCACTATTCGAACTGGTCGGAGGCGCCGAGCGATGCGCTGCGCGCCGAACTGCGGCTGCTGCGCGGCGGCGCGCGCCAATACGGGTTCGACCAGGCCATGCCGCGCCTGAACCCGTTGCTGGAAATATTGTAGCGCTCCAGCGAATCATAGCCTTTTACTATTTGATGCACATCAACGAAATTCGGGGGGTGGACGACCACACTGATCATGGCTCCCTTTCGGCCGTCGTCCCGGATTCCCGATGTCGATCAGCGCAACATTCCAAAAAATGAAACACAAGCGCCTGGCCGCCGCGCTGATCGTGGCGGCGGCGCTGGGCGGCGCGTACATGGCGCGCGCTTTCCTGTTCGGCCCGCAGGTGACGGTGTACCCGGCCGAGCGGCGCGGACTGGTCCAGACCGTGGTGGCCAGCGGCCGCGTCGAAACGCCGTTGCGCGTGGAAATCGGCAGCCAGGTCACCGGCGCGATCGCGGCGATCCCGGTGGCCGAGGGCCAGGCCGTCGAGGCGGGCCAGGTGTTGATCGAGCTCGAGCGCGGCGAGGCGAGCGCCACGGTCGCGCAGGCGCGCGCCGCCGTCAGCCAGGCCCGGGCGCGCCTTGCGCAAGTACGCGAAGTCGGCTTGCCGGTGGCGCAGCAGGCGCTGCGCCAGGCCCAGGCCAACCTCGGCAATGCGCGCCGCCAGCATGAACGCAACCAGGATCTGTTCGCCCGGGGCTTCGTCGGCCAGGCCCAGCTCGACGATTCATCGCGCAGCCTGGAGGTGGCCGACAGCCAGCACGCCGCCGCCCGCTTCCAGGCGCGCAGCATGGGCGCCCAGGGCAGCGAGCTGCTGATGGCCACGGCGGCGCTGGAGCAGGCGCAGGCCTCGCTGCGGCTGGCGCAGGCGCGGCTGGGCTACACCACCATCGTGGCGCCGGCGGACGGCGTGCTGATCGCGCGCGGCGCCGAGCGCGGCGACGTGGTGCAGCCGGGCAAAGTGCTGATGGTGCTGTCCCCTGCCGGGCGCACCCAGCTGGTGGTCCAGATCGACGAGAAGAACATCGCGCTGCTGCGCATCGGCCAGGCGGCGCTGGCCTCGGCCGACGCCTACCCGGCCGAGCGCTTCGCGGCCCGGCTGGCGTACGTCAATCCGGCGGTCGACCCGCAGCGCGGCTCGCTCGAAGTCAAGTTCGACGTGGCGCAGCCGCCGGCCTACCTGCGCCAGGACATGACGGTGTCGGTCGACATCGAGGTGGCGCGGCGCCCCGCCGCGATCGTGGTGCCGACCGAGGCCCTGCACGACGGCGCCGGCCGCGCGCCGTGGGTGATGAAGGTGGCCGGGCGACGCCTGCGGCGCCAGCCGGTCACCCTGGGCGCTTCCGGCGCGGGCAACACCGANNGGCGCGCGCGTGCGGCCGGTGATGGGCGCGGCCGCGGCCGGCGCGGCGCAGGCCCGCCCGGCCGCGGCGCCGGTGCCGGGGCTGACCCACTCGCCCGGGAGCTAGGCCATGCCGTTCGAATGGATCGCCGCCATCCGCTTCCTGCGCGAAGGGCGCACCCAGTCGCTGTTCATCATCGTCGGCGCGGCGATCGGCGTGGCGGTGATCGTGTTCATGTCGGCACTGCTCGAAGGCATGCAGGGCAACCTGGTTCGGCGCGTGCTCAGCGCACAACCGCATATCGTGCTGGAGCGGCCGAAAGACGTTTCCCGCGTGCTGCGCGCGCCGCGCGCCGGACAGACCGAGCTTGCCATCGTGCAGACGCCGTCGCAGCGTCCGGACAACATCGACCAGTGGCAAAAGGTGCGCGACGAGATGCTGGCGCGCAGCGACATCGTCGGCGTCGCCGCCACGCTCACCGGCCCGGCGTTCGCGGTGCGCGGCGAAACCGGCCAGGCCGTTTCGCTGACCGGCATCGAGCCCGAACAATACGCCCGCATCGTGCCGCTGCCGGAAAAGATCGTCGCCGGCACCTACCGCCTGACCACTTCGGACATGCTGCTCGGGGAGCAGCTCGCCACCGACCTGGGCGTCGGGCTGGGCGACAAGCTGCGGCTGGTCACGCCGGTGGGAGGCAATGCGACGCTGAACGTGGGCGGCATCGTCGACCTCGGCAGCCGGGGCGCCAACCAGCGCGCCGCGTTCGTGCTGCTGTCCACCGCGCAGAGCCTGCTGCACCGCACCGGCGGCGTATCGAGCATCATCCTGACCGTGCCGGAACCATTCAACGCCGAGCTGGTGGCGCGCTCGATCGCCGGCCAGACCAGTCTCGAGGCGCTCAGCTGGATCGCCACCAACAAGGAGTTTTTCGTCGCGCTCAACGCGCAGAGATTTACCATCGGCATAATCCGGCTGTTCATCGGCCTGTCGGTCGCGGCCGGCATTGCCAGCGTGCTGGTGGTGTCGGTGGTGCAGCGCTCGAAGGAGATCGGCATCCTGCGCGCGATGGGCGGCTCGCGCGGGCAAATCATGCGCGTGTTCCTGCTGCAGGGCGCGGTGGTCGGCCTGCTCGGCTCGGTTGCCGGCTCGCTGCTGGCGACCGCGCTGCTGGCGGGCTGGCGCCTGATTGCCAGCAGCCCCGACGGCACGCCGCTGTTCCCGATCGAGATCAGCCTGGAGCTGTACCTGCTGACCGCCCTGCTCGCCACGCTGACGGGCGTGCTTGCCGCAGTCACCCCGGCCATGCGCGCGGCGCGGCTGCTGCCGGTGGAGGCGATCCGTGGCTGACGACGTGCTGCGCATGGAAGGCATCAGCAAGACTTACGGCGCCGGCACGCCGGCCGCCACCGAGGTGCTGCACGGGATCGACCTGCGGCTGGAACGCGGCGAGTTCGTCGCGCTGATGGGACCGTCCGGTTCGGGAAAGAGCACGCTGCTCAATATTGTCGGTCTGCTGGACCGCCCCACCGGCGGCAAGCTGTTCATCGAAGGGCGCGACACCAGCGCCCTCGACGAGGCCGCGCTGACCAAGCTGCGCGGCCACAGCATCGGCTTCGTGTTCCAGTACCACTACCTGATTTCGGCGTTCACCGCGCTGGAAAACGTGATGATGCCCGAGCTGCTCGCTCGCGGCAGCCCGGACCAGGCGATGCGCGCGCACGCGCTCGAACTGCTGGGCCAGGTCGGGCTGGCGCAATGGCGCGACCACCTCGCCGCCAACCTGTCCGGAGGACAGCAGCAGCGGGTGGCGGTCGCGCGCGCACTGGCGCTGAACCCGTCATTGGTGCTGGCCGATGAGCCGACCGGCAACCTGGACACGAAGACCGCCGAAGGCGTGTTCGACCTGATGCGCCGGGTCAGCGCCGAGAACGGCACCACCTTCCTGTTCGTCACCCACAACACCGCGCTGGCCCGGCGCTGCGACCGCATCGTCGAACTGGTCGACGGCCGCATCGTCGGGCGGTCGCCGCTCAGCGCGAGGCCGGAGCCGGAGCCATCGCCGGACCTGCCGCCAGCACCTGCTTGAGCGCGTCCGCCTGCGCGTTTGGATATTTGCCGGCCAGCACATCGCCGACCGCCACGGCCTGGTGGTAATACGCGTTGGTCAGGTTCTGGTTGTAACGGATGTCGCTGACGCCGACCGCCACCAGGTTGCCGTACAGGCCTTTGGTGCCGGCCCAGGCCACGACGTCGCCATCGCCGAGCGAGCCCTGGGCGATTTTTGCCCAGTTGACGATGGTCAGGCCAGCCGCGGCATTGAGCGAGAAAAGGTTTTTTTGCATGAACTTGTTGGTCGCCTTTTCATTGTTGAGGACCAAGGCTATCGCGCCGCCCTCGGCGCCGATCTGGGCGCCCGCGCTGATCCCGCCGATGTTGTAGAAGGCAGGATCGCTCCAGGCGCCGTCGGCGCGCTTGATGAGCAGCAGCCCGGCGCCGCCGCTGGCCCCGACGCCGAGCGCCGCGCGGCCGTAGGTGGGCACGATGAACACGCCTTTCGCCTGCTGCAGCAATTCCTTCATGCGGGGCTCTTCCAGCATGCGCTGGGTCACCGCGACTGCGTTGCTGACGTGTTTCAGCGCGGCCGTCTCGGCCCGGCTGGCCGGCGCCGTCGCTTGCCCTGAGGCAGCGCGGCTCTCGACTCCGGCCTGGGCCGCCGCAACCCCGCTGACCGACATCAGCGCGAGCGCGCATGCTGCCACCAGCACGCGCCCATCAATTTTCTTTGTATTCATATCCGGCTCCATGAAGTAGTTGCAGCGGCCCGGTCAACCAGACACCCGCACCGGGCACCATTCTAGCGCCGACGCAGCTGGCGCATGTATCAAAACCCGACTTGTTGATGTCGGTCTCGGTCAAGACAGATTGCGCGAACTTGTTCACGGTGTGCTCGGCGCCTCGNNGCCGCTGAGCACGAGCAGCAATTCGCCCCGGATGCGGCGGCGCAGGCGCATCGCGATGACGATGTCGAGCACGCCGGTGACGAAGGCATTGGCGCCGATCAGCAGGATCAGCACCAGCGCCGTGAGCGACGGATGCAGCAACGCGATCAAGGCTGCCCCGATGCCCGCAAGCCCGGCCATCAGCAGGACCCACCAATGATCGTCCGTCTTGCGGTTTCGAATCGCGCCGATGGTCCACAGTGCGCCGCCGAACATGGCGTAAACGGCGAACAGGGCGATCAGCGTCAGCATCGTCATGCCGGGCAACAGCAACGCGAGCGAGCCGAACGCAATCGCGATGGCGCCGCGCAATGCAAGCATCCACCAGTGACGCAACAGGGTTTCGTTCATGACGGGGGTCTCCCGCTTGCCTTGGTATAGCCCAGGGCTTTCAGCGCTCCATTCCGTAGCTGGTCGATCGTTACCCGCGAAAACCCGCTTCGCCATGCGACTTGTTCCTGCAACATTCCTGACTCGAACCGTTTCGCCCGGATCTTGTTTGCTACGGCAAACAAGTCCATGGATTTCCCCCGACATTTCGTGTTAAGTACACTTAACCATTATATTCGCCCCGAACCTGACTGCAAGGCAGATAGCGGGCGCGCGGGCCGATCGGAAGTCGCGCTCGACGTTGCGGACGCCGCAACACTGGCCCGTCAGGCGAATTTCGAGAAATCCGGCTTGCGCTTCTCGAAGAACGCGGTGAACGCTTCCTTCGCTTCGGGCGCCTGCAGCATGGCGCTGAACAGGTCGATTTCGGCAGTCAGCGCGGACTCGATCTGTTCGGCCCGCGGGCGCTTCATCAGCGCCTTGGTGGCGCGGATCGAGGCGGCCGGCAGCGCCACCAGCTTGGCCGCCTGGCGTGCGGCGAACGGGATCAGTTCGTCGAGCGGCAGCACCTTCGACACCATCCCCATCTGGCAGGCTTCCTGCGCCAGGAACGCTTCGCCCAGCAGCAGCTTCTCGGCCGCGCGCGGGTAGCCGGCGATGGCGGGGAACAGCACGCTCGAGGCGAACTCCGGGCACAAGCCGAGCTGCACGAACGGCATGCTGAACCTGGCGTTGTCGGCCGCGTACACCAGGTCGCAGTGCATCAGCATGGTGGTGCCGATGCCGATCGCGGCGCCCGACACCGCCGCCACCACCGGCTTGGTGGAGCCGGACAGCGCGCGCATGAACAGGTACACCGGGCGCGACGCGTCTGGCTTGCCGCCGGCCGGCGCGTTCTTCAGGAAGTCTTCGAGGTCGTTGCCGGCGGTGAAAATCTCCGGCTTGCCGATGATCAGGATGGCGCGCACCGCGGCGTCCTGTTCGGCGTCGACCAGGGCGACGGCCATGGCCTGGTACATCGCGCCGGTGATCGCGTTCTTGCGCTCGGGGCGATTGAATTCGATCGTCAGGATGCCGTCGGTCTTGCTGGTCAAAATGTCCATGTGCTTGCCTTGTCGTGTGAGCCAAAAAAATCAAGGGCGCCCAAGTATTCCCGAGCGCCCTCTTTGATCCGATCTTACGCGCTTATACGCGCTCGAAAATACCCGCGGCGCCCATGCCGGTGCCGACGCACATCGTCACCATGCCGTACTTCAGCTTATTGCGGCGCAGCGCGTGGATCACGGTCGCGGCGCGGATCGCACCGGTCGCCCCCAGCGGATGGCCCAGCGCAATTGCGCCACCCATCGGGTTGACCTTGGCCGGGTCGAGGCCCAGGTCGCCCATCACCGCCAGCGCCTGCGCGGCGAACGCTTCGTTCAGCTCGATCCAGTCGAGCTGGTCCTGGGTGATGCCGGCGGCGGCGCAGGCGGCAGGAATCGCCAGCTTCGGGCCGATCCCCATGATCTCGGGCGGCACGCCCTTGACGGCGAACGAGGAGAACTTCGCCAGCGGAGTCAGGTTGTGCTCGCGCAGGATCTTCTCGCTGACGATCAGCAGCGCACCGGCGCCGTCCGACATCTGCGAGCTGTTGGCGGCGGTGACCGATCCCTTGGCGGCAAATACCGGCTTGAGCTTGCCCAGCGACTCCATGCTCGAATCGGCGCGCGCGCCTTCGTCGGTGTCGACGGTGCGGGTCGTGACGTCGACCTGGCCGGTGGCCAGGTTCGGCGTGCGGGTGATGATCTCGACCGGCGTGGTCTCGTCCCTGAAGAAGCCGGCCTGCTGCGCGGCGATCGCGCGGCGGTGCGACTCGACCGAGAACGCGTCCTGCTGCTCGCGCGTGACCTTCCACTGCTTGGCCACGTTCTCCGCGGTCAGGCCCATGCCGTATGCCATGCCGACGTTTTCGTCGGTGAACATGTTCATGTTCATCGACGGGTGGTGGCCCATCATCGGTACCATCGACATCGATTCGACGCCGCCGGCGATCATCACCTCAGCCTGGCCGACGCGGATCCGGTCGGCCGCCATGGCGATCGCGGTGATGCCCGATGCGCAGTAGCGGTTGACGGTGACGCCGCCAACCGTCTTCGGCAGCCCGGCCAGCAGCACCGACATGCGGGCGATGTTGAAGCCCTGCTCCGCCTCCGGGAACGAGCAGCCGATGATGGCGTCGTCGATCAGCGCCGGATCGAGTCCCGGCGCCTGCGCCATCGCGGACTGGATTGCGCGCACCAGCAGGTCGTCCGGACGGGTAGTGCGGAACATCCCGCGCGGCGCCTTGCCGATCGGGGTACGGGTTGCGGAGACGATGTATGCGTCTTGAAGTTGTTTGCTCATGTTGTTCTCTCAGTGTTCTCGAACGTCGATCAGTTGCGAACCGGTTTACCGGTCTGCATCATGCCCATGATCCGTTCCTGCGATTTCGGATTGTTCAGCAGTTCGAGGAATGCCTTGCACTCCATGTCGAGGAACCACTGCTCGTTGACCACGCTGCCCTGGTCGACATCGCCGCCGCTGACGATGTTGGCGATCATCTCGGCGAGCTTGAAGTCGTGCGCGGAGATGAATCCGCCGTCGCGCATGTTGACCAGCTGCGCCTTGATGGTGGCCAGGCCATAGCGGCCGGTCACGGTCACAGGCTTCTTCAGCGGCGGACGGTAGCCGGCGTCGAACATGGCGCGCGCTTCCACCTTCGCCACGTGCAGCAACTCGTAGGCGTTGAACACGATGACGTCGTCTTCCTTCAGGTAGCCCATGGCTTTGGCTTCCAGCGCCGACTTCGACACGTTGGCCATTGCCGCATTGGTGAAACCGGTCTTCAGGAAGTGCAGGATGTCGCTGCCCTTCGCTTCGTTCGCGGCGCGCACCGCGGCTTCCTTCAGGCCGCCGCCGGCAGGGATCAGGCCCACCCCGACTTCGACCAGGCCGATGTACGATTCGATCGATGCGACGCGCTTGGATGCATGCAGCGCCATTTCGCAGCCGCCGCCGAGCGCCAGGCCCGCCACCGCGGCCACTACCGGCACGTTCGAGTATTTCATCGCCATGAAGGTGTTCTGCAGCAGCTTGATGCCAGGCTCCATCGCCTTGGCGCCGCCTTGCATGAACAGCGGCAGCGCGGACTGCAGGTCGGCGCCGGCCGAGAAGGCGCCGCCTTCGGCCGCATCGGTGTTCCAGATGACCAGGCCCTTGAAGTTCTTTTCAGCTTCGGCCTGGGCCATTTTCAGGCCGTTGATGACGCCTTCGCCGATCACGTGCATCTTGGTTTTCAGCGAAATGACCAGCACTTCGTCGTCCATGTGCCAGATGCGCACCGAATCGTCTTCGTGGAAGGTGGTGCCGGCAGTCTTGCCGTCGATGGCGCCGGTGCCGAACACCGGTGCGCGGAACGGCTGGCGTTTGTATACGGCGAGCTCGGAACGCGGCACGAAGGCGTTGTTCGATGCGGAGTACGAGCCTTCCGGGGTGTGCACGCCGCCTTTTTCGGCGACTACGCCGCTGGTGACCCATTCCGGCAGCGGCGCATTGCACAGCGCCTTGCCTTCAGCGATATCTTCGTTGATCCAGGTGGCGATCTGCTGCCAGCCCGCCGCCTGCCACGTTTCGAACGGGCCGACGTTCCAGCCGAAGCCCCAGCGCATCGCGAAGTCGACGTCGCGCGCATTGTCGGCGATCGAGCCGAGGTGCACGGCGATGTAGTGGAAGGCGTCGCGGAAGATCGCCCACAGGAATTGCGCCTGCGGGTTGGTCGATTCGCGCAGCGCCTTGAATTTCTTGACCGGGTCCTTTTCTTTCAGGATGCGGCCGACGATGTCGGTCGCCTTGCCGCCGCCGGCGACATATTCGCCGGTGGCGAAGTCGAGGCGCAAGATGTCCTTGCCGACCTTCTTGTAGAAGCCGGCGCCGGCCTTCTGGCCCAGCGCGCCGCCCGCGACCAGCTTGGCCAGCACGTCAGGCGTCTTGTAGACCGCGAAGAACGGATCGTCGGCCAGGTTGTCCTGCATGGTCTTGATCACATGGCCCATCGTATCCAGGCCGACCACGTCGGCGGTACGGAAGGTGCCCGACTTGGCGCGGCCAAGCTTGGCGCCGGTCAGGTCGTCGACCACGTCCACCGACAGGCCGAACTTCTCGGCTTCGTGGATGGTGGCCAGCATGCCGAAGATGCCGACACGGTTGGCGATGAAGTTCGGGGTGTCCTTGGCGCGCACGACGCCCTTGCCCAGGGTAGTGGTCAGGAAGCCTTCGAGCTGGTCGACGATGGCCGGGCTGGTCGAGCCGGTCGGGATGATCTCGACCAGGTGCATGTAGCGCGGCGGATTGAAGAAGTGGACGCCGCAGAAGCGCGCCTTGAGTTCGGCGTCGAAGCCGTCGGCCAGGGCCGTGATCGACAGGCCCGAGGTGTTCGAGGCGAAGATCGCGTTCGGCGCGATGTGCGGCGCGACCTTCTTGTACAGGTCGTGCTTCCAGTCCATGCGCTCGGCGATCGCCTCGATGATCAGGTCGCAGCCGGCCAGCAGTTCGAGCTGGTCTTCGTAGTTGGCCACTTCGATCAGGGCCGCGTCTTCCTTGTTGCCGAGCGGCGCAGGGCTGAGCTTCTTGAGATTCTCGATCGCGCGCAGCACGATGCCGTTCTTGTTGCCGTCCTTGGCCGGCAGGTCGAACAGCACCACCGGCACCTTGGCGTTGACGCAGTGGGCGGCGATCTGCGCGCCCATCACACCGGCGCCCAGCACGGCGACTTTCTTGACGATGAAATTGGTCATGGCTTTCCTTTTGTTTTCCGTGTCGCTATCAACGTCGTCCTCGCGAACGGGGACGACGGAGCAGTAGTTAAAATAAGTCGGCGTCAAGCGCCAGCAGGTTGGCCGAGCCGGAACGGGCCTGGCGAATCAGCATTGCGGTTTCCGGATACAGGCGCGCGAAGTAGAAACGCGCGGTCGCCAGCTTGGCCTTGTAGAAGCCGTCGCCCGAATCTTCCTTGGCCAGCGCGATCTTGGCCATCTGCGCGAAGAAGTAGCTGTACACCAGGTGGCCCACGACGCGCAGGTAAGGCACGCAAGCGGCGCCGACTTCGTCCGGGTTCTGGAACGCCTTCATGCCGATTTCCATGGTCAGCTTGGTGACCTTGTCGCCCAGCTCGCCCAGCGGGGTGATGAACTCGGACAGCGCTTCGTCGGTGCCGTTCTCTTCGACGAAGGTCTTGATCTTCTCGCCGAACTTGCGCAGCTTGGCGCCGTTATCCATCAGGATCTTGCGGCCCAGGAGATCGAGCGACTGGATCGTGTTGGTGCCTTCGTAGATCATGTTGATGCGGGCGTCGCGCACGTACTGCTCCATGCCCCACTCGGCGATGTAGCCGTGGCCGCCGAATACCTGCATCGCTTCCGAGGTCGCGATCCAGCCGTTGTCGGTGATGAAGGCCTTGATGATCGGGGTGAGCAGCGCGACTTCGTCGGCGGCGTCCTTGCGCACTTCTTCGTCAGGGTGGTTCAGTTCGCGGTCGATCTGCAGCGCGACGTACGACGAGAAGGCGCGCGCGCCCTCGGCGTAGGCCTTGGCGGTCAGCAGCATGCGGCGCACGTCCGGATGCACGATGATCGGGTCGGCCGGTTTTTCAGGCGCCTTGACGCCCGACAGGCTGCGCATCTGGATGCGGTCTTTCGCGTACACCAGCGCGTTCTGGTACGCCACCTCGGTCAGGCCGAGCGACTGCATGCCGACGCCCAGGCGGGCCGCGTTCATGAACACGAACATCGCGTTCAGGCCTTTGTTAGGCTCGCCGATGATCCAGCCGCGCGCGCCGTCCAGGTTCATCTGGCAGGTCGAGTTGCCGTGGATGCCCATCTTTTCTTCGATGGCGCCGCAGGTGATCGGGTTGCGTTCGCCGATGCTGCCGTCGGCGTTCGGCAGGAACTTCGGCACCAGGAACAGCGAGATACCCTTCGAGCCTTCCGGCGCATCCGGTACGCGCGCCAGCACCAGGTGCAGGATGTTGTCGGCCATGTCGTGCTCGCCGGCCGAGATGAATATCTTCGAGCCGGTGATCAGCCACGAGCCGTCGTCCTGCGGCAGCGCTTTCGAACGCAGCATGCCAAGGTCGGTGCCGCAATGCGCTTCGGTCAGGCACATGGTGCCGGTCCACTCGCCCGACACCAGCTTCGGCAGGTAGGTCTTCTTCTGTTCGTCGGTGCCGTGCTCCTTCAGGCACTCGTAGGCGCCGTGCGACAGGCCCGGGTACATCGACCAGGCCTGGTTGGACGAATTGAGCATCTCGTAGAACGAGTTGTTGAGCACGATCGGCAGGCCCTGTCCGCCGTATTCCGGATCGCAGGCCAGTGCCGCCCAGCCGCCTTCGACGTACTTCTTGTAGGCTTCCTTGAAGCCTTTCGGGGTAGTGACCGACTTGCTGGCCGCATCGTAATGGCAGCCTTCGCGGTCGCCCGAATGGTTCAGCGGGAACAGCACTTCCTGGGTGAACTTGGCGCCCTCTTCCAGTACCTGGTTGATGATGTCGGCATCGACATCCTCGAACTTCGGCATGACCTTCAACTCTTCGGTGACGTTGAGAAATTCGTGCAGCAAGAACTGCATGTCCCGGATTGGCGCGACGTATTGACCCATGATGTTTCTCCTGACGAAGGTATTGATGTTGGCTGAGCGAGCACGACGCGCGCTTCAGCTGACTTGGTTCTTGTTAGAATTCTGGTAGTTCTCGATCAGCCGGTCGAAGCCGGCGCGGGCCCGCTCGACGCTGCCCGGCATGCGCAGGAAGCGCGCGTCGTGGTGCAGCGCCAGGATCAGCCCGTACATTTCGTACACCAGCTGCTCGGCATCGGTGTCTTTCTTGAGGTCGCCGATCTCGATGGCCTGCTGCACGCAGCGCAGCAGTGCGCCTTGCCAGGCACGCACCATCGCCACCAGCTCCTCGCGGATCGGGCCGGGGCGGTCGTCGTACTCGACGGCGCCGCTGATGTAGATGCAGCCGGACGCGATCTCGATGCTGACGCGCTTGATCCAGCGCGCGTACATCGATTTCAGGCGCGCGATGCCGCGCGCTTCCTGCACGCTGGGGAAAAACACTTCCTGCTCGAAACGGTGGTGGTACAGCTTGAGTACTTCGAGCTGCAAGTCTTCGCGCGAGCCGAAGTGCGCAAACACGCCGGATTTGCTCATGTTCATCTTGTCAGCGAGCAAACCGATGGTCAGGCCCTCGAGGCCGTCGCGGCTGGCCAGGTCGAGCGCCATGTCGAGGATGGCGGCCCGGGTCAGCTCGCCCTTGCGCATGAATTTGACTGAAGTGTTGATAAGCGTACCCAATGAAAGTTGACAGCGCCGCGCCACGCGCAAAAAAAATCCGAACGCTCGTACTATTATCCACTCAGGGGGAAATGTCAAACAGGAACTTTAGAGTTGCCGTTCTAGATGATGCGGTGCAGCACTGGGGTCAGTGCCGACATTCGGACACGGACTCATCTATATGGGGGGGGCGGACTGGGGACTGCCGAGGCTGTGTCCGAATGTCGGCACTGACCCCGGTTTAGGCGCAAGACTATTCACTGGCCTTGCTGAGCGCGCGCCGATCGCGCTTGGTCGGCCGCCCCTTGATCATGCTGCCCGGCTCGCGATACAGCTTGCGCGCTTCGGTCTCGTTGTCGCGCCTGGCCANNCGCGCGCGCAGGCTTGATGCGCTCGCCGCCAAGCCGCACCTTGCCGTTGTCCACGGCGTCGGTCGCCAGCGAACGGGTCTTGAAAAAGCGCGCCGCCCACAACCATTTGTCGATTCGTATGTTGTCCATCGTGTGTGTCAATCAGGCGTAGCCAATGGCGAAAATGCGCATCGTCAGTCTATAGAAAAAATACGCGACTTCATATCCGGCGCGGCGGAATCGCCCGACATGGACGAAATGGTCGCGGTGGATCTCCACCCCGTCGGCGATGCCACGCTGGATGTGCTCGCGCATGCTGCGCGCGAACGCCGCATCCCTGACCACCACGTTGGCCTCCTGGTTCAGGAACAGCGACAAGCCGTCGCAGTTGCTTGAACCGACCGTCGACCAGTCGTCGTCGATCACTGCGACCTTGGCGTGCAGCTGGGTCTTGCGGTACTCCACCACCTTCACGCCGCAGTCGAGCAGCTTGGGATAAAACGAATGGGCGACCATATCCTGCAGCCAGATTTCGCCGACGCCGATCAGCAGGGTCACTTCGACGCCGCGCTGCGCTGCCTGTGCCAGCGCGCGGCGGAACTTGTGGCCCGGCGCGAAATAGGGATTGGCCAGCATCACGCTGGTGCGCGCGCGGCCCAGCGCCAGCAGGTAGGCGCGCTGAATGGTGCGGCGATTGCGCAAATTGTCGCGCACCACGAAGGCGGCCTGCATCGGCGCGTCGCCGGCGGCGCGTGGCTTCTCGCGCATTTCGCGGAACAGGTCGATCCGCCTGAGCAGCCCGAGGTGGCCGACGCGCGCCCATTGGGCCTGCGCCTCGCGGTGGATCTGCGCCACCAGCGGGCCGCGCACCTGCACCGCGAAATCCCAGCGCGGCGCCGGCAGCCGGGTGCCCGGATCGTAGTCGCACAGCCAGTCATCGTTGGTGTTGATGCCGCCGACGAAGGCCACTTCGCGGTCGATCACGGCGATCTTGCGGTGGGTGCGCGTGACCCCGCGCTTGAACCAGGGATTGAACACGCGATAGCGCACGCCGGCTTCCGCAAACGCCACGCGAAGCCGTCTGCACTGCTTGTCGCCGGTGCCGAACCAGTCGGTGACGACCCGCACCCTGACGCCGCGCTGGGCGGCGCGCATCAGCGCCGTTTCGACCGCAATGCCGGTGTCGTCGCGCGCAAAAATATAGGTTTCGAACAGGATGTCCTGAACCGCCGCGTCGATCGCGCCAATCAGGGCGGGGAAGAATGCGGTGCCGCTTTCAAGCAGGGTGACGTCGTTTTGTGCGATATAGTTGACCGAGCGCATAGGGCGAATGGTTGGTTGCGGGAGCCTCAGGACAACTTGAGGTTGGCCACGATAGGCGCGTGATCAGACAGTTTCGCCCACAAAGTACCATGCAATACCTGCGCCGTGTCAACCTTGAAACCTCGCACGTAAATTCGATCGAGCCGGAACCACGGCAGCGCGGACGGAAAGGTGCGCGCCGGCTGCACCTTCGGCTCGCCCCCGACCACCTTGCGCACCAGGCCACCGAGCGCGGAGCCGGAGCCGAGCTCGTCGAATACTTCGACCACGCCGAGCTTGTCGCGCAACTTGGCGCTGAGGGTGTTGCGCCAGTCGTTGAAGTCGCCCGCGATGATCACCGGCTCGCCGTTCGGCGCGGACTCCGTGACCGCATCGATCAGCGCCTGAGTCTGGCGCCCGCGGCCCGATTCGAACAGCCCGAGGTGCACCACGTAGCAGTGCACCAGGCCCTTGGGGGTTTTCAGCACGCAATGCAGGATGCCGCGCTGCTCGTAGGCGTGGTCGGACACATCGTGGTTGCGCTGGTCGGCAATCGGGTAGGCGCTCAGCAAGGCGTTGCCGTGGTGGCCGTGGTCGTACACCGCGTTCATCCCATAGGCCGAGTGGTGCGAGTCGCCGGCGAAAAATTCGTGCTGCGCGGTTTCCGGCCAGTGCCGGTGGCCGCGGCTTTCCTCGCCGAACTTGGCAAAGTGCTTTTCGTGCTTGCCCTGCACTTCCTGCAGGAACACCACGTCGGCGTCGAACAGGCCGATCGCCTTCTTCAGCGCGAGCACGCGCGGCGTGGTGCCAAACGAGGTCACCCCCTTGTGGATGTTATAGGTGGCTACGCGAATTTTCATGGGAACATTCTAACCGCATCGGTCGATGTTTTTTTCACAAGTAACTCTATCGTGCGCACCAATTGTCTCGAGTGCCCCCGGCGACCATGGGCGCGAGGGGTCTGTCCCCTGTCGAGCGTCGCAGTGCCTTCAGGCGTGGAAATGGCGCGGCAACTGCAGGATGGCTTCGGCGTTGGACGATGAGAAGCAGCGGTCGGCCGCTTCGATGTGCGGCAGCCAAAGGTGATTCAGGTGTTCGCGCGGGCTGAGGGTGACGGCGATGTCGCGCGGGACGCAGACGCTGAATACGTGTTCGGTATTGTGGGTGACGCCGGGAGCGTAGCGGTGGCGCCAGACCGGGTAGATTTCGTAGATGTTGGACAGGTGCCAGTCGCGCAGCACGATGCCGGAGCCGTCGGCGACGATGCCGGTTTCCTCGAACAGTTCGCGCGCCGCGGTGTCCGGCAAGGGCTCGTCGGGCGAATCGAGCGAACCGGTGACCGATTGCCAGAACCCGGGCCGGTCGGCGCGCTCGATGAGCAGCACCTCCAGTTCAGGAGTGTGTATGACGACCAGGACGGATTCGGGGATCTTGTGGGGCACGTTTGGGCGACCAGGTTGGTAAAAAAAGGGCCAGGCCGATTTTCGCACAGCATGCGAAAAAAAGCCCGGCCCTCGATTCCCTGCAGCGCAGTATTACGCCACTTTCGGCTCTGCGTTACGCAGGCGGATGTGCAGCTCTTTGAGCTGCTTCTCGTCGACTTCCGACGGCGCGTTGGTCAACAGGCACTGCGCGCGCTGGGTCTTGGGGAACGCGATCACGTCGCGGATCGAGTCCGAACCGGTCATCATGGTGACGATGCGATCGAGGCCGAACGCCAGGCCGCCGTGCGGAGGCGCGCCATATTGCAGCGCATCGAGCAGGAAGCCGAACTTGAGCTGGGCTTCCTCGGCGTCGATCTTCAGCGCGCGGAATACCTTGCTCTGGACTTCTTCGCGGTGGATACGGATCGAACCGCCGCCCAGCTCCCAGCCGTTCAGCACCATGTCGTAGGCCTTGGAGATGCAGGCGCCCGGATCGGTTTCCAGCATGTCTTCGTGGCCGTCTTTCGGCGCGGTGAACGGGTGGTGGGTGGCGTTCCAGCGGCCCGACTCTTCGTCGTGCTCGAACATCGGGAAGTCGATCACCCACAATGGGCGCCAAGCGTCGTCGAACAGGCCGGCCTTCTTGCCGAAGTCGGAATGGCCGATCTTCACGCGCAGCGCGCCGATCGCGTCGTTCACTACCTTGGCCTTGTCGGCGCCGAAGAAAATCAGGTCGCCGTCTTGCGCGCCGGTCTGAGCGAGGATCCTGGCGAGCGCTTCGTCGTGCAGGTTCTTGACGATCGGCGACTGCAGGCCGTCACGGCCATTTGCCTTCTCGTTGACCTTGATGTAGGCCAGGCCCTTGGCGCCGTAGATGCCGACGAACTGGGTGTAGGCGTCGATCTCGGAACGCGGCATGCTGCCGCCCTGCGGAACGCGCAGGCCGACCACGCGCCCGCCGTCCATGTTGGCGGCGCCGGCGAAGACCTTGAAGTCGACGTCCTTCATCACTTCGGTCAGGTCGGTGAATTCCAGCTTCACGCGCATGTCCGGCTTGTCCGAACCGTACAGGCCCATCGCGTTGGCGTAGTCCATCACCGGGAACGGGTTAGGCAGGTCGATGTCGAGGGTGTTCTTGAAGACCACGCGGATCATGTCTTCGAACAGGTCGCGGATCTCCTGCTCGGACAGGAACGAGGTCTCGCAGTCGATCTGGGTGAATTCAGGCTGGCGGTCGGCGCGCAGGTCTTCGTCGCGGAAGCATTTGGTGATCTGGTAGTAGCGGTCGAAGTTGGCGACCATCAGCAGCTGCTTGAACAACTGCGGCGACTGCGGCAGCGCGAAGAACTTGCCGGCGTTGACGCGCGACGGCACCAGGTAGTCGCGCGCGCCTTCCGGCGTGGACTTGGTCAGCATCGGCGTTTCGATGTCGATGAAGCCGAGCGCGTCGAGGTACTTGCGAACTTCCATCGTGACCTTGTAGCGCAGGCGCAGGTTGTTCTGCATCTGCGGGCGGCGCAGGTCGAGCACGCGGTGGGTCAGGCGGGTGGTCTCGGACAGGTTGTCGTCGTCCAGCTGGAACGGCACCGCGACGGAGGCGTTGAGCACTTCCACGTTTGACGCGTTGATCTCGATCTTGCCCGACTTGAGGTTGCTGTTGACCGTGCCTTCGAGGCGGTTGGTGACCACGCCGGTGATGCGCAGGCAGTACTCGTTGCGTACCGCTTCGGAAGCCTTGAAGACCTCGGCGTTGTCCGGATGGCAGACGATCTGCACCAGGCCTTCGCGGTCGCGCAGGTCGATGAAGATCACTCCGCCGTGGTCGCGGCGGCGATGCACCCAGCCGCACAGGCTGACGGTTTGGCCCAGCAATTCTTCAGTGACGAGGCCGCAATAGTGAGTACGCATGGTGGACATATTATTTTCGATCCAGGTTGGTTGATTCAGTGGGCGCCGGTGTCGGCGCCGATGTTTTGGTCGGCAGGTGCTCGGGGGCGACGACGCCCATCGAGACGATGTATTTGAGGGCGGCATCGACCGACATGTCGAGCTCGACAACCTGGCTGCGCTCCATCATCAGGAAAAAGCCCGAGGTCGGATTCGGCGTGGTCGGCACGTAGATGCTGACGAAGTCGCCCACCAGGTGGTTCTTGACATCGCCGCCGGGGGTACCGGTGAGGAACCCGATGGTCCACGAATTGGCGTGCGGATACGGCAGCAGCACCGCCTTGCGGAACGCGTTGCCGGACGACGAGAACAGGGTGTCGGACACCTGCTTGACGCTGCCGTACAGCGAGCTGACCACGGGAATGCGCTTGAGCAGGCGTTCCCACAGCTTGACGACGTAGTTGCCGACCAGGTTGTTGGTCAGCAGGCCGGTGAAGAACACGATCGCGATGGTCAGGATCGTGCCCAGGCCGGGGATGTCGAAGCCGACCAGGGTGCGCGGCTGCCAGCGTTCGGGCACGATCAGCAGCGACTGATCCATCGTACTGATCACCAGGTTCAGCACCCAGACCGTGATGGCGAGCGGAACCAGAATCAGTAATCCGGTAATGAAGTATTTACGCATTGATCTCTCGGGTGGTTGTCAGGACGAGCCGGCCACAGCCGGCTCGCTTCAGGTGCTGCTGCCGCCGGCCGGGGTGGCCGGCTTGGCCGGCGTCGCAGCGCTGGCGCTGGCGGCTGGCGCAGCCGACGCCGTTGCGGCCGGAGCGCTGCCGTCCACCGGGCCGCCCTGGCTCGGTGCGCCAGGGCCGGTGCCGCTGGATGGCGCGGCGCCGCCACGGAAATCGGTGGCGTACCAGCCGGTTCCCTTGAGCTGGAAGCCGGCGGCTGTAACTTGCTTTTTGAAACTAGGCTTGCCGCACGACAGGCAAACTGTCAGTACCGGGTCGGACATCTTTTGCAACACATCCTTGGCAAAACCGCATTCATCGCAGCGGTAGGCGTAAATCGGCATCGAGAACTCCGCAAAAATCGTCAAAACCCTGAATTATAAAGCTTTTATGGCTACCCTTGACCGTAAATAGCGAAACCTGCGGCTGCGGCGGCCAGGGAAAACCGCGCGGCCAGGCCAAGGGTGTTGTTTTTGGTCCGCCTCAATTGAAAATGTGTTTGCCGAGGATCAACTTTAATGATCAAATATCATCGATCAACGCAAGTCGTTGACGGTCGGGAGCGCAAGCGACCGCCTTCAAGAAACAGAAACCTGCGCGATCATGTCGCCGCACGGCATAAAAGAATGATGCACTTGAGGAGCCCGCGGATGCGGGCTTTTTTTCGCCCTAGCGGCGCAGCCAGACCATCCAGCGTTCCTTGCCGGCGAACACAGGGATCGAATCGCCGACCGCGGCGTCCTCGACGCATTCGAAGTGCGGACTGAGCAAATCGTCCAGCTGTTGCCGTTCGATCCCGAACGGCGGCCCCTTGAGCGCATCGTCAAGAAAGAAGAACCCCGCCAGCCGGCCGCCCGGCTGCAGGAGATCGGCCCAGCGCGCCGCCACGCGCGGCCACATGGCGCGCGGCAAGGCGCACAGGAAAGCGCGTTCGTAGACCAGCTCAAGCTGACGCGGCGGCGAATAGGTGAAGAAATCGGCCTGGATCACATTCGCGGCCCATTGCCCCAGCCCGGCTTTCGCGGTCGCCACGGCAGCCGGCGAAAAATCGATCGCGGTGGCGTCCCAGCCCTGCTCCGACAGGAATGCCAGTTCGTAGGCGGCGCCGCAGCCAGGAATCAGGGTGGCCGGCGCGGCCGGCTCGCGCGCGACGAAATCGCGCAGCGCTTGCGGCACCCCGCCCCGGTCCCATGGCGTGAAGCCGAGCTTGAACCGCTCGTCCCAGAAGGCGGGCGTGTTCGGGTCGCGGCTGGAAAATTCCGGCATCTAGCCCGCCGGATCCAGGCGCAGGTACAGCTGGATCGCCGCCAGCCCGAGGCCCAGCGCGGCGGCGAAATACACCACGAAAGCGAGCATCCGGTTGGTGCGGCGCTGCTCGAGCACGAGCAGCTTGAGCAGCTCGGTGTCGGCGCCGTTCGACTGGCCACCCCGCTCGAGCGCGCGGTGGATCAGGCGCGGCAGTTGCGGGATGATGTGGGTGTAGCGCGGCGCCTCGACCTTCAGGCGCTCGAACATGCCGCGGATCCCGACCTGCTCGGCCATCCAGCGTTCGAGGAACGGCTTGGCGGTCTTCCACAGGTCCAGGTCGGGGTCGAGCTGGCGCCCCAGGCCTTCGATGTTGAGCAGCGTCTTTTGCAGCAGCACCAGTTGCGGCTGCACTTCGACATTGAAGCGGCGCGAGGTCTGGAACAGGCGCAGCAGGATCTGGCCGAACGAGATGTCCTTCAGCGGGCGGTCGAAAATCGGCTCGCAGCAGGCGCGTACCGCCGATTCGAGCTCGTCGACCCGGGTCTCGGGCGGCGCCCAGCCCGATTCGATGTGCGCTTCGGCCACCCGCTTGTAGTCGCGCCGGAAGAACGCCAGGAAATTCTGCGACAGGTAGTCCTTGTCGAAGTCGTTGAGCGTGCCGACGATGCCGAAGTCGAGCGCGATGTAGCGCCCGAAGGTTTCCGGAGCGACAGACACCAGGATATTGCCCGGATGCATGTCCGCGTGGAAGAAGCCGTCGCGGAACACCTGGGTGAAGAAGATTTCCACGCCGTCGCTCGAAAGCTTCCTCAGGTCGACGCCCTCGGCCGCCAGGCGCTCGATCTGCGAGACCGGGATGCCGTGCATGCGCTCCATCACGATCACGCTGCTGGAGCAAAAGTCCCAGTACATTTCCGGCACCATCAGCAGCCTGGAGTCGGCGAAATTGCGGCGCAGCTGGCTGGCGTTGGCCGCCTCGCGCATCAGGTCGAGCTCGTCGTGCAGGTATTTGTCGAACTCGCCGACGACTTCGCGCGGCTTGAGGCGCTTGCTGTCGGCCCACCAGCGCTCGGTCAGGCCAGCGGCGATGTGCATCAGCGCGACATCCTCGTCGATCGATTTTTTCATGCCGGGACGCAGTACCTTGACGGCGACTTCCTTGCCGTTTTTCAATACCGCGAAGTGCACCTGCGCGATCGACGCCGAGGCCACCGGGGTGCGCTCGAAGCTGGCGAACAACTGGTCGGGATGGGCGCCGAGCGACTTGGTGATCTGGGCGATCGCCAGGTCGGAATCGAACGGCGGCACGCGGTCCTGCAGCAGCGCCAGCTCGTCGGCGATGTCGGGCGGCATCAGGTCGCGGCGGGTCGAGAGCACCTGGCCGAACTTGACGAAGATCGGGCCCAGCTCTTCGAGCGCCATGCGCAGGCGCTGGCCGCGCGGGGCCGAAATGTCGCGCCAGAAAATCAGGGTGTCGATCAGCTTGGCGGTACGCGGCACCTTCAGGCCGGAAATGGCGATTTCGTCGAGGCCGTATTTGGTAGCGACCGTGAGGATTTTCAGGAGGCGCAGGAATTTCAATATCATCAAGGATCCAGGGGTGGTTGCCCGTCGCTGCGGGTCGTCGGGTCCAGCGCGGCGCGGCGCGGCGCCAGCTTCTGTTCCAGTTTGGCAAGGCGCTTGGCGGCGCGTTCGACGTCGTCGCGCAAGCGGTTCACATCGGCCGAGAGCTCGTCCAGCATGGCCGGGCGCACCAGCACCGCCTGCTCTTCGAGGAAGTATTCGGCCAGGTTCTCGCTCAGCTTGCGGTGGGTCGAGCGGGCCGCCTCGAACACGCCGCGGGCGCCGCCGACGATGCGGCTGGCGGCGATCGGCCCGGTCCATTTTTCCAGGTCGTGCTCGACTTCCCAGCGCAAGCCCTTGCTCAACTGGGAAATCGTGTTGGCAAACTCCGCGTCGCCCTCAATTTTCACGTAGGAAAAGGCACGCTCGCGGTTCCGGGCGATCAGCGGCAGGTCGGCCAGCTTCAGGCGGATCGTGACGCTGGCGGCCTGGTCGGGGCCGCCCACTTCCAGCATGCCGTCGCGCGTGACCTGCATGCGCAGCGCGACGCTGCCGGTGTCGATCAGCGCCACTTTGCCGGCGTGCAGCACGAGCGCATCCCTGGCCCACGCCTCCTGCGCCAGCAAATGGTTGATTGCCGCGACGGCGGGCGCAGCCAGGCTGCTGTTGGACACGGATGGATTCGATGGTGACATGGTGGGCATGCGTTAAAAAACAAAACCGCCCGGGCTGATTCGGGCGGTTCTGATCTTACCAGTTTGCCGGACAGAATCCCGGCAGACTCAGGAACTGTATCAAAAAAATAATTACGACAGCTGCTGGATACCTGCCAGCACCCAGCCGGCGCTGCCCGACAGCGGCTTCGACATGTTCCACACTTCCGCGAACGGCTCGGCCGACGCGTCCGGCGCGGACTTGATCAGGCCGGTGAACTTCACGCTGGCGAGGTAATCGTCGCCGATCGTTTCGATGCCAAGCAGTTCGCCGTCGATCGAGACCACGTCGGTGAAGTCGGCGCTGGCGCCGCGTTCCTGGATCTGCATCTTGAGCTCGGCGAACACTTCCGGCGTGGTGAATTCGCGCAGGTCGTTGACGTCGGCCTTGTCCCAGGCGGCCTGCATCCGGATGAAGGACGACTTGGCGTGGCGCAGGAACGCGGCGCTGTCGAAGTCGCCAGGCACGCCCCACTGGGCGGCCGGCGTCGCCGGCGCATGGCTTGCGCCCGAGGCTGGCTGCTGCGCCGGCTGGAAAGCGGCCGGTTGCAGGCCCGCGCCGATATCGGGCGTGCCGCCGGCGGTGGCGGTCTTGCCGTAGCCTGGGAACTGGCCGCCGGCCGCTGCGCTCTTGCGGCGGAACATGCGGTAGATGAACAGGCCGGCCATGGCCAGCAAGGCGACCATCAGGATCGAGCTGAGCATGCTGGCCATGGCGCCGCCGATGCCCATGCTCGAGAACAATGCCCCGAGGCCGAGGCCGAGCAAGGCGCCGCCGAGGATGCCTTTCCATGGCGACGCCGGTTTCGGCGCCGCGGCCGGAGCGCCGGCTGCGGCAGGGGCCGGCGCCGGGCGCTGGGCCTGCGCCGGCGCCGGAGCGGCCTGCTGGCGCGAGACCGATTGCGACTGGCGTCCGATCGAGCGGCCGCCGCCGAGCGGCTTGGCGGTGGCTTCGGCAATCATCGACATGGCGGTGAGCGCGATCATCATGCTGGCTAAGAATTTTTTCATATTCGTCATCCTAAAGTTTGATACCGGTGTGAAGAGCGGCCACACCCGCCGTCAGGTTGAAATAGTCGACACGCTCGAGGCCGGCGTCCTGCATCATCGTCTTCAGGGTTTCCTGGTCGGGATGCATGCGGATCGATTCAGCGAGGTAACGGTAGCTTTCCGCGTCGCCGGCGATTTTCTGGCCGAGCCAGGGCAGGACCGAGAACGAATACACATCGTACGGCTTTTGCAGGGCAGCCGCCACTTTTGAAAACTCCAGCACCAGCAGCATGCCGCCCGGCTTCAGCACGCGGCGCATTTCCGCCAGGGCCTGGTCCTTGTGGGTCATGTTGCGCAGGCCGAAAGCGACGCTGACCCGGTCGAAATAGTTATCCGGGAATGGCAACTTCTCTGCGTCACACAGCAATGTCGGGGTGACCAGGCCTTTATTCAACAGGCGGTCGCGGCCGACGCGCAGCATCGACTCGTTGATATCGGTGAGCCAGACTTCGCCGCTCGGGCCGGCTTGTTTCGCGAACGCCTTCGACAGGTCGCCGGTGCCGCCGGCGATATCGAGCACCTTGAAGCCTGGGCGCACGCCCGCCTTGGCGATGGTAAACGTCTTCCAGATACGGTGCAGGCCGCCCGACATGAGGTCGTTCATCACGTCATACTTCGACGCGACCGAGTGGAAAACCTTGGCGACTTCGTGGACTTTCTCGTCCTCAGAGACGGTTTTGTAGCCGAAATGGGTGGTGTTGGTCATAGTGGGATGAGCCGTTGATGTCGCTGCATTATACAAGCGCCAACACCGAGCAGGCGCATGACAGCGCGCCGCGGACTGTCAGTGCTTGTGGCCGCAGCCGGCCGCCTTGGTCGGGGCGCCGGGAATCGCGGCGCCAGGCTCGCGGCCGCTGTCGCCAGGGAAGCCGGCGTCCGCCAGGCGCTGCAGGTAATCCTGCCACAAGGCTGCTTGTTCGCTGCCGAGCTTGTGGAGGTACTCGAAGGTGTACAAGCCGGTGTCGTGCCCATCGGTAAAGATAGGCTGGACGGCGTAGTTGCCAACCGGCTCGAGGCCGCTGACGCCGACCTCGCGCTTGCCGAGCTGGAGCACTTCCTGCCCGGCCCCATGCCCGCGCACCTCGGCCGATGGCGAATACACGCGCAGGTATTCGAACGGCAGCGAGTACGCGGCGCCGTCGTCAAACGCAATGTCGAGCAGGCGCGATTTCTGGTGGACGGTCAAAGCGGTCGGGATCGGGGTCTTGGTCATTTTATTTTTTACTCATCCGGCGGACGATTTCCGCACTTAATTCCGGCAGCAGGGCGCGCCGTGCAGCAAGGATACCCGCTTCGGTCTGGCGCACCGCTTCGGTCCAGACGGGATTCGGAAAATGCGCGTCGTCAGCGTAGCGTGGAATCACGTGCCAGTGCAAATGCGGCACCACGTTGCCGAGGCTGGCGACATTGATCTTGCCCGGCGCCATCACTTCGCGCAGCGCCAGCTCGACATGCCATACCGCGTCGTTCAGCAGGAGCCGGTCGCTTGGGGCCAGGTCGCTCATTTCCCTGACGTGCGCGTTCCAGATCACCCGGCAGAAACCCGGGTAGGCAGCATCGTCGACCAGGATCACGGCCAGCTTGTCGTCGCGCCAGACCGGCGCGACCTTCAGCTCGCACAGTTCGCAAGCGGTCATACCAGCACCCGCTCGATGCCGCCGTTGTTGGCGCGCGCGACGTATTCGGGCAGCCAGTTTTCGCCCAGCAGATGCCTGGCGATCTCGATCACGATATAGTCGGCCGTGGTGCCGGAATCGTCGTTGTAGCGCGTCAACCCTTGCAGGCAGGACGGGCAGCTGGTGAGGATCTTGACCTCGCCTTCGAAGCCGTCCGCGCGCAGCTTGGCGGCGCCCTTCACCATCTCGTCTTCCTTGCGGTAGCGCACCTGCGTGGCGATGTCGGGACGCGAAATGCCGAAGGTGCCGGATTCGCCGCAGCAGCGGTCGTTCTTCTCGATCTTGACGTTGTCCACCGTCGACACCAGCGCGTTCACGGTCTTGACCGAATCCTGCAGCTTCATCGGGTTGTGGCACGGCTCGTGGTACATGTAGCGGGTGCCGTTCACGCCTTCGAGCTTGACGCCCTTCTCGAGCAGGTACTCATGGATGTCCATGATGCGGCAGCCCGGGAAGATCTTGTCGAACTCGTAGGTCGCGAGCTGGTCGTAGCAGGTGCCGCACGAGACCAGCACGGTCTTGATGTCGAGGTAATTGAGCGTGTTGGCCATGCGGTGGAACAGCACGCGGTTGTCGGTCATCATCTTGTCGGCCTTGTCGTACTGGCCGGCGCCGCGCTGCGGATAGCCGCAGCACAGGTAGCCGGGCGGCAGCACGGTTTGCACGCCGACTTCCCACAGCATCGCCTGGGTCGCCAGGCCCACCTGCGAGAACAAGCGCTCCGATCCGCATCCCGGGAAGTAGAACACCGCCTCGGTATCGGCGTTGGTCAGCTTCGGATTGCGGATGATCGGAATCACCTTGTCATCCTCGATGTCGAGCAGCGCGCGCGCGGTCTTCTTCGGCAGGTTGCCCGGCATCTTCTTGTTGATGAAGTGGATCACCTGTTCGGCTACCTTCGGCTTGCCGGTGGTCGGCGGCGGCGCCTTGGTCTGCTTCCTGGCGAATTTCTTGAGCAGCGCGTGGCCGAAGCGCTGGGCCTTGAAGCCGATCCCGGTCATCATCATTCGGGTGGCGTTGATGGTGGTCGGGTCGGTCGCGTTCAGGAAGAACATCGCGGCCGCATTGGCCGGCTTGAAGCTCTTCTTGTCCATCTTGCGCAGCAGGTTGCGCATGTTCATCGAGACGTCGCCGAAGTCGATGTTGACCGGGCACGGCGTGACGCACTTGTGGCACACGGTGCAGTGGTCGGC
>CXWL01038851.1_pt1 | contig 33593 bp, 28 predicted proteins | sample 590931 | NCBI WGS metagenome assembly CXWL01 (sample SAMEA3498368, study PRJEB10139) | groundwater metagenome | biome: water well; material: biofilm material | place: Germany | collected 2015-04-27
TAGGGTGGCTATTGTGCCAGAAAGTTCTCCGTATGACCTGTCTACTTTTCTGGGGAGCTTACGCATATACGGGCCGAATGGGAACGGGGTCACCTACATTTGGCGGGTCAAACCGGTGTACCAGGCCGGCTACTACACCACGATGTTTTGGGCCAACGACGACGGCGCGGGCAACATCAACACGTTTCTGTGGGCCGGTAGCAGGGCCACCACCTATTACGGAGCGCATCCGTACCCTGATGGCGGCGGCAACGCCACGACGACGCACAAGTGGGAAATTTCGATTGAGCAGGACGATTTCGTCAATGGTGTGGTCGTATACGATCAATGGTATACCCAGGCCTTGGTGGCATGGGGAGCGCCGGGGGTCGTGAAGCAGCATGAGTTCTATTGGGACCTGCCGAATGTGAATGCAAGGCATAAGGTGACGCGTACGACCGCCTCGCCAACGTGGGGCGATATCAATCCGCCCTCACCGGCCCTCACATTTGGCGACGCCCCTTGGCAACCAGGGAATGAGACCTGTTCGTGTACGCTGCGGGGATTGCAAATCTATTCGGTGAAGCTTTCTGAGTCCGATATTTTGAGGGAAATCGTGTCGCCACTCTCCACCCCAGCGGGCGCGGCACACATCTGGTATCTCAATCTCAATCCCACCCCGGACGACATCTTGGATAAGAGCGGCAAGGGGCATCATCCCTCGTGGGTCGGGAATAAACGACCGACGCTGTTTACGGAGTGATGCCTCTCCCCGTCTGGAGACGCATCGAGTAAAATAAAATAGGAGGCAGGTACTTGGGCTACCTTGGGCAGCGACAATCCCATCAAGAGTGGTTGGCGAAGTAGGGCCGTCCATGAGGGACAGGCCCTCCTTTCAAATGGGCAGGTGCAATCTTAATACTGATTCGCCATCCCCACCACTTGCACATCTGGTTCGCGAGTGCCACTCGGCTTACTTCAAAGCTCACAGTAGACTCCGAACTCGTCAAACACGTAGGAAACTCTTCATCGTGACCTTCCCTCTCTCAAAACAGAGACATACTCGCCGCTCCTCAACTTTTTCTAGCGGCTTGAAATACATACGCAGTATGAGCCGAAGATGTGACCTCCGTACAACCGCGGTGCATCTCACAGGACTGACTCTGAAAGGGGATAGACCTCAAGTTTGTTTTCGTTGTACAGTAAATGTCCCATCGTTTTTTCGCGATAAAGACTTCTTGTGCTTCAAGCAAAGGACTAGTGTGGATTCATTTTGTTATCGCATATCGTACGCCACATTGGGGCTCATCGCTGCCTCGGTACTTCTTTCCTGTGAAGGGAATTCGCCCGGGACGGGAACTACGGAGGTTGGTAGTAGCAGCAGCTCCCTTTCCATTAGTGCGACAACTCCCACCAACGGCGCCATCAACGTATCAACGTCCTCCGCCCTCACGGCGACCTTCAGTGAGCCAGTGAATCCGGCGACCGTTACGGCTGCGACCTTTACGATCAACCCACCGGTTACTGGTGCCATTACTGTCACCGGTACGACCGCGATGTTCGCTCCCTCGACGTCGTGGGCCCCATCAACCCTCTACACGGGGACACTCACGACCGGCATCAAAGATCTCGCCGGCAATGCGCTGCTGAGCACCTTCAGCTGGTCCTTTACCACCGGCGCCGGTGGAACCACGTCAGGCACCGGCCTGGACTTTCCCGGGTCGGCAGCGGTCCCAGACGGCCAGACCATACGATTCAAGTTCACGAACCCACTTGCAATCTATCCAGCGACCTACATCTGGAAGGCCTATCCCCGTCAGCAGAACCAATATTACACTGCGTTCTTTTGGGGTAATGACGACGGCAACGGGAATTTTGGCACCTTTCTATGGGACCAAGGCAACTCCAATACCTATTATGGCGCTCATCCATATCCAAACTTCCCTGACGTTTCGACCCACAAATGGGAGATTGCGACGGATAGGGGTGGAGACTTTGTGAGTTCAGAGCTTGTAACGTACGACCGCTGGTACACGCAGGCCCTTGTGGCGTGGGCAGATAGCTTCGGTAAACACACCGCGTTTTATTGGGATCTGCCCAATACCAGCAAGGTGATCATGCATGTATCTCCCACGAATTATGGGAACACCAATCCGCCCTCCCCCGCTCTTACATGGGGGGATGCACCATGGGCCCCGGGGAATGAGGTCTGGAACGGCATCCTGCGCGGGATTCAAGTCTACTCAATGAACCTCTCGCTGGTGGAGATCCAAAGTGAAATCACCACGCCCCAGTCGACGGCTGCCGGAGTAACGAACATTTGGTATCTCAATCTCAATCCCACCCCGACGGATATTTCGGATAAGAGCGGCAAGGGACATCATCCCTCGTGGATTGGAAATCTGCGGCCCACGCTGTTTACGGAGTGATGCCTCTCCGGGTCGGCCCGGCTTCGGGAAATCCATTTCGCACAGCAGCGCTTCGATGGCCTGCAAGTCTGAGACAAGAAGAGATTACCCCCCCCCCCACAGGATAGCTGGGCGAGACCGGCTGGACTGGCGAGACCAGGTGGGAATCCAATCTGTGCACGTCGTGCCTTTCTCGCATGTCTCGCGCGTCACTGCGCGTTGACACGATTCGACCAGTCATGAACGAACTAGACCGAACAATCGTGCTCTGTGATTCCACGCAGCAGGAGCGGTGGGATGCGTATATTCAGGACTGTCCTGCGGCGACAATGTGCCACCTGTTTGCATGGAAGGGTGTGATCGAACGTGCATACAGACACCGTACCTACTACTTGATGGCGAACAGTGGTGGGAGAATCGTCGGTCTCCTCCCGCTCGTGTTGGTCCAGCGTCCATTATTGGGAGCGTCATTGACCTCAATGCCATTCCTGGATTACGGGGGGGTCTGTGCAGATGACGCGGAGACCGCCCAATTACTTGTCGACCGGGCACGCGCGTTAATGCAGGAGCGACACTGTCGTACGATGGAGTTGCGTCAGTGTGAGCCGTCGATCCGTTTGGGAATGTCCCGTGAGGACAAGGTGAGCATGCTTCTAGACTTGTCCGTAGGAGCCGATTCAATTTGGAAAGCCTTGCCGGCAAAGGTTCGTAATCAGGTTCGGAAGGCTGAAAAGAGCGGCTTGGCCGTGTATGTTGGGGGGGGGGAATTGCTGGACGAGTTTTACGATATTTTTGCAGTGAATATGCGTGACTTGGGTTCGCCGGTTCACGACAAAGCTTTTTTTGCTGAAATGTGCGCGGTCATGGGCCATTCTGTCAGAGTCACGCTGGTCCGTGACGGGCAGCGTACAATAGGGGGATTGATCGCATTGTTCTTCAAAGACACGATGCTCGTTCCCTGGGCGTCCTCGTTACGGGAGTATTTCTCAAAATGCCCGAACAATCTCCTGTACTGGGATGCCATTCAAGACGGATGTAAGCGAGGGTGTTCCAAATTTGACTTCGGTCGATCCACGATGGGGTCAGGCACCTATGACTTCAAAAAGCAGTGGGGCGCACAGCCGAAACAGTTGCACTGGCAAATGCTCAGCGTCAGCGGTGCGGCAGGAGCGACCATTTCTACAGATGACGCCAAGTATCGGTTCCTACTGGAGCTGTGGAAACGACTTCCTGTTTCATTGACGCGACTTATCGGGCCAAAAGTTCGAAGGTATCTCACCAACTAGTCTTAAGAAGGTGTCCACGAGCGATGTGCGGAATCGTTGGCCTCTATAACCGACATGAAGTCGGAGACGAACTCGTTGTTCAGCTGCGCAAGATGTGCGGCGCGATCATCCATCGCGGTCCGGACGACGAGGGTGCGTTCGTCGATCGTCGGACCGGCTTGGCCATGAGACGCCTCAGCATCATCGACGTGGAAGGCGGTCACCAGCCTATCTGTAACGAGGATGGATCTGTCACCGTTGTCTTTAATGGAGAGATTTACAACTATCGAACGCTTAGAGATGAGCTGCTCTCAGTCGGACATCAGTTCAAGACTCTGACCGACACGGAAGTCATTGTTCACGCGTATGAGCAATACGGATTGGATTGCGTGAAACAATTTAACGGAATTTTTGCGTTTGCACTCTGGGACGCGAAGCTCCAGCGGCTTCTTGTCGCGCGCGATCGAATGGGCACCAAGCCGCTGTACTATTGTAATTCACGCAACGGGTTGGCCTTTGCCTCAGAAATCAAAGCGCTTCTGACGCTACCCGATATCTCGCGTGTCCTGAATCTCGAAGCGGCGGCTCAGTTCTTTCGGCTGGGATTCGTCCCTGCTCCCCATACGTTGTTTCGTGGAGTTGAGAAGTTGCCTGCTGGATGGCGGCTCGTGGCCGAACAGGGACAGGTTCGAACCGAGCCATTCTGGGATCTCCAGTTTGAGGCAGACTCGTCTCGTCTCGGATTCGACGAAAGCTGTGAACAACTTCGTGCGGTGTTGCGGGAAGCGGTTGTCGATCAAATGGTCAGCGATGTTCCTCTCGGCGCATTCTTAAGCGGCGGGGTGGATTCAACGGCCGTGGTCGCCTTCATGCAACAGGCGACCACTCAGAAGGTTCGGACCTACAGCATCGGATTTGAAGCGCAGCACGCCTATCATAACGAAACCCCGTTCGCAGAGGCCGCAGCCCGTGCTCTGGGAACTGAACATCAGACGCTCATCGTCCATCCGCGCGTCACGGAATTGATGCCGTGGCTGGTCGAGAAGCTCGATGAACCCCTAACCGACACGTCATTCATCCTGACCTATCTCATATCCGAACTGGCGCATCGGGATGTGAAAGTCGCGCTGTCCGGTGTAGGAGGAGATGAGTTGTTCGGGGGCTATCGGCGCTATTTCGCGCCTCTCATGAACAAGTCCGTCTCCTGGATTCCGTCCGTCTGGCGTCGGCTGGCTGGGAGCGCCATTGAGGGTTGGCTCCATGCGGACCGCGGGACTGTGCGTGGCAATCTTTCCCGGTACACGAAGGCGTGGACTCGCACCTTGCATCTTCCTTTGAGCGAGCAGTATCTCGGACTCTTGTCCGTTTTGTCCGCTGAATCGGTCAGTGCCCTTCTGAAACCATACCGACAAAGTGCGGACCCAGGGCAGGAGCTTGTTCGCTACTTTAATGAGGCACCTGCGCGGTCTCCGCTGGATCGCCTCGCTTACGTCGACGTCAAGGGACCTCTCCCGGAGAGCCTATTGCTCCTCACCGATAAGATGGGAATGGCGGCGTCTTTGGAAGTTCGGGTACCATTTTTGGATAACCGAGTTGTTGATTTTGTGAGCAGATGCCCCAGTCACTATCGGATGCGAGGGTTTACGCTCAAACGATTACTCAAAGCCGCGCTAAAAGGTGTCGTCCCAGACTTTGTTTTGACTCGATCGAAACGTGGTTTTGGTGGTCCCATGGGAGCCTGGCTCAAATCGGATCTGCGACCTCTTGTCTCCCAACTGTTAGACCCTGGACGGTTGCGGCAGGGTGGACTCCTTAACCCGGACAGTGTGACCCACATATTGTCTGCTCATAATGCAGGCCAAGAAGACTACACGGAAGCCATCATGGCGCTGTTGGTATTCGAAATCTGGCGTGAACAATTCAAGGTGGTGATGGAGTGAGCACGATCGGCGCCATTATCGCCTGGGTTGCCTTCGGAGTCGTATTGTATGTGTATGTCGGGTATCCCATCTTACTCTGGATCGTCTCGAGGATTTATCGGCGAGAGGTTCAGCATGCTGCGACGACTCCATCCGTCACATTGGTGATCTCGGCGTTCAACGAGGCCGATGTCATCAAAGGGAAACTTGAGAATTCCCTGGGCTTGGACTACCCGCGTGAGCGACTGGAGGTACTCGTCATTTCAGATGCCTCGACGGATGATACTGATCGCATTGTGCAATCTTTCGAGGGGCAGGGGGTGCGCTTGCTCAGAATGCCTGGCCGAGGTGGGAAAACAGTCGGTCTCAACGCCGCATTACAACACGCCTCCGGCGACGTCGTTCTGTTCAGCGATGCCAACATTCTCTATAAGACGGACACGATTCGGTGTTTGGTGAAGAATTTTGCCGACCCAGCTGTGGGCTGCGTCACAGGGGACTCACGGTACCTCGAAGAGATGGATTCTGCCGCGCATGTGCAGGAGAACGCGTATTGGGGATATGAGCGGATGATCCGTACGATGGAGAGTCAGATAGGAAGTACTGTAGGGGGAGACGGAGCCATTTTCGCAATCCGCCGGCATCTGTACAGACCCCTTGCTCCAGAAGCCATCAATGATTTGGTGATTCCTCTACAAATTGTTGAGGCGGGGTACCGAGCGATTTTCGAACCGTCCGCAATCGGCTTCGAGCCATCGGCCGGTGACTTTCGGAAAGAGTTTCGTCGCAAGCGGCGAATTGTGAATCGCAGCTGGCGAGGAGTCATGAGTGTGACGTCCGTTTTGAATCCGTTCCATGTCGGAATCTTTGCCTGGCAGGTATGGTCCCATAAAGTATTGAGATGGCTCGTGTTGCCACTGGTTGTCCTCGTCGCGGCTGGCTGCTTCATGGCTGTCGGAAGCGGATGGATGTATCAGTTTGGTGTCTGGGGGTTTGTCGGCAGTCTGCTGCTCGCCGCCGTTGGGGCGTTGCTTCCTGAGCGGGGCGGGATTCTCGTTCGGCTTGCGCACGGGATGTTCTATTTCTACTTAGTGAACCTCGCAGCGATCCTTGGAGTCTTCAGGGCCTTGACTGGGCAGGTTGAAACGGTGTGGGTGCCAGAGCGGAGCCAGGTTAAATGATTCAACCACCCACACTCTTCTTCTACCAACTGTTCTCAATGTCGAGGTTCTTATATTGAAGAATTGAGTTGGTGGGTGCTGATGAAATCAGGTCTGAGCGTCCGGGAGGTTGGAAGATAGGCTAGAATGTTCAAATGAGTTTTTTTATTTTATCAAAATCCGTGAAGGCAAGAATCAAAGGGCATGCGAAGAGTCTCCGCAAGCAGTTTACCCAGCTGGTTCATGGATTCGGAAGAACGGAATTCGAATCAATGATCCGGAAGATCGGGCTGAAAACCGGGGACGTCGTGATGGTCCACAGTTCTCTCGATCAATTCGAAGGGTTCGATGGCAAGGCTACAGACATTATCGCTATCTTGCAGGCTGTCGTAGGACCGGGAGGAACGATTCTCATGCCGACGATTCCCTTTGCGGGCACTGCATTCGAATATATTAGCTCATCAAGCATGTTCGATGTGGCGAGGACTCCCTCTCGGATGGGGATGATCACAGAAATTTTCAGGCGAATCCCAGGTGTCTTGCGTAGTACTCATCCGACCCATTCTGTTGCCGCATGGGGCGCGCGAGTCGATGAGCTTCTTCGAGACCATTATCTGGCTGTAACACCCTGTGGGGAGAACTCCCCTTATGCCCGATTGACGAAAGTGGATGGGAAAATCCTTCTGCTCGGAGTGGGCATCGAAGCCATGACGTTTTTCCACGCCATGGAGGAAGAGCTTGAGCCTCTGATGCCATTTTCGCCTTTCACAAAGGAGAAGTTTGACCTGAGGGCTCGAGGTCTGGGTGGTGTCGTGGTGATGACCAGCACTCGGCTGTTTGATCCCGTGGTATCTGGGCGGCGCAATCTTCGCGTCCTCGTGCCAGAACTGAAGAGGCGGGGGCATTGGCATGAGGGAAACCTTGGTTCACTGGTCTGTCTTTTGCTCAATGCGCAGGATGTGGCCCAGACTTGTCGGGAGATGGCGAGAATCGGCAGGTTTTGTTACGACTGATTAGAGGATTTTAGTGATCCAGAGAGAATACTTCCTTAAAAGTCTTGAGAGAGGGGACATCTCGTCTGCTAGGCAGGCAGCGCGCCTCTTGCTTCAGTCCGACGCCGGGTCCAGTGTCTGCAGTTTTCTCAGAAGGGCTTTGGCAGCAAGTGGTCAGAAGCTATCCATGCTCCAGCCGCTCCGGGTTGGGTTGCTGTCATCGTTCAGCAGTGAGTTTCTTCACGATCCCATTGAGATCTATGCATTTCTGGATGGCATTCGTGTAGAAATCTACCAAGCGGGATTCGGTCAGTATCGGCAGGAAATTCTCGATGCCACAAGTGGACTCTACGCCTGGAATCCTGATGTCGTTATCCTCGCTGTTGAAGGCGAGGACTGGGCTCCCGCCCTCTATCACCGTTATCTCGATGTTTCGGAGCTTGATGTCGGCACGCTGGTTCGTGAGCCAGAAACAGCGATGGAGAATCTAATTAGAACATTTCGATCTCGGTCCAATGCAGCGCTATTGGTGCACAATCTATTTCCTCCGGTTCATCGTGCTCTAGGCATTTTCGACGGCTATCGAGGACCTGGGCAGGGAGCGCTCGTGAACGCGCTGAACGAGAATCTGTATGCAGTATCGCAGAAGGTTAGTGGTGTCTATGTTGTAGACTACGCCGGACTTGTCGCGCGGTTTGGAGCATCGAACTGGTACGATATCCGCATGGCCCACTACGTCAAAGCGCCGATAGCCAAAGGGATGCTAGGGAATCTAGCAGGTGAATACGAAAAGTATTTTAGGGCATTGACCGGAAAATCGAAGAAGTGTGTGGTGATCGATTTAGACAACACCCTCTGGGGTGGAATTGTGGGAGAAGATGGTGCTCTCGGGGTCAAGCTGGGCGCGAACTATCCAGGCAGCGCCTACTTAGACCTCCAAAGAGAGTTACTCAACCTGAAAAAACGTGGGGTGATTCTCGCAGTTGCGAGCAAGAACAACGAAGCTGATGTTCAGGCACTCTTTGCAAGCAACGATCAAATGGTTTTGAAGAGAGAAGACTTCTCAGCTTGGAAGGTGAATTGGAGTCCGAAATCTCAATCAGTAGCAGAGATCGCTAAAGAATTGAACATCGGATTGGAGCACGTCGTTTTCGTCGACGACAATCATGCCGAATGTGATCAGGTAGCCTCGGTGCTACCAATGGTCACAGTGATTCCACTGCCGAAAAATCCCGAACGCTACAGGGAGGCGATTCTTGATGGTGGGTTGTTCGACACATTGACTATGTCGCAGGAAGATAAACGGAGAGGCGAACTCTATCGCCAGCGCGACGACGCCGAGGTGTTTCGTGCTGAAAGCAAAACTCTGGAAGATTTCTATCGCGGGCTTGAGATGGTAGTGACCTTTGTGCCAATTGATAGAGGATCACTCGCACGAGCGGCGCAGCTCACGCAGAAGACCAATCAGTTCAACGTGACAACTATACGGTATACCGAGGCAGAGCTTTTGTCGAGGATGACAGATCCCAATTGGTTGCTGATGACCGTGCAGGTTCGGGACCGTTTTGGAGACAACGGCATCGTCGGCCTGATGATGGCGTATAGGCGTGTTGAGCTGTTAGAAGTCGATACGTTTCTTCTCAGTTGCCGCGTCATCGGGCGGACTGTGGAGACAGCGATGATGGCCTATCTGATTCAGTGTGCTAAGGCGTGCCGCATTCCACAAGTTTCAGGTTATTTTTTGCCAACGGCGAAGAATTTGCCTGCCAAGGATTTATACGAACGGCATGGCTTTCGGAGGATAGCCGGGGAAGAGAGTCCGAATCCTGCGTGGACCCTAAAGACAGATGAACCGTGCATAGACTATCCGGCGTGGATCAAGGTCGTCGAAGTTGATCCTGCCAAATTCCAGCCATGAGAAGTGGCCACATGGAAACGATCATCAGGCGGATTATGGCAGACATTCTGGGGTTGGATCCCAGCACGATCTGTGAGGGCACGTCGATGGACAACACGACGTCATGGGATTCGCTGGCGCACATCAACTTGATGACTTCGTTGGAGCAGGAACTCGGCATTGTTTTTGAGATTGAAGAGATAGAGCAAATGCGTTCGTTTGGTAAGATCGTCGCGGTTGTTCATGCCAAACAATGACACATCATCGGCCTGCATGGAGGCACCTGCATAGAATAGAAGTGGGGCGAGATACACCATGTTGAACACAATGCGGATTGCAACAGATGCAATAACGCGGCGGCCGCTGAAGGAAGCGTACTGGGAATGGCGGGTCACTGCCGATAAGGCGGCTCGTCTATTGCAGGGAGCCAATGGTCTGTTTGCGAAAGTCGTGGCCCGGGACTGTCTGAGGTTTCTCTTTAACACAGTTCAGCCGATTGCTGGTGAGACTCGTGAACGAGCCAGGGGGGCAGCGGGATGGCTTGTACGAGCGCAAGATGCTACTCCTGACGACGGGGTTACATTTGGGTTCTTCCCTTGTAATGCCCCCCCCGGCTGGGGGGCCTCATATCCGGAAACCACCGGCTACTGTATTCCCTCTCTTTTGCGGTTCGCCGAGTTGGATGGAAATGAGGACTATCGAAAACGGGCGCTGCGAATGGCCCGGTGGGAGGTGGCGATTCAAATGCCGTCCGGCGCTGTCCAGGGAGGACAAGTCTGTGCCGCCGCGCAGCAAACACCCTCGACTTTCAATACGGGAATGGTGCTGGATGGATGGAGTGCGGCCTTTCGCGCTTCGGGGGAAATAGAATTCTTGGATGCAGGCCGGCGGGCTGCCGAGTTCCTGATTTGCGACTTGACACCAGAGGGATATTTTAGAACGAATGGGGCGTTCGTTACCCAAACTGGAATCAAAACATACAATGCATTGTGCGCGTGGTCGTTATATCGTATTGGCGAGGATGCCGCGGATGAACGGTATCGAGACGCGGCGATCAGGATCATTGATGCTGCGATTAAGCAACAACGTGCGAATGGATGGTTTGCGAACAATTGTCTCACGCGCTCGGAGGCGCCACTCACCCATACCATCAGCTATACGCTCCAAGGGGTGCTCGAAGTCGGGATTCTTTGTGGGCGACATGATTTCATCGAGGCTGTCAGGAAAGGCGTATCCCCCTTGCTTTCCATGATTGCTAAGAACGGATTTTTGCCTGGGCGGTTTTATTCCGATTGGGAGCCAGCGAGTTTTTCTTCCTGCCTGACGGGATCGGCGCAATTGGCGGTGGTGTGTTACAGGCTGTTCGAGCAGACGGGCTCGAATGATTATCGAGTCGCAGCCGAGAGCCTGGTCAATTTCCTCAAGGGACTTCAATCGCTCGGATCTCCGATTGAGGAAATCAATGGAGCACTGGCTGGGTCGTTTCCCATTTTTGGCACGTATATGACCGGAGGATATCCAAATTGGGCAACAAAGTATTTTCTTGATGCGCTTATGTTGCAAGAACGATGCGCCTTGCCTGCAAATCTCGAGCGGATAGGAAGCCTGAAGTAGTAGCACCGTAGCCAGCTGAGTGCCCATACGGCTTGAACTCGGTGAATCCTGAAATCCGAGTGTGCGAGTGACGGCTCACCTCAAGATATGTGCCGCGTTTGGCAATAATCTCAGTCGTGATGAATCGGAGTGAGCGCCGAACACTTTTCCATGCATTGTGAGCGCTCCTTTGTGGAATAATCTCAAAGCGGATCTCTCGCGTTTTACCGAGGAGAGAGTTGGCCTTCGTGCAGTTACACGAGGACTGCTCTCACAGGGATTTCAGGCTATTCTCGTCTATCGTTTCTTTCGATGGTGTTTGGAGCGAGGACTGCCGACTCAGCCGCTTCGGTTCCTGGTTGAGCGATTTGTTGAGATAACAACCGGTATTTCAATTCCTGTGCAGGCGAAGATCGGTCGAGGGCTACGCATTCATCACTTCGGAGGTATCATGATACACCCGGAAACAGTTATCGGAGAGTATTGCACGCTCTATCATCAGGTAACTTTGGGGGATCTGGGAGGGTGGGGAGGTGCCCCTCATATCGGTGATCGGGTAACAGTCGGTGCCGGTGCGAAACTTCTCGGCCAAATCAAAATAGGAAATGATGTGTTTGTTGGAGCTAATGCCGTTGTGCTCACCTCGATTCCTTCTATGTCGATAGCAGTCGGTTCTCCCGCAGTCGCAAAGCCTAGGGGAGCATCCCCTCTGGCGGATCTTCAATCTAGCAGGCCATTCTGACTTATGAAGGAGTCCACATGTCGAAACTAGAGCATAACCCTGGTTTGTCGTTGGAGTCTCGACACGATATCGAACGGCAGTTTCATGATTCCAAAGCTGCTGCTCATCACGATCATCACCATCATCATGATCCAGAGGAGCGGAGTTTTTATTCACATGGTGGTATGGATGGAATCTGGGACTCTTATCTCCGTTCGATTGGCCCCCTCAAAGACCGAACTGTTTTGGACTTCGGATGCGGCGAAGGCTGGAGCACCCTGCAGTACTGCAAGCGCGGTGCGCAGGTTTTTAGCTTCGATATTTCTCCGGAAAGTCTCCAGAATCTTCTGCATCAAGCAGCGGAGACTGGAGTGGTATCCAAGATTCGTCCAGCGGTGATGGCGGCTGAGTATCTCTGCTATCCAAGCAAGACGTTCGATTTAGTGCTAGGAGTGTCAATCCTCCATCACACCGATGTGACGCTCGTGGGTAACGAGGTGTCCCGTGTACTCAAACCAGGAGGCAAAGCATTTTTTATCGAGCCCCTAGCGCATAACATCTTCCTTAAGCTATTCCGGCGGTTGACTCCAACTCGGCGGACGCCGACTGAACAGCCCATGACCGTTGAGCAAATCGATGAGTTTATTCGGTCATTCCAATGGGGAGAATATCGCGGGCAACAGTTTTTGTCGATTTTCCCACAAGGGCTGTTCTGGTTAACCGGAAATCAGCGGTTGTTCAAGGTTTTCCTTGGTCTGACGGAGGCAATAGATCGTGTGCTCTTGAGAATATTTCCTTTCCTCCAAAAGTATTGCTGGGCGGCTATTATCGAGGTGCGAAACTAGCCAATGGTGATCGCAGGAACAGATCTATGAAAAGGCTCCTCATGGTCGCGTATTTTTTTCCTCCGGTCGGTGGTATCGGCTCTGCGGGAGCTCAGCGTGTACTGAAGTTCGCCAAGTACTTGAAACACTCGCAATGGGAGCCGGTAATTGTGACGGTCAAGGAGAGCAGTTATGAGCCCTTCCTAACTATGGATTCTTCTCTACTCGATAAGATTCCGGCAGGTACGACAATCGTTCGAACCGGCGTGTTTCGGGGCTTGACCCTCTTATTGCGGATGAAAAACAGAGTTCTTCGGATTATTGGTGCTCGTGGACAGGATGTGTCATTTTGTCAGCATGTTGGCCAACCGTTGAGGGAGAGTACACTGGCAAAGAAATCCAGTTACCAGCGAATGAAGGATGCAATTACAGATCTGCTTGAAATCCCAGATGAAGAGATGGGGTGGTTCTTTCCCGGTGTGCTGGCAGGGCTCGGCTCTTTTTCACGATACCGATTTGACGCGATTTATTCGACTGGTCGCCCATGGACGGCACACCTAATTGGGTTGAGCCTAAAATTACTGACAGGACGACCCCTCATTGTCGATTTTCGAGACCCGTGGATGACAAACCCCTTTAGGCCGGAGTATTCCTCGTTGCGGGATCGGTTGGAAACAACGCTGGAAAGGGTTACGATCGAGAAGGCCGATGTTGTTATCTCGAACACCGCTGAGCTACAGGAGGAATTTGTAAAACGGTTCCCCGCACAATCTCCATCAAAGTTTCATACCCTGCTCAACGGCTTCGATGTGGATGATTTTGAACAGAGGGATAATATCAATGGAATACATTCAGGAAGCCATCTGACGATCACCCATGCTGGCTTTCTATATGGAAAGCGGGATCCTAAGACATTTCTAGAGGCGCTCCGACGCGTCATTGATGCTGGTCAGGTGAATCCGGATCGACTGCGTGTTTGGTTTGTCGGTTCAATCGAACTTTCCTATGATGTCTCGGAATATCTTTCGGTATGGGGATTGAACAAGGTGGTTTTTTTGCGCCCGCATGTGCCCTACCGAGACAGCCTTGAATTCTTAAGGCAGTCTGACGTGCTATTGCTCTTACAGCCGGGGACCAAGACCCAAATACCTTCAAAGTTGTTCGAGTATATCGGGGGGAGGAAGCCGATCTTGGGCATTTCTCCTCTCGACGGGGCAACCGCTAGGCTTATGCAGAGAGAGGGGCTCGGAGTCATTGCGGACCCAGAGAATGTTGACGCTATCGCGAGTGCGATTCGCTCAGTGTACGATCTCTGGTCTCACGGGGATCTCTCATCAATGATGAATGGCACAGTCCATGATCGTTTTGATGTGCGCCATATTACCGCGCAATTGGCTGAGCTGCTTTCTCGGTTGTAACCCTGAATTCCTACTCTTCCTGCAACGACTTCCCCGCATACAAACTAGGAACTTGTGTACTATGCATGAAAGTTTCGAGATTCGAATGGTGACCGTCGAACGAAGTGGCATTGCTCGATCGCTGGAACCGATAGCGATTGGAATTCCCTTCCCGAAAGGAGCCTTGTTCAACCCGGCTGATACTGTGTTAACCGATTTAGAGCAGAGGATATGCCCGAGTTATATCACGGTGATATCACGGTGGAGTGATGGGAGTGTCAAGTGGGGCCTGCTCGATTGCCAACTGAGTGTGGAAGGCAAGGGGACCGCAATCAATATTCTGAAACCAAGGCATGACGGACTTAACAGGGATCAAGAAACCGGAATCCTAATCGAGCAGGCTAGAGGTCATCTTATGGTTGACACCGGGGCCGCAGTTTTCGAGATTAATCAGGCCATACTAGTGCCATTTAACCAGGTGTTCGTTGGGACTAAAGGTCTACTGGCAGAGAAGGGGAATTGCGTAGTACTTGTCAACGAGTTGGGAGATCGATGTGTCCCTCACATCGATGAGGTCAAGATTGAGGGAGCCAACCCTCTCCGTGCCACCGTCCGGCTTCGAGGCATGTTTCACTCCAGCGGAGGCAAGAAGTTTGCGGGGTTTATGGCGGCTCTCACCTTCTTCCAAGGCCATCGCACTGTTGAGTTTGAATTGACCGTGCACAACGAGAAGGCTGCCAAACATCCTCGTGAACTCTGGGATCTCGGTGATCAAGGATCAATCTATTTCAAGGATCTCTCTTTTTACACTGCCTTGGATGGTTCTGATTCATTGATAACGGAGTGGGCCATGTTGCCGGATCAGAAAACCCGAGAGGGCAGAGGGTGTCTCGAGATTTACCAGGATTCGAGTGGTGGTACGAACTGGAATAGTCTCAATCATGTCAACCGTCAAGGAAACATTACGGTCTCCTTTCGAGGATACCGAGTGACAATGGACGGAATAAAGGTCGAGGAAGGGCATAGGGCCGATCCCGTCGTCACCGTCCGTAACCAGCAAGGCGGTATTTCTGCTGCAGTTGCCGGGTTCTGGCAAAACTTTCCGAAGGCGGTGGAGTCGAATAAAGAGGGCATGGTTATCCGACTGTTTCCTAGGCAATGCTCGGATGTATTTGAGTTGCAGGGCGGGGAACAGAAGACCCACATCATGTTTCTGCAATTTGGACAGGATGCAGATTTACTCTTTTGGGTGCGTGACAGACTACGTCCTTGCCCTGAGCCTTCGTGGTGTGCGGCATCCAGAGCTGTGAGCTATCTGCACCCACGTGAGACGAAGCACTCACAAGATGAGACTCTGGATAGAGCCGAGCAGGTCGTCGCCTCTGCCATCCAAGGAGAACATACGTTCTTCGACCGAAGGGAGATTATTGATGAGTATGGCTGGAGGCATTTCGGCGATCTCTATGCTGATCATGAAGCGGTTCAGCATCATGGCCATACGCCTCTCATTTCACACTACAATAATCAATACGATGTGATTTTTGGGAGTTTAGTCCAATATTTGCGCGGCGGAGAACACGAGTGGTTTCGGTTGGCCCAAGAGTTAGCTCAACATGTGATCGATATCGACATCTACCATACTGACCAAGATCGCTTCGGGCTCAATGGCGGACTATTCTGGCATACTGACCACTATACTGATGCTGGGACTGCGACCCACCGTGCTCTTACGAAAATGAGTCCTCAGGCTTTGTTTTCTCTTAATTATGGAGGTGGGCCTGCGTGCGAGCATAACTATACTTCGGGTCTTCTCCTGTACTATTGGATGACCGGAGACTCGAAGGCAAAGGAAGCAGTTCTGACCTTGGCTAACTGGGTCGTAAATATGGAGAATGGGACTTATCGAATGTTGGGATTCTTGGATCCGAGACCGACAGGCTATTGCAGTTCAACAGCCGACCGGGGGTACCACGGGCCTGGAAGAGGTGCGGGAAATTCGATTAATGCCCTCCTGGACGCTAGTCAGGTAGCACCGACTTCGTCGTACCTGGAGAAAGCCGAGGAATTGATTCGTCGCTGTATTCATCCCCAGGATGATATAGGGCAGCGTCGTTTGGAGGATGTCGAACTTCGGTGGTCTTACACTGTATTTTTGCAGGTTCTGGGAAAATATTTGGATTACAAGGCTGAACGAGCGCAGTTAGATTTCATGTATGGGTACGCTCAGGAGAGCCTTCTCCATTATGCACGGTGGATGCTCGATCACGAAGTGCCTTTCAAAACTGTCCTGGACAAGGTGGCCATACCGACAGAAACTTGGCCGGCCCAAGACATCCGAAAAGCTAATGTGTTCCATTTGGCGGCAAAACATGCCTCCGGTGTGTTGCGGGAAGCTCTTCGAGAAAAAGCTTTCTTTTTTTTTAGGGCCTGTATCAATGATCTGCTGTCGTTCCCGACGCACAGCCTCACACGGCCCGTCGTTATTCTAATGGGAAATACTTATGTTAATTTCTATTTTATCGTGCACGATACGGAAGTCGCTCCCCGTCCAACAGAACGCTACACTTACGGGCGCCCCAAGCAGTTCAAGCCGCAATTTGATGAACTGTATAAGGTCAGGGACTGGGTCAAGCAAGTGCAAGGTTGGGTGAAATTGCTCCGGACGTAGCTTGCCAACAGAAGGTTGACGAGGATAGGGGAGGTTGACAGCAGTATGCCTGAGGTGCGGCTATTGGAGGTTAGAAATACCTATAAGTGGGGTGGTGGACCCGATAAGACCATCCTATTGTCTGCTGAAAAGCATGATCCAGCTAGGGTTGCGGTGGTAGTGGCATATATCCATGATGTGAAGGATCGGGAATTTCGAATCACAGATAAGGTGCGCGCTCGTGGCCTGCTGACCTACTACGCGATCGAAGAACGGGGGAAGTTTGATCTTCGGGTCCTAAGGGCACTACGAGACATCATTATTAAACACGACATCAATATTATTCATGGACATGAGTACAAAAGCGACATCTTTGCGTACCTGCTGAGTAAGTGGTTCTGGAAGAAACGAATTGCTCTTGTATCTACGGCACATGGTTGGGCTTTGGTCGGTCCACGTGGGGACCTGTACCGTAAATTGGATCTTTTCTTTATGCGACGATTTGATCGTCTTATCGCAGTCTCGCATGCGACCAGGGATCTGATGGTATCCGATAGAGTCCCACCAAATAAGATTACCGTAATCCATAATGCCATTGATACAGGGATGTGGTTCCGAAGCGAAGTGAACAGCAATCTGCGAAAGGAATTGGGCTTAGAGGGAGCGTTCCCGGTGGTTGGCTATGTTGGTCGGATTGCTGAAGAGAAAGAGCTGGGTAACTGGGTACGCGTAGCACAGCGAGTTGCTATGAAATACCAGAATGCGAGATTTGTCATAGTCGGAGAGGGGCGCGACAATAGTATAAAAACTGATCTGGACAGATTAGCTCAGGCACTCGGCATAACAGACAGAATGGTCTTTTTGGGGTATCGAGAGGATCTTGTTCCAATCTATGCGATGTTTGATGTCTTTCTGCTGACATCAAGTCGAGAAGGCCTATGTAATAGTATTTTGGAGGCTATGTCCCTGGGCGTGCCCGTCGTGAGTACTGATGTCGGAGGCTCTCGAGAGTTGGTCGTGCACGAACAAACCGGGTTTCTCTTAAATCATGGAGATATTGAAGGTATCGCTTCAGCAGTACTTGCCCTGATAGAAAATGAGCCCTTGCGCCTACGGATGGGCCAAGCTGGAAGAGAACGGATCGATCAAGAGTTTTCGTTTGGGTCTCGCCTGCGGAAGGTTGAAGATTTGTATGAGGAGCTTATTGCCCATCGAGGCGTGCAATCACCTAGGTAGTTAATGCAGGCGGAGTTGATCTGGCAGGGAGATGTGAGTCCCCTCTCTTTTCATCCACCTTTTGATTTCAAGTAAATCGTTTTCTCTATTTCAGCTAAGGACACTATGTGTGGTATTGCAGGCAAACTTTACCTCGATCCTAAACGGTCCGTCTCCGAATCCGAGCTCCGGCGAATGGCGAGGGTTATGGTCCATCGAGGGCCTGACGGTGAAGGAGTCTGGATAAAGGAGAATATTGGTCTGGCCCATCGACGATTATCAATCATCGACGTTCGGGCTGTTGCTGGACAACCAATGAGTAATGAAGACGGGACCGTCTGGATAACCTTTAATGGGGAAATCTATAACTTCCTTGAGCTTCGGAAGGACCTGGAAGCCAAGGGGCACACTTTTCGGACAAACTCAGATACTGAGACAATTGTCCACGCATACGAAGAGTATGGACGTGACTGTTTGACGCACCTCCGTGGGATGTTTGCGTTTGCCTTATGGGATACTCGGTCGAACAAGTTATTTCTGGCGCGTGATCGAGCGGGTAAGAAGCCGCTCTATTACTACCTAGGCAGCGATCGTTTTCTCTTCGGGTCAGAAATCAAGGCTCTCTTAGCGGAAGGTTCTCTTCACCCTGATCCTGATCCTTGCGCCATCGATGCATTTCTGGCTTTTGGGTTCATCCAGGGATCCGATACCATTTTTCAAGGAATCAAGAAGCTCCCTGCTGCCCACTGGTTGGAATTGTCCGAAGGCCGTGTTGAAATTGGAAGATATTGGAAGCTGAGTTATACCCCAAAACGAAAACTGAGCCTGAAGGATGCCATCGCTGAGCTCCAGTGGAGAATTGCAGAAGCTGTTCGTCTGCGACTTGTCAGTGACGTACCGTTGGGGGCCTTTCTCAGCGGAGGGATTGATTCGAGCATGGTTGTTATGCAAATGGCACAGTTAATGAGCCAGCCGGTTAAAACATTTGTAGTTGGTTTCAGAGATGCGGCCTTCGATGAGCGCCGATTCGCACGCATAATTGCGGAGCAATGCCAGACTAATCATACCGAGCTTCTTGTATCAGCCTCAGTCCTGGACATTCTTCCTCGTCTTGTCTGGCACTATGATGAGCCGTTTGGGGATTCCTCCGCTGTGCCCAGTTTTGCTATTGCAGAGTGTACTCGCCAGCATGTAAAGGTGGTCCTCAATGGTGACGGTGGTGACGAACTATTTGCGGGGTACGATCGGTACGGAGCCAATCTTAGAGCCAGGAAGCTTGATGCTATCCCTTCGAGCACATGGAAGTTGCTAGAAACAGCCATGCGATGTGTGCCAAAGCACTGGAGGGAGCGGCAGCCGTTTGCCAAGTTGTGCAGAATTGCCGAGGTCATGACTCAGTCGTGTGAACGGCGGTACGCCACATGCAACGGACACTTGACCGTGGCTCAGCGGCAGGCACTTTACGCTGGCGAGTTTCAAGAGACCATTAGAGAAAATGATCCCGATCTTGCCATTCTCGATGTACTTAGCCATACGAGCGCAGACAATTGGCTGGATGCAATGTTAGATGTTGATGTAAGCGTGTATCTCGTGGATGATCTTCTTGTCAAGATGGACCGTGCAACTATGGCAAGCTCTCTTGAGGCGCGGTCGCCGTTTCTTGATCATATGCTTATGGAATTCACCGCGAGTCTGCCTCCCGACTTAAAGCTTTTCGGCTCCGACAAGAAGCGATTGCTTAAGGCTTCTCTTCGTGGGTTTGTTCCTGATGTCATTTTGGATCGGCCCAAAATGGGCTTTTCAGTTCCACTAGCCTCCTGGCTCAGGGGTGAGTTGCGCGGCTTTTCTCAAGATATTCTCCTTTCAATCCGTGCGAGACAAAGAGGTTATTTCAAGGTAGAAGCAGTCGAAGCGCTTCTTCATCAGCATATATCTGGCCTACGGGACCATTCCACAGCTATTTGGGATTTGCTTATGCTCGAGATGTGGCATCAGACTTTTATCGATAGGCCTCTCGATATCCCCGCGATCTCCATGTCAGATCCGGCATGTGGGGTATAGCGATTCAGGTGCCGCAACTAGTGAGGCGTTATGGCAAAAAACCTAGTCCTCGTGATTATGTCCGTTTTGATTACGTGTGTTGCAGGGGAAGGCCTTCTTCGGCTGATGGGGTTTCGTGGGGAAATCTCTTGGAATTTACAGGAGGTGATACCTATAGATGATCCTGTTTTGAACTTTCGTCTGTCTCCCAACTCAGAGTCCTTCAGTGGGAACATTGTCTACAAATTAAATAGCCAAGGGTTCAGGGATTTGGAGCATGCCTATCAGAAACCCGCCAATGTTTTTCGTATTCTTGTGCTTGGTGATTCAGTGGCTTTTGGGTACAAGGTCTCTCTGGAAAATACATTCTCTCGCAAGCTGGAAGGTATGCTGCGCACTCGCATTACTGATAGCGCGGTAGAAGTTGTAACTTTGGCAATGCCCGGTCTGAATACGATTCAAGAGGCGCATCTTCTCAATGAGGAAGGGGTGAAGTACGCACCCGACATGATTCTTATTTTCTACTCAATCAATGATGCGGACACTGGTGTGGCATTCGCACGTCCAGAGACCATATGCCGAATTGAGCTACTCAAGTGGCCAATTCCCTGCGCATATAAATCTGTGCTTAAAAGTTCGGCCCTCTTGTTCTTTGTGAAAGATCGTGTCGACAGCTTGTTCTGGAGGTTAAATATCGGGGATCAAGACGATGTATTCGGCTCCTTACGATCGGATTACTTTGCACAACTGTACTCTGGATACGAAAAGTTGAACGCCAACGTTCTGGCCGGCTTCGACAACATCGCGCGATTCTCTCAAGAACGTGAACTCCCTGTGGTGCTTGTTGTGTCACCGATTATGTACGAATTTGATAGTTACCGTTGGGTGGGGATTCATGAGACCATTAGGCGTGAAGGTAGGTCGAGAGGGTTTCAAGTTTTTGATCTGCTTGATGTATATCGTAAGTACTTGGTAAAGGATATTCGGGTCGAGCGTGGTGACTTTGTGCATCCTGGAGATCTTGGCCACGACGTTGCTGCAGGCTCAGTGGCTGATTTTATTCTGCAATCGACAAAATTACGACACCTACAGCTTCCAGTCTCCCAGGCATCTAAGTTCGAGCCCCTGACGTCCCCCCGAAAAACGACGGCAACTCAAAACTAGAGTACGATGGCGGCTTCGGCGGTCCTCCACGAAAGGAGTGGGCCCATGAAGCGGTCACGATTCTCGGAAGAGCAGATCGTGTATGCGATCCGCCAGGCTCAAAGCGGCACCCCGGTCGGCGACCTCTGCCGACAGCTCGGGGTGAGTGACGCCACCTTCTACGCCTGGAAGAAAAAGTACGCGCACCTCGGCGTGAGCGAGTTGCGGCGCCTCCGACAGGTGGAAGAAGAAAATAGCCAGTTGAAGCGGCTGGTGGCCGATCTTTCGCTCGACAAGCATATGCTGTCTGAGGCCTTGCGAAAAAAAGTCTGAGGCCCGCCCGTCGCCGGGAACTCGCCGAGTGGTTTCAGGCCACATTCCAGGTGCGGTGTGCGCGGGCCTGCCGGTTGGCACCATTCAGTCGAGCGGCCTGGTATCGCCGAAGTCGGGCGAAGGATCAATCGGGACTCCGGCTCCGCATTCGCGTCTGGCCCATGCTCGGCCTCGATTTGGGTATTTGCGGATCTGGGTGTTGCTGCGGCGCGAAGGCTGGCCTGTGAATCGGAAACGGGTGCGGCGACTGTATCGGCTGGAGGGCTTGCAATTGCGGATGCGAGTCCGGCGACGCAAGCATATCGCGCTGCATCGTGGCCCAGCCCCGATTCCAAACGGTCCTGCCGAACGCTGGAGCCCGGATTTCGTGCATGATACCCTGGCGGATGGCCGGCCGTTTCGGATCTTGACGGTCGTCGATACCTGGAGTCGCCAAAGTCCAGTACTAGAGGCCGGTGTTCGGATGTCGGGTGAGGTCGTCGGCCAGGTTCTCGATCGAGCCTTGAACGGGACACCAGGCCCACGCTCCATTACGGTAGATCACGGGACGGAATTCCAATCACGGGCGCTCGAAGATTGGGCCTATCGGCGACGCGTGCAACTCGACTTCATTCGACCAGGTAAACCCGTGGAGAATGCCTTTATTGAATCGTTTAACGGCCGCCTGCGAGACGAGTGTTTGAATGTACACCAGTTCGCCTCACTCGCCGAGGCGCAGGCCATCATCGAAGCGTGGCGGCTCGACTACAACGCTCGCCGCCCACATAGCTCACTCGGCCACCTGACGCCGAATGAGTTTGCTGAACCTCGTCAGGTGATCCAGGCTGCCGAAGAAGCTGTCTATTCTAGTGAAAAGCTGCCTCGGAATGGGGCCAACGTCAAACCGTCGGAAGTTCTCCTGTAAAACTGTCTCCTTGACGGGGGAGCTTACGAGTACACCAGTGAGCCCTTCCAGCGGCTCCTGGCCGATCACGGCGTGACCTGTAGTATGAGCCGAGTCGGTAACGTCTGGGACAATGCAGCCATGGAGAGTTTCTTCTCTTCGCTGAAGACCGAACGCACGGCGGCCAAAACGTACCGCACACGAGACCAGGCCAAAGCTGACGTGTTCGATTACATCGAGCGCTTCTACAATCCCACACGGCGGCACTCGACCTTGGGGTATCTCAGTCCGATGGAGTTCGAAAGGCAGGCGGAATTAGTGTAGGTTGGTGTCCACCAAACCGGCAGCAGCCCACCCCTCCATAAGAAGAGGGAGACTATACTGAATTAGTGTACTGATCTTGCGGGATCTATGTTATGGATAATTGTTGCACGAGGAAGAGATGACACACCAACATCACGCGCTACGCAGTTCAGCTATTTATCTATACATTGTTCTGTGAGGCTTGGCAGATTAGAGACTATATGATCATCCAGACCCCCGAAACCTACTGTCGTTGCGATGCATCCGATAGGGCAAAGTTAGTTGTCGTGATCGACACTGAGGAGGAGTTTGACTGGTCCAATGGTTTCTTTCGGGGCAATACAGGTGTCACTGCAATGCGGCAGATCTTCCGGGTGCAAGACATTTTTGATCGTTATGCCATCACCCCAGTGTACGCCATCGACTATCCTATTGCGTTTCAGGCTGATGGGTATCGACCTCTACAGGAAATTCACTCTGACCGACGGTGTTTAATTGGCGCACATCTTCACCCATGGGTGAATCCCCCTTTTGAAGAGGTCATTTGTCGAGCGAACAGTTTCCCCGGTAACTTGCCAGCTTTTCTTGAGCGGGAAAAACTTAAGTTGCTTGGCGAGTGTATTGGGGAGCGCTTCGGGGCGCAGCCCCTAATTTATAAGGCTGGTCGTTATGGGCTAGGAACGAATACGGGGGTTATTCTTGAGGATCTTGGGTATCAAGTCGATGCAAGCTTTTGTCCGGGAATGAACTATTCCGACGAGGAAGGCCCAGATTTTTCCGATGCGACTCCATGGCCATTTTGGTTCGGCCAGACACGAAAACTTCTCGAGTTGCCACTTACTGTCGGTTATACAGGTAGGTTTCGTAGGCGAGGTAGTTGGGTTCACTGCAAAGCATCAAGCTCCTTCGCTTCAAGATTTAAGGTGTTGGGTTTACTCGCAAGGTTGAGATTGCTTAATAAAGTCTGGCTGTCTCCGGAGGGTTATCATCCAGGCGAACAGCGAGCCCTCACGCGGGCTCTCTACGATGATGGACTTCGCGTATTTACATTAGCGTTTCATAGTCCTTCTGTTGTGCCAGGGAACACCCCATACGTAAGATCCTCTCATGAACTATCTTTGTTTCTCGATAGTTTAAAGAGATTCTTCGACTTCTTCATGGGCGAGCTGGGGGGCTTGCCCACAACCCCGCTTGAATTGATCGAAGGCGGGGCTTTATTGAACTCAGGAGTTGCATTGGAGGCGACATGATCATTCTAGGGCTATCCCCGCTTGATAAGGACTCAACTGTAACCTTGATGAAGGACGGACGGGTTCTGTTTGCGGCGGGAGAGGAGCGGTTTACGCGAACTAAACTGCAGGATGGGTTCCCCGCAGAATCATTGCAGGCTGGACTCGAATATACAGGCATCAGTCTTGAGGAAATTGATCAAGTCGCATATCCGTTTTTTGATTGGAAGAAAGAAACAGAGATGTTTACTCAAAACCTCGAAAATGAGGAGAAGTTTATCGACTCTGTTTCGAAAGGACCGATGAGAAAAGCAATCGAAGCGGCGCTGAGTCAAGTTCCGAAACGTTCAGCGGGAATCCCTGGGCTTTCAGATCCAAACGAAACAATGAAAAAAGGAGTCATGCACAAGATCTTCTATCGCATGGCTGGAATGGAAGGAGTTATTTCACGGAATCTCGCAAAGCGTGGGTCTGCATCCTGGGGACGAGCAGCACAAGCGTATCACAAGGTGTGGCAGGACGAATTGGACACGAATCTTAAGGAGCTGAACCTGCTAAAGAAGCTAAAACGGTATGACCACCATTCTGCCCATGCCGCGGCTGCGTATTATTCGAGTAAGTTTGAACGCACGTTGATCGTGACACTTGATGGCTATGGATCTGGCTTGGCAGGATCGGTGAGCATCGGTGAGAATAATAAAATAAAGAGGATCCATAAGATCGAGTACCCACACTCATTAGGTACTTTCTATGAGAGTGTAACGTCATCACTTGGCTTCAAGCCGAGTCGGCATGAAGGAAAAATTGTCGGTCTTGCCGCATACGGAGACCCCAAGGTATTGACGGACTTGGTGCTGGGACGGTTTCATGAAAGCCCTGGATCGTTCCTTATCCGTGAGAGTAATAATATCTATTTCTCGCGATATCTTGCTGCACTGTTTCCAAAGATCGAAGTTGCTGCAGCCTATCAACATGTGTTGGAAACGATTGCGACGAATTACATTCGTTACTATGTTCAAAAAACAGGAATCGACAGTGTTGTGTTGGCCGGTGGGGTGGTGGCAAACGTAAAAATGAATCAGCGAATCTTTGAAATCGAAGGTATTCAACGGCTATTTGCTTACCCGAACATGGGAGATGGTGGTTGTGGTACAGGAGCGGCCTTCCTTGCGTCGGGGGACTCACTGAAAGACGTCCCTCCCTATAGCAACGTCTATTTTGGTCCTGATTATTCTGAGCAGAGGATCATCAAAGATTTGGATGCGGCAGGGCTTCTGTACGAGTATATCGGCCCCATTGAGAAGAGAGTGGCGCAACTGATACACGAAGGAAGGGTGGTGGCGCGATTCAATGGCCGAATGGAATATGGGCCCAGGGCCCTAGGGAACCGATCGATCCTATATCGTGCTAGCGAGCCGGAGGTCAATCAATGGCTCAATCAACGGCTGGGTCGGACAGAATTTATGCCATTTGCGCCGGCAACGTTATTTGAAGAGCGCCATCAGTGTTATCACAACATGGATGGTGCTGATTATGCCGCGCAGTTCATGACTCTCACCTTTGATTGCACCGATTTCATGAAGAAGTCTTGCCCTGCAGCGGTGCATGTGGATGGCACCGCACGACCCCAGCTTGTGAAAAAAGAGGTCAATCCAAGCTACTACGAAATTTTGAGAGAGTACCATCGATTGAGCGGTGTTCCGTCCGTAATAAATACGAGTTTTAATATGCACGAGGAACCGATTGTCAACACTCCTGATGATGCCATTAGAGCATTCCTGCAAGGCAACATTGATTATCTGGCGATCGGCAATTTATTAGTTAGGCATCCATCACTTTGGAAGGCTCAATAAGGCATATCTCAGGCAAGGCCTTGGATGGCTGACATGGCCTTCAGGGTTATAAAAATAATAGACGGGCGGTATAAAGCGATGTTGCAGCCTCTCGTGTCGTTTGTTGTTCCAGTTTTGAATGGCGAACAGCATATTGAGAGGTGCCTTCTTTCTATCATGAGACAGGGGTGTCCAGGAGCTGAATTTGAGATCCTTGTGCTCGACAACGGCTCGATAGATCAGACACCTAATATTGTCAAACGCGTAGGCCTTGATTGTATAGTGATTCCAAAGTTAACTGTCAGTGCTTTGCGCAACCGGGGCGTGGAGAAGGCTCGAGGCGCACTGATAGCATTTGTTGATTCAGATGTTGAGTTAAACCAAGGTTGGTTGCAAGAAGCTCGTAGTGTCTTCACAAATCTCCAGATTGTCGCTGCGGGGTGTATGCCTGCTGTGCCAAGCGACGCTACTTGGGTGCAGAAGACATGGGATTTGCATCAACGTGTGCGGCCAAGTAAACGCAATTCGGAAACTGTGCAATGGCTTTCATCGATGAATCTCATGGTCCGAAGAGATGCCTTTCTAAGTGTGGCTGGATTCAATGAATCCCTTAAGACATCCGAGGATGTAGATCTCTCTTATCGTTTGAGCAGGATAGGGAGGATTGTCTTGTGTCCTGGTATGGAGGCCATTCATTGGGGAGAAGCTAGAGACGTCACAACTTTCTGGAGGAAGGAAGTCTGGCGCGGGTTGGGCAGCTTCAAGGGAGTTCTTTCTCACGGTCTGCGGGTGGACGAACTTCCGAGTCTTGGTTATCCGCTATATATCTTGGCGCTTTTCTTGGTCTTGGCATTCGGCTCTGTAATCGATGGATATAGGGGGCAATTGTTTCTGGCTCCGCTCGCTGCCTCTATTTTGGTCTTGCCCGCGATTCTGCTATCGCTCAGCACTGCTAGAATCACAAAGTGCCCTGGCGCGGTCATCGGGCTATTCGTCCTCTACCTAGTTTACGGTTTCGCACGAGCCGTATCTCTCGTCAAGGCCTCTCGCCTCTCCCTTTCATGAATCCCACGCACGTAAACCCCAACTCCATTACCGTGGGCCACGTTCTTCATGCTTTTACTGTCGGTGGGGAGGAACGCGAACTCCTGAACATCGTGTCCTATGGCAATAAGTCACAATTCCGACATGTCATCATCGCGCTTACTGTGGCTGGAGATTTCGCCAGTGGTCTGGATCCTGAAAGATGCAAAGTGATTGAATTGCGGAAGCAACCTGGCAATGATTTCCGGCTGCCCTTCAGGATTGCCGCGATGCTTAGAGATAGTGAAGCGGACGTCGTACATGCGAGAGGATGGAGTACCATGGTGGAAGCAGCCCTGGCGAGTCGAATGGCCAGGATGAAAGGTGCCATGTACGCATTCCATGGAAAAACCATCGATGAATTGGGCGGTGTTTGCTTAAAACGAAGAGTGGCCCAGGGGGTTATTGTTCGGTTGTATGATCGTGTCGTGACTCTTAATGATCGCATGCGAATGGATTTGGCAAGAGAATGCTGTTTGGATGAGAGAAAAATTCAGGTGGTTCAGAATGGAATTGACATTGACTTATTCCGTCCACGCTCAGATCAGCAGGCATTACGGCAGCGCTACGGTTTGCCGATCGACCGTTTCATTATAGGGAATGTCGCACGGCTCGATCCTGTCAAGAATCATGAGACTATTTTCAAGGCTCTCGATCGCCTTAGCAATCAAAACAAGAAGCCGTTTGTCTTGCTTGTCGGAGATGGACAGCATCGATCATTCTTAGAGCGGGAGATTGGCCGTCTCGGGTTAGCCGACGATGTCCGCATTTTCGGCCATAGTAATAGAGTATTTGAATTACTTAACTGTATGGATGTCTACGTCCAATCCTCTCTTTACGAAGGTGCCAGTCACACTCTGGTTGAAGCGATGGCATGCGGGTTGCCGGTAATTGCCACTGATGTTGGTGGGACAGCTGATCTAATTACAGATACGCAGGAAGGGCTGTTGTTTCATTCCGGCGAGGACCAGGTCTTGGCAAACTTCGTCCGAGAGCTGCAGCAAGATGGAGATAGGAGACATGAAATGGGGCGTCGAGCAAGGGAGCGCGCCGTCAATTTCTATTCCGTGCAGAGGATGGTCCAACGTTATGAGAGCTTGTACGTAGAGCTGGCAATGGAAAGTTAGGCATGTTAGTCAAGTTTCTGTCGGATCTGCATGGGACGATCGCTGAATCACCATTTGGCAAGAAGGCAGCGCTGCGTTTATTTCGGCGAGATCAGACATGAGAATACTTGTTTTGTTCTTGGCATATTATGGGTTTCTCCTCTACAGCCTCGTAGATCCATTCGTCGGGCTGCTATTTTTCATTAACATTCTAATCTTCCGGCCGGAAAACTTGTCGTGGGGAAGCCCAGTTCTAGGGTCACTGCACTTGTTGACTGCGGTGGCAGTGTTGGTTGGATATCTCATACACCGTGAAAAATATGTGTCCCACGTGCACTTTCATCATGGCCATCAAAAGGTAACGGTGTTCGTCTTCCTGGCCTTCATTGCATGGCTATGCATAGTCTCAATACTCGCCGAAATCTCGCAAGATCTGAGTTTCAGGCAGACTACCGAACTAGCCAAGATATTTGTGATGTGTGTCCTTTTTTCCTTGATCATCAAGTCGGCGGCGCAGGTAACGCTATATGCATGGGTTACCGCAATTTCGATTGGGGCGCTGAGTTTTTGGGGAATTTTACAAGGGTTGGCGGGAAATGAACGGTTGGAAAATCTCTGGAGCTCTGGGTCTGGCCCGTTAGCGGCCATGCTGGCGTTGCTCGCCCCGTTCGTTTTCTCCTATGGATTGGACCGTACCAGGCCCTATATCATTCGAATGGGAATTTTTGCCTGCACGGCAGCGATTGTATTGTGCCTCATTTTCACTGAATCCCGAGGTGGATTTGTTGGCATGGTTGCTGGGATGGTTGTACTCTTGGCACGAGTCAGGCAGCGTATGAGAATCGTAATTGTGTTGGTTCTGTTGGGTCTTATAGCGCTGCCTTGGGTGCCTGCGACCTATACCGACCGTATTTCAACCATTTTTCAAGAGCAAGAATCCATTGATTCCTCGGCCGCGTCAAGGCCAGTACTCTGGAATATAGCCATGCGGATGTGGGGGGAATATCCCATCGCCGGCGTTGGACTGCAGAATTTCTCTGATGTGAAGGAGAAGTTTTCTGAACGGTATCGCGATTTGGCAACAAGAGAGGACGTGGCCGATGTTGTTTTTGGGAGAAATCGAGTCCCTCACGGCCTCTATCCCTGTCTTATGGCGGAAACCGGATTGGTTGGGACCGCACTTTTCATGTTTTTACTTTTATATAACGTATTTGCGCGACTTCCGAATGGATTTGGTTCCTCTGAAACTGAACGGAGCATAAGCATACAGTTCAGAGGGGCCCAGGCAGGGCTTATCGCGTTTGCCGTGGCGTCAATCTTTATCGATAGCTACACGATTGAGATGTTCTATTTTCAGTTGATGGCCGTGGGCGCTTTGCGCGGGCATGCGTTTTCTCTTATGACCGAAGCAAGTCAAAGTACGAAGTCGTCAGATTCGACACCTAATCAAAGCAGCCCCTCTGTCCTCGTAACGAATTAAGCTCGGTCCAACTCCACGATTTAGTTCATGATGATCTCTCGCAGACGGCATAAAATTATTGCTCTTCTTCTCGTGTTTATCTCCTCGATTGTAGGATTAGCACTTGTTGAGTCAGGAATGCATCTTTCGGGTCTCGATTATGCCCTAGTATGGCAGCCGGATCCTCAGTTGGGGTGGCGACATGTTCCTGGTGCTCAAAGGTTATGGACGGAAGAGGGGAGAGGGCTAGTCAAAATCAACCAGCTGGGATTTCGAGATCGGGAGCGTACGTTTGATAAATCGACAAATGTATTTAGGATCGCGGTATTTGGCGATTCAATGACCGAGGCGGTCCAGGTGAACCTCGATCAAACGTTTACCTATTTGATCGAGGAAAAGCTGAAAGAGAAGCACTACAGCGTCGAAGTGTTGAATTTCGGTGTAAGCGGATACTCACCGGTACAGGAATTACTGCTCTTCCGTCGAGAGGGTGTGCGTTATGGATCAGACATCGTCATCTGGGCAGTTTTCCTCGACAATGACATTTCAGGCTGCCATCCGGGGCTGACCGTGAGTGAATGGGGATCACCATTTTTGGTAGAAACGAAGGACTTTCAGGTTGACTTTTCACGGGCCGAACAGTCTGTCAAGGAGTTTCAGCAACAACCGTTTTCTTGGATCAGGGCACACTCCAGCATTTATCGCTTCTTAAGCATGTGGCGATGGAGACTTATGGCTCAATTAAATGCGCTGCCTGTGATATCCCAGGCGCAAGTCCCGAAGCGGTTTCAGCATTACGAGAAACGCAGTTCGCCGTTGCCTGAATGGGAAGCGGCTTGGAGTTGCTTTGAGCGAACAGTCAAGCAGTTTTCCGAAGAGGTCCACCAGCAGGGAGCTCGTTTGTTGATCGTGAGTGTGCCTTCTGCCTATGAAGTCAATGCCAAGTCGTGGGCCGATAATCTGGCCGCCATCCCGCAGATGTCACAGCACGAGTGGGATCTCCTGTTACCACATCAAAGGCTGAAAGCCATCGCTGTGAAACACGATATAGCAGTTATTGAGCCCCACGACACATTTAAGCAATTACAGGATGGTCCACCGATCTATTTTGGGAATGCCGGACATCTTACGCCGCATGGTCATATGAAGTTAGCAGAGATTGTGGAGAAATTTATTCTGAACAATTTCTTGTCTCTTGACAAAATTGCCCCAAATTAACTTTCCTGAAATTATTTAGGCCTAACGCATGAATAAGACCAGATTATCCAATGTGACTCTCGGTATTGGGGTTATCGTTTTTGGAGCAACGTTTCTCGCCGCTGCAATGCCCGGGGCCGATCCAGGGTGGGGATTGAATAAGAGCATCGCCTTGGCTACAGGGGGTTTTCTTATCATTTCTGCACTTCTTATTCGGGGTCTTTTGAAGAGCAAGGTGCTCACAACTATCGCAATTATTTATTTCACCTATCTTGCCTTTGACGTCTGTATCAGCATTCTTTATTTCACGAACATCCTGGAGCCACCTTCATACTATTCTTCTTCTGTTTGGGTCTTTGAGGGTTCAGATAAGACAGTCCATTTCGATCCCATCCGTGGATATACCCTCACGCAATTACCTTCCCGATGGGCTCGAGTAACACGAGGTACCGTCGAATATGTCGGTGTACTGAAGGGCAACAATCAAGGTTTTCCCGACAGCAATGATTTTTTCGCCAAGCGGAGGGATGGAGAGGGAAAACGATGGGCTGTCTTTGGTGATTCGTTCTCTGCTGGTCAGTATCTGAAGAAAAACTGGCCTGACTCCGCAGAGGAGTTAAGTCGTTTTCAGAATGCTCCTGTAACGTTTCTAAACTTTTCTATTGATGGTGGAGGACTAGCTAATTGGTGGAGCATATTAACGAAGCTAGTGTATGCCGATCGCTATGAGATCGATGGGATCGTGTTCGCAGTGTACCCGTCAGATCTGAGAAGGAAGTTTACGGTCAGTGATCATCGCGGCGAAAAGGGCCACGCACGGGGAAGGGTATCATCATGGGACCCCAACACCTATCCCCTCACGTTGGAAGCTGCACGCCCTTTCTTTGAAACTCCGTACGCATCTTACGTCGTGTCCTCCGACCAGTTTGATAGGTTCCTCAATGGCAGCTGGACCCCCCCCCTGCATTATGACAAGAGAGTACGTCTGTATTTTGCGTGGCAACTCTGGACTGCCGTCCAAGAAAGATTGCCGAATGCTTCACCAGAAGAGCCGTTTGTCGAATTTGATGAAGATCGCAAGAAACTATTGATAGCCATCAAGCAGACAATATCAGCAATGGACGTGCCAGTCGTGGTTGTCCACGTTCCCAGTAAGCTGGAACTCTTGGAGGGAGCGCTAGACCAGAATTTTGTAAAAGAGACTCGCGCATTTGCGGAGCTACTTGGAGCCAGGTTTATCGATGGCAAGAAAGCATTTGAGGGGCAGGGCAAGGAGGCCATTAGAGCTATGTGGTTACCATATGATGCTCATTGGGGGCAGGGCGGTTCCGATCGCTTTGCACAGTTCATGGTCGACGTCGTCGTAAGCCCCCCCCCCGCTAAGGAGGCAGGATCAAAGGAAAACTTCCGACGGTTGACGCTGGTGCCGTAACGAGACAGTCCTTAAGCCGAGCGGACGACTTCCTGGATGGTTCGTAGGGGCTGACGTCGTGCAATAAACTTGTTCCGTGTCAGGTGGCCGAGGGTGGTTATAGTCCACGCGCTAGGCTTCAATGATGGCTCGGGTGTCGTTGAGCGACGTGAACTGGTGCACATTCAAACACTCGTCACGCATACATTCATTATACGATTCAAAAATGGCACTTTCTACCAGTTTGTCCGATCGAATGAAGTCCAACTACGTACTCCACCGAAACGCACAATCTTAGAGCCGGTGCGAAAAATCAGTGCCGAATGGTTGCAGAGTTACAACGAAGAACGGCCCCATGACGCGTTGGCGGGAAGCCAGAAGTTCTCCTATAGAAGTGTCTCCGGGGTAGCCGCCCGCCACGTATCGGGTTCAACTTGACGGGGAAGCTTACGATTTACGAAAACTCGCATTTGAATGCCCCGCCCGTCAGGGCGGGGATGAAAAATGCGTGCTGCTGGAGGCAGCAAGAATCCGGTAGAGTAGTGGCATGGCCATCAGACAAGGCAGCCACGGTGTGTACGACACCCGCTATCATCAGGCACCCAAGTATCGGAAATGGGTGTTGCAGGGGGCGATAGGGGAGTGCGTGAGGGAGTTGTTTGGCGAGATTGCGGCGCATCACGGATTTGAGATGGAGGAAGTGGGGGTCGACAAGGATCAGGTGCAGGCCTCCTGGACCGCATCGAGACAGAAGTCGGTGGTTAGCGTGTTGGAGAGCCGCCACGCCAACACCCGGCGACTTGCCCAGTCCAGAACGGCACACAAATATACAAAACCGCGCGGCATCGGCATCACGCTCACAAGGTCTATCCCTATCTCCTGCGCCAGCTGGAGGTCAGTCGCCCGAATCACGTGTGGGCGGCAGACGTCACCTACATCCCGCTGGCGAGTGTGCGGCTTGCGATACACGGCCTCAATACCCATGCGCCTCATCAGGGTCGCGACGTGCCGCCGCCCAATCGCATGGCCGTCCCTCCGCAAGAGGTTCCGCAGCATTTGCGCGCCGGCAAACGGATAGTCCAGATGCAGCTCGTCAATCCGACGCATCAGCGCCAGCGCTGTGGCCGAGAACGGCGCCGGTTGGTAGTAGGCCGTCGAGCGAGAGAGCCCCAGGATCTGACATTGCTGAACGATCGACAGGGCGTGGGTTCGGTTGATCGTCGCTTTGCGCTCAGCAATCCCGCCTTGATGAGCGCCCCTTCTATAAAATCATTCTCCAGCGACAGTTGTCCGATCTTCGCGTGGAGGATCTGGAGATCCGGCGTGTCCGATGGCGGGTTGGTCCCGCCAAACACGTCAGCGGCCCGCGTCAGCAATTGCTGGTGGGAGTTTACAGGGGGACGTCATTAGTAGGAGTGTCGGTGAGGCGAAGCTGTCGACTCACCGACACTGTTCAACAGGGGCCGGATGGCTGGTGCTACTAAGGGAGGACAATAAGACCACTGGGAGCTGCGGGAGGTGTTGTGTCTCCTCCCCCCCCCCCAGGAGGTCCAATGT
>CXWL01006304.1_pt1 | contig 33591 bp, 36 predicted proteins | sample 590931 | NCBI WGS metagenome assembly CXWL01 (sample SAMEA3498368, study PRJEB10139) | groundwater metagenome | biome: water well; material: biofilm material | place: Germany | collected 2015-04-27
TTTTTCGTAGCTTAACGCCTGTGGATTTTTTTAAATTTTTTTCTGATAAACTATCGGGTTCCTCTTTTAAAAAAGAACTAAAAAACATACTTGGCTTCAAGCCGGGTAATATGTCGTTATATAAAACGGCTCTTACACACCGTTCTGTTCGGGAAGGTGCAGACGAAAACAATGAAAGATTAGAATACCTGGGCGATGCAGTACTGAGTGCATTGATTGCTGATTATCTTTTTAAACGCTATCCTTACAAAGAAGAAGGGTTTCTTACCGAAATGCGCAGCAAAATGGTGAACCGCCAGCAGTTGAATGAAATTGCGGTACGGATGGGGTTAAAAAAAATTACATTATACAATAAGATGGATGGTTCATTGAAAGTGAGCCAGATATTTGGCAATACACTGGAAGCATTGGTTGGGGCCATTTACCTCGATCATGGATATAAAAAAGCTGCCAAATGGGTGCTGGAGAGTATTATTCAGCCACATATGTTTATGGATGATTTGGAAAACCTGGAGATCAATCATAAAAATAAACTCTATGGCTGGGCCAATAAAAACGGTAAAGTGCTGGAGTTTGAAACCCTGAATGAAAAACTGGAAAATGGCCGCCGCCTGTTTACTGTAGCTGCTGTTGTGGATGGCCGCAATATTGCCGAAGGAAAAGCATTTAATAAAAAAGATGCTTCCCAGATTGCTGCACAGGTAGCAGTGGATAAGCTGGGAATTGTAAATGCTGATTCTATAGCTGAAGAGCAACAGTGAAAAATGGTTGGCTTATTTTCGCTCCATACATAGTTCAATCAGCACTCCGTTTGTACGTTTGGGATGAAGAAAACATACCAGTTTATTATCAGCACCGGGTTTAGGTGTTTCATTTAACAATACAAAACCCTCGTTTTTCAACCGTTCCATTTCCTTTTCAATATCTTCCACTTCAAAGGCAATATGATGTAAGCCTTCGCCTTTTTTTTCAATGAACCGGGCAATTACACCTTCCGGATCTGTGCTTTCTAATAGTTCAATTTTAGTTTCCCCTTGTTTTAAAAAAGCGGTATTCACTTTTTCTGTTTCAACCTGTTCTATTTTGTAACAAAGGGTATTCAGTAGTTTTTCAAACAGGGGAACTGAGCCTGACAGGCTTTTGACTGCAATACCAATATGTTCAACTTTTTTTTGCATAAAAAGACATTAATATCAGGGCGTCAATTTCGGTAAAACCAGGCTGCAACCCGAAATTAGTACTTTCATAAAGAAAATATTTCTGGTTTACTGTAGCGGCGACAGCCGGAATCACAGTTGGGCAGTGGGACCGACCATGAGAGCCCATAATGAGGGTTGGCTTTACCGGCCCTTTGCGAATTCGGTAAAATCGTTGAGCAATCCCCAATTACCCTTTTCACTTAGGACCTTTTGGACTAATTTTGGCTTTCGTTGAAACAAACACTTTTATCACATTTTATGTTGAGTTTTCCCATTTATTTAGATCATAATGCCACAACACCTTGTGATCCAAGAGTAGTGGAAGCGATGATACCCTACTTTACCAATAATTTTGGTAATGCTGCCAGCCGTAACCATTCTTTTGGCTGGCAGGCGGAAGAAGCTGTTGATTATGCCCGGGAACAGGTGGCCAAACTGATTGGTGCCGACCCCAAAGAAATCATTTTTACTTCAGGAGCTACCGAAGCAGACAACCTGGCTATTAAAGGAATTTTTGAAATGTATGCCAGTAAGGGTAATCATATTATCACCTGCAATATTGAGCATAAAGCTGTACTGGATACCTGTAAACATATAGAAAAAGAAGGCGGTGAAGTTACGTACCTGAAAGTAAGAGATAATGGTTTAATTGACCTGGTAGAACTGGAAGCAGCTATTAAGCCAACAACAATTCTTATTGCCCTGATGTATGCTAATAATGAAATTGGTACCATCATGCCGATGAAAGAAATCAGTGCAATTGCCAAAAAGAAAGGCATTCTTGTTTTCAGCGATGCTACACAAGCAGTTGGTAAAATACCTGTTGATGTAAACAAAGACGGCATTGACCTGATGGCTTTTACTGCTCATAAAATGTATGGTCCAAAAGGTGTTGGTGCATTATATGTTCGCCGCAAAAACCCAAGAGTGAAAGTAACAGCACAGATAGACGGCGGTGGACATGAAAGAGGTATGCGAAGCGGTACTTTAAATGTACCCGGTATTGTGGGATTTGGCAAGGCCTGTGCGATTTGTATGAATGAAATGGAAGAAGAAACAAAGAGAGTAACTAAGCTGAGAGATAAATTACAGACTGAATTACTGAAAATTGAAGAAAGCTACCTGAACGGCGATAAAGAACACAAATTGCCGCATGTAACTAATATCTCATTCAAATATGTGGAAGGAGAGGGTTTGATGATGGGCTTTAATAAAAACATTGCCCTGTCATCCGGCTCAGCCTGTACCTCCGCCTCCCTGGAGCCTTCGTATGTTTTAAAAGCATTGGGCCTGGGAGATGACCTGGCACACAGTTCGTTAAGATTTGGGCTGGGAAGGTTTACAACAGAAGAGCAGATTGATTATACGATTGAACAGGTGACAAACACAGTAAACAAATTAAGAGAAATGAGCCCTTTGTGGGAAATGTATAAAGAGGGAATTGATATGAACAGTATTGAATGGGCGCATCATTAAAACTAATAAGACAATTGCGCAATGAGGCAATGAAGTCATAAATATTTTTAAATTGCGCCATTTTTTAATTTCAAATTATTAATCATGGCATACTCAGACAAAGTAATCGACCACTACCAGAATCCTAAGAATGTAGGAACACTGGATAAAAGCAAATTAAATGTTGGCACGGGTCTCGTTGGTGCACCTGAGTGCGGCGACGTAATGCGTCTGCAAATTGAAGTGGATGACGCTACCGGAACGATTAAAGATGCCAAGTTCAAAACATTTGGCTGTGGTTCTGCCATCGCTTCTTCTTCTTTGGCAACAGAGTGGCTGAAAGGAAAATCAATTGATGAAGCTGTAACCATTGATAACATGGCCATCGTGGAAGAACTCAACCTCCCTCCGGTAAAAATTCACTGCTCCGTACTGGCGGAAGATGCTATTAAAGCGGCAATCAATGACTACCGTAAAAAGAATGGCCTGGAAGAGCTAAGGTTTGAAGATGGTGTTGTACACTAAAATATTTTGACAGATGAGTGTAGCACCAGAAAACAGCATTTACATAAGTGATAAGGCCAAAGTAAAAGTTCAGCAATTGATGAACGATGCAGGTGTGGCAAATGATCCTTCCTGGTTTCTTCGTGTAGGAGTAGTGGGTGGTGGTTGTTCAGGTCTTAGCTATAAGCTGGATTTTGATAACGAATCAAGACCCATGGACCAGGTATTTGAAGATAATGGCGTCAAAGTGGTAACTGATCTAAAGAGTTTCTTATACCTCGTTAATACTACCCTTGATTTCTCTGACGGATTAAATGGCAAAGGATTTTATTTCAGTAATCCCAATGCCAGCCGAACCTGCGGATGCGGCGAAAGTTTTGCAGTTTAGATTTCGTTCCTGAATTTAGTATCGAAAGTCCCGCCAAAATAGGGACTTTTTATTTTTCGTAACAGGCCGATTCTCTTGAAATATAGAAGCTTTAGTTTATTTTGCATCATTCTCCATGCCTATGTGGTCCGTTTGTAAAAAAGAACTCCGCCAATTTTTTAGCAGCCTTACCGGCTATATCGCCATTATTGTCTTTCTGTTGGTTAATGGGTTAGTTCTCTTTGTTTTCGATGATAATATCTTCGAATTCGGCTATGCCACCCTCGACCGTTTTTTCCAACTGGCACCCTGGATCCTTCTATTCCTGATACCGGCTATTACGATGCGCAGCTTCGCTGAAGAATTCAAGACCGGCACTTATGAGATATTGCAAACCCGTCCGCTGAGCCGCTGGCAGATCATTGGTGGCAAATATTCCGGCAGCCTTATCGTGGTCATCATTGCATTGCTGCCCACCATCATTTATATTTTTTCGATCCAGCGTCTTTCCTCTAACGAAGGATTGGATATGGGAGCTACAATTGGTTCTTATATCGGTTTGTTTTTCCTTGCTGCTGTTTTTACAGCCATCAGTATCTGTTGCAGCAGCTTTACCAATAATGCCGTGGTGGCATTTATCGCAAGCCTTATCGGTTGTGCTTTGTTGTATTATGGTTTCAGTGCCATCAGCAAACTACCAGCATTGAACAATGGCCCGGATTATTATGTGGAAATGATCGGGATTGATTTTCATTACCGCAGCATCAGCCGGGGGTTGATTGATACAAGAGATGTGATTTATTTTCTCAGTATGATATTCCTGTTTTTTGCTATTACCAACCGAAATCTGTTAAAGCGATAATATGAAGAGTGGGATAGAAAAAATATTCGCTTCAAAATACTGGTGGCTGGTGCTGCTGGCGGTTTTGTTTGCAGTTAATTATCTCGCTTCTGCATTCCATGCCCGGTTTGATTTGACAATGGAAAAACGTTACACCCTCAGCAAAGCCACAAAAGACCTGCTGAAGAACCTGGATGATGATGTACAGATAGATGTTTTTCTGAAAGGAAGGTTCCCGGCAGGATTTAAAAAACTCGCCAACAGTACGGATGATTTTTTGGGATTGTTGAAAGACAGAAACGGGTCTAAAATTCATTACCGTTTCATTTCTCCGCAGGATGAAATACCGGAAGCAAACGGAAAAAGTTATGAGGATACGTTGGTTGGTCTTGGAGCTAATCCTATTAACCTTACTGTGCAGGTAAAGGCAGGTGAAGAAAATAAAAGAGTGTATCCGGTGGCATTGGTAAAATATAAAGACAGGCAAGCCCTGGTAAATTTATATGGCGGTGGCAAAAGAGCTATTGGTGCTGAAGAACTAAACAGTGCTGAAGCATTGATGGAATATCAGTTTGCCAAAACATTGGATGGATTGGTTGATCCCGGTAAGCCGTTAGTGGCTTACTCCATTGGTAATGGTGAGCCGGCAGATTACAGAACCTTTGATTTGCAGCAAACACTGCAAAAAGATTACAAACTGTTTACATTAAACATTAATGAGCAAAAATTTATTCCTGATACGATTAAAGTGCTTCTTCTTGTAAAGCCTGCTGCACAATTTTCAGAAGATGAAAAACTGAAAATAGATCAGTACATCATGCGGGGAGGAAAAGTGTTGTGGTTTATTGATAACCTGGTTGCCGAACAGGATAGCTTGCGTTATAAACCAGAAACAATCGCTTACGACAGAAACCTGAACCTGACGGACATGCTTTTTAAATACGGAGTCCGTATCAATACTGATCTGCTAATGGATCTGCAATGTGATTTTATTCCCCTGGCAGTAAATGGTAACAGTGAAACACCACAGTATGAATTTGTGCACTGGAACTATTACCCGCTGTTTGAATCAAATGGTAATCATCCCATCAATAAAAATACAGGACTTATCGCAGGCAGGTTTGTCAATTCAATTGATACGATAATAACTCCCGGGATTAAAAAAACAGTTTTACTGGCTTCTTCTTTCAATTCAAGAATAATAAGTACACCTGCACTCATCAGCCTGAATGAAAACAAGAATGTACCGGAAGATATTAAGTTTAAAAGGGATGGAATACCTGTAGCTTTTTTGCTGGAGGGTAAATTCACTTCTTTATTCAGAAACAGGGTATCCGCATCACAAATAGACAGTATCAGGGCCAGCGGCTCATCATTTTTAGATATGAATAAGCAGGATAATAAAATGATAGTAGTGGGAGACGGAGATATATTGCTCAACGATATTTCTCCCAAAGATGGTCCCCTGCCGATGGGTTTGAACTTCTATACTATAGGCTCCCAATACGAGTATCAGTTTGCCAACCGGGATTTTCTGCTGAATTGTATGGAATACCTGGTCAATAAACCTGCCATTATTGAAACAAGAAATAAAGACATCGTGTTACGGCTTCTGGATACACAAAAAGTCGAAAAGCAAAAAATGATGTGGCAGTTCATCAACATCGGCTTACCCATTTTGCTGCTGTTATTGTTTGGATGGGTTTACCAGCAGCTGAGAAAGCGAAAATATGCAGCCTGAGAGAGTTTATTCAGCTTCTGATTCCGGCTATCTTTGCACCTACATTAAATTTCACAGATGACAAGTGATCAGATAACTTATTTAGTTTTTGGTATTATTTTAATCCTTGCACTAGTATTCGATCTTGGCCTTTTGAGTAAAAAAAGTCAAAAAGTTACGATCAGGCAGGCGCTATACCAGACTCTTTTTTGGGTTGGCCTTGCATTGGGGTTTCTGGTTTTTATGTGGATTGAAAAAGGAGAAACACTTGCATTGCAATATCTCAGCGGTTACCTGATGGAATGGAGCCTGAGCATTGACAATATTTTTATTTTCATTCTGATTTTTTCGGCCTTCTCAGTAAAAGAAAAACACTATGGCCGGGTTTTGTTAATTGGCATCCTGATGGCCATTGTATTTCGTGTTATTTTTATTACGGTGGGAGTGGCCCTGGTAGAAAGATTTAGCTGGATACTGTACATTTTTGGGGCTTTTTTACTATATACAGGATACAGAATGTTTTCTGCAAGCAAAGAAGAAGAATTTGATCCGCATGAAAGCAAGATATACCGGTTTATGAAAAAATTTCTTCCGCTGGTTCCGCATGATGGTAACGGAAAATACCGGATCGTAGAAAATGGCAAGCCGGCTTACACCACTCTTTTTGTTGTAATCATCATGCTGGCCGCAATTGACCTGGTATTTGCACTGGATTCTATCCCTGCGGTAATGGGTATTTCGAGGGACAAATTAGTCATCTATACTTCAAATATTTTTGCAGTGCTGGGCCTTCGCTCACTCTTCTTTCTATTGCGTGGCGCAGTCAGTAAATTTGATTACCTGCAACAGGGTATAGCCATTGTCCTGGTATTTATCGGCTTGAAGATGCTGGGTGAACACTGGATCAATCAATGGATAGACAAACAGGTACAGGTATTTATTTCACTGGGAGTAATCCTGGTTTGTATTTCCGGCTCCATTTTCTATTCCATTTTTATTCAAAAGAAAGGTGTGCCGTCCGATGTAACAGACGAAAGTCAATAATACACATTTAAAAGTATTTGAATTACTCAATCAGCCATATTGCCCGTATTATTAATGCCGAAGCAACAATAGTAGAAGATACAACGGTCGAACATCTTTTATTGGACAGTCGTAAAATCTATTCACCTGCATCTTCCTTATTTTTTGCAGTAAAAGGCCCCCGAAGGGATGGTCACCAGTATATTACCGAATTGTATAAAAAGGGAGTAAGAAATTTTGTTATTAGTCAGAAAGTTGACACCAGCACGACCCCGGAAGCAAACTTTCTGTTGATAAAAGACACAGTAGATGCGTTACAGCAACTGGCAGCTTATCATCGTCAGCAATTCAATATACCTGTAATTGGTATTACAGGCAGCAATGGCAAAACAATTGTAAAGGAATGGTTATATCAGCTATTACATGAGGATTACAATATCGTAAGAAGCCCTAAAAGTTATAATTCACAAATTGGCGTACCGCTGAGTGTATGGCAGATGAATGAACAACATACGCTGGCTATCTTCGAAGCCGGTATTTCACAGCAAGGTGAAATGCCGCAGCTTGAAAAAATTATTCGGCCAACAATTGGCGTACTGACAAATATTGGTGCAGCACATAGTGAAGGATTCATTGATTTGGAACATAAGTTCCGGGAAAAAATATCACTTTTTAAAAATTGCAACGCTATTATCGGCAAAGAGATCGATCTCGAGGCCGGCAGGGAAGTGATTGAAATGATGAGAGATGACATTAATCTCATGACATGGGGAATGAACGGGAATTGCTATTTTATCGTGAAGAACATAGAAAAGAATAATGGGAGCACAGCCATTATGATGACACGAGGTTCTTTGGAATGTGAGTTCAACATCCCATTCATAGATGAAGCTTCAGTTGAGAATGCAATAACATGTTGCTGTTATTTATTGCTGCTGAAATATGATTCATCAGAGATCCGAAAAAGAATGGCAGGGCTTCATCCGGTGAATATGCGGCTTGAATTGAAGAAAGGGATTAATCATTGCACTGTTATCAATGACAGCTACAGCGCTGATCTCAGTTCGCTGGAAATTGCATTGAACTTTCTCGACCAACAGAATACAGGTGATAAAAAGACGGCAATATTGTCTGATTTTTTACAAAGTTCAATTGGAGATGAAATATTATACAACCAGATTCTGGAGAATCTTAAAAAGCATAGCGTCAGCAAGGTGATTGGGATAGGGGATAAAATTTCAAGCAGCTTGAGTCATTTGTTGCTAAGAAAGGAGCCCGGATTACTTATTGAGTTATACCCGTCAACTACAGAATTTATCCAACATTTCCGTTCTTCTCAATTCAAAGAAGAAACGATTTTAATAAAAGGCGCCAGGGCTTTTGCATTTGAACAAATTGTACAGTTGCTTGAACAAAAAGTGCATCAGACGGTATTGGAAATAAACCTGAATGCCATTGCGCATAACCTGAAAGAATACCAAAAATTTTTGAAACCACCCACCAAAGTAATGGCCATGGTGAAAGCTTTTGCATACGGCAGTGGTGGTGCAGAAATTGCCGGAATTCTTCAATATCATAAAGTAGATTACCTCGGGGTGGCTTATGCAGATGAAGGAGTAGAGTTGAGAAGAGCCGGGATTACATTACCTGTTATGGTAATGAATACTGAAGAGAATGCCTTTGAATCAATTGTAGAAAATAACCTGGAGCCTGAGTTATACTCTTTTGAGTTGCTGCATTCGTTTGATAAATTTATTCAGCAGGAAGGGTTGCAGGAATATCCCGTTCATATTGAAATAGAAACGGGGATGAACCGTCTGGGGTTTGCCACCGGTGATATTGAAAAACTGTCATCTGCTTTGCAGGCAACAGCTTCTTTTAAAGTAAAAACTGTTTTCTCTCACCTGGCTGCCAGCGAAGAAGCTGCCCAGGATGAATTTACATTTCAGCAGTTCAATCTTTTTGATAAAGCTGTAAGCAAACTGGAGGAAAAACTTGGTTATACATTTATAAAACATATTTCTAATTCCGCTGCCGCCATCCGGCATCCGCAGTTACAGATGGACATGATAAGATTAGGAATCGGTTTGTATGGTGTTGACAACTCAGGCTTATCTTCATTAAACTTGCAAACCGTTGCAACACTCAAATCGACTATTGCACAGGTTAAATACCTGAAGAAAGGGGAGTCGGTAAGTTACAACCGGAAAGGAATTGTTGAAAAGGATTCAGTTATTGCAACTGTTCGTATTGGCTATGCAGATGGTTACCCCAGGAGATTGGGCAACGGCATTGGAAAAATTTGGCTAAAAGGAAAACTGGTACCGGTTATTGGCACTGTTTGCATGGATATGTTTATGATAGATGTAACCGATATTCCCGGTGTGCAGGAAGGAGAAGATATTATTATTTTTGGGAGCCAGCTACCGGTCCAACAGGTGGCACAATGGGCTAATACAATCCCATATGAAATAATGACCGGTGTTTCTCAACGGGTTAAGAGGGTGTATTTTGAAGAATGAGGACGGCTTCAAAAGTCAAACTGGTAATGCTGGCAAACCACAGGTAACGCCATGATTTTTATGACTTCTTTGACCTAACTGCTTACAGCTTTCTTACTATATTTGCGGGAATCATGAAGACACTGAAGCTTAAACATGTCGTAATAATCATTTCCGCAATCATCATCGTTGATCAGGCGTTGAAGATTTGGATTAAAACCAACCATCCTACAGGTGAAGTGGAAAGAGTATTTGGCATGAACTGGTTCAGGCTGCATTTTATAGAAAACCCCGGCATGGCCTGGGGCTGGAAATTTGGTAATGAAACGGGGAAAATGGTTTTGACATTATTCCGTCTCGCAGCTGTCATTTTTGGTACATGGTATCTTGGCAGAATTGTAAAACAGGGGTATAAAAGGGGCTTTATAGTTTGTGCTGCCCTCATTTATGCCGGTGCCTTGGGCAATCTGATTGACAGTATGTTTTACGGAATGATTTTCGACAAGGGGCTTATGTATAACCCTGCTATCAATGATTATATCCCGTATTCAGAAATCGCACAGTTTTCATCAAACGGATATTCATCCTTTTTGCACGGCAGCGTTGTGGATATGCTTTATTTCCCCATGTTTAAAGGCCACTTTCCATCATGGTTCCCATTCGTAGGAGGAGATGAGTTTGAATTTTTCAGCGCCATTTTTAATATAGCAGATGCTTCTATCTCAACAGGGGTTATTACGCTGTTGATTTTTCAAAAACAATTTTTTAAAAAGAACTCACCTCAGGAAACCCATCCAACAATTGAAACCAGTACTGAGATAAGCGACAAAGTGCAGGTGCTTTAGGGTGCATCAAACACTTTTGCCTGGTATCAGCTGCCTATTATAATGAACAGGATAAGAAAAATGGTTATTGATTTTGTTTTAATATCCTCTTTTGAATTGTAACCCCCGCAAAGCTGACACGCAGAAAATAAATACCTGCGGGCAATAACTTTGTATTATCAATGACCAGGCGGTTGACACCGGTTGCAGCTTCAAAAGAAATTTTCCTGACTATTTTTCCTGAGGGATCTATCATCTCTGCATTGGCTTTTCCATTCTGGCTGGCAGCTATCTCAAATACCAGTCTATTCCCGAATGGATTAATAACAGAAACAAATGAAAGTACCTCCGGTTTATCTGATAATTGAATAGTCCTGGAATAGGCAGATTGGCCAGTGCCATTCTTTATCCTGATACGATAATATGTTTTACCTGTCAATGGCAATGGGTCGGTAAAGAAGTAGATATTTTGCTCAGAAGCATAATCATTATAACTGTTTACAGTTCCAATAAGGTAAAAATTTGTGCCATCAATGCTTTTTTCAATATCGAATAAAAGTGGCTCAACTTCCCCGGCTGTTGTCCATCTTACTGCTGCCCTTTCATTGATGATGCTTCCTGAAAATGACAGGAGTTGGACGGAAAGGGGAATGCCGCAATCAATAATATCTAATGTTATAAATGGACCTGCATCAGTAAACTGGCAATTTGTATCAGACAGGTTAGCTATAGTTGTAGCCACTACTACCCGGTAAATATCGCCGGCATTGGCCATTAATGTTAGTGACGGAGGTACTGTATAATTGGCAACATATTCCCATTCGGAGCCATTCCAGGTAGGGCTTACCGGCCCAATTGTACCCGTTACATCTGTCCAGGTGGCACCGCCATCTGTACTTCGTTGCCATTTGTAATAAGTATAATTATCAAAATATGATCTGATGGTATCGGTTAAAAGAATTGCATTACTGTCACAAACTATCGGATTATAGGTAGGGCCATAGTTCATATCAGGTGTACAGGTGACTACTGATATATCATCCAGTGCCCAATCATTACCTCCACCTCCGGGGGCATTGTTAAAATATTTTAGTGTAAAACTGGTTTGTGCGATGCCGGTAAGAAAAGTAAATCCTCTTTTAATCCATTGCCCGGTGTATTGGATATTACCGGTAGTATAGTAGTCAATACCATCAATTTCAAAAGTAATATTGGGTTTTACACCGGATGAGTCGCCGGCGGCAGTGGGGATATAACCGGCACCAGAGGCTCCAACGCCATTGGAATCACAACCACATTTGGAACAAATATTTCTCATCCAACAGGAAACTTCGTAATAAGTATTAGGGCAAAGACCAGATATGGTTTGCTGAAAAGCTGAGTCAATACGGTACGCTGCATTGATAATAAGCATGTAACCGGCATTGGGATTGGCTACCGTGTCGGCAGCGGGGTTACCTGCGGTTGGTGAAACCGCACCAGTATGATCACCTATGATATCCCATACGGTAAATACACGGTGAGTAGGAGATGAATTGTCTGGTTTAGCCCAGGTATCAAGGGTTGTATAGTTGGTACGGGTAGAAGTATTATTGGCAATTCCGTAATAATAATCCTGGGGAGAATTAGTACTAAAATAGTTGTAGGTGTAACCTGCGGGTACATTGGCAGATGTTCCGCGGTTGCGTGGTTGGCCGCTTCCAAAAGTTCCGTTTGTTTCAGTTCCAATAGCATTAGTGCCTACCGTATTAGTACAAATACCATAATTCTGGAAAACTCTAACTGTGTTGGAAGGGAAAGTATAAGTTTGTATTGCTGCAGCACCACTTTTATAGGTCATGTTGCCCCCACCTGTACTGATATTGGAACCAGTAGCTGCGGTAACTCTTACTCTGAACGAAGCAATCATAATACAGGTGCTGCCAAAATTGGAGGGCTTGTGTGTATTCGCTACTCTTCCTCTTCGGAAAGCCGTGCCGGCAGCTGCGGAAGCCTTGAAGCCTAAATGAATAGTTATATTGGATCCGGTTATCCATCCCTGGTCATCACCATATCCATCGGTAAAGGATTTGTATATTTTCCCTTCATTGGTCAGCACACTTATTGTTCCGGTAATAAAAACTGTGCCGGCAGGCACAGCATCCTGGTACCTGCAACTGTCGTAAGTACCTGAACGAACAACAAAAGATGACCTTATTTCTAATGTGTCATTAGTTTCTACAGTACCTCCATTCAAGCCTTTTGTTACGTTGATATAGCTTTTGCCAAAGTCAATGTTCTGGGCCATACTTACTCTGGTACTTGTAATAAAAAGTACAGGGAGCAGAAATAATTGCAGTATGGAAATTAAACAGGGTACAGTTATTTTCATAGATAGGATGTTCAGTTTCACAAAATCGGATTTGCAACATTACATTCTATTGGTCGGACTTACAGGTATAAAAATAGATTAATGCCAGCCTAATGTCAATAGGAATATACTCTTAGTAGCATATAAAAATCCTGATACTTTTACCTGTTAGAACTACTATTGACAGCGGGTTTCAGAAGCTTTACTTTCACACTGAAATTCACTTCCATGAGAAAACCACTATCCATTATTTTCAGCTTATTATTTTTCTTGTATGGATTTCTTACTGCAGATGCCCAAACAGAGCCGTTTACTAAAAGGACAGTTATATCTGGATTGAGTTCTGCATGGGAAGTAGTTTATGGTCCCAATGATTCCTTATGGGTAACAGAAAATAGCTCATATCTAATCTCCAGGATCAGTATTGCAACTGGTACCAAAACGGTATTAGTAGATTTAAGGGCAACTGATGGCACCATAAATTTTACTTCTGCAGTTGCCAATCCTCCACAAGGCGGGTTAATGGGTTTAGTACTTCATCCGAACCTTTATTCATCTGACCCCTCTGTAAGGGCAGAAAAGCCGTGGGTGTATGCTGCATATGTTTATAACAGGGGCAGTTGCCCGGGTACAAATACAAGTTGTATTTACACTACTAAAATTGTGCGATATACTTATAGTGGTAATACGCTGAGCAGCCCTGTCACTATCATTAATACCATACCAGGAAGCAGCGATCATAATTCCGGGAGGTTGGTTATTAGCCCGGTTATTGAACCGGGGGCAGATGCGGCCCATACACAATACCGGCTGTATTATACGGTTGGCGATATGGGTGCCGGGCAGTTTAAAAATACCACCCGGGCAGAAAATGCGCAGAATGCAGATATAATGGAAGGGAAGGTTTTACGGATAAATTCAGAAAGTGATGGAGATGCAGGTCAGGATGCATGGATACCAAATGATAATCCTTTTTATGAAGGATCTTCAATAACCCCACAAGATTATGTATTTACTTTGGGACACCGGAATGCACAGGGTTTAGTATGGGGCAATGTATCGGGAAGTAACATTTTGTATAGTACAGAGCAAATGGACAGAACAGATGATGAGATTAATATTATTGAAGCAGGAAAAAATTATGGATGGGACCAGGTATCGGGATACTGTGATGATAATGTAAACGGATATAAGATAGGGCAGAATATAAGTGCCAATGAACAGGCTTTTTGCTTAGGTACACCCACCCACAAAGAACCCATTTTTACAACTTTTACCGAAACAGGTGCTAATATGCCAGCACTAATGGCACAATCTAATAATGCCCTCTGGCCTACTATAGCTTCTTCCAGCATTGATTTTTATGGACAGAACAGAATATCCGGATGGAATTATTCTTTGCTGGTAACTCCTTTAAAACAGGATAAGGTGTACCGTGTCAGGCTAAATGCGGCAGGGACTGCTATTACAGGCGATACCATTTCCTATTTCAGGGGTGATGGAAACAGGATCAGAAGAATTAGAATTTCTCCCGACGGATTAAAATTTTATGTAGCCCGTGATGCGAGTGCCACAATAAACGGAGGGGCTATCATGGAATATACTTATGCGGGGATTATTTTGCCATTAAATGAAAATACTGGAATACGGCCGGTGAGAGTTGAAGATTTGATAAGTATTTATCCTAATCCTGCTACCAACATTTTATATGTACATGGTAAAAAGGAACTTCGGAAGCCCCTGCTGCTGCAAATTTGTGACATCTATGGCCGTACAGTAAAAGAAGAAACAAGTTTTCGAAACGATTTTACAGTAGATATTTCTGCACTTAAACCAGGTGCCTTCCTGCTAAAGCTATATAACGGTAATGATATAGAAGTGCAGATAGAAAAGTTCATTAAGCAGTAAGGTTTATTTTAATAAAAATAGAAATGCAGTATAATACAGAGCCCCCGGTTGGGGGCCTTTGTATTGGGATCATGCTCAGGGGTTACTAATAAATTATTTAATATGATGTGCTACCGGTCCTTTCTTTAAATAGTTTACTTGCTGTTAGAAATATAACGCAAAGCTGCTGCCAGGCTGCTGGAGTTAGCCAAAGACACTACAGGGGTAGTACCGGAAGCTCTTTTGTCAGAAAGAACTGCTCTTAAATAAGGGGACTGTTCAGATAGCTTAATGGGGGGCTCTGGCTTCAGGGCTTTCAATGAATGTGACAAAAAGAAAAGCGATGATTGACTGTTATTTTTCATAGATGCGGATTTATAGTTTTTAAAAGGGTTTGGATTGCTTCTGTTAAGATAGTGACAAAAGGATATTTTATGCAAATTTTTCAGGGCAAAAAGAATAATGTTAGAGCGATTCTGCTTTTTTACGATAGGAGTTTTACCATAACCAGTCTTGGGATAATGGTTAAATCTTACCTACCATATTTTCCGGTTTTACCCATTCGTCAAATTGCTCAGGAGTTACATAACCGAGTTTTACTGCCATTTCTTTCAAGGTTGTTCCCTGCTTATGGGCTTTCTGTGCTATTTCAGCTGCTTTATAATAACCAATCTTAGTATTGAGGGCCGTCACAAGCATTAAGCTGTTGTCTACATGTTTTTTAATGCTGGCTTCAATAGGTTTCAGACCAACAGCACATCTGTCATTGAAAGAAACACAGCCATCGCCAATCAATCTTGCACTATGCAGGAAATTGTAGATCATTACCGGTTTGAATACATTTAATTCAAAATGTCCGTTGCTGCCACCTATACCAATTGTAACATCGTTGCCCATTACCTGCGCTGCTATCATAGTTAATGCTTCGCATTGTGTGGGATTTACTTTTCCGGGCATGATAGAAGATCCAGGTTCATTATCGGGAATAAATATTTCACCGATGCCACTTCTTGGTCCTGAAGAAAGCATACGTATGTCGTTGGCAATTTTCATCAAACTAACAGCTACGGTTTTCAAAGCGCCATGAGCTTCCACAATAGCATCATGAGCGGCCAGCGCTTCAAATTTATTTTTGGCAGTTATAAATGGTAAGCCGGTAAGTTTTGAAATATGCTTTGCTACATTCTCCGCATAGTTGGGCGGAGTGTTAATGCCTGTTCCTACAGCTGTTCCGCCAAGGGCCAGTTCACTTAAATGCGCCAGCGAATTTTTTATAGCCTTCATTCCATGGTCCAATTGCGAAACATAACCACTGAATTCCTGGCCAACGGTCAGTGGGGTGGCATCCATGAAGTGGGTGCGGCCAATCTTTACCACTTTCATGAATTGTTTGCTCTTCCTTGCTAAAGTATCTCTCAGTTTCTTAATGCCGGGAATTGTTGTTTCTACTAATATCGTATAAGCCGCAATGTGCATTGCAGTAGGGAAAGTGTCATTGGATGACTGTGATTTGTTTACATCGTCATTTGGGTGCAGAAATTTTTCTTTATCAGTCAGTTTGCCATCTTTCAGCACATGGCCACGGTAAGCAATAACCTCGTTCACATTCATATTGCTTTGTGTGCCGCTGCCTGTTTGCCAAACTACCAAGGGGAAATAATCATACAGTTTCCCTTTCAAAATTTCATCACATACCTTACCTATCAGAACAGATTTATTTTTTTGTAAAACACCAGCTTCAAGGTTGGTAATGGCGGCAGCTTTTTTCAGGTAAGCAAATGCCCGGATGATTTCTTTCGGCATTTTATTAATATCCTGTGCAATTTTAAAGTTATCAATGCTGCGTTGGGTTTGTGCGCCATAATAGACATCAGCAGGCACTTTTACCTCACCCATAGTGTCTTTTTCAATCCGGTATTCCATAATAAAAGTTTGTAATTTTATTAATGCAGTAAAGGTAGGCCAAAGAGGCTTTGCAGCGGAAATTTGCAGGCAGGAATTCTTTTACTTTTTAACTTTGTTGCCGGGCTGTAATAGTCATATTATTACAGGAACCTGAAAGTACTTTTAACCTGACTGAGTTAGATTGCTGTAGTGGTATCAGGAATTGACCGGCAATGAAAAACAAAAAGACTCTTTTTTATCTTCCGGTAAAATTTGCGCCTCTTTTTTCTAAGAAAGCAGATGTTCCTTCTTTCATATCTTCTGTATCAAATGTATTACCAAACTCTTCTATTTCTACCGCATAACCATCTTTGGTTTCATCAAAAACTGCATTGGCAGCTTTGATGCATCCTGTTACAGCCTGTGGAGCTTTCGAATTAATGAGGGTAAGAATTTGTTTTGTATGCTCAAGTAATGTTTCAGGGGTAGTTACATAATTTACCAAACCTAATTGTTTAGCTTCCTGGGCGTCAATCAAATGGGCGGACATTAAGAGTTCCATTGCTTTACCTTTTCCAATCAATTGAACTAAACGCTGAGTGCCGCCATAGCCCGGTATTAAACCCAGGTTTACTTCCGGCTGGCCAAATTTTGCATTTTCACTGGCTATTCTGAAATGACAGCTCATCGCCAGTTCACAACCACCGCCGAGTGCAAAACCATTTACAGCTGCAACAACAGGCTTAGGGGAGTTTTCAATTTTAAAGAAAATATCCTGCCCTTTTTTAGCCATCGCCATCGCTTCCTCCTTGCTTACACCATTAAATTCTGAAATATCAGCCCCGGCTACAAAGGCTTTAGGGCCGGCACCGGTGATGATGGCTGATTTTATCTCAGTATTATTATATATTTCGTCCAGAGCTATCTCCAGTTCATCTAATACGGATTTGTTCAATGCATTCAGCTTATCAGGTCTGCTGATGGTGATAGTAAGAATATTATTATTAATAGAAGTTAATAGTGTTTGATACATAAAATAGTTTAAAAATTTCTGTTGCTTTTTACCCAGACTTTTATATAGTTGCTGATTTCAGAAGTTGGTGTGCCGGGAGCAAATAATTTCCCAACCCCCAGTTCATTTAGTCTTTGCATATCATCTTCAGGAATGATGCCGCCACCAGTAACCAGCACATCATTCATTCCTTTTTCTTTCATTAATGCAATTATTTTTGGAAAAACAGTATTGTGCGCCCCTGACAGAATACTGATACCGATGGCATCCACATCTTCCTGTAAAGCTGCATTCACTACCATTTCAGGAGTTTGGCGAAGGCCAGTATAAATGACTTCCATGCCTGCATCCCTTAAAGCAGTGGCAATAACTTTTGCGCCACGGTCGTGGCCATCCAGTCCTACTTTGGCCACTAATACACGGATAGGTCTGTCCATATTTAAAATTAACTAAATACTTTTGAAGCATTTTCAATTCGCAATATAGTTTCTTCTTTTCCTAAAATTTCTGCAATTTCAAAAACACCCGGCCCGAATTTATTGCCAACAAGCATAATGCGGAAAGGGAGCATTAGCTCACCCGGCTTCAGGGTATTTACGGAAGCAATTTCCTTAAAGTTATTTTCCAATGTATGGGCATTCCAGTCCGGACACAATTCATAATTGCGGATCAGCTCTGCAAAGAAAAGTTGTTTGGCTTCATTCCACTTTGGCTTCACTGCATCCACGTCTAATGTTTCGGGGGTTTTAAAAAAGAAAGAAGATTGTTGTACAAAATCGGGCAGAAGGGTGCAACGGTCTTTCACCAATTCAATTACTTTATCCAGTAGCGCATCATCACCAACTTTAATATTATTTTGTACAAGCAGGTTCTTAACCTCAAATCTTAAACCCGAAACCTCAAACCTTTTTATCCATTCATGATTGAACCACTTCGCTTTTTCATAATCAAACTTCGCCCCGGCACTGTGTACTCTTTCCATGGAGAATTTTTCTATCAATTCCTCTTTAGAAAATATTTCCTGTTCCGTACCGTCATTCCAGCCGAGCAAAGCCAGCAGGTTGATAAATGCTTCTGGTAAAAATCCTTTTTCTTTAAACCCTTCGGTCAGTTCAGTGGTCTTTGGGTCGCTCCAGTTCATCGCAAAAACAGGGAAACCATATCTGGCTCCATCTCTTTTACTCAGTTTGCCATTTGGTCCAAGAATTAATGGGAAGTGTGCCCATTGTGGCATGTTCTCCAATCCAAACAAATATTTCCAGAGTAAAATATGAACAGGGGCGGAGGGCAACCACTCTTCGCCACGAAATGCATGGCTGATTTTCATTAAATAATCATCTACCACAACTGCCAGGTGATAAGTAGGCATTCCATCTGCTTTCAGCAGTACTTTATCATCTACTAATGACGTATTGAAACTCACTTCGCCACGAATCATGTCAGTAAAAGATGCCGTTTCGTTTTCCGGCATTTTGATACGTATAACATGTCTTGTTCCGTCCGCCAATAGTTTTTGTATTTCATCCGCTGACAAAGTCAGGGAGTTGTGCATTTTCTTACGGATGGTATGGTCGTATTGTGGGGAAGGATTTTGTTCTGATTTGAAATCATGCCGCATTTTTTCTAGATCATCTGTTGTATCAAATGCGTAATAGGCGTGACCATCTTTTACCAGTTGTTCTGCATATTTCCGGTAACTTTCTTTTCTTTCGCTTTGGCGATATGGGCCAAGGCTGCCACCATGCTGCACACTTTCATCAGGTTCCAGCCCACACCATTTCAACGTATCAAAAATATATTCTTCGGCCCCTGGCACATAACGGCTCTGGTCGGTATCTTCAATTCTTACTAAGAAGTCACCGCCATGTTTTTTTGCAAACAGGTAATTATATAAAACAGTTCTTACACCACCAAGATGCAGGCCACCTGTAGGACTTGGTGCAAAACGAACCCTTACCCTTTTACTCATGGCTGCAAAGATAATGTGGAAGCTGTGCGGTTTTGAGTTTTTGTCTTTTACAATGGAAGTGTATTTTTTTGGCGGGATAACCCCAAACTCAAAATCTGAAACTTGTATCTTGCGCCCTGCAATGCGATATTTTGTAAAAACTCCCTGGTGGCTTAAGATGGTTTACCCTAACCGTTTATGGGATATTGACACAAAAGAAAAAATCATTTACCTCACATTCGATGATGGCCCTCATCCAGTAGCCACCCCTTTTGTTTTGGACGAGCTGAAAAAATATAATGCAAGAGCTACTTTCTTTTGTATTGGGAAAAATGTTGCTGAACATCCTGCAATTTTTGATCGGATAAAGGAGGAAGGACATCGGATTGGCAACCACACCCAGCATCATTTGAATGGATGGAAAACTGATAATAATAGTTACCTCGCCGATGTGTCAGATGCCTCAAAGTATATTGAATCCAATTTGTTCAGGCCGCCTTTTGGGAGACTGAAATCTTCCCAAGCCAAACGGCTTAAGAATTACAAAATAGTAATGTGGGATATTTTGAGTGGAGATTTTGATGAATCAGTCAGTATGGAACAATGCCTGCAAAACGTAATTAAAAAAGCTGTTTCGGGTTCTGTCGTAGTCTTTCATGACAGTGAAAAGACCCTGCCTCAGATTAACTATTGTTTACCTGAGGTACTGAAGTTTTTTGTAAATGAGGGTTTTGCTTTTGGGAGAATTTAGAAAAGGGCAACAATTTTTCGATTCCAGGAGGCCCAAAAACCTCTTTAAAGGATTTGGGTATTCTCAAAAAGTTAGGGCCTGGGTAGAAACCCTGGCCCGTTTTTAATCCGTACCCTATGAAAACTGGTTTAAAGGTATAATATTTTTTTAATTACGGCAAAGTAATTTGGTGCGAAACTCCGTTGATAGTAATTGTAGCATGGTTGTCACAAGTGCCGGGACCAAAATCAAGAACGGCCACCCAGGGACTTGTGACAGGAGTGTTTATACGTACGGTTCTTATCCGGCCTTTTACGATCCAACGGCAATTAAAGCGTTTGATCAAAGGCTCCGTAATGGCTGATTCCCAAAGTACTATCAACGCACCTCTTTTTACTTTGCCATGAGCATTACCAGTTATTTTAAAACTATCATCCATGGGGGTATTGGTAGTTAATCCTTCAACCTGGGTAATCACTTTATGGCTTTCCCATTCTATAAAATTGCCATTAGGTTTGGTAAGTTTAGCACGGGTAATATCAACAGTAAATTGGCGGGAAGGTGGTTGTGTTGTAATAGGGGGACTTGTATTTGTAATTTGATGACGCCCCTCCACTTTGGTGCTGTCAAAATAAAAACCATCAAATTCAGTAATAGCCGTTGAACCAGGATATAGCAACCGGCCAGTATAAACTGTAATGACTTTGCCTCTTCTTAAATGCCCGTCATTTCCTATACAACCATTGATGCCATAATCCAGGATAACTTTTACTGGAAAAAGAGCTGGTGGATTCAGCCGGACTATAGTTACTGTGGGGCAAGCCAGAACACGGCCAAAAACGCCTGTGCCACCAATTCCCACTTCTTCATTTACACCAATAGCATCATCAAAAATACCATTGAATACTAATTCTGACTCACTATCAGATTCACTGGACACCATTGAGGCTTCTATTTGCTGTTGCTCATCAGTGCCGCTCTGGCTGTTTTCCTTTTGACAGGAAGAAATCATCAGCAGGCTGAAAAAGAAGGCAAGGGTAGCCAGCTGTGTGAGGTTAAACCGGGGTTTCATAAACTATAGTTTTAAGGAGTAGATATTATTGAACGGTTCTAAGATGGGTTTTATTGGGGGAAGTTTAACTGTTTCTTACAATTTTTTGCGGAGTTTTGCCCACAAACGGCTTCGATAACGATGATGATAGACACACATTCACATATCTATTTGCCGGAATTTAGTTCCGATATAGCTGAAATTATTGAAAGGGCTGAAAATGAATTGGTTGTAAAAATATTATTACCTGCGATAGACTCCTCAACACATGAGGCTATGCTGAAGCTCGAAAAGGAAAATCCTTCGATGTGCTTGAGCATGATGGGGCTGCATCCATGCTCAGTGAAAGGAAACTACCGGGACGAACTCAAAATAGCCAGGAACTATTTGGAAAAAAGGGCTTTTAAAGCTGTAGGAGAGACAGGCCTCGATTTTTACTGGGATAAAACCTTTACAGAACAGCAATATGCAGCTTTTCACGAGCAAATTGAATGGGCTTTGCATTACGATATACCTATTGCAATTCATTCCCGTAATTCGACAGATGAATGTATAAAAGTGATTGCCGGACATCAGAAAGGAAAATTAAAAGGAGTGTTTCATTGTTTTTCGGGCAATGCTTTTCAGGCTCAGCAAGTAATTGATCTTGGATTTTATTTGGGAATAGGCGGGGTAATAACATTTAAAAACTCAGGATTGGACAAAGTGATGGAAGCGATAAGTTTGGATAATATTGTCCTGGAAACGGATGCACCTTACCTGGCACCGGTTCCATTTCGAGGTAAAAGAAATGAGCCATCCTACCTGAAATTTGTGATGGAGAAAATTGCTGAGATCAAAAATAGGGAAGCAATAGAAATAGCGAAGATTACTACGACCAATGCCGAAAAATTATTCGGTTGCTGAAAGCCGAACCAGTATTTTTGCAGCCCTTCAGGAGACCTGCTCGAGTGGTTGAAGAGGTACGCCTGGAAAGTGTATATACGGGAAACCGTATCGAGGGTTCGAATCCCTCGGTCTCCGCAAGTAATCCTGTTGAAAGGCAGGATTACTTTATTACCAGTTGTTTGCCTGATCAGCGTTTAATCTTTCAGATACATCTTCCGGCCGATGATCCTTCCAATCGGGGTCATATTTTACAAACCATGAAATCCAGAAACTTCGGCTTATCCGCATCAACCAGGGTTGCAGCAATAATAAAAGAACAGCATTTAAACCCAGCCAAAAAAAGAAACGGTTGTCATCCGTTGACATTCCAACGATAATATACCAGGCTACAAGGGTAACCACACTTATGGCTACTGTCATGGCATAGCTTACATAGCCGGTGCCATAATAGAAGCCGACTTCAATTTCTGCAGGCTGCCCGCATGCCAGGCAGTTTTTATTCATTTCAATATTTTTTTTGAGTCCAATTGCAACCGGGTTCTTAAATAATTCCCCTTCACGGCAGCGGGGGCAACGGCAACTAAGTACAGAAGATAAATATCCACGTTTCGTTTTCCTGTCAGGCATTACTAATTTTTGGTTATATATTGTTCAATTATTTTTTCTAATTGGGTAGCTTGTAACACTCCTGATTTTCTCCAGAGAACCTCGCCATTTTGAAATAAAATCAGCGTTGGCACACTTTGCACCTGGTAAGTATCAGCGGCTGCGGGGCTTTTATCTATATCAATTTTGAGTATCCGGATTTTATCACCCATTTGCTTATGCAATTGCTCCAAAACAGGCTTCATCATCTTGCACGGGCCACACCATTCGGCTGTGAAATCAACCAACACAGGGGTGCTGTTATTGATGATTTCGCCAAAGCTCTCTTTCTTATTTGTTGGCTCCATTTTTTTCTCTTTTGAAGATACTGAACAATAATCCGCCCATCAAAGCTCCATAAGCAGTGCTGTTTTGCCATTTGGATGTAATGGCACAGGTTCCACTGCTGCAGCCAATTTGCTGCCAATACAGGTAGCCTCCAATAGCACCAAGAATCACTCCTGCTATTAGTAATTTATTATTTAGAACCCAGCTTTTCATAGTCAATATTTTCAGGTGTTGAATAATTATTCTTTTTGACCGGTGCATAGCAACCGCTTCCCCCACAACATACCCCGTCGGTAAATAAAGATATTACTGTAAAGAGGCCTCCTAAAAAGATTCCCGGTAGCTGGCCGGATTCAATAGAGGAGTACAAAATTAAGCCACCAAGTCCAACTCTGACGAACTTTAAAGCCGTCCATCCACTTTTAAGTTTGTGTACAAAATTCATTTTCCAGATTTTATTTTCTCCACAAAATTCAGATCAACCGGAGAGGATACAAGTGACATTAGTTACATTAAATGAAGCTTTGTTTAATAGCAGGCATGATACTCTCAGTAGGATATTCTAAAGACAGGGCTTCAGAATAAAAGTAAACAAATGATTTTACTCATCCTTTTTTGTGACAAATGTCATTCCGGGAACTTTGACACAGAATGACATTTGTATGCTGAAATTTTTAACAATAAACAGTTCTGGTTATGAAAGTTGAGCAGATTTATACGGGTTGCCTGGCTGAAGCAGCTTATTACATTGAAAGCAATGCTGAGGTGGCTATCATTGATCCCCTGCGGGAAACAAAACCTTATATTGATAAGGCCGAACGTAACGGGGCAAAAATCAAATACATCCTGGAAACACATTTCCATGCCGACTTTGTAAGCGGTCATATTGACCTGGCAAAGAAAACAGGAGCTACTATTGTTTTCGGTCCTACGGCCGCACCAGCGTATGAGGTGCATGTGGCGAAGGATGGAGAAATATTGCAACTCGGCAATGTAAAAATAAAAGTGCTGCACACCCCCGGCCATACAATGGAGTCAACCACCTATTTGCTGATAGATGAAAACGGGAAAGAAAATTCCATTTTTAGCGGCGATACTTTATTGATTGGTGATGTGGGCCGCCCTGACCTCGTTCAAAAATTGAAAGCAGAAGTTACGCCTCAAATTCTGGGCGCCCATTTATATGATTCACTGCGTAATAAAATAATGCCTTTACCGGATGAAATAATTGTTTATCCCGGACATGGTGCCGGCAGCGCCTGTGGCAAAAACATGAGTAAGGAAACAACAGATACCCTCGGGCATCAGAAACAGGTAAACTATGCTTTGCGGGCAGATATGACCAAAGAAGAATTTATAAAGGCAGTTACTGATGGATTGGTAGAACCGCCACAATATTTTCCACAGAATGTACTGATGAACCTGAAAGGCGGAATAAAAAGTATAGATGATATTATTGCTAAAGGTAATCGGCCGTTGCCCGCAAAAGAATTTCAAACTGTATGGGAAAGTATGGAAGCAGTGGTGCTGGATACAAGGAGTAAGGAAAATTTTGTTGCAGAACATATTCCCGGTTCAATTTTTATTGGGATTGATGATAATTTTGCTCCATGGGTTGGCACATTAATATCAGATTTGCAGCAGCCGGTTTTATTTCTTGCGGATGAAGGAAGAGAAGAAGAAGTAGTAGTTCGATTGTCAAGGGTAGGTTATGATAATGCCGTGGGTTATCTGAAAGGCGGAATGAAAGCATGGAAAGAAGCAGGATTTGATACCGGCACAATAAAAGAAATAAGTGCAGAAGATTTTGCCACATTGTTTGAAATGGATAATAAACACATCAAACTGCTGGATGCCAGGAAGAAAAGTGAATTTGATTCAGAACACCTGCTTAATGCTGAGAATTTCCCGTTGGATTTTATCAACCATAATATGTCGCAATTGGACAGGAATAAAAGGTACTACATCCATTGTGCCGGGGGCTATCGTTCAGTGATTATGGCCTCTATACTCAAGTCAAGAGGTTATGATAAGTTGGTGAATATCCAGGGAGGTTACAAGGCATTAAGCCAAACAAAACTGCAAAAAACAAAATATGCAGAGCCAACTACGATGTTGTAAAAACGCAGAAGTATTTTTTAAAAACCGGCCTTAACGGGCCGGTTTTATTTTATACGCTGTTTCATGTTTTACTTCCGTCATTACAAAACTGCTTTGCACAGTGCCAATATCTGTAAGCTTTGCAAGTTTATTTACGATGAAATTCTGGTAAGCAACCATATCTGCTACAACAACTTTTAAAAGATAATCATACACACCTGTCATGTGGTAACATTCCATTACTTCTTCAAATTTCACAATCGCTTTTTCAAATCCAAGTAAAATATTTTGGGCATGTTGTTTTAGTTGCACATTGGTAAAAGCCACAAGACTCTTACCAATTTTGTTTTTGTCAACGATGGCACAATAACGGGTGATGTATCCTTCATTCTCTAAACGCCGGATCCTTTCATAAACAGGAGTTACCGTTTTCCCTAACTTATCTGCAAGCTCTTTATTGGTGAGTAAGGCATCTGCTTGCAATAATTCAAGAATCTGCACATCTGTTTTATCTAAGATCATAAAAGATAATTTATCTAAAAATAGATAATTTATTAGATAAAATATCTATTTTTATTGCTTAATTCCAGAAAAATAGATTTGTTTTCCAATGTAACTAAAGTCATTGTACGGGATACTATTTCTTACCAATTTAGTGTTCAAATTCAAGTATATGAGTTATTCTAATTTTTCACCAGAAACCCAAATGCTGGGTTATGGTTATAAGCCAGAACTGAGTGAAGGTGCAGTAAAGTGTCCCATCTTCCAGACCTCAACATTTGTTTTTAAAAGTGCTGAAGAAGGAAAAGCATTTTTTGAAATGGCGCATGGCAAGCCGGGTCATGAAGGTGAGGAGATGGGGCTAATCTACAGCCGTATCAATAATCCTGATATGGAGATACTGGAAGAAAGACTGAAACTGTGGGATGGCGGGGAAGCTGCAGCCGCTTTCTCAAGCGGTATGAGTGCTATTGCTACCAGTCTTGTAACCTATCTCAGTCCGGGTGATGTTTTATTGTATAGTAACCCTTTGTATGGAGGCACTCATAAATTTGTTCATCATATACTCACTCATTTTGGTGTTGCAGTGATTGGCTTCAGGGCCGGACAGAATATGAAAGAAGTAGAGAAGATACTCGTTGAGAGTGGTCAGGCCAAAAAATTGAAAATGATATATGTGGAAACACCAGCCAATCCGACCAACGACCTCATTGATATTGAAATGTGCAGTGCAATAGCTAAAAAATTTTCTACGAAAGACAAAAAAGTGTTGGTAGCTGTGGATAATACTTATATGGGTCCTTTATGGCAACACCCACTGAAGCACGGGGCAGATATTGTTTTATATTCTGCTACTAAATATATCGGCGGGCATAGTGATGTAATAGCTGGTGCTGCTGTTGGAAGTAAAGAAGTAATTGGTAAAATAAAAAAGTCCCGCACTTTTTTTGGAACAATGATTGATCCTCATACCAGCTGGTTGCTGATGCGAAGTTTGGAAACATTAAAAATCAGGATGGAAGCTGCTGCAACAAATGCAGAGAAAGTAGCTGACTATTTATCTCGTCATCCTAAAGTGGAGAAAGTTTATTACCTTGGTTACACTGCAAAGAATAATCCTGAACAGGCAGCAATATTTACAAAACAATACTTAAGTAATGGAGCTATGCTGAGTTTTGATGTTGTGGGTGGCGAGCATGAGGCATTTACTTTCCTGAACAACCTGAAGCATATCAAATTGGCCGTAAGTCTTGGCGGAACAGAAAGCCTTGCGGAGCATCCGGCGAGTATGACCCATGCTGATGTGCCTTACGAAGAAAAAGAAGAGTTACATATTACTGATAAGATGGTGCGGTTAAGTATTGGCATCGAAAATTATAAAGATATTATCTGGGATATTGAGCAGGCCTTAGAAAAAATTAAGATGCCGAAGCTGCTGCCGGTAATGTGATTTACATCACGCAACAGCCTGCTAGTATGTTCTATTTTCGTAAAAATTATTTATCATGGCGACAGTACAAATGACCACACAGGATTTTAAGAATAAAGTGTTTGACTACGAGACAGAACAGGACTGGAAATACCAGGGAGAGTTACCGGCAATAATTGATTTTTACGCAGACTGGTGTGGCCCCTGTAAAATGGTGGCTCCTGTACTGGAAGAACTTTCAAAAGAGTATGAAGGGAAACTGGTTATTTATAAAGTGAATACAGATGTGGAACAGGAGCTATCGTCCGTATTTGGAATTCAAAGTATCCCCACTTTTCTTTTCATTGGCGCCGATGGCGAACCAATGATGCAGCCGGGTGCCCTTCCCAAGCATGTATTTAAAAAAATTATAGAAGAAAAATTATTGACACCAGTGAAAGCAGAAGAGTAAAGTAGTTTGGGTAAAATCTATTAATAATTATTGGGGTATGCAGCCGGTGATATATGCACCGGCTATTTTATTTAGGTAATGTCCCTAATTAAAGAAGTTAATTTTTAGAATAATTGAAATATCCCCTATCGAATAAAAATCATTTCATTATGTGACAAAAGTTACATTTTCCCGGCATTAACCCTATTTACATTTGTGAGTGAATATTCACACACTTATTTTAAAATCAGAAATCATGAACGGGAAAAACAATATAGCCATCGGGTTCCTTACAATGGGAGCTTTTATGGCTTACGGATTTCTCTTAATTTATTTAAGGGATTTTGCACCTGGCAAAGCAGAGTGGGTAAACTCTTATAGTACCGGAAAGCACTTTGAGAGCAGACTTGCTCATGTGCATGGCAACCTCTTTGCTTACCTGAATATTCTTATCGGCTATTTACTGCTGCACTTTCGAGATAAACTTAAAAGTGTAAAAGCTATTTCCTGGCTTGCCCTAACGGGCTTACTGATGCCGATAGGCATTTTATCAGAAGTATATTTTGGATTACCTCCTGCATTGGTATTAATAGGCGCTATTTCCATGACAGCTTCTGTAATATGGCTTGGCATTTCTTTTTATAAAATGAGACTTAGCAGTTCAGCTTAAAGTGATGTAGAAAATAGAGTTGTATTAATCAATATTAAAACTTAAAAAATAATAGCATGAAAAATTTAAATGCAATAGGGCTTGACAATAGCAAGGCAGCAGAATTAGCCACAAAGCTTAACGAACTGCTGGCTAACTATTCCCTTTTTTATCAAAATACAAGGGGTTACCATTGGAACATTAAAGGAGAAAAGTTTTTTGAACTCCATTTAAAATTTGAAGAACTATATAACGACTTGTTGTTAAAAGTTGATGAAGTAGCCGAAAGGATTTTGACATTGGGCCATTCGCCTAATCACAATTATTCTGATTACAGAAAAACTTCAAAGATTACAGAAAGTACACAGGTGTCAGATGGAATTAAGGCAGTTAAAGAAATTTTAACCTCTTTTCAAACAGTAATTCTGCTGCAACGGGAATTACTTTCTTTATCAGCAGAGGCCGGTGATGAAGGAACCAATGCATTAATGAGTGACTATATCAGGATGCAGGAAAAATTAGTTTGGATGTATTCAGCTTTCCTGAATGAGAAATAGTTTTTTAAATAAGACTGGTTAGAAAAAAATATTTACAAGTAATACAATCTTATGGAAATTAAAGAAAGACAATTAGAAATTATTGAAGCAGCAGGTGAAATCCTCACAGAATCCGGGCTTGCTGGTCTTACTACAAAAAATCTTGCTGCAAAAATGGGTTTTGGGGAGAGTGCCCTTTACCGCCATTTTAAGGGCAAAGAAGAAATCATCGTTACTATGCTTCAATACCTTAGTGCCGATATGGATAAACGACTTACTGACTGTGTTGCAAAATTGGACGACCCTGTGGAAAAACTGAAAGCCGTATTCAATAACCAGTTTGATTTTTTTGCAAAAAATCCTCATTTCCTGGTGGCTGTATTTTCTGAAGGTTTACTAGAAGAAAGTAAAAAGATTAATGCCGCAATTATGCAATTAATGGCAACTAAAAGGAAGCACCTTTTACCCATTATTAAGCAAGGACAACTGGAAGGGATTATTGAAATTTCTGCATCGGCAGAAGATATCATGCACATTATAATGGGAAGTTTCCGGCTTCACATGCTGCAATGGCGTATAACAGACTTTTCGTTTGATGTAAAACAAAAGGGAAATAAATTGATGGGAAGCATATTGACTTTAATAAAAGTATAAACTATATGAAACATATAATCCTGAAAATAACTGCAAGCGCATTACTGCTGTTTGCTTTGCTTACACTATTTCTAAGCGGCTCTGTAATTTTTGACCTGTTTGGCATCAGGGAAAAGGAAGGCAACTATGTGTTACTTGTTGTTTGGGCAAATTTCATCAGCAGTATTTTATACCTGGTAGCAGCGTATAGTTTATTTAAAATGAAAAAGTGGTCAGTATGGTTATTAGTGGGCTCTGTATTTATTCTTGTTGCAGCTTTTATTGGATTAAAGATACATATTAACGATGGCGGCTTGTACGAAGCGAAAACCGTAAATGCAATGCTGTTTCGTATTGGGTTAACCGTATTCATTGCTGTTGCATCTTATTTTTTATTACAAAACAAACAATTATCAAAAAATGAAACAATTTAAATTATTACTACCTGTTCTACTTCTCGTATTTGTTGCCTGCAATAATCAGGAAAGCAAGAAAGAGGAAAATCATGACAATCACCAGCAATCAGAAATGAATGATGAGCAAATGGACAACAAAGAGGATCATGAAGAAACTGCCGGAAAAGTTCAGTTGGATAATGGGAAAAAATGGAAGGCCAATCCTGAAACCATAACAGGCATCAACAATATGTCAACGCTTGTGCAGAATGGTATTATTGGTAAAGTTGAAGTTACAAAACTTTATGATTCGCTGCAGGTAGAATTTAAGGCAATTTTTGATAAATGTACAATGACCGGTGAATCACATAATCAGTTGCACAATTATTTACTTCCGCTAAAGGGGCAATTGGATAAATTAAAAGCAGGCAGTTCAGATATTAATACCCTGGAAGAAATGCAGGAATACCTGGTAACCTTTAAAAACTATTTTGAATGAACATAAAAGATTTGCATACAAAACTAAAACCCGTTTCTGCTATCCCTCATTTTAAAGCAGAAGAAGGAAGTGTAACGGCTATTCAAATTTTGAATAACCAGTTTTTAAAAGAACATAAAACAAAAACACCTGCTCTTTTAGTTTGTGTAACAGGAGAAGTGGTTTTTGAAAACGAAAAAGGAGTAAGCGAAATTTTAGCGCCCGGCGATTATGTAAATATTGAACCAATGGTAAAACATTCGGTAAAAGGAATACTGGATAGTCAGCTATTGCTCATCAAATAAAAAATTTGACTAATGAAGTTAGTGAACATTCGCAAACAATTTTTAATCCTATTGATTTTTATAATAGGGTTTACCACAGCGCAGGCACAGGTATGGACACTGCAACAGTGCATTGATACGGCCCAGGTTTACAACAAAGCCCTGAAAATAAGCAGGAATAATGTTGCCATTGGCCAGCAAAGGAAAATGGAAGCAAAAGCTAATCTGATTCCTAAAATTTCAGCCAATACAGATTATAAATATTTTACCGATTTGCCAACACAGTTAATGCCTGCATCAATTTTTGGCGGCCCTGCAGGCACTTTTAAGGAAACACAATTTGGTGTGCCGCATAATATTAATGCCAATTTACAATTAACAATGCCATTATATAATCCGCAGGTGAATGGCGCTATACAAACGGCTAAAATTGTAACAGAGTTAAACAATTTGCAATTGCAAAAAACAGAAGAACAAATTTATTTTGATATTTCCAATCTCTATTACAACGTGCAATTGTTACTCAGGCAGTTATCATTTATTGACAGCAACATAGTCAATACATCCAAACTTTTAAAAAATATGCAGTTGCTCAAAGAACAACTGATGGCAAAGGGAACAGATGTGAGCAAGGTTCAATTGCAAAAAGAACAATTGGAAACACAAAAAGAATCTGTGAGCAGCAAATATGAGCAGGTAATAAATGCATTGAAATTTGCAATGGGGATTCCGCTTGACCAAAACATGCAAATTGAGCAGGAAATTCTATACAAAAAGAGCAATGAATATTCAAGTACTCCGGCAATAGAAATTCGCTTGGCAAATACACAATCCAAATTGTTGCTGAGTGAGTTAAATACATTAAAAAAGAGTAAGCTTCCTTCGGTCTCACTTTTTGGAACGTATGGTAAAACAGGTTTTGGCTACGACAAACAGCCCAATGATTTTTTGAAATTCTACCCCATTGGTTTTGCAGGTATTCAAATAAGCTATCCATTATTTAATGGTACCGTAACCCAACGAAAAATAAGCCAGAAAAAATTGGAATTAAAGAATAGTGAATTGCAGGTACAATGGGTTACCGAACAAAATGCTATGCAAACCAATAATGCAAAGCGGCAAATGGCGGTTGCACAAAAGTCTATTGAAACAACCAGTTCTCAAATTAAGCTGGCCCAAACGATATATGAACAAACTGTACTGCAACAAAAACAGGGAACAGCTTCTTTAACAGATGTTTTGCTGGCTGATACTGCTTTACGTGAAGCCCAGCAAAATTACCTGTCGGCAGTGGTGGATTATTTGAAGGCAGATTTGGAACTCAAAAAACTAACTAATCAAATAAAAATTGGGAATTAAAAATTACAAATTAATTATCACCGACATGAAAAAAAAGTCAATCACTTGGAAAAAGGTTTTATATATTTTAATCCCTTTGTTGTTGGTAGCAATTATTGCTATTCGTCTTAAAAAAAACAAGGATACAACTCAGCAAAAAGTTTATCAATATAATAAAGAGCAGGCCATTAATGTGCAGGCCCAAACAATAAAATTAGAAAGTATTGATGCTATATATTTTTATACAGGCACATTTGAACCAAATAAAGAAACCAAACTCAGCGCTGAAGTACCTGGGAAAATAAATGCAATTTATGCAGATGCCGGCAGCAATGTAAAAAAAGGGCAGGCACTTATTAAACTTGATGATGCTTTGCTGAACCAGCAATTGAACACAGTAAACGTACAGATACAAAATATCACCTCGGAAGTTGACATTCAATTACAGGCAAATCAAATTCAAATAAATGGGTTGGAAGATGATGTAAGGCGGTACAAAATTCTTGTCGCGGCAGATGCCATCCAGGGAATTCAATTAGAAAAAGCTGAATTGCAATTGCAAACTGCAAAAAATCAACGCAGCACAATCATGCAAAAATCATCGCTTAAAAATGCACAAGCCTTGCGGGCAAGCATTATAGCACAACTAAATAAAACCACTGTATACGCACCTTTCAATGGTGTGGTAACTGCCAAGCTAAGTGAGGTTGGCGCTTTTGCATCGCCTGGCATTCCATTGCTGCAGGTTACAGATATAAGCCAATTAAGATTTACGGTTACTGTTCCTGAAAGCGATTTAAAATTATTTGATTACAAAAACAGTTACGAAATAATTGCAGATGCAGCCCCTGAAACCAAGTTGCAGGGTAAAATTTCTTTGATAGGAAGCAAAGCAAATGTTGGCAATTCATTTCCTGTTCAGTTTACAGTGAATAATGTTTCAAACCTGACCATTAAATCGGGCATGTTTGGCAAATTGAATTTAAGAAATGATACACCTGAACAAGGCATCGTAATTCCTGCCTCTGTTACTATTGGTTCAGAAAATCAGCCGCAGGTTTATCTCGTAAAAAACGGTAAGGCTGTTTTGCAAAATATTACTATATCTAAAAAATTTGAAAACAAAGTGGCTGTTTCAGTGGGATTAAAAGAAGGAGATGTGATTGTAACAAATGGATTTATTAATCTTTTTGATGGGGCCAATGTGGCAATTAAAAATTAAATTTTACGAATTATGAAGCATACTATTTTTTATATCAGCATTCTGGTAAGTACATTATTTGCTGCCTGCAATAACAGCAATAAAAGTAATGATAACATTAAATCAGATTATACAAAAATGGGAAATAGTATAGTAAAGAAAACCTTTGATACCCTGCGAAATTCCCTGCAAACCGCAATCAGCCAGTCTGGTTTTGAAGGCGCTGTACCTTACTGTCAAACAGCGGCATATTCACTTACAAATATTTATGCTTCCGATTCGGTAACAATAAGAAGAACAGCCTTGAAATACAGAAACCCAGCGAATAAACCCGATACATCAGAAGAGAGGATATTAAAAATATTTGCTTCGCTAAAAGAACAGGGAATAATAAATGATTCTATAAAACCAATAACAGAGGAAAGTAAAAATGGCGAAGTTCATTTTTACAAACCAATCATGTTACAGCAAATGTGTGCTTCATGTCATGGCAGTAAAAG
>CXWL01011940.1_pt1 | contig 33577 bp, 31 predicted proteins | sample 590931 | NCBI WGS metagenome assembly CXWL01 (sample SAMEA3498368, study PRJEB10139) | groundwater metagenome | biome: water well; material: biofilm material | place: Germany | collected 2015-04-27
CGACGACCAAATCGACGCCGTCTCCATCGCCGTCAAAACGCAGGTCAACGTTAAGAAGGTGCTGCATGCGTTCTAAACTGAAAAAGCCTGATTTGATACATCTTCAGAACCTGCACCTTCATCCAACATCAGCCTCATGACGAGGCTGCAGACGTGGAGAGACAAAAAGTTGAACTTTTTTGGCCCAAATCGTGTTATATTAGAAGTGCGTTGCACGTCTGGTGCCGCGAAAGCCTTCCTTCCAACAGACCAACCGCCAAAATATAAATGACCAGATCTCTTACAAAATTAGTATTTTTTAGTCTTGCGATAGCCGCTCTTAGCGTCAACGCACAAGAAACAAAGCCGCCGTTGGTCCAGGATATTAAGGTCAAGACCGAGAATCACTCGGCAAAACCGTCTGCCACGCCTTATGTTCAGAAGACGGTCAATTCGACGGTTGCGAGTTCGACATTGCCGGCTGCAGGAGCGGTTCGTACTTTGTTTCCGGCTCTTGCCGAAGTTCCGATCCCCGGATATTCCGGGGTTTTGATCGAATCGCTCGATGGCAATGTCGTCGTCGAAAGTAATTCGAATTTTACGTTTAACCCCGCATCAAATGTAAAGATCGCGACCGCATACGCCGTGCTCAAGACCTTTGGGCCCGAGTTTCGGTTTACGACCAACGTCTATACCGACGGCTCGATCGACCGCAGCACGGGCACGCTGACCGGAAACGTTTATGTCTCGGGCAAGGACCCGATGTTTGGCTATCAGCACGCCGTGACGATCGCCCACGAATTGAACCGGATGGGCATCCGCAGCGTGACCGGCGATCTGATCGTGACCGACAATTTTGTGATGAACTACTCGAGTTCATCGCTCGTCTCGGGCCAGACGCTCATCGCGACCATCGATTCCGCAAAGCGTACGCCCGCGGCGACCAAGGTTTGGCTAAACCATCTGTCGTACTCAGGCAAATATGGGATGGTGCAGGGCATACCCGGCGTGACATTTAGCGGAATGGCTTACGTTCAGGCGATCCCCAACAACCTCGATCATTTGTTCACGCACGAATCGGCTCCGATCCGCGAGATCCTGAAGGCGACGCTTTGCTACTCGAATAATTTTCTGTCCGAGCGCCTCGGCGATCTGCTCGGAGGCCCATATGCAGTGGCACGGCTTGTCCAGTTAAACGCGAATATTCAGCCCGCGGAATTCTCGCTGCAGACGTCAAGCGGCCTTGGCTACAACCGAGTTACGCCAAATGCGATGATGAAATTGCTGCGTACGCTTCGCGCCGACCTCGCCCGTTATAAGATGACGTTTTCGGACATCATGCCCGTCGCCGGTGTCGATAAGGGCACACTCGAGGGCAGGTTTGACACCGATTTTTCACGCGGCAGCCTGGTAGGCAAGACCGGCACCCTCGGCCAAACCGATGGCGGAGCAAGCGCCCTGGCCGGTGAGGTCAACACGCGAAACGGCCGATTGCTGTTTGTAATATTTAATATGCGCGGCAGCGTGGCAAAATTCAGGACATTTCAGAATTTTTACGTCTCGCTCGTCCAGGGCCAGTTTGGCGGAGCCGCCCCGATGCAATACGACGCGATGTCGCTCGAAACGCGGCTCGCCCGCTCACGCATCACATATCCGAACGGCCGCGGCTACGGCGGCGATTAAGTCATAGCCGACTGCGTCAGGCATGCTTACGGGTTCTTGCCTTTTCCATTACCGTTGCCTTTAGGCAACGGACACGATATCCGAACGCAACTCGGGCTTTAGCCCGGGAGTTGGGCTAAAGCCCAAGAGAAAAAATATCATCCGACGTCCGTTGGCTAAAGCCAACGGCAAATCACTGCGGGCATCTGTTCTGACTTTTTGCTCCATCGTGAGATAATTCCCGCTTAAACGCGATGAGCGACAATCCGCTAAACCAACCCGGATCCGAAGAACCCGAATCGCTGGCCGCACCAACGGTCGAAGAGCCGCCAAAGCAGGCGAGCGTGGCTCGTTCGGCGGGCGTGGTATCGATCGCGGTGATGTTCTCACGCGTGTTGGGGCTGGTTCGTGAAACGCTGTTTGCGAAATACTTTGGTGCCGGCTTTCTCTACGATGCATTCATCGTGGGTTTTCGAATTCCGAATCTGCTACGCGACCTTTTTGCCGAAGGAGCGTTGTCCACCGCATTCGTCAAGGTCTTTACCGACTATCAGATAAAGAACAGTGAGAAAGAGGCGTGGCGACTCGCAAGCCTGATCTTCAACGGCCTTGCGGTCGTGCTAAGCGCCATCTGCATCGCGGGTATTTTCCTCTCGCCGCTCTTTGTTAAGCTCATCACCTACAATTACTTAGGCGATCCGAATCACTATTACCCGCCTGAAAAAGCTGCACTCGCAACTGTCTTGATGCAGATAATGTTCCCGTTCATCCTGCTGGTTGCATTGGCGGCTCTTGCAATGGGCGTGTTGAACACAAAAGGGCGATTTGGCATTCCCGCATCAGCCTCGACGGCATTTAATGTTGTTTCGATCGTTGTCGGACTCGGCCTCGCATACTGGCTAAGCGGAGGAGCTTGGGACAAATCGACCGACAAACTCGCCGTTCCGGCCGACGCGGCCCAATGGGCGATCATCGGCATGTCGATCGGCACATTGATGGGCGGAGCTGCTCAGTTGGCGATACAGCTGCCATCCCTATTCAAGGTCGGATTTCGATTCTCGCTGCGGCTGAGCTTTCGGGATGAGGGAGTTCGCCGTGTGATGCGGCTGATGGGCCCGGCAATAGTTGGCACCGGCGCCATACAGGTCAAGGTGCTCGTTGATACTATCGTTGCATCCGGAATCGATGGCGGCGCATCGTGGCTGAACTATGCATTTCGGCTGATGCAGTTTCCGATCGGCGTCTTTGGCGTGGCGATCGGAACGGCGGCGATACCTACACTTTCAAGGCTTGCGTCGGAGGAGCGGTTTGAGAAATTTCGCTCGACGCTTTCCGATGCTGTAAAGCTGGTATTCTTGCTTGCCATCCCGTCGGCCTGTGGCCTGATCGTGCTTGGCAAGCCGATCGTCAGCCTGATCTATCAGCGTGGTGAATTCGATGCATTCGACACCGACATGACAGCCTGGGCATTAACGGCCTACTCGATCGGCTTAGCTGCATACGCTGCGATCAAGGTCGTTTCGCCAGCGTTCTTTGCTCTCGATGATGCCAAGACGCCAATGTATATCAGTGTGGCATCGATCCTTGTGCACGTGCCGACGAGCTTTGGGATGATGCAGCTTTTGTCGAATGTCGGCGTTACACCCGAGCGGCCAAACGGATTTGGCCACGTCGGCGTAGCCCTTGCCACATCGGTCGTGGCGACTGTAAATCTACTCGTGCTGTCATATTTCATGCGAAGAAAGATCAAGCGGCTAAACGGGCGTGACGTGATCGCATCGCTGGTCAGAATTTTGATCGCATCGGCAGCAATGTCAGCCGCTGCATATGGCACAAATTATTTGCTGGCCGGCTATTTCGGAGCCGCTACACTCCGAGTGCAGATGATCGAGGCTTTTGTTCCGATTACGATTGCAGGCGTGACATTTTTGATAGCCGCCAAGCTGCTCAGGATCGGCGAGCTTGAGACTATATTCAAGAGCATTTCATCGAAGCTGCGTAGGACATGATCTCATTTGCGTCTTTCTTTACAACCTAAGCGATCTTTGCGTTAAAAATCTAATGATCCGTCCATTCAATAACACAGAACCAAAGATACACGAGACCGCCTTCATCACCGACGACGCGATCGTCATCGGTGATGTCGAGATCGGCGAGGATTCGAGCGTCTGGTATGGCTCAATAATTCGCGGAGATGTGAATTATATACGCATCGGAGCACGCACGAACATCCAGGACGGCACGATCATTCATGTCAGCTCAAAAACGCATTCGACCATCCTCGAAGACGAAATAACCATCGGCCACCGCGTCACGCTGCACGGCTGCCACGTTGAAAGAGGATGCCTGATCGGGATCGGAGCGATACTAATGGACGGCGTGCGAGTCGGGCGAAATTCGTTGGTCGGTGCCGGCAGTTTGCTAACGCCCGGAACACAAATACCGCCGCGTTCGCTGGTCATCGGCTCACCGGCTCGCGTAAAGCGTGAGCTAACCGACGACGAACTGGCGTATCTCGACAAGTCCTGGCGAAATTATGTCGAACTTAAAGAGCAGTATGAAAAGAGTTAGCCACGAAGAGAACCAATTTCACGAATAAGATTTTCTGATTCGTGCTATTCGTGTAATTCGTGGCTAAAATATTCTTTATGGCAAGTACCAATCCAGCCCGCGGAATGCGAGATTTTCTGCCCTCGGACGTGCGAAAACGTAACTACGTGATCGGCATTATCAAAGAGGTGTACGAAAGCTACGGCTTCGAACCGCTCGAAACGCCTGCCGTCGAAAACCTCGAAACGCTGATGGGCAAGTATGGCGATGAAGGCAATCAGCTTGTGTTCAAGATCTTGAAACGCGGCGAGAAGCTGAAAGAGAGTCTGGAGTCTGAAGTCTTCAGTCTTGAGCAGGAAGGTTCGGCTCAAGACTCAAGACTTAAGACTGAAGACTCACTATCCGATCTCGCCCTACGCTACGACTTGACCGTACCGCTCGCCCGCGTTGTTGCAAACAATAAGAACGAGCTTCCAAAATTCTTCAAGCGCTATCAAATTCAACCTGTCTGGCGAGCTGACCGGCCGGCACGCGGGCGTTTTCGTGAATTCTTTCAGTGCGATGTCGATGCTATCGGTTCCGGTTCAATGGTTGTCGAGGGCGAGATCATGGCGGCCATCAGCGATATACTGCGGCGGCTAGGATTTGATGATTTTACGATCAGGCTCAATCATCGACAGGTCTTGACGGACATTCTTGATACGGCTGGCATTCCCGAGGAACTTCACACTGAAGCCCTGATCGCCATCGACAAGCTCGACAAGATCGGCACCGAGGGTGTTGCAAAGGAGTTAAATGATCGTGGCATTTCCGACGCGGCCTCGACGATGCTCATGGAGATCTTCGCTAAGACCGAGGAGATCCTGAATCAGGAAAAAGACATCAATCGCACGATCGTCGCCAATCTGCTCAACATCGTCAGCAACGAAACCTTAGGCGAGCTTGGCCAGATCCTAAAATTCGCCGACAAAGCTCCGATCCTAATCGACCCGAGCCTCGCACGCGGCTTGTCTTATTACACCGGAGCGATCATGGAGATCACCGTGCCGGACCTTGCCGGTTCGCTTGGCGGCGGCGGACGTTATGACGGCCTGATCGGGATGTTTGGCAAAGAGCAGATCCCGGCGTGCGGCTTTTCACTCGGCCTCGAACGTATTCTTGTCGTTATGGAGGAACGAGGGATGTTCCCGCCCGAGATCGCCGAATCTGCTCCGGCGGATGTGATGGTAACTATCTGGAGCGATGAGACCATAAGCCAATCGCTAAAACTCGCGAGCGATCTAAGGAAAGAGGGAATTCGCGTAACGGTTTACCCTGAGGCCGACAAATTCGGGAAACAGATAAAATACGCCGATTCGATCAGGGTGCCATGGGTTTGCGTGCTTGGGGAAACCGAGATCGCTGAAGGCAAAGTCACCCTTAAGAATATGCTGACCGGCGAACAGCAAACTTTAACACGGGCCGCAATCGTGATCGAGATAAAAGGATGATCTCCTGCGAACGCCTCAATTGCAGCCGGAATGATCGTGGTATGTGCGATGTCAACGACCATTGCCGCGTTCAAATCAGAAGATCACACCGACAGTAGATGTACCGGAAACTTGAACCCAAATTGATCACCGTCCTACGCGAAGGTTATACGCGTAAGCAATTTCAGGGCGATCTTCTGGGCGGGTTGACGGTAGGCATCGTTGCATTGCCGCTGGCCATCGCGCTCGCCATTGCGTCAGGAGTAAAGCCGGAACAAGGGCTTTATACGGCAATTTTCGCGGGTTTTGTAATTGCTGTCCTGGGAGGCTCACGAGCCCAGATCAGCGGCCCCACCGGTGCCTTCATCGTGATCGTTTATGGCATCGTCCAGAAATACGGCTATGATGGCTTGGTCGTGGCGACGTTGATCGCCGGCATTCTGCTGATAATCATGGGCCTCGCCCGAATGGGCGCATTTCTCAAGTTTGTTCCTTATCCGGTCGTTATCGGTTTCACCTCCGGTATAGCCCTAATTATCTTCTCGTCACAGGTCAGCGACTTTCTCGGCCTAAAACTTGAAAAAATTCCCGCTGACTTTGTTGAAAAATGGATCGAATACGGCAGACATATCGCGACGATCGACCCTTACACACTCGCCGTTGGCGGGGTTTCGCTTTTGATCATCGTTCTATGGCCAAAGGTCACTCACCGCGTACCTGGCCCGTTGATCGCGATCCTCGCGGTGACCATGGCCGTCCAATATTTTCAGATACCGGTACCAACGATAGAATCTCGTTTTGGCGGAGTTCCTGACACTCTGCCGATGCCGCATTTTCCGGCCATCACATGGTCGTTGATCCAGGAAATGTTCTCGCCGGCAATAACTATCGCGATCCTCGCGGGGCTAGAAAGCCTTCTTGCAGCGGTCGTAGCTGATGGCATGATGGGAACCCGGCACCGCTCGAATATGGAGCTTATCGCTCAGGGTGCCGGTAACATTGTGTCTGTTATGTTCGGTGGAATTCCCGCGACGGGAGCGATCGCTCGTACGGCCACAAATATCAAGAGCGGCGGCACAACCCCCGTATCCGCTATCATTCATTGCGTGTTCTTACTGCTGGTTCTGTTGTTCATCGGCAAATGGGCAGCAATGATCCCGATGGCTACGCTCGCGGCGATCTTGGTCGTGGTTGCATACAATATGAGCGAATGGCGCGAGTTTCGCCATCTGTTGAGCAGCCCGCGGGGCGATGTCGTCGTTCTGCTTGCCACCTTTTTCCTCACGATCTTTATCGAGTTGACCGTCGCCATCCAGGTCGGGATATTACTCGCCGCCTTTCTTTTCCTGCAAAAAATGTCGACCGAAACCCATGCGGACCTGATAACGGAAACCCTTAAAGACGACGAGGAATTTCAGGGCCGCGACATGTCCGATATATCGATCCCGCGTGGAATCGAGGTTTTTGAGATCTATGGTTCGTTGTTCTTCGGCGCGGTCCGTCAATTCAAGGAATCGATCCGTGTCGTCGCGACTAAGCCAAAGGTCCTTATTCTGCGAATGCGTCAGGTTCCGACCATTGACGCGAGCGGCATTCATGTTCTAGAGGAGCTTGTGAACGAAGCGCGGGTGAATGGTCAGATCATTGTGTTTTCCGCAGTTTCGCGGAGCGTCTATCGCGTCATGCGACAGAGCGGCTTTGTTGAATTGGTAGGGCGGAGAAGTTTTGCCGCAGACATTTTTGCGGCGTTGGAGATCGCCAAGGCGCATCTCGACTCGATCGACCTTGAGCGTACAAGATGACTGGACTTATCAATAACTACCGCGCCGACGCACTCAAGTCATTCCGCAACTACAAAAGGCTCGCGGAGCGGGCGATCGAACAGGTATCGGACGAAGAGTTTTTTGCGCAGATCGACACTGAGGCAAATTCGATCGCCGTCATCGTTAAACACATCGCGGGAAACTTACATTCCCGCTGGCGCGACTTTTTGATGAGCGACGGCGAAAAAGCAGATCGCGACCGTGATTCGGAATTTGAGTTGATCGGGGATTCTCGTGAAAGTCTGATGCGATTCTGGGAAACTGGCTGGCAGACGCTTTTTGAGAATGTCGAACCGCTGGAAGTTGGTGATTTTTCACGTACCATCACGATCCGGGGCGAACCGCACACGGTCGTCGAGGCGATCAATCGCCAGCTTACGCATTACGCATATCACATCGGCCAGATCGTTTTGCTCGCAAAGCATTTCCGATCGTCGGGTTGGAAAACACTTAGTGTTCCGAGGAACAAGTCTGCCGCATTCAATCAATTCCTCGCCGACACGCAGGCTGCAGGCGGCTTAAGCGATGATCGTTTTGCTTCAGTCGAGATGTATCTGGAAGAAAAACTATCAACTGAGAACTGACAACTATTAACTAACAAGACGAAAACCCCTTTTCGATCAGTTAATAGTTGGTAGTTTTTAGTGAATAGTTCGGCGATCAATGTTAATCTAAGAATGCTTTTATGAAGGCCATTTCCATCCTCGGCTCGACCGGCTCGATCGGCTGCAATACCCTCAAAGTTATCGATCACCTAGGCGACACTCGTGTCGTCGCGATGGCGGCCGGGCGAAACGCAGCCAAATTTGCCGAGCAGATCGCAAAATACAGGCCCGAGATCGTGTCTTGCGACGAGGAATGTGCAGAAGAATTAGGCCGTGAACTGCACGCCCTTGGAGTGTCGATGCCAAAGATCGAGACCGGCGAGAGCGGCTTGATAGCAGTGGCAACTCACACGGAGGCAGAGATCGTCGTTTCGGCAACGGTCGGAGCTATAGGATTTGTGCCGACCTTGCGGGCGATCGAAGCCGGAAAACGTGTTGCTTTGGCTAATAAGGAAACGCTCGTAATGGCAGGCGAATTGATGACCGCCGCTGCCGCGAGATCCGGTGCGGAGATTTTACCCGTCGACAGCGAACATAATGCCATACATCAGTGTTTACGAGGCGAGAAACGATCTGAGGTCAAACGTCTGATCCTTACGGCGTCCGGCGGACCTTTTCGCAATAAGACCAAGGGCGAGATCGAGAATGCGACGCGTGCGGAAGCTCTCGATCATCCAAACTGGACGATGGGCGAAAAGATCACGATCGACTCGGCAACGTTGATGAACAAAGGGCTCGAAGTCATTGAAGCTAAATGGATTTTTGGATTTGAGGCCGAACAAATATCAGTGATCGTGCATCCGCAATCGGTCGTCCATTCTATGGTCGAGATGGTCGATGGCTCGATCATCGCGCAGTTGGGCGTGACCGATATGAAACACCCGATCCAATACGCCCTGACCTATCCTGACCGCCGCGAAAACTGCCTTGCACCGCTCGATCTTTCAAATCTGAGCCGTCTCGATTTTGAGGAACCTGATCTCGACCGTTTCCCGTGCCTCGGCCTCGCGTACTCGGCTTTGAGAGCCGGCGGCACGATGCCCGCAGTTCTTAACGCGGCAAATGAGATCGCGGTAAGGGCGTTTCTCGACGGCCGCATCAGGCTCAACGAGATCGCACTGCTAAACGCGGCTGTAATGCGGGCACACGCGGCCGAAAAGNNCGCGTGTAGATCGCTGGGCTAGAAATGCTGCTGAAGAGCTTATCGCCGCGAAGTCCAACTCGGCGGCGATAGCGAATTAGTTGACGGCGGCTGGCATGCGGCTTACACTTTTTATGACAACCACTTGTCGGTTCTGACGTTCTAACGACAAGTGACTTTTATAGGATCAACGATGCCAGATTTTTTAATTGCAATTTTAGCTGTTCTCTTCGTCCTCGGTGTGGCGATAAACATCCACGAATTTGGCCATTTTATCGTGGCCAAGTTCTTCGGAATGCGGGTCGAGGCCTACTCATTTTTCGGCCTTGGGCCGCGCGTGTTTGGATTTAAGGTCGGCCACACAGATTACCGTATCTCGGCGATCCCGCTCGGGGCATACGTCAAACTTTACGGCGATGAGGGTGCCGGGCCGCTGGAGGCCAAGGACTCTTCGACAGAGCCGGTGCCCGAGTCAGAGCTGTATGAACTAAGGCCGCGTTGGCAAAAGTTTCTCGTAATGCTCGGCGGGCCGTTCATGAATATCGTTTTGGCCCTGTCGATCCCGTTTGGAATGGCAATGATCTATGGCGTTCCGGCAAATCCGGCTCCGATCGTCGGGTTTGTAAAGGCCGGTGGTGCTGCTGACAAGGCCGGGCTAAAGGCAGGCGACCGCATCGTTGGATTTGATGGTGTTCTGAATCCATCGTGGGATCGAATCCAGGACGAGGCTTTGCTGATTCCTGAAAAGGAAGTTCCGATCGAGGTCGAGCGTGCCGGACAGCGAACCGCTCTAAAAATCTCACCGGCTAAGGTAACTGAAAATGGCCAGTCCGGCGGCTTTCTTGAAATGTCGGCCGATGCCGGGACAGAGCCTGTCGTGGTCGGCACCATTGATTCGACAATGCCCGCGGCCGAATCGGGCCTTCAGCCCGGCGACTGGATCACTACCGTCAATGACAAAGCTATCCGCAATAGTCAGGAAATGAAGATCCTCGTCGGCGAGGCCAAGGATCAGCCCATTAACCTCGTCGTCCAGCGTAACGGCGAACGAAAAGAGATCGCCACAAGGGCCGTGCAAAAGGACGGCGAATGGCGGATCGGGATTGGCTTTGACGCAACCCTGCTAACCAATCGCGAGACCGTCGGCATCGGAGGTGCTGCGGCTTACGCTGTTGATCAGAATCTTAGGATCTTGCGGCTTACGGGCAAGGCTCTCGGCCAGGTCGGCACAGGCGAACGCTCGGCTCGCGACACGGTGTCGGGCCCGATCGGCATCGGCCAGGTCATTATCACGACGGTCTTTGCAAGCGGCTTTCTCGGCCTGCTCTCGGTTCTAATGTACATTTCCCTGAGCCTGGGCGTGATGAACCTTTTGCCGATCCCGATGCTCGATGGCGGACAGATAATGGTGCTTGGCATCGAGAAAGTGATGTCGTGGTTTGGTAAGACCCTATCGATGGCGGCAAAAGAACGAATCCAATTGAGCGGCCTCGCGATCGTGCTTTTGCTGATGGTAACGGTTATTTTCTTTGACGTTTCACGGTTGATCGGAAGGTAAGTTGTTCAGAGTGTGAGCTTTAGCTTGTAGCAGGTCTGCGGGTTTACAAGCTAAAGCTTGCACTCCGAACTTTAGTCATATGCAACGAGTTTCAAGGCCAGTAATGGTTCGCGATGTGCAGATCGGCGGTGGTGCGCCGGTGGTTGTACAGTCGATGACAAAGACCGACACGACCGATGTCGACGGGACGCTCCGTCAGATCGAGGAAATGGTCGAGGCGGGATGTGAGATCGTTCGGATCGCTGTTCCCGACGATGACGCGGCGGCAGCGATGCACGAGATCCGAAAACGCACCAATGTGCCCATCGTTGCCGACATACATTTTCACTACAAACTCGCGCTCAAAGCCCTCGACGCCGGTATCGACAAACTTCGCCTTAATCCGGGCAACATCGGCCACATCGACCGCGTTCGCGAGGTTGTGCGTGCCGCCGAAGCTCAAAAGGTTCCGATCCGTATCGGTGTAAATGGCGGTTCGCTCGAAAAAGATCTGTTAAAGAAATACGGCTCGGCAACGCCCGAGGCGATGGTCGAGAGCGGCATGCGACATGTCCGCATTCTCGAAGATCTAGGTTTTTCAAATACGATAATTTCTCTCAAAGCTTCTGACGTAAACCGAATGGTCGAGGCATACAGGCTAATGGCGAGCAAGGTCGATTACCCGCTACACCTGGGCGTGACCGAGGCCGGAACGCCGTTTGGCGGGACGATCAAATCGGCGATCGGCTTGGGAGTTTTGCTCCACGAAGGCATTGGCGACACGATCCGAGTCAGCTTAGCCGCCGAGCCGCATGAAGAAGTTCGTGTGGGCTGGGAAATATTAAAATCGCTCGAATTGCGTAAACGCGGCGTCACCGTGGTCGCCTGTCCGACGTGCGGCCGCCTCGATATCGATAATTTCGTCGAGATCGTCACCGAGGTCGAACGCCGTCTCGCCCATGTCGAAGAACCATTGCATCTTTCAATAATGGGCTGCGCCGTCAATGGCCCGGGCGAAGCTCACGACTCGCAGCTTGGCATTACCTTCGGCCGCAATGTTGGCATGATATTCAAAGACGGCGTACCGATGCGCCGCGTCGCCGGTGAAGATATCGTCGAGCAATTTGTAAAAGAGGTCGAGATACTTAGAAAAGAGGGCTCATCTGCCAGATCACTTCTCACTGAGCAGCCTCTGGTTCAAATCACGTAAGGAAAGGCAGAAACCCGACCGGTAGGGAGGGTGTTCAACGTCAGCATCCACGACTTTGGGCAATCCCTTCGACCTCGCTCCACTTGAATCTACACAGACTTGCACACCGTTTCCGCCACACGTACTTTATGGAAACAGGATGGTCAGCGGCCAGATGGGAACGTTTCTTAGCACGCCAAACCCGACTAGCACGATCATAAATACCCACAAAACTTTCGGATACGTCGGCCACATCGGCAATCCGCGGCCGCGTACCGCGAGCAAAATGAGCGAGACAAAAACCCAACCAAAAACTACCGCCCAGAACGGGATCAAAGCATTAAAATCGATCGCCGTAATGATATCGCCGTGGAACAACGCATGAAATCCACGTGTCAACCCGCAGCCCGGGCAGGCAAAACCGGTGAGTGAAAAAAGCGGACAGACGGGGAAGAGATTAGACTTGACCGGGTCAAACAGAAAACCTAATACGCCAGCTGCCCCGATCGTAATCACAGTCGCAGCCGCGCCCAATCGTGCGGCGATCGAGCCTGTATCAGGATCAGTGATCTCGGGTTCAGCTTGCATTAACATTCCTTGTTGCAAATGAGTATTTTAATTATTGAGTTAGAAACAGCTTCTTCCTCGTCTTTTGTCCGCTTTTCGATACTAAAATTCATTTCGAGATCCTGCAGTGCTCTAACAATATCATCAGGAACGCCCTGAGGTCGTTTTTCCAGACTACTTTTCATCAGCTTTCCGGCATCGACAAAACGTTCTGGCCCATGACTTCCCGGCGTCGGGATTGCCGTACTCAAATAGAACGCCGAAAATAGGTTTAGACCCGTTTCGAACTGCCATGATCTTAGCTCATCATTCGCGAGCCTGTTTCGCAGCGCCGCGATCAAATTCCGAGCAAGCGACCTTTGTTCAGCAGAAGGCACTACCAAAATGACACCCTTCGCTTGCGACAAGCTGGCCGAGGTGCCCTGCTTTGCCCTGCTCATCTGCGAGTCTATACGCACAAATCCTGGTCGGGCCTGCGAAGTCTGGCTCAGTTTGCTCATTCTACCGATTGCCGCAATTTCGTCCGTCCAGGATGGATCGAGCGTTTTGGCAAGAACGAAAAGCGACTCTCCAGAAGTAAAACCGGCGTCGATTCCACGCAACTCGACGGCGATTCGGCTCCAGCTCGCTTTTCCGATTTCGTAGGAATAGGTAAGAATGCCCTCAATTGCAACCGGGCGCCCGGTAGGGTCGAGTGCAGGCCTAAATCTGCTTTGCAATGCAGCATCAATTGCAGACGAAGTAAGTCTATTGTCGCCTGCGATTGTCAACGCCTTAGTAACAAGACCCTTGTCGTCAACCGTTACCTGTACACGAACCAGTCCCTCGACGCCCTGTTTTCGAGCTTCTTCAGGGTAGAAAGCCTTTGGCAGACGGAGAGCGACCGATTTAACGGTACCGCGCACGTCTCCGAGACGAAAATCATTCATGTCAACGCGCGGCATCCTACGCACGGGTGAGCTTTTCATGACGGGAACGATATTCTCCTCGGGTCGTTGTGCGAGGGTCTCGCCTACAAAAAGACCGAACATGACCGTAGCGAAAACTGGAACAAACTTCATAGGCACCTCCTTGATTTCATTACTTAAGGAAATAAGAGTGTTGAATCAACTAAAATGGTTGCCGCTGGCCAAGTCTAAAACCGCCGGCCATCGAAACAAAAAGTGCATCAGCGGCAACCTTTCTGTTTATATTGACCGCGAGGTCATCTCGCAGAGTGTTTATTTCGCCAAGCCATTGCGGCAGGCCCAGATTTCCAGATTGTTGAGCAAGCCGACGGAGGTTGGCACCGAGATCAGTATTCACAACCCGTGACGCATCGCCGCTCACCTTTAGCGACCAGACATCGTGAATTAGCGATTCGAGGATCGAGAGATTTTCCTCGAAGTTGTCTTTGTTCTTGGCGTCGTTCAACTCCTCCGAGATGCGGAGCATTGTGGCAAGGTCGCCGGTCTCGATCGCTGCTTCTATAACGTTTAACATTCGCTGACGAGCCGTGCGAAAGTGCTCGACGTTGATCGAAATTGCCCGCCCGATGCTGCCGCGTGATAATTTCGCGGCAAGCCGAGCCTCGTCATGTGTGAATGCCCGCTCACCGATCAGATACTTTTCGATCTCGGGGGTCCCAACCGGAGCAAATCTGATTATCTGACACCTGGACCGAATGGTGGGTAGTAAACTATCGGGCCGCGATGTAATGAGGAAAATGTATGACGTCGGGGGAGGTTCTTCGAGGGTTTTGAGCAACGCGTTTGACGACTCGTCGTTCATCTTGTCAGCGTCATCTATGATAAAAAATCTGGCCGGTGCTTCGTAAGGCCGAAAATTCGCGTGCCGCTCAAGATCTCTGATCGCGTCCACCAGGATGGTGCGTTTGTAATGGACGACGGTTCCAACATCAATATGGCCACCAAAAAAAACCTTTTTGTATTCGTCCTTGTTCTTGTCTTCGCGGGAGGGAAATTCAAACGAATCGATCCGTACGCAACCCGAGCACACTCCGCACGCTGCTTCATTGATTGGCTCGGCGCAGAGGAACGTCCGAGCCAACTCAAGGGCGAATTGCCGCTTCCCCACTCCGTCCTCGCCCGAGAGAATGAGGGAATTCGGCACGCGGCCAACGGAGATCAGCCGCCCAAGCGTCCGCTTAACTTCATCATTTCCAACGAGTTTGCTAAACATCACAAGATGATCGCCGACACCAACTCTACGACATCCTCATGTATCGCCTGGATCGGACGGGCTGCATCGACGACAATAAATCGGTCGGGTTCTCGCTCGGCAATACCAAGGTATGCGTTGCGAACTCTTGTGTAAAAATCAGCCGTCTCCTCATCCATGCGGTTCTTTTTCGCCTGCGAATCGTCTCGTGAATCCATCCGCGATATCGCCTCGTCGGCCGAAATATCGAAAAACAGCGTGAGGTCTGGCTTGAGTCCGTCCGTAGCGAGATCTATTACCTGTAAAACTTTTTCTTCAGGAAATCCGCGGCCAGCGCCCTGATAAGCAAATGTCGCATCGGCATATCGATCAGAAATGACGATCTTGCCATCCGCCAAAGCCGGCTTGATAAGATATTCAACATGCTGCGCGCGATCCGCTGCAAACGATAGCAACTCTGCCATCGGCGCGACAGTTTCGGTCGTTTCCAGAAATGCTAAACGCAAAGCACGTCCGAGCGGCGTGCCGCCTGGTTCTCGGGTCGTAACAACATTAACGTTGCTCGAGCGCAGAACATCCGCCAGCATTCTCAATTGAGTAGATTTGCCGCTGCCGTCAATACCTTCGAACGTAATGAATTTTCCCTTCAAGATGAGTGTTCAGCTGAAGGCGCGGGGCGCCGTTCCTGGGCGATCGACGAGATCGCATGCTTGAAGATCAGGACATCAGGCCCGCCAACGTCAAGGAGAACCGAAAATTTATCGAAGCTTTTGATCCGGCCCGAAACCGTCGCTCCGTGCAGTAGGTGAATGATCACCGATATTCGTTCGCGACGCGCCGAATTCAAAAACGCATCTTGAATGTTTTGGGCAACCTGCTTTTCCATACCGATTCCTCAAAATTTATAGCAATTCAAAAAACAATGGGAATTTATCCCGAACACCACGCAATAGGATCGTACTCGTGATTATATCAAATTTAGAGAAAGCGGCAATATATTTGGTTCAAGTGGCGATCACCGCTCGGAAAAGCTCTTCTCGAATACTCTCATCATCACCGAATCCATCAAGCCAGGTCACATCCGCTTCGCCGCGAAACCAAGTCAACTGCCGTTTTGCGTAATTTCGAACATCCTGTTTCGATCTCTCGATAGCCGACTCCAGATCGCGCGTCCCACCAAGGTACTCGCAGACCCGCCGATACGCGTGAGCCCCGAGAGCATTGGTATTGTCTTTAACGCCATCAGTTAGCAATTGTTTCACCTCGTCGACAAGGCCCATTGCAAAATGCCGCTCCGTACGTGCGTTGATCTTTTCATACAGAAGGTCGCGAGGAGGATTTAGCACAAAAAGCCGCACGCGCGCGGCAAATTCCGGTGGTTCGGCTCGAAGCGGCTGCTTTTCACTGAGCTTCTCTCCGGTTTGAAAATACACCTCTAACGCCCGGATGACTCTCACATAGTCGCGCGAAGGCAGCTTCGATGCGATCTCGGCATCGAACCGCGACAGCATTCGATGAAGATACTCCGCACCACGTCGGCTTTGTATCTCACGCAATCGCTCACGAAGTGATTCATCAGTTCTCGGGCTGTCAAAAAGCGGCTGTCGCAAGGTCCTCAAATAGAATCCCGTCCCGCCAACCAATATCGGTGTTACCCCACGCGATTCGATCTCAACAATCTTCTCAGCGGCATCTCTGGCCCAGTCAGCCGAGGTGTAGTTCACGTTCGGATCGACGTAACCTATCAAATGGTGGGGCACACCACGCATTTCCTCCTCACTCGGCTTGGCTGTCGCGATCTTGATGCCCCGGTATATCTGCACCGAGTCGCAATTAATGACCTCGCCGCCAATGTGCAAAGCAAGCTCTACACCGAGTTCGGTTTTTCCCGATGCTGTCGGCCCCGCAACAGCGTAAATCGAATTTTTTGAGACGTTTGCACCCACCAATTGACTCAGATTATCACAGATAACGTACCGGCGGGCCTTCAGTGTGACCTAAGTCACCGCGCAGGATAATAGATGGAGTCAAAATTGTTTCGACCTATCTGTCTTTAGTTTTTTGATCTAAGGAGGTGTTGAAATGAAAAAGCTAATCAGTCCTATATTTGTAATCGCCTCGTTGTCGGTCGGACTATTCTTTATTGACGGCGAGCGGCCGAGGGCGCAGGTATTGGCAAAGCCGCAAGCTGATCAGGAGAAGAAAATGCCGGAGGTCATCATTCTTGATAAGGATTCAATACGGGGAAGGGTCACCTTTAACCATATCAAGCACAATAGCGGGGAATACAGTGTAGGCGGCCCAATAGCGTGTATCGAATGCCATCACACCGCACAGCCAAAGGCCCAACTCTCGAAGTATCCGCCGCTCGCGACCGATTGGCCGTCGGGCCGGACAACAACGTTGACGACCGAATTATTCATGAAAGACCCAAACGGAGCTGGTGTCGCAGCGTGTCGTGATTGTCATGCTCGGGCAGGCGATAAGCCAAAGCTGATTCCTGAGATACCAATATTGAAGGATCCAGGCAGTACGATGTTAACAAAACTGACCAATCAACTGGCTTTTCATCAGGTTTGTGACTCGTGTCATTTTCAGATTTCGTTCAACCGTGCGAACTCAAAAGTTCCGAATGCCACTATGTGCGTTTCTTGTCACAAGAAAGGATAGAAATGATGGCCAGCCCTGCGACAAAACTTGTCAGGGCGCGGTTGTCTTGTTTAGGAATCCAGAGCCTGCCTGTCCGGATATGTCGGATCCCTGACTAGTTCGATTCGGGTATTTTTTGCCCGCCTGGGTATTGGCGCCGTGAAAAGGTCATCCGCACGATGCCGGATATTCCTCCTTGTGCGTTAAACTATACGGAGGAAGGAGCGAAATACGAATGTTAAGAAAAGCATCAGCCGTCTGGAACGGAAGCATCAAGGAAGGCGGCGGCGAGATCACGACCGACAGCGGAGTTTTATCGAATACACAATATTCATTCAGCACGCGTTTTGAGGACGGTATCGGAACGAATCCGGAAGAATTGATCGCAGCCGCTCACGCAGGCTGTTTCTCGATGGCCTTATCCGGCCAACTCGGAGCGGCAGGCATGACAGCCGATAGCATCAACACGACTGCGTCGGTTCGTCTCGAAAAACTCGAGGACGGTTTCGCCATCACCAAAGTTCATCTGGACGTCACCGCAAAGATCCCCGGAGCCGACGAAGGCGCGTTCATGACAGCGGCAAACAACGCAAAAGCCGGCTGCCCGATCTCAAAGCTGCTCAAGGCGGAGATCACGATGGATGCGAAGTTAGAAAACTAGACGGCGTACAATCGGACCAATACAAAGGCCAGAGCGATCGCGAGCACGACCAAAGCTCCGGTGATCTGGCTTTTTGACATTTTCATTTCGCGTCGAATAGTTGGACGGGATTGATCTTAAATTGAAGCATCTTAGCGGTCTCACGGCCGCCGTCGCCACCTTTTCGCTGCATGGTGACGCGGCCGATCTTGAGGTTACCTGTGCGTGTGATCTCGACCTTTCCTTCGCCAAAGAATTTTATCGTGTCGGCTGACGAACGTATTACCCAACGCGGCTTGTCCGTCGCTTTGAACGCAACCATCACCCAACCCGCTGCGTGAACGCCATCACCCGCAAACAGATCTGATACGATTTCTTCCTTATTCGCGGTGAAAAAATCCACGACTGCCTTTTGCGTCGCGGCGTCGAATTCATTCAAATACATCCTTTTGTCGGACCGCAGGCTGCCAGCCTGCGAGTTGATGCTTTTCGGAGTGACACGCAGGCTGGCAGCCTGCGATCCGACCGGCGGCACCTCACCGACAAACAGCTTTAAGGCATCTCTAACCTCAGTCGGCATTCTCCACATTCTGGCATACGTCGCAAGCCACCGTTTGTCGATCTGATTAAACCCGGTCGGGCTGCTGACGAGCTTTATTGAAATGCCCTCGACCTTTTCACCGGCTTTTGTCTTGATCCGCACCTCGACATCGGCCTTCTCGCCATGCGGCTTTGCGGCAAGCACAGCCTCAATATCCGCGGCCTTGTAATTCATCGCAGCAAGCCAAACGCGAGCATCCTCGTCCGTCTTCCAATTGTTAAATTTGTCGCGGATCTCGTCCTCGTTCTTAAATCCGTTCTTCGCCGTCTGCGACCCTTTCTCGACCTTTGCCGCGCTCGGGGCTTGCGCCGCGACGAAGCCAACGGCAAGCATAAGGAATGTAAGAACAACGATAATTCGCGCCTTGAAAGCCATATTCTTAGAAGCAAAAGATTTCGGCTTGATAATAAGCGACTCTTCACCTAATATCAACAAAACCAAGATAGATCAGTCTCTTTTGCAACATGTTTTGGCCATTCGCCGGTCTAAGAATGGTGTTGCGTACAAAATGTTTATGGTCAATGTAATGAAACAAAAAATCACCCAAATCCTAGTCATCAGCTTGTCGATCGCGTTCCTTATTCAGGCCGCCTTTTCTCAGGGAACATTGGCCGATTACGAACGGGCACAATCGCTTCAGGCCAAGTTTCAGGCAGCGGCAGTCAATCTGCCGGGGGCCGCAAATTGGATATCGGGAACGAACCACGTCTGGTATCGCAAAACGGTGACGGGCGGAAGCGAGATCGTCTGGGTTGACGCTGAAACCCTAACTCGCCGACCGGCATTTGACCACGAAAGGCTGGCCGTTTCGCTATCTGCGGCGTCAGGGGAGAAGTACACGGGCCTCAGGCTTCCTCTCGGCGGGGGAGCGAATTTGATGTTTGTCGATGCCGAGCAGGCCATCGAGTTCATCGCCGCAGGCAGCCGTTGGAAATGCGATCTTAAAGACTACAAATGCACGAAAGCCGGCCCGGCACCGGGGCCGCCGCCCGGCGGAAACACCCCGCCGCAGCTTCGCCCGACTCCGGTACCACCGTCAACTCAGCCAAGAACTTCGCCGGATGGAGCATGGGATGCCTCGATCAAAAATTACAACATCGTCATTACCTCCAAGGATAAAAAACAGACATTTGCACTCAGTTTTGACGGTTCGGAGGACAATTACTACGCGTTGAATACGATCGTTTGGTCTCCGGACTCGAACAAGATCGCCGCATACCGCGTTCGTCCCGGCTATCATCGCAAGATCCAATACGTCGAATCATCGCCTCTCGACCAGCTCCAGCCAAAGTACTGGTCGATCGAATACGCCAAGCCCGGCGATACCGTCGACATCGAACAGCCGGTGCTTTTCGATCTCGTGACAAAACAACAGATCGTTGTCGATAATGGCCTTTTTCAGAATCCATACGACATGACCAATCTCGTCTGGCGAAAGGACAACCGGGCATTTACGTTTGAATTCAATCAACGCGGCCATCAGCAATACCGCGTGGTCGAGGTCGACGCCGCAACAGGAAAAGCTCGAGCGGTTATAGATGAGGTCACCAAGACATTCTTCTGCTATTCGGGAAAAAAATATCGCTTCGACGTAGCCGACGGCAAAGAGATGGTATGGATGTCAGAGCGTGACGGCTGGAATCACCTTTACCTTTTCGACGCGGATGGTAATGTCAAGAATCAGATCACCAAGGGTTCGTGGGTCGTTCGCGGTGTCGATAAGGTAGATGAAGAAAAGCGCCAGATCTACTTCCGCGCCAGCGGAATGTATCCAGGCAAAGATCCGTATTTCAATCATTATTACAGGATCAACTTTGACGGTACCGGGCTCACCGCGTTGACCGAGGGTGACGCAAACCACACAGTAACGTTTTCGCAGGACCTGAAGTTCTACACCGATACATGGTCTCGTGTCGATCAACCGACAGCCTCGCAGCTTCGGAGCGTCGCGGATGGCAAGGTGTTGATGGAACTTGAGAAAACCGACATTACCGAGCTTACAAAGGCTGGTTGGCGAGCTCCGGAGGTCTTTACGGCGAAGGGCCGCGATGGACAGACGGACATCTGGGGCGTGATCATCCGGCCGACAAATTTTGACCCAAAGAAAAAGTATCCGGTTATCGAGAATATTTACGCCGGTCCGCAAGATTCGTTTGTTCCAAAAAGTTTCTCGCCATATAGCGGAATGCAGGCGCAGGCCGAGCTTGGCTTTATCGTCGTCCAGATCGACGGGATGGGCACATCGAACCGCTCCAAAGCATTCCACGATGTCACATGGAAGAATCTCGGTGACGCCGGTTTTCCGGACCGCATTCTTTGGCATAAAGCGGTCGCCGCAAAGTATCCTTACTACGACATCAGCCGCGTCGGCGTCTATGGCACCTCGGCCGGTGGGCAGAATTCGCTTGGGGCATTGCTCTTTCATCACGAATTTTACAAGGCCGCCGTTTCCGCCGCCGGTTGTCACGACAACCGTATGGACAAGATCTGGTGGAACGAGCAATGGATGGGCTGGCCGCTTGGGACACAGTATGCAGCATCGTCAAATGTCGATAACGCCAAGAATCTAAAGGGAAATCTGCTTCTGGTCGTGGGCGAAATGGACCCGAACGTCGATCCGGCCTCGACAATGCAAGTCGTCAATGCATTGATGAAGGCGAACAAGTCCTTTGATCTTTTGGTGGTTCCCGGCGCTGGACACACCAACGGCGGCGAGTATGGCGAACGAAAGCGTTTTGACTTTTTCGTCCATCACCTGCTCGGCGTAGAGCCACCGGATTGGAACCGCGTCGAGTTGAAGAGGCCCGAGCCCGCAGTAACGCTGGATGACTAAGAGTTTTGTAATATGAAAAAACTTCTTACGGATTTACCTACGGCCATTTTCATGGTCATTGCGATCACTGCTTTTCTTGTGCCAGGGGCGATGGGACAGTCAGGTCGAAGTATTCCCAAACGCCCTCAAACGGTCGCTGTTCCCATTCCAGAACCAACGCCGCTCGTAAGGCCAAAGCCTAAACCCGATTTCAACGTAAGGGTCGCCATCGAGATCACTCATAGGGCCAGCTTCATATTCCCAATGCCTGAAAGAATGCGGGCTTGGTTTATGGAGCGGCTTGAAAAAACACCGCTGCTGGACGTTCGCGGAGCAATAGACGCAAATCGCCGCGACGCAATTGATCTTGCCGAAAAGGAAACGGATACTTACGTTGTCTGGCTGCAACTGGAAGATGGTGACCCAATGGGCCGATCCCGGCCACATACCCTTCCTGAGGCAGGACAAGTCTGGATCAATCTGTCAATTTTTTCACCCGTGACCGGCAAAACGAAATTCTCCAGGAAAATCGTGTTAAATCAAAATACCTCTGGCGGAGGAACCTCAAAAGTTATTCGAAGTTGTTACGGAGGAGTCTACGGCAATGACTACCTTCTGCTTGAGGCCAGTCTGGTCGCCGCGGAAACAGTAATGACGGCGTTCAACATCCCGATACCACCCGACTGCAAGACTAATAGGTACCCCATATGAAAATCACCATCGCCATTTTGCTGCTGTTTAGCTTCACGGTAGGCCTATTTGCTCAGGGAGCAAATAGCGAGTTCATTCGTGTCAGGTCAAAGATCGTCGTTCTAAAGAATGTCCGGATCATCGACGGCACCGGCGCGGCTCCATTGGAAGATCATACGATCATTCTGATCGGCGATCGGATCGGTTCAATCGGGCCAGCGGCGACAACGACAACCCCGGCCGATGCTCAAGTGCTTGACCTCAAGGGCTATTCAGTTCTGCCAGGACTCGTCGGGATGCACAACCACATATTTTTCCCGGAGGGCGGCACGCCGCCGATATATTCGGATATGGCGATCAGCTTTCCACGGCTCTACCTCGCCCTTGGTGTCACCACGATCCGCACGACCGGCAGCGTCGCACCGTACACAGACCTCGAAATAAAGAAGCGTATCGACGCCGGCACAATGATCGGCCCCAAAATGCACGTTACGGCTCCGTACCTTGAGGGCAAGGGTTCGTTCACACCAGTAATGCGCGAGCTGACGGGCGTGGACGACGTCAAGCGGATGGTCAATTTCTGGGCAGATCAGGGAGCGACCTCGTTCAAGGCGTATATGAACATCTCGCGTGCCGAATTGCGAGCTGCCGTTGAGGAGGCTCACAAACGAGGTCTGAAAGTTACAGGACATCTTTGCTCCGTCGGCTACAAAGAAGCGGCTGAGATCGGCATCGACAATCTCGAACACGGCCTGTTTGCGAATTCTGAATACGTTACGGACAAAAAGCCCGACATTTGTCCAAACGGCGTTTCCGCCAGTCTCCAGCGGCTCGACATCAATGGCCCTGAGGTAAAAGAGACAATTCAAGTGTTAGTGGCGAAGAATGTTGCGATCACGTCAACGCTTCCCGTCTTCGAGGCAAGCGCACCGTTGGCCCAGACGGGTATCGGAGCCGCGTCGGCGATCCTGAATCCGCGAATGCTCAATGTAATGTCGACCGACGCCCGCGTCCGTTACCTGTCTGCGCGGTCACGCATTCCCGCAAATTCGCAGCAAACCGCCATGGTTCGTAAGGCAATGGATTTCGAACGGTTGTTCGTTCAGGCAGGCGGCCTGCTCATTGCCGGACTCGATCCGACTGGAAACGGAGGCGTGGTCGCGGGTTTTGGCGACCTTCGCGAAGTTGAATTATTGGTCGAGGCCGGTTTTACACCGCTTGAGGCGATCAAGATCGCGAGCTTTAACGGAGCAAAATTTCTCGGCGAAGATTCGCGGATCGGCTCGATAGCTTCAGGCAAGATCGCAGACATGATGGTTGTAAAAGGAAATCCGGCAACCAACATCAGCGATATCGAGAAAGTCGAGATCGTCTTTAAGAACGGCATCGGCTGGGACACTGAAAAGCTGATCCAGTCGGTTCAGGGACTTGTCGGAACACGTTAACTTTTACCAATCATATGAGAAAGGAGCCGGTGATATTTCCTCGCCGACTCTCCCGTTACTTTTGCTTTACAGGTTGAGGATTCGGTGGCGCTGCCTTAAGATTTGTTTCAAAAAGCTTGAAGATCCTCTTGTACTCATCCGCCCAGCTTGTCGGTTGTTCGAATCCGTGGTCCTCGACCGGATAACCAGCGAGTTCCCAATTTTCCTTTCGCAACTCGATCAATTTTTGAGCGAGCCGAACGCTGTCCTGATAGTGAACGTTGACATCGATCATTCCGTGACAAATAAGCAGCGCACCTTTCAGCCCTGCAGCATGATAGATCGGCGAACTTCTGCGGTACGCTTCTAGGTCGTTTTGGGGCAGATTGAGAATGTTTGAGGTGTAGCCGTTGTTATAGTGTGCCCAATCGGTGACGGGACGCAGAGCCGCTCCGGCCGCAAAAATGTCGGGTGTCGTAAACATCGCCATCAACGTGATGAAGCCACCATAAGAGCCACCATAAATACCGATACGCTTTGCATCTACACCGTGTTCGCTGACCAGATACTGTGCCCCGTCAACATGATCGGTCAGATCCTTGCCGCCCATATGCCGGTAGATGCCCGTACGCCAATCCCGCCCGTAACCTGCGGAGCCGCGATAATCAATGTCCAAAACCGCGTAACCTTTTTCCATCAGGAAGTGATGGAACATATATTCGCGGTAATAACTACTCCACCAGTTATGAACGTTTTGCAGATAGCCGGCGCCATGGACAAACATTACCGCCGGACCACCTTTCTTGAAATTGGCGGGTTTGTATAGCCGCCCATAAACGGTCGCACCGTCGCGGGCTTTGAAATTGACGATCGGCGGCGCGATCCAGTTATATGATTTCCATTCGTCCGTCGGGGAATTTGTTATTTGCTTGATCTCAGCTTCTGCCGTAGCGGTTTTGTTTGGAGCGATGTAGAGTTCAGTCGGTTTGTTTGCGAAGGACCGCAGAATGGCGAGCTTGGTCTGATCAGGAGACACGACGGCCTGATTATTGCCCGGCATCGAGGTCAAACGCGTTCTGGCACCGCCATCGAACGACATCGAGTAAAGATTCCGTTCAAAAAAACTGCCTTCGCTCGTCGTGAGATAGAACTTGGTTTTGTCCTCGGACAAACGAACGTCGAAAACCTCAAATTGCCCCGAGGTCAACTGAATCGGAGCTCCGCCGTCGATCGACACCGTATAAAGATGCGAAAATCCGTCGCGTTCCCACTGAAAATAAACACGCTTGTTATCAGGTAGCCAACCGAGCAAAAAGCCGCCCGGACCGCCGACCCAGGCGTCGTCGTGCATCGTGGTGAGAATTTTTGTTTTACCGGTTGCGACGTCGAGATGCATGATCCAACGGTCTTTATTATCGGCGGATCGAGCCTGCATCACCGCGTTTTTGCCGTCCTCTGACCAAACCGGCGGCGACATTTGCAACTCGCGATCCCGCTGTTGGGTCTGACCGCCTCCCTGGCCGCGAGCCGAGCCTTGATTTTGTGCCGCCGCCTGATCGGTCGTGTTTCCTTCGGTTCTTGCAGCGGCGGGCGGAGATGGTGCTCGCTGGCCGTGATCGATCCATTTCGATTCGCCGGTCACGACGTCGATGATCGCCATTCGGCTGCGGCCTTGTACATCGCCAACCTTCGAGCGGCTCGGAATATCCTCGGTAAAAGCGGATTCGGTGACATAGTTTGGAACGATCGTATTTTTCGCTCCCGTGACGCTTTCGTTTATTGTGACGATCACCGATTTTCCGTCGGGCGTCAGCGACAGGTTTCCGGCAGTTTGTCCCTGAGTGAGTTGAAATGGCTTGCGTTTTTCCCGTTCCTTACGCTTTTTTTCATCCAATTCGCGTTTTTCTGCCCTTTCACGTACTACCTCGAGCAGATCGCGTTCTTCCTTCTTGATCGTTTCCTGACTGTCGGTACCTCGTCGGGTTGGATCCGCAGCCGGTCCACCCGGCCCACCAGGCCCGCCGCCACCAGCGGGACGAATATCGGTCAATTGTTCGAGCAAACCCTCGTCGAGCGAGAAGGTGTATAGATTATTCAGCCGCGTAAATGAGATCCGTCGCTGGTCGCCGATAAAACGGGGGTTGCCCTCAGCATCTGCGGTCTTGGTTATTTGCCGACGCTCGCCGGTTTGGTGGTTGTATAAGAAAATATCGCCCGCGTCAGTGTAAACGCTCGTCCTTTTATCGTCTGACAGATCGCCTCCGGCAGGTGGCGCCAGTTTGGCCTCATCTTCGGAAAGCTTGCGTAGTCCGCTGCCATCCGCATTGACCGTATAGACCGCCGTTTCGCCATTTCGCGGTTCGCTAGCCTGCTTCCAACTAAAGTAGACTCGTTTGCTGTCCGCCGACCAGCGAACGCCGCCCGGTTCATAACCGACCAGAGCGGGCCCGCGCATAATATTATCGATCGTCAGCGCAAATTGTTTAGCGGGAGCAGTTTGCTGGGCGGTTGCCGCAATTGGATTAAGACAAAAAGCGACTACGAAAATGAACGATAGGATCGATTTCATTGGTTTTCCTTCTTTAACTTTAGATTTAGTAAGACTTGGTTACACGAGTATAATAGTGTTTTTTCATTTCGTCATATTTAGATATCCACTTTTTACTAAGCTAATTGCTCCCAATTGAGGACCATAAATGCTTGCATTACCGGGGTAATGTGTTATGATCATTTTGATGGTACTTGCTCAATCAAAAATAACGGCGCAGGGTCAAATTTCGGTTCCGGCAGAAGTCCGTCGTAAACTCGGCCTGGGCCCGGGCTCGGTATTGGAATGGAATGAAGAGGGTGAGAACGTAGTTGTTCGTCGGGCTGGGCTTTATACATCAGAAGATTTGCATCGAGCGGCTTTCCCGGAAGGGCCGCCGAAACCTAAAACTCTTAAGGAACTTAAGGAATCGATCGGAGATTACATGAGAGAGCGATATGGTAAGCGTTGACACCAATATTCTGGTGCGATTGATCACGAAAGACAGTGCAACGCAGGTGGTTGCGGCCGAAGCATTTATTAAGCGGCACGCGTGGATTTCTCATCTCGTTCTCGCGGAGACAATTTGGGTTTTGGCTACAGCATACGACCGTACTCGATCAGAACTCGCAAATATAATTCAAGTGCTGTTGTCCCACGAACATTTGACGCTTCAAGAACCAGAGGTCGTCCGCTCATCCCTTTCACTTTTTCTAGAACGCCCTTCGGTCGGCTTTTCAGACTGTTTGATACTCGAAATTGCTCGAAAGGCTGGCCATCTTCCGCTCGGCACATTTGATCGAAGCATGGCAAGACTCGATGGAGCTCAAAAGCTATAGGACGCGGGCCCAGTGGATCAGTAAGCCTTAGTCATCTCGACACCTGTGTAGTAATGCTTGACGATCTCGTTATACTTGACGCCCATTTTGGCGAGGCCAAAGGCTCCGTACTGGCACATTCCCACGCCGTGGCCCCAGCCACGTCCGGTGAACGTGTAGCTTGTCACGGTGTTGCCCGAAAATCGCTTATTCATTACAAATAGCTGTTCAGGCAGACGCAGGGCCGAGCGGATCTTGCCGCCCTTTAGTGTTTTCACACCATTCGAGCCAATGATCTCGAGCTCGATCGGACGCCGTGAATACCCCACCTTTTTTACGTTAATATCGTAAAGCGTGCCGATCCCACGGACGTACCGCGACAAACGCGACTGCACCGCCGACGCACTGACCGGTTTGTTCCAAAGGACCCACGGCGACATCTTTTCCGCAGTCGTCGGAGTATCGCTCGGCTTGATCTCAAGATATTTTACGGCACCGAGTGCGTCTAGCTGGTACCTAACATCCTCGCCACCAACCAATGCAGCCTCGCGAACCGGATACATCGTCTCTCCAAACTGGCGAAATAGGAATACATCTGGCCGCACCGTAATCTGCCGCGAAGTTTTCCCGCTCTTCAGCACAAGCTTACCGTCTGCGGTCGGCTGCGCCTCTCCGGTGATAACCTCAGGCATCCATTTTTTCTTTTCGTAGATCTGACGGATGAGCCGCAGCATTTTGGCCCGCGTAAATGGCCGGTTGGGCTTCAAGGTCAGGTCGGGATGGATTGCCAAATATCCGTCTCTCAGCAATGCGGCGACATCCGCCCGTCGTTCCTTAGGGATCTCAGCCACATCGTCAAACGAAAGTTGATAAGTAATGTCCGACTCGGTCAGCATCGTGTCGGCGTATCCCGGAGCGTAGATAAAACCGGCGATGATCCGCGCCAGTTCGACCGGCTTGGCAGTGTCCTTGTTTACGTTTGGATAGGTTTTGCCAAATCGGCCGGCGAGATTATTTAGCCAATTCGACATCTCGCTTTCGGTCGGAACGTCCTCAAACCAGTCGTCTGTCATCTGCCCGGTCGAAAGCTGAAAGCTGTTCGACGCCAGCAGAGACATCAGCCGAACCAGCTCAAGATTTCCTTCGTCCCGCAATTTTGCAGGCGTCCGGCTTGTCTTGATCAAAAACGGCTCGAAATGGCGACGCCCTTCGAGCGAGCATTCCACGCCTTTAAGATAAGGTTCGCCCTGGTCAAAAATGTTCCCGCCGTCCTCGGTTCGCCCACCGCAAGTCGATGTGTAATAAGCATTTATCGGCTTACCGTGATACGTTGCGACTATACCGTGTGTCTGCTGCACAGCCTGCGTTCCCATTTTCGTCTCGATCGAGACGCCCTTGTAAACCTGCGACCAGACCGTCGGCACCATATCAAAACCCTGCCTACCGTAGTTGCCGATGTTGGCGATCGCGTATGTACGGGCGGCAACGGCCTGTGCCTTTTGAGCTTCGAGTTGCGGAAGGCCAAGCTCAGCCGGAACAACGCCGAGAAGATATTCCTCGAGCGGAACGACATTCACGACCGTAAGCGAACCTCGAGCATTCACAAAAACCTCGATCTTGCCGCGATATGCTTTGCCGTTGAGCTTGACCGGATTAGTTCGTTCATTGACCGAGCCAAATGCCACCGATTTAAGCGACGAATACTTTGCCGGCTCGCTTGGGCCGTTTACGATCACCTCGCGAAGACTCGGATCGACCGGCCCGATCACTGTCGTTGCGGTCGAGCCAGTAGGTTTTATCAGGCTGCGAACCTCGCTTCGGCCCGCGGCTTTCAACTGCTGAGACAATGCGATGGCATCTTCGGAAACGACAGTCTTCTTTTCGATAACCGTGACTGCGTCGTCAAAATCTTTCGCCGCGAGTTTTGCTTTCAGTTCGTCGGCCTCTTCGGTCGTCGCCTTGACCGATCCGACCCAAACTTTCCACGTATTCGTCGCGCTATCGATACTCACGATCGCCGATTCGCCGGTCGCATCACGAATGTCCTTTGCCAATTCTGCGGCGTCCAACTGAGTCGGCAGATTCTGAAATTCGATCCGGTAATTCTCGATCTCAGGCGGCCGATACGCGCGTGCCGAAACCGACACACGATTGGTCGCGAGCAGTCTCGACGGCTCATCCGGACTCACGGCGATCAGCGACGAGTCATTCGTCGTGATCGTCACCGAACCAGCATTCGTCGCCAATCCAATGCGGATCAGCGGCTCGGCCGCGAGCCGGAAATACTCGTGATCCTCGGCGGCAAATGTTGTTGTTGGAAGAAGTGACAGGACTGCAATGAATACAAAAAGCCGGATATTCATACGTCTATACTACCAAAAAAGCGAATCAACCTATTTCTCTAATGCATTGAAAATAAACGGGAACGTGCCCCATGATTGCCCGCGATGCTGCGGGCGAAAAGCAAAGAGGACGATCTTGCCTTTGCCGTAACTTGCCTCGGCGAGAGCGGTTTTCCCGTTCATTAGCTTTTCACCCAGCATCCAACCGGACATAAGTGCGTCTTTTGGTGAATAACGGGCGATGGTCTTGATGTCCGTTGGCCGCGTCAAACCACCCGATGACGCAGGCGGTTCTGACAAAACATCAAACGCTGAGCTGCTTGAAAAGTAGGCCGCAACCTCGGGGCGAAGGCCACTCGCGAGCGGCTGTTTTGTATCGACAGTCAGTTTCACGACAGAGCCGGGATTGTAGAATTCGTTTCGCCTCACGCCGGCGAGAACATTCTTCATCGGCAAACCAAAACGCTTGATCACCATCTCGCACGAATCGTCAAAGCAGATCAGCTTCCCGCCATTCTCGACAAATTTCTTGAGGTTGTCGACACCCGCCGTGCCGATTCCGCCAGCGAATTCGGCCGGATAACGCTCTGCGCTAAGGCCATTTACGATCGTATTCTCGGAATCGGCTGGTAAAATGATCGTGTCGAGATCGAGCTTGCCAGAACGCATGTCCTCATTCGAAACCGAGCGAAATGGTATCTGATGTGTGTCGAGCATGAGCCGTGTCCAGCCCTCGTCCATCGACCCGCCTGCACCTTTGTACAGGCCGACCCGTGGATTTGTCTTTAGCGGATTCGGCTTTTTGGCAAACGCCGTGTTTACCGACGCGAGATTCATTACAGACCGCGCCTGATTGATGTTCTCGACCTTCTTCAGCGTCCCGCGATCTTTGTCAATATCCCTGATCTGCCAGATCGCCTCGCTTTCGATACCCATCTGCAGCGGCAGCGTCCAGCCTGCGACGTCATACGGCGCCTCGGCGTCGCCGTTTGGCAGTAGGCGGTGCGGGTAGTTTTGTTTCTCAAATAAACTCAGGACGTTATTCTTCTGCGGCTGATTTNNCAAAGACGAGAAAACTACCGAGCGGCATCTCGTGAAAATCAACCTGCTTCGGTTCCATCTTGAGATACAGCTCCTTTTTCATCTCGTAGATCTCCATTCCCTGAGCCATCAGAATTTCGAGAAATCGCGAGACCGTCTCGGCATTCGGCTGTCCGGCCGGAATGATAAACGCTTGAGGCTCGTCGGCTTTCGGCACCAGATTATCGCGGCCGCGGTTATAAAAATTACGCAGATACCGCTCGCGGAATTTCGCCCCCATCTGCAGCAAACTCCGCGAAGCCGTCATCTCGATCTGAGCAATGTCGGCCGGCCGCCAAACGCCGCCTTCCCAGGTATCTGGATAATTCGTAGCGATCTCGAGGAGATTTGGCAGGCCCCGCGTGTTTCGATTTCCGGCAAGCTGTTCTTTTCTGATCGTTACGGGCGACATCAGATTGGCACTCGCTGCCTCTGAAAGGATGCCGATCGAATTGTGATAATACGGTGCCGAACGAAATCCGCCGTGCCACCAANNTGTCATACGTCGAATTTGTCGCAACGCCCTCAATGCCTTTCGCCTGCAGGTCGGCTGCCATCTTGTAGCCGATCAGTCCGACTTCGCGGAGGATCGATGGATTTACACGCGGATTTGGCGGGTCAAAAAATGGCGGAACTATGAATCGCGACGCATTTGCGCCCTGTTGGTGAACGTCATAAACAAGCTGAGGGAACCATTCCTTCCAAAACAAATTTGTGATCGCCTGTGTCTCAACTAAATTCAGCATGAACCAATCGCGGTTATCATCGTGCCCGGCGTAATGATGATAAAGCTCGGGTGGCGAGGTGCCCTCGCTCTTAGTACCGAGCGTTTTGCGATACCAGTCGGCGACAATATCGATTCCATCGGGATTAGACGAAGGGAAAAGGAGCAAGATCGTGTTATTCAGTATTTCCTTTGTCTCGGCGTCATTCGCGGTCGCGAGATCGTAGGCCAGATTCATCGACATCTGTGACGCTACGATCTCAGTAGAATGTATCGAACAAGCGATCGAGACGATCGTTTTGCCGTTTTTGATCAAGTCGGCCAGTTCGGACTCCTTCGCGATCGAGCGCGGATCGGCCAATTTGGCACTGATGCGACGATATTTGTCGAGATTCTTCAGGTTGTCGGACGAGGAGATAAAGGCTACGATCAAGGGTTTACCGTTGGTCGTTTTGCCGATCTCTTTTACGGCGACCTTGTTGCTCGCCTTATCGAGCTTGGCAAAATAATCTGTGATCTGCCGCCAGTCGGCGATCGTTTTATCATCCGTCGGATTAAAGCCCAGGACCGATCTTGGGCTCGGCACTTGTGCGACAATCGGCGTCGAAAAAAGTAAAATTAAACCGCAGAGAAACAGAGTCGCTGAGAAGCTCAAAAAATAGCTCTGTTTCTGAACCGAATGTCCGCCAGCAAAACGAAAAATGGTCATACAATTTCTTCCTCTGCGTCTCCGCGTCTCCGCAGTTCAAGTTCTGAAGAATCGATCGATAATGAGTTGTTGGTGTTTCCCGTGAACAAGTCTAACAAATCGCGCTTCAGCGGAAAACTTCGCTACTGGTGGTGCTGGTTTGTCGCCGGATCGCTGCTGCTCTTGGTCGCGACCCCGGCGCTCCTTTTTTTGGGACTGATAGATAAACGAATGTGGCTTTTTCCGCTGGCGAGTTGGGGAGCAAAGACGTGGCTTAGGGCCTGCGGCGCAAGGATAAAGGTGACCGGCGGCGAGAATCTGGATCCTAATACCTCGTACGTTTTTGCCTCAAATCACCGCTCGTATCTCGACACCGCAACACTGTTTTTTTACGCTGGCCGCAAGATGGGGCTTGTCGCCAAAAAAGAGCTGTTAAAGGTTCCGGTTCTCGGCCAGGGGATGAGCTTTGTGAATATCATCGCCATAGATCGCAGCAACCCCGAACGGGCTCTGACCTCGATGAAAAAGGCCCGCGAAGTCATGGAATCCGGATTTTCGTTTGGGCTATTTATCGAGGGAACGCGTGCGATGCCAGGCGAACTGCTGCCCTTCAAAAAAGGTGCGTTTCACCTCGCGATCCAAATGCAGGCACCGATCGTACCGGTTGCAATAAAAAATACGGATCGGATGATGGGGAAACGCACCGGGGTAGCCTACGCTGGCGAGATCGAAATGGCCTTACTGCCGCCGATCCCAACCAAGGGAACCAGTACGGAGGACGTCATGAACCTTCTGCTTAAGACCCGCGAAGCTATCGCCGCAGAGTTGGCCCAGGAGCAGTAATGACAGGCTGTGACCCCTAAGGTTTTATCGGCGTCGGACTGGGCGTCGGTGTTGGGTCGTCGTCAAGAATTCGCACCTCGCTTCTGCCGACGCGATAGTTTGTAAACTTTACGCGCATTCTTATTCTTAACACCGCCCCGTCGTCAAAAACAAGCTCGTCATCCGCTACGGCCAGCGAAGGAAACCAGTATTTTCCGTCGACGTTCTCACGCCACGTTTCGACGATCGGAAACTTGTTCTTCTTGGTCTCAGGCACGCCTTTGCCTTTGGATTTAACAATGTACAGGTCATCGACATCTACCCAAACGCGACCTGTAAAGAGCCTCAGCTTCGTTTTCTTAGGGTCGGGCATCACTTTGGGTGCGACCTCAAAAACATATAGATTCAGCTCATCGATCCGCTCGTTACCGAGGTAAGTAATATTGTATTTATCGATAGCCGTCGGTTCGAGAGCAAACGGATTGACACCTCCGAGGTCCTCAAGGTCCTCCGGTGTGACCATCCCCGGGGGCGTAGTCGCAACAGGTGCGAACAGCACTCTCTCAAAACGCTCGCCTGCCTGTGTAAATGTCATAAAGGAATCGCGCCGATAGGTCCCGGTGATGTTTCCGCCCAGACCGATCGTATTCAGAGTCGCATTACGGTTAAAAGCATAACTCGTCAGGGCGAGCCGAAAATCGCCCTCGTTCTGCGTAAACCTCTTTATGATCTGATCGACCTCCGCCGGGCTGAGGGTCTTTTTTAGTGACGTTTGGACGGCCTGGGCGGAGGCTGCGATCGCAAAAATCGCCAAACTCATCACAACGTACGTCAATCGTTTTTTCATCATTATCACCATTATCCACCGAGTATAAGATAGATGCATTCGGCTGCAAAAAAGTTTACATTGTCCGCTCCGACAAAAGGCGGCCCGCTTGAGCCGCCTTTTCGTCTTCGATTGTCAAACGCATTCATTCCTTCGCCGTAAAGTCGATGCCGGTGAGGTTGTCGGCGGCTTGGAGGCGACGTGGTGTGAAGCGGTAGGTGCGTGATGATATGGTGACGGTGTATTGGTCGC